>Ga0182019_10000987_pt1 | contig 14236 bp, 11 predicted proteins | sample 812E2MmetaG_FD_120483 | JGI IMG/M metagenome (GOLD analysis project Ga0182019, IMG submission 120483) | Permafrost microbial communities from Stordalen Mire, Sweden - 812E2M metaG | ecosystem: Environmental > Terrestrial > Soil > Wetlands > Permafrost | place: Sweden: Stordalen | collected...
ATACTGTGGCTCGTGCAGCAACATGTGCGCTGCGGGACTGCACTGTTCCGCGAGCAAATGTGTCTGCGACGTGGAATCGTGCCCGGGTTGCTGTGATGGCGATGTTTGCCACTATGTCTCCGCCGAGACATCCGCGATCTGCGGCATCGGAGGCGTTGCGTGCAGACCCTGCGCGGGGAACCAGATCTGCCAGAACGGAGCGTGCGGCTGTGGGCCGGGGCTGTCCTGGTGTACCAACACATGCGTCAACCAACAAACCGACAACAGCAACTGTGGCGGTTGCGGGACGTTGTGCCAGGCCCCGATTTCGCCCTCTACAGCCGCGTGCACCTCGGGCCGGTGTCTCGTCACGCTTGCCTCAGGGCAGACGGGCGCCGGCTTCAGCGCTGTGTACGGTGGTAGCCTGTACTGGACGAATCCTGGGACGTATGCCAACGCCTTCGTGGACGGCTCGGTGATGAAAGTTTCCACAAGCGGCGGCCCTGTCACGACGCTCGCCGCAGGGCAGAACGGCCCCTCCTACATCGCGGTTGACGCAAACAGTGTTTATTGGACGAGCGCTCCGGGCGGTTCGGTGATGAAAATGTCCGGCGGCGGCGGCCCTGTCACGACTCTCGCCTCAGCGCAGAGCGCTCCTAGGGAGCTTGCCATCGACGCCAACAGCGTGTACTGGACGAACGCCGGGACGGACGCCAGTTCCACCACTGACGGCTCGGTGATGAAGATGCCCATCGGCGGCGGCCCTATTACGACCCTCGCCTCAGGGCAGTACTGGCCCGAGGGCATCGCTGTTGACGCCAAGAGCACGAACGTCTATTGGGTGAACAGCGCCGCGACCGGCGGCGCGACCAGCGGCGCCGTGATGAAGGTGTCTGCAGCCGGCGGCGGCACCTCGATCACTCTCGTCTCAGGCCGGAACGAGCCTCAGGGCATCGTGGTGGACGCCACGGGTTCGAACGTCTATTGGACAGAGTATGGCAGCGGCACTGTGATGAAGGTGTCCACCGCCGGCGGTGGCATCCCCACCACCCTGGCCTCGGGCGGAAGCGGCTACTGCATCGCCATAGACGACACAAGCTCGAACATCTATTGGGCCACCTACAACCAGTCCTTTGGGACGGTGATGAAGGTGGGTGTCGAGGGCGGCACCGTGACTACCCTCGCCTCACAGCAGCTCGGTTCGCAAGGTGTCGCAGTTGACGCCACAAGTGTCTACTGGACAAACTATGATGGCGGCACGGTGATGAAGCTGACGCCAAGGTAACTACTTCGCCAGACGCACCCGGTATTTTGCCACCATGTGGTGCGGGTAGTATGAGAGCTTGGCCCGTCGCAGTCCCGCGTCGCCGGTGTCTTGCTCGCGATTGACCCAGGTGTAGCGCGACAGTGCGTTTTCGCAGAACATCTGGTTCATGGCCTGGTACAGCCCACGGATCTCGGCGGTGGCCTTTTCCGCGATCACCACGGCTGTGTCCTGGTTGAGCCGCGAGCCGACGGCAAAGGCCTCAATGCGACCATCGATCCTGATGGTGGCGCCAATCACCGGCAGATCTTCGTAATGGCGCAACAGCTCGTGGACGGCTTGATCCTCGGCTGCCAGCGTCGGCAGGTCGGTGCGGCCGCGCTCGGCGAACCACCGGCGTTGAAAATCGATGACCTCTGGTATGGACCGGGGATCGATGCCGGCGTAGTTGAATTCGTAGCCGCGCACGAAGTTGTGAATGTGGTTACGCTTGCCGTCGTACTTGTGGCCGGGCAGAAGGATCAGATCTTGGGTTCGGTAAACGTAGTCTGCGTTGTCCATGTCCTCCTCTGCCACAAGCTCGCCGGTCGCCTCCGCGTCCGCAGCCTGGCGTCCGGTCAGGCCGTACACGAACCCTTCTTCGCCTTGCTCGCGCAGCCACAGCAGCATGCGGCGCATGGCCGCTGCCGGCTCGCGCGCGCGCAAGGGTGGGCAGAAACAGCGCTTGCCGTGCCGGGTAACGAGGAGGCATACGGCCCCGTCCAGATCGCTGATGCGCGTGTTTCGCACAGAGTGCCAGGCGAAGATCTCGGCGAAGTTCAGCTCCGATACCTCAGGCGGCTCGGCGGCAAGTGCCTCGTCGATGGTGTCTCGATGCGAGATGTCGAGGGGCGCAAAGTCAGGGAACGCCGGGAGTTGGCCCATGGTCAGCTGGGGACGAGCAAGCGCAAGCATTCATAGCAAAGATGCCGGCACAAGCCCCAAGGATGCTAACGCGCATGGTTCCACGCACTGTCCCGCGGCTGGCTCGCGAGGCCGGTTGCGCGTATTCTTCTGGAAGCAGATGGCGCAGTCGACCTGCAGTTACGCACGCCGGTGGATCATAGCTAGCGTTTTGACCCGCGCACTAGGAGGAACCCATCGATGTTGACCGGGATCTTAGGGCCAGATGCGGCCCGCACCAGGATCACGGTGGAAAGCCACTTGGCTCTTTCAGCCACGATCAATTGGCACCTGTCTGCCCGCAAGATTGATCTCGGCGCACTGCTGCGCGTGATTCTCGGCCCCGCTCTGGTGCCTAACCATGCCCCGCTGCTTGAAACCCTCAGCTACCTTCGCAGCGCATACGGAGAGCGCCGACGCAAGAGCGGCCCTGCAGCTGTTTTGCATTGTCTGCGCACCGCTTCCATGCTCGCGCGCATAATGCCTGAGCCCGGCATGCTGGATCTGCTGGGTGCGCTTCTGCACGACAAAGAAGAGGATCTGACCGCGGAGGAGTTGGGCACCCAGGAGTGGACCCGCGTGCAGGAAGAGTTCGCCCGCGTCCTCGCCAAGATCGACGCCGACCATCGCTGGTTCTTGGGTGAGCGCATTGCGCTTCTGCGCCGTCGGGAGAATCAGACCTACTACCAGTACCTGGGCCAGGTGCTGGGCAAGGCGGCCGAGATGCCTGACCTTCTGCACTGCAAGCTGGCGGACAGGTTGGACAACACCATGGACATCGCCGTGCAGCGGCCGCCGACCGACCAGCACGATTTCTTCGAGACAGCTTTCGGCGTTCTCTTTTTGCCCAATTACCAGTTGCGGCCTCAGGAGGTCGCCAGCGCGCCTGACAGCGAGGCATGCGTGTTGCTCATCTCGCAGCTCTTCAAGAATGTCGTTCTCATGAGCATGCTGCGCGAGCAGCGTCTGGACCGACTGGACGAGGTCACCAATACTCTCTTCACTGCTTTGGCAGCCGTGGGGCGGGCGCAGGCCGAATGGGGGGCGGTGGCCTTGCTGACATCGGCAATCGCGAGCTGTGAAGCACGCCGCAAGCTTGTCCTAGAAATCATGGAATACTGCGCGGCGGGTGGTATCGCGGCGGTGACCCGCAAGGAGAGGGGCGGCCTGCTCGATGGCAGCTTGCTCGAGCACTTTGCCGAGCCAGACGACAAGATCCGAAAGCGCCGGCTGGAAACCGTGTACGGCAACAAGCCACTCTTCATTCGCCTGATGGTCATGTTCATCGGCATTTTCACCATCTTCACCACCGATCCCACCTACTACTTGCGCGGCATCGATTCCACCGGGCTGCACCCTGTGGACCCCCACTGATTGGCTAGACCAGAAACACCAGGAACCCGAGCTGCGCCTCGACGGTCTGGCGCAGGAAGGCCCGCAGCTGGTCCAGGTTGTCCATCAGGTATCTGAGCGAGTCTTCCTCGAGCGCGGCCCCGGTCCAGATGTCGGGGTAGATTTCCTTGGCGGCCATGTCACGGGCGTTGAAGCGCTTGCGCAACTCGTAGGGGCTGAGGCCAGACAGGCTCTGGTAGATGGTTTGGGCAGCGTCGGCGCGGAATGCGCGCACCGGTCCATGCTCAAGGTCAATTCGGCCCACCTGCCGACCGCCATCGACCAGGAAATCGAGAGGTGGCTCACCCTCCCATGCGCTGCCGGTGAGCAGGTAGTGGATGCCGTGCCACGACTTCTCGAGATCGCAACGCGTGCCTTCTTTGGCGGCCAAATCCAGTACGCGCCGGGGTTTCGCCTTGGCCCGTTTGGGGCTGGCGGTCTTCTTTCCCCGTGCGGTGCTCTTCGAGTGTTGCGCAACTCCATCCAGGGCTGGACTGTTCGGGACGATAAGACGCCACGCCAGCGAGGGCGATCTGACGACGCGGGTGATGTTGGCATCCGCAAGGCTAATCAGACCAAGGCGCATCCCCATGGATCAAGACCTCTGCGTGTGCCGGGAAGCGAGACTCATCTTCGGGAAACTCACGAGAGAAACGCGTAACCCTCACAGCCATACTCGGCGGAACTCCAGACGCAAAACACGGAAGGCAGAATGGCACGTGATAGAGTTCTCGGCAACTAGCGCGCTCATATTCATTCGTGGGTGCGCGGCGCGACGCGGCTGAGCCGGCGGAGAAATTCCGCCTCATCTAGGGTCTCGATGTCGAGTTCCTGAGCCTTGGCGAGCTTGGATCCGGCTTCCTGCCCGACCACGACGAAGCTGGTCTTGTTGGATACGCTCGAGGTCACGCGCGCCCCGGCTTGCCGGGCCAGGGCGGTGGCCTCCTCGCGCGAGAGAGTCGGCAAGGTGCCAGTGATGACCACGATCTTGCCGTCGAGCGGACGCGGACCGACAGGACCCCCGGCGGGCTCGTCCGCGACGCGCACGCCAGCCTGGACCAGCTTCTTGACTAGCGCGCTGTTCTCACGGTCGCGGAACCATTCGTGGACCGCGCTGGCGATTTCCGGGCCCACGCCCTCGACGGATTGCAGATCCTCGAGATTGGCGGTGGCAAGGGCCTCCAGGGATGCAAACCGCTGCGCGAGCAGTTGCGCCACATGGGCGCCCACCCGCCGGATGTTGAGACCCACCAGCAAGCGCCAGAAGGGCCGCTGCTTCGAGGCCGCAATGGCGTCAAGCAGGTTCTGCGCGGATTTTTCGGCGAAACCCGGGAGTTGTACCAGGTGCGTCGCGTCCAGGGCGTATAGGTCCGCCGGATCAGCGAGCAGGCCGCGCTCCATCAGGGCGGTCACCGTCTGATAGCCGAGGTGCTCGATGTCCAGAGCATCAGGCGAACCGAAATGGCAGAGCCATTCCACGGTCTGCGACGGACATGCTTTGCGGTTGGGGCAACGCCAGTCTGCCTCGCCTGGCTTGCGCACAAGCGGCGTTGCGCACGCCGGGCATTGGGTTGGGAAGGTCCACGCTGGCGTTCCGGGCGGCCGCTTTTCCAGTACCGGGCCGACGACTTCGGGGATCACGTCACCGGCTCGGTGGACGATGACCGTGTCCCCCTCGCGCACATCCTTGCGCCGCAGATCGTCCTCATTGTGCAGGGTGGCCGAGGTTACCGTCACGCCGCCCACGTGCACCGGCTCCAATTCCACGTAGGGCGTGACCCGACCGGTGCGGCCCGTGTGCACGGCGATGCGCCTCACCAGGGCCGTGCGTTCCTCGGGCGGAAATTTGAAGGCCACCGCCCAGCGCGGGGCACGGCTGGTCGCGCCCAGATCCTCGCGTTGTCGGTAGTGGTCGACTTTGATGACCACGCCGTCAATCTGATAGTCGAGGTCGTGGCGGTGCGCTTGCCACTTGGCGCAGTAGGCGGCCACTTGCTCCAGGGTGGACGCGCGTTCGATGTTGGGGTTGACGGGTAGGCCGAGCGAGCCGAGGTAGTCCAGGTCTTCAGAGTGGCGTAGCGCGCGCGCCGTCCGGCCTGCGCCGGCATCGGTGCCGTAGCACCAGAAGCTGAGGCCGCGGGCTGCGGTCACAGCAGGGTCCTTCTGGCGCAGGCTCCCGGCCGCGGCGTTGCGGGGATTAGCAAAAGGTCGTTCGTCTCTTTCAGCCAATTCCCGATTCAGGCGCTCGAAAACCGAAATCGGTTGATAGACCTCGCCGCGCACCTCCAACAGGGTGGGGTGTTGACTGCCCTGCAGGCGTGCTGGGATCGAGCGAACCGTGCGTAGATTGGCGGTGATGTCCTCACCCACGCGTCCGTCACCCCGCGTGGCGCCGCGGACGAACACACCGTTATGATAGATGAGCGACACCGCCAGCCCGTCGATCTTCAGCTCGCACACGAAGTCGAGGTGGTTGCCCACCGCGCGCTGCAGGCGGCCCAGCCATGTCTGCAACTCCTCGGTGGAAAACACGTTGTCCAGCGACAGCATGGGCGAAGGGTGCTCGACTGGTGCAAACAGCGCGGAAGCTTTGCCGCCCACGCGCTGGGTTGGGCTCGCAGGCGTGACCAGATCGGGGAATCGTTGCTCGAGGGTGCGCAACTCGCGCATCAGGCCGTCGTACTCGGCGTCCGAAATGGTCGGACGATCGAGCACGTAGTAGCGGTAGTCGTGACTTGCGATCTGGCTGCGCAGATCCTCGATCCGCGTCCCCGCCAGCGCGCGCTCGTGCTGCATGAGGGAATCGGGGTTCCCTGGTCCAGGCGTCATCTCGGAATCGATGGGCTAGGCTTGGCCCTCGTTGAGCACCGAATCCAGTTCCCTCTCGACGGTGGCGCGATCGATGGAGCGGGCCACCGACAGCTCCTGCGACACCAGGCCGCGCGCGGTATCCAACATGCGGCGTTCGCCGAAGGAGAGCGGCTTGGTCTTCTTGAGTCGATGCAGGTCGCGGAAGACCTCGGCTACTTCGAAGAGTGAGCCCGACTTGATCTTGTCCATGTAGGCACGGTAGCGCCGGTTCCAAGGATGGCGTTCAAAGCTGGCAGCTTTTTCCCGCAGGATGTGCAGGACCTCGTCCACCTCCTGGGCACCTGCAACCGGCCGGATGCCGACCTGCTCGGCCTTGTCGACGTGAACAAGGATCTTGAGATCCGAGTTCGCCAGGCGCAGGACGTAGAAGCTTTGCACCTTGCCACCGATCTCTCGCTTCTCCACACTGACGACCTCGGCAATACCTCGCGAGGGATAAACGGCTCGTTGGCCTATTCTGAGCGTGAGTGCCACAGGAACCCTCCTTGGAAAAACAGGGTGGGCGTGTCGACTGTCAGCGCGAAAGTTGGCGCAATGCGAAGTTGATGACCCAGTATAGAGGGCCTCAAGCAAGCGTACAATGCGAGTCTGGTGCGCGCTCGGTGTATCGGTCCGCGAATTCGGAGAGCTGTTCTCGCCGTGGCTCATTGCTCTCGGGCGCCGTGAGTCAATTTCAATTAATTGAAGCGAAGGGCACCCGGGCTACAATGGATCCTGTGACGACTCGCCGGCGCTGCAACCCTGCACAGGGGACGACACTGGTCGAGCTGATGATCGTGATAGTCATCATCGGCATCTTGGCCGCCATCGCCACGGTCGGGTACAAACGCTACGTTGCGCGGGCGCGGCTCTCAGAGGCGCACGCCATGCTAGCTGAGCTATCGTCCAAGGAGCAGCTCTATTTCATGGACGCGGGCGCATACATACCGGTGCGTGTCGCCGCAAACGGCTACGCAGTCGACGACACGAACAGCGACACGACCGGGTACTATCCCATCACCAGCCTCACGGATGCGACCTTCGAATCGGCGCGTACAGCGCATGACGTGGGCACGTATCCGGCATCGTGGAGCCGGATCGGCCTGCGTCCCCGCTGGAAACAGCTCTACTGCACCTATCTGGTCAACGCTGGTGACTCAACCAGCGTGCTTCCTTCCCCCATCGGGAATCCGAGCCTGTGGTCCGCGACACCGAACGTCCCTTGGTTCTATGCAGTGGCTGCGTGCAACCTCAACACCGCGGATGATGGCGGCTCCGTGCCGTCGGGCGTTCCATCTAACGCGACCTTCTTGGTGCTGACCCACGACTCGCCCGGCGTTCGTGTAATGAACGACGGGCACTAGAGCACCGAACGGGTTGCCTCTGCACGGGGCATCGGGTGGCTTGCCGGGAAACACATTTGACTACCCGGTATTGACTCTTTTTGTCAGTCAGAGATGCCCAAACCCGTTCTTTGTCACCTTGCAATCCTGCAGACGGCCCGGGACGATTTCATCTTTCCATAGTGATCACGGGTTGTTAGCTCAGATGACGCGAGTGGTTTCGTGGTGGCACATCGGGTGCACAGTTGCGGGAACCAGGAGGCAAGCAAAAATGACCATCAAATCCCGAAAACGCAGCAGCGGCTTCACCCTGGTGGAGTTGATGATCGTCGTGGCGATCATCGGAATCTTGGCAGCAGTGGCGATTCCGGCTTTCACCCGCTACGTGAAGAAATCACGCACGGCTGAGGCGGTGGGCCATCTCAACAAGGAATGGGCAGGCTCACTCTCCTACTATGAGACTGACCACATGGCAAGCGGCGGCGGCGTGCAGGCCAAGCAGTTCCCAGGACCATCGGCGGCGTTTGCCTACACCACAAACTGCGGTTGCCTGACGGGTCAGCGCTGCCCGGGCAATTCGCCTGTGTGGGGGACTGATGCGGTCTGGTTGGCCCTCAACTTCGCCATACCTGACGCACACAACTACCTTCCGGGATACAGCGGAAATCTGACGGGCACCTCCGCGGTATTCACTGCCTACGCTAAGGGCGACCTCGACTGTGACTCGACCCTGGCCACCTTTGAGCGCGTGGGCGGGATCAACACGAATGGCGACGTGACCGGCAGCTACCAGCCGACTGTCGTCAACGAACTAGAGTAGATACTCTCGCGGCCTGAACGGTCGAGCAAGCCCCGGATGGGATCTTCCCGCCGGGGCTTTTTGCTATCGATGGCTTGTCGCTCACGCTCTCGTCCTACGCTTTCCGCTTCCCGCGTATCCCACACGAACTCGCTCTCGCTCACGCGACCCGCGACCCGGCTCTTCTGGCGGCCCCGGAGTGCCCGACAGGCCCTAGCCAACTTCGACCCACGGTCCACGAGATGCCAACTACACGGCCGGGCCGTCGCCGCGTGCGAGCACGGTGTCCCGGGCCAAGCGTGGGTCGTGCTCAGGATGGTCCAGATTGAAATGCAGGCCGCGGCTCTCAGGCCGCCGCCGCGCACTCTGGATTATGAGATCCGCCACCAGCGCAATGTTGCGCAGTTCGAGCAGATCGCGGTTTACCAGGAAGTTCCAATAGTACTCGCGAATCTCCTCGCGGATGAGCTGCATCCGCCGCGCGGCGCGCTCGAGCCGCTTGTCCGAGCGGACAATGCCCACGTAGTTCCACATCAGGCGGCGAATCTCGTCCCAGGCGTGGCTGACCAGGACGGCCTCGTCGGCGGCGGTGGCATCGCCTGAATACCAGGTCGCCACCTGTTGCGGCCGGTCCACCTTGGCATCACGCACGTCATCCGCGGCGCGCGCAGCGTAGACCAGGGCTTCTAGTAGCGAATTCGAAGCCAGGCGGCAGGCGCCGTGCAGACCGGTCATGGAGGCTTCGCCGATGGCGTACAGGTTGCGCACGCTGGTGCGCCCGTTTGCGTCCACTAGGATACCGCCACAACTGTAGTGGGCGGCGGGCACCACCGGGATGGGCATGCTGCGCATGTCGATACCCAGCTCCAGACAGCGCCGGTGGATATTGGGAAAACGTTCGGCCAGAAATTGCGCCGGCAGGTGGGTCATGTCGAGCACGACGTAGTCGTCGCCGGTGCGTTTCATCTCGGCGTCGATGGCGCGCGACACTACGTCGCGCGGGGCGAGATCCTTCATCGCGTGGTAGCGCGTCATGAACGGGGTGCCATCGAGCAGGCGCAGGATGCCGCCCTCGCCACGCAAGGCTTCGCTGATGAGGAAGGACTTGGCCGTCGGGTGGAAGAGACAGGTGGGATGGAACTGGAAAAACTCCATGTTGGCCACCCGCGCGCCCACCCGGTACGCCATGGCCACGCCGTCGCCGGTGGCCACGTCGGGATTGGAGGTGTACAGGTACACCTTGCCGGCTCCCCCGGTGGCCACGACTACAGCGCGTGCAACTACGGTCCGGATCTCGCCCAGGTTTTGGTCGTAGACGTAGGCGCCGAAGACGGCGTTGGGGCCGCCGTACTTGGCGGTGGTCAGCAGATCCACCGCCATGGTGTCGGGCAGAAGCGTGATGCGGTCCCCGCGCTCCTTTACGCGTTCAAGCAAAGTGTCGTGGATGGCGGCGCCGGTCATGTCCTGCGCGTGAACGACCCGGCGGGCGCTGTGGCCGCCCTCGCGGGCAAGTTGAAACTGGCCGTCGGGCTCGCGGTCGAAATTCACGCCTAGCTGGTTGGCCAGGTGGAGTATGTGTTGCGGCCCCTGGCGCACGCACATGTCCACCACGTCCGTGTTGCACAGGCCGTCGCCCACGCGCAGCGTGTCCTCGATATGCTTCTCTGGTGTGTCACCTACCCCCAGCACTGCGGCCACTCCGCCCTGAGCCTGGTGGGTGTTGGCGTCGGTGAGGGCGCGCTTGGACACCACCACCACGCGGCCGTGCTGGGAGGCACGCAGGGCGAAGTAGAGGCCAGCCAGGCCAGAGCCAAGAACCAGGTAATCCGCTTCCACGACGGGTGAATCTAGCAGACCCGTGCTGGAAGGACATCCGACGGAGGCGCTGGTTAGCATAGGCGACGAAGGTCGGCCTATGTTACGATCCTTGGGTTATGTCCCGCCGTCCCTATCTTGTGCTGCTCTTGCTGGCGCTGCCGGCGTTTGCGCACGCCACGGTGTGGCAGCGGCAAAGGGTAGATGGCAAGTTAGAGTTCACCAACGCTCCCACCCCAGGTCCGAAGTGGCGGGCGGTTCCCGAGTCCGAGACTAGACACGCCTCCGCAAGGCCACACGAACATGCGCCAGCGGCTGCAGAGATCGCCAGCGTGATGTGGACCCGCGATCGCGCCGACGGGATTAGCGAGTTCACCAACCTGCCCCCGGTGGGCAGGCACTGGAAGGTGTTGTTTCGCATCGGACCGGGCAAGGCCTCGGCCGTGCGGGGCGATTCTGATCTGGTGCCCCCGCGCGACAGTTCCCCGGCTCGCTACCAGCGCTACGACGACCACATTCGCGATCAGCAGGCCTACTTTGCCATTCCGCAGACCCTGATTCGAGCCGTCATTAAGACCGAGTCAGACTACGATCCGAACGTGGTGTCGAGTGCGGGCGCGCTCGGGCTGATGCAGCTCATGCCGGCCACCGCGCGGGCCATGGGGGTAACCAACGTGTGGGATCCGCGCCAGAACATCATGGGCGGAGCACGCTATTTGCAGATGCTGGCCAAACGTTTTTGCCGGACACCTGCAGTGGGACGGGGCGATGGCGGTGGCGCCTTCGTGTGCTCGGACGATGAGACGATCAAGGTGCTCGCCGGATACCACGCGGGACCCGGCGCGGTTGAGAAATACCAGGGCCTGCCCCCCTATGAAACCACGAAGAGCTATGTGAACGCCGTGTGGCAGCGATACAAGGGAGGCGCGCCAATCGCGCTGCGATGATCTGTGCCTGCTGACATCCACCTTCCCGAAGAATCAGTGTCCCCGGCGGCGATCTCCGGACCTGTCGCCGGACGTGAGGACGATGTGCTGCGCGAGCAGCTCCATCGCACCAGCGAGCTGGTGGTGGCGCAGCGCCTGCCCGAGGCGGAGTTGGAGCTGCTGCGCGCGCAGGCGGATGCGCCCCATGATCTGCGGGTGCTCAAACTGCTGGCGCTGGTGCGCTTCAAGCTGGGGCGTCTGGCCGAGGCGCGCCAGATCTACCGAGAAGCAGCGCAGATCGCTCCCGAGGACGCAGCCATTCGTCTCAACCTGGGACTCATAGCTCTCAAGCTGGACTGGTTCGACGAGGCGGTGGGCGAGTTGGAAACCGCCGTGCGTCTGCGCCCCGAGGATCGGCGTGCATGGAGCTATCTTGGCTATGCGTGTGCGCGCACGGGCGCACGCGCGCAAGCCGCGGCTGCCTTCCGGCGTGCGGGCCAGCACGAACTGGCCGCGGAGATGGAGCGGGTGGCGACCACCTCCGCGCCCGCATCCGAGGAAGCAGGGATGGGCGCCATCGAGTCCGAGCATGCGCGCGCGGTTGACACGGGCCCGGCCACGCCCAAGCCGGAGTTACGCACGCAGGTCCTTGATGCCGTCATCCCGGCGGCGGCCGGCCCGGCACCTGGGTCAGGCGAGATTGCCTCGCTTTCTGCCTTTGCCATGGCCCGCATGCTGGCACCAGCGCCCGCACCGGGGCCGCTGGCCTGGCTCGGGCAGGGGGTTGTGCGCTTTGCTGCCAGCAGCGAGACCTACGTGCGTGAGTCCGCCCTGCTGGCGGCCTTCGGCGGGGTCGAGCTGCTTCCCGCCCGGCGGCGAATGCGCGGACATCTGTTGGGTGAGGCGTTGACTGCGCAAGGTGGGCGATTCCTTCGCCTGGCAGGGAGCGGCGATCTGTGGCTTTCGCCTTGGCGTCCGGGTCGCGCGCTCTTTGCCTTGTCAATGGAACGAGATGTGCTCTATCTGCGTGATGAACAGGTGGTGGCCTGGGGCGACGAACTGGTGTGGGAGTGGGGTCGTGTGCCGGGCGGCGGGCCAGCCTTGCTGCAATTCCGCGGGACGGGCCGGGTCGTGGTGAGCGTGGGTGCTGAGGAGCTAGTGGCCGTGCGCCTGGGCGAGGGAGATTCGCTGGCCGTGTTGGGGCGACGGCTGTGCGGCTGGGTGGGACGCGTGGTCGCGCAGAGCCTGGCCGGGCGGGAAGACCAGCCCGGCGACGCCTATGTCACCTGCGCCGGTGTCGGGGTAGTATTGCTCTCCAAACATGGCGAACTTGCGCAGCCAGATTACGGATCTGCCCAACGTAGTAACGATGGCGAGGGTGCTGATCGTTCCGGGGGTGCTGTACTTCATCGATAATTTCAGCCCGGTTCGCAGTTTCATCGCGGCGCTTCTCTACCTCGTCGCCTCGGCGGGTGACGGCCTGGACGGCTATCTGGCGCGCAGCCGGGGTCAGGTCAGTGTTCTGGGCAAGTTTCTCGATCCGCTGGCCGACAAGCTCATGGTCACGGCGGTGCTGGTGTTTCTCGTGGCGGTGGGCCGCGCCACTGCTTGGGTCGTCGTGGTCTTGATCGCGCGTGACATATGCATCACCGGCCTGCGCAGTGTCGCATCCAGCGAGGGCATGGTGATTGCGGCCAGCGCCGGGGGAAAGATAAAGACGGCACTGCAATTGGTGGCCATCAGCATGCTGCTTGTGCACTTCAACTACCCTGTACTCGGGATTGGTGTTTCGGTCGACTACCAGGTGGCGGGGACTCTGCTGCTCGACATCTCGCTGGTGGTCTCGTTGGCGTCCGGGGTCGAGTATGTGTGGGCATTCGCCAAGGCGGTGGGCACCGTCAGGCGGGCGTAGTTGCCAGGGTTGCGGCCGCAACAGAGCCAGACTTCATGATGTGCCAAGCTACCCCCTAAGACGCCTCAGGCGGCGGTTCGGCGGTGCAGGATCCGGTAGGCGACGGCTGCCGCAATGCCGAGTGCTAGACTTAGCGCCTGTGCAGTGGAGAGCAGCAGAGGCTGCTGGGCAGGCAGGGCGAGCCAGGTCGCCACGCGCGGCAGGGCGATCTCGAAGAGAAAGCCGCGGCTCGTGTCTCCACGCAGGACCTCGACCGCCGCGCGCAGGAGCGCGTAGCCCATGACGTAGACCAGCGCCAGCGAGCCGGAAAATCGTGGGCGCCGGCGCAAAACGATGAGCAGCGTGAACAGCAGCGTTTCACCCACTGCCTCGTAGATCTGGGTGGGCGCAAGCGCCGGGGTGAAGGGCGCATCCGGCGCGAGTAGAGCAGAGCCAGCCAACTCATGATAGGCGACGCTGGCCGGGGGAAAGTGCACACCGAGCGTGGAGATCTTTCCGTAGCAACAGCCGGCGAGAAAACAACCCACCCGTCCCAAGGCGTGACCCAAGGCGAGCGAGGGTGCCAGCAGATCAGCCACGTCGCCCACGGGCCAGGATCGCCGGCGCGCGTAGAACAAAACCACGCCGCCTGCTGCGAGAGCGCCTCCGTAGAAGACCAGGCCGCCCTGCCAGACGTAGAGCGGCGCCGCGCAATCGGCGAGTGCGCGCAGGGCAGGGCGGGACATGCCGGCTCCCGCGCACAGGCGTGCATAGTCGCCCATGTGCACGATCACATAGAGGAGGCGCGAGCCAGCGATGCCGGCCAGCAAAGCCCAGAAGGTCAAATCGAGCACGGCTGCGGCGTCGAAACCCATCCGTCGTCCCTGGTGAAGTGCCAACAGCACGCCCACGATCGCGCCCACCGCGACTAGCAGGCCATAGGAGTGGACGTCGAGGCCGTGGGCACCTAGGTGCAGCGTGAAGAGATTCGGCCTCACGCGTTCTCCCGCGCCGGCGCGGGGTCTGCCAGCCAAC
>Ga0182019_10000988_pt1 | contig 14226 bp, 16 predicted proteins | sample 812E2MmetaG_FD_120483 | JGI IMG/M metagenome (GOLD analysis project Ga0182019, IMG submission 120483) | Permafrost microbial communities from Stordalen Mire, Sweden - 812E2M metaG | ecosystem: Environmental > Terrestrial > Soil > Wetlands > Permafrost | place: Sweden: Stordalen | collected...
AACACCTGACCGCCATGTACGTGGCCAACCGCACCTACGGGCGGGCTGTCATCCTCGCAAAGAAGATCGGGGGCAAAGCAGTGCGCCTCTCGGAGCTCTACCACTATATCACGCTCTCGGATGTGGTGATCTCCTGCACCTCGGCACCGCACCCGATTATCCACACCGCGGATCTCAAAAAAGCCATGAAGGACCGGTGCTGGCCGGTAGAGGGACACCCGCGCCCGCTCATCCTTATCGATATCGCCCAGCCCCGTGACGTGGAAGAAGGGGCCGACAGGGTTGACGGGGTCCGCCTCTTTTCCATCGACAGCCTCCGCACCATCAACGAGCAGACCATGAGCACCCGCAAGGCAGAAGCGGACCGGGCGCATGCGTTCGTGGAGGCGGAACTGGAGATCTTCCTGAGAAACCTGAACCGGCATGCTGCCGATGATGTGCTTGCCTCCCTGCATATGTGGGCCGAGACAATACGGATCCGCGAGCGGGACCGGGCGATGGCACGTATCGGAACAATGGATCCAAAGATGGCAGAAATCGTGGATGACTTAACCCGGGTCCTTTCACGGAAGATCCTGACGGACGCCACCTTCTCGGTCAGGGCCAGTGCCGAGGAAGGGGACCTTGCAGCCGCAGAATCGCTCGTGAAGGCAATCACCCGGGGGGACAGGATAGGCATTGACCCGTCCGGTAAGAATTGACGATTCCATGCAGGACCTGACCGGCAGCACCAGGTAAGAGCGAGAATGATCGCCGTCTCAATACGCCAGTATAAGGATGATGATTTCCCCCTGGTCCTCGGACTTGAGACGGCAGGCGGCCACGAACCCTACCGCTCGGCAGTTTTCATACGGCAGATGGGTGTTGTCTGCCGGAACACGTTTCTCGTCGCTCTCCTTGATACGGAACAGGTAGGATACACGGTCGGGGTGCTTGTCCAGGGGCAGCCCCGCGAGGCATGGATACTGAGGATAGGCGTCCACGAGGACCAGCGGAGGAACGGGGTCGGGTCCATCCTCCTCTCTGAACTCCTTGAAGTCTTTTGTACTCTCGGAGTCCGGACCGTGCGGCTCACGGTATCGCCATGGAATGTACCGGCGCTTGGGCTCTATCTGAAGTCTGGTTTTAAGCAGGAGAACTACCATGAAGCATACTTCGGCAGGGATGAGGACCGGATTGTGATGGTAAAAGAGATGGGATAAACTGGCTTGCAAGGACATATTTCGAAGAGGAGGAGATTTTTTTTCGTATCTTAAAAGATTTGAAAGGTCGGCTCGTAAATTAAGAGAATCGTGCGTGCACCAATTAAAAACAATGATTAATTTTTTCGAAAACATAAGACGTAAATATAAAAAAACACTCCTCAAATATATCATTAGGTAAATTGTTTTGATATCCCGAATTCATTTCACTCAGTTGCTGCTGTGTAAAACCCTATCTGGCGCCTCAAATTTTTCCGATTTACAAGGGGGACTCCCTCTCTTCCCCAGAGGGGGAGGCAGCCCAAGGGGTGCGCCCCCTTAGGATACATTAAGTAAATTGTTATTACGCCAAATCGATTTGAATTACGATTATCAGAGCAACTTTCCAAAATAAAGTTCAATATGTTAATCAAAACTAAAATTCCCTCTAAAAAAAATAAATTTTCACCGTTGATTATATATTTTTATCAGCGTTCTTCGAGTCTGCATTCTTCTAAAAGAATACCTCTTCCCGGGGCAGCCGCCATTTCTGGTGCGGCTTGTCGGCAGCATATCCTACGGCGCAGAGCACCACGGGAACGTACTCCTCCGGGAGGAACAGGACTTCTGCATATGCCGCCGGGTCGAATCCTCCCATGGGACAGGAATCAAGCCCGAGAGACTTTGCACCGTTCACGGCATTGCAGAGCGCAATGTGGATCTGCTCGCGGGCAAAAGCCATCCGCTGCACCGGGCTCATCGACCCGACATATGCCCTGACCATAGCTGCGTACTGGCTGACCGCGTCCGGGGAAAGACCAGTCCGGGCAAAACCGTCCACGACCTTGTCCACCAGTTTTTCAATGTCGGTGTTGGCACAGAATACAAACAGGTGGGAACAGGTCGTCACCTGCGGCTGGTTGTTGGTGTGCACAAGAAGATTTTTCTTGATCTTACCTGCTGTGACGATCTTGATCTTCCATGGCTGCAGGTTCATGGCCGAGGGGGAGTACCGGATGATATCCAGGAGCGCAAAGAGCGTAGGTTCATCGATCGTCCGGCCATCAAACTGTTTGGCTGCATACCTCTGCATGACGATATCTTTGAATTCCATGGGGGGTTTTCTTCTCCTTTGAGTCCGATCAATATAATAATAATTTATTCGCGTGTTACGGGTAAAAAACCGTGGGACGCGGGGGTTTATGGGATCTTTGCAGATGCCTTCTGCCTCATGGCCCGGAAAAGGGAACCACCTGTTCCGGAACAGGTCATTATCAGGACTCCCTCAGCACGTTAAAAAATCGTTCTCCGGGAGATGATAATCTCTAAAGGGTATCCCCGGTGCCCGGTTCAGTGCTGTTCCTGTTCGCTCCCTTTGATACAATAATATGCTTTTTTCAGCCCGAGAGCTTTTGTCACCGGGCAGGTAGGACAGATGCACCCTTTCTTCTCGAACGTACAGGTCGCCGACCTGCCCGCTACACAGAAAAGCAGGCTTTCATCGGCCCGCATGCATTCGTTATACGTAGGACACGGTTCGCAGATGCACTTTCCCCGGTTTTCTTCAAGGGTCTTTTCCTGATCTCCCATCATGATATCCAGTCCCGCCCGGTATCGCCCGGGCAGATCAATAAGTAGATTATCAAAAGGCTCCATGATAATTAAATCATGCCTGCTCCACTGGTTGGAAGAAAGTTCGGCGTCAATGTTATCCCGGTCCCGGGACGGGACAGCTGCAGACAGATACACGTCCTGGGACTGTCGGGGTCGAGCCGGCAACAACCGGGGATGAGCAAGTCAGAAAAGCTTCTCCAGCGTGCGCTCGAACGTTTTGCCGGGTTCGGTTGCCAGACCCGTTTTCTCCGTTTAAAAGACTTAACTATCCATGACTGCGAGGGAAACTATTCCGAGAACCCGGCCTACTGCACCTACCCCTGCCAGAGCTCGATGAAGTATGACGACGACCAGATGCAGGTGGTCTACGATGCGGTGCTCGCCTGCGATGTCCTGATCCTCGCAACCCCGATCCGCTGGAACAACCACTCCGCGCTGGTCCAGAAGTTCGTAGAGCGGATGAACGCGATCGAGAACCAGTACTCGTGGTTCGGCAACCGGATGATCAAGGATAAGGTCGCCGGCATGATCATCATCGGGCACGTTGACGGCATCCAGCACGTGGCGGGAAACCTCATGAACTTCTTTTCCTGGCTCGGGTTCCATACGCCCGAGGTCGCCATTGCTTCGTGGGTGGGGGAGAACGACGAAGACACGACAAAGGACTGGGGGCAGATCGAGAGCAACCGGTACACGAAGGAAGACCTGGAAGACCTTGTCGCCAGTTCCATCCGGCTGGCCTGCGCCCTGAAGCGGCACGTGGCAGAAGAGACCGGAAGCATCACGCACCCTTGACCGGGAAGCGTGGTGCTGTATCTACAAATACACAGGCAAAAAGAACGCCCGCAAGTCAAAGAACGCTCCCGCGTTCGGTCGAAGACCTGAAGGTCTTCTTCTCTCTCAGGTCTTATGACCTTAGAGATTCTCCTGCTTCGGGTCTGGCGACCCTCAGCATCCATAAATACGATGGGTTTAAGAAAATGTAATCAAACGGTTGGCAGGTGGTGGCAGAACGGGCATTTTTCCCCAACGACGGATGAGGCGGTCACGGTCACGGAATATCCAGCCGCTCCTGCGCGAAGTTACGCTCTCGAAAAACGATCTGGTGGCACCGCTTTTCGTTGACGAGAACCTGGATTCCCCGCGCCCGATCGATTCCATGCCCGGCCAGTTCCGGTACCCGGTCAATGGGATTGCAACGGTCGTATCAGGCTTGTGGGACAAGGGTGTGCGGGCTGTCCTGCTCTTCGGCATCCCGAAGACCAAGGATAAGGAGGCCCGGTCCGCGTATGACCCGGACGGCGTGGTGCAGCAGGCGGTCCGCAGGATCAAGGCCGAAGTCAGGGAGATGGTCGTTATCACCGATGTCTGCGCCTGCGAATATACCGATCACGGGCACTGCGGGATTGTTGGCGAGACGCGGGGGGGCATGGACCTGCTCAACGATCCCTCGCTCAAACTGATGGACAGGATCGCGATCAGCCATGCCGAGAGCGGGGCCGATATCGTTGCGCCCTCATGCATGCTGGACGGCGTTGTCGGTTCGATCCGTGCAGCACTGGACAATGAGGGGCTTGAAGAAGTGCTGATCATGGCCTATTCGACCAAGTTTGCCTCGGCACTCTACGGGCCGTTCCGTGAAGCAGCCGACTCCGGGTTCTCGTTCGGGGACCGCACGACCTACCAGGTCCATCCCGGCAACAGCCGCGAGGCAATCCTCGAATCGCAGATGGACGCTGACGAAGGTGCAGACATCCTGATGGTGAAACCGGCAGGGTTCTACCTCGATATCCTTGCGGAGATCGGGAGTATCGGCCTGCCGGTTGCGGCATACCAGGTAAGCGGGGAATATTCGATGATAAAAGCCGCAGCAGCGAATGGCTGGCTTGGGGAGAAGGAGACGGTCATGGAGAGCCTGATCTGCATGAAACGGGCAGGCGCCGACCTGATCATAACCTATTTTGCGGCAGATGTTGCCGGGTGGCTGGATGAAAAACAGTAAGAGCAGCACGGAAAGGATTCAATCAAGCAGCGAGCTCTTCGATCTGGCAAAGACCCTGATGCCCGGAGGTGTCAGCAGCCCGGTCCGGGCGATAAAGCCATACCCTTTTTACACGGAACGGGCAGAGGGCTCGCACCTGGAAACCGTTGATGGCAGAGACTTACTCGACTGCTGCATGGCCTACGGGCCGCTGATCCTCGGGCATGCGCACCCGGCAATCAGGAAGGCGATCGGAGAGCAGCTGGAACGCGGCTGGCTCTATGGGACGCCAACGCCGCTCGAACCGGCATTCGCGAAGATGATCACCGGAGACCACCCGGGCATGGGAATGGTCCGGTTCGTCTCGAGCGGATCTGAGGCAACGATGGCGGCGATCCGGCTTGCCCGCGGGTTTACCGGCAAAAAGGATATCATCAAGATCGAGGGCGGCTTCCACGGCGCCCACGATGCGGTGCTTGTCCAGGCCGGCTCCGGGGCGACCACGACGGGCGTGCCGGACTCCGCCGGTGTGCTTGCCGGTCTTGTAGCCCACACGCGGCAGGTACCCTACAATGATCCCGAAGCACTCGAATCCCTGCTCTCAGCCAATGACGATATCGCGGCCCTGATCATCGAACCGGTGCTCGGCAACATCGGGCTGGTCCTGCCGCAGGAGAATTACCTCCGTCAGATCCGCTCGGTTACAAAAGCCCATGACGTGCTCCTGATCTTTGACGAGGTTATCACCGGGTACCGCCTCGGTATAGGTGGGGCGCAGGTGAAGTACGGGGTGAAGCCCGACCTTACCACGCTCGGCAAGATCATCGGCGGCGGCCTGCCCATCGGGGTCTTTGGCGGAAGGCATGAGATCATGGAGATGGTATCGCCGCAGGGCCCGGTCTACCAGGCCGGGACATTCTCCGGTAACCCGCTCTCGCTTGCGGCCGGCATGGCCACGCTTGAATGGCTCCACGGCCACCGGGATCTCTACCGCGGGCTTGACGAGAAGTCGCGGGCACTTGAAGAGTCGCTGGGCAGGAACGAGGAGGGATCCTTTGTCCGGCTCGGCTCGATGTTCAAGTACTTCTTCCGCAGCCTGCCTCCTCAGAACTACCGCGAGGTGAAGGAATGCGATACGGCAGCCTTCGGCAGATTCCGGGAGCGGATGATGGAGGCAGGTATATTTATCCCCCCGTCGCAGTTTGAGACCAATTTCCTCTCCACAGCGCATAGCGACAAAGACCTTTCCATACTCATACAGGCGTACCTGAAATGTCGATAAGAATCGGAACCCGGGGCAGCAAGCTCGCACTCCTCCAGACCGGTACGGTAGCAAAGAAGCTCTCCGATCTGGGTATCGAGACCGAACAGGTGATCATCCACACGGCCGGCGACACCACGACGCAGGTCCCTCTCCACGAGATCGGCGGGCAGGGGGTCTTTGTCCGGGCACTTGATGATGCGATCCTTGCAGGAGAGATTGACTGTGCAGTACACAGCATGAAGGATATCCCGGTATATCGCCCGAGCGGACTTATCACGGCAGCGATACTGAAAAGGGATTCAGCTGCCGACTTCATTGCCTACCGGGGCTCGCTTGGCGCCGTGAAGATCCTCGGTACATCGAGTACCCGAAGGCGTGCCCAGATCCTCCGCCATGACCCGTCTGTCACGGTAAAAGACCTCCGCGGCAACGTGGATACGCGGATCCGGAAAATGAGCGGCGGTGAGTATGACGCGATCATCCTTGCCGAGGCCGGCCTCGCCCGGATGGGCATCCGCATCCAGGGGGAGCGGCTCCCGCCGGAAAAGTTCGTCCCCTCGCCCAACCAGGGCACGGTCGCGGTGGTCTGCCGGGCCGACCCGTCGCTCCGGGAAGTGCTCTCGGCCCTTGACCACCCCCAGACCCGCACCGATGTGATGATCGAGCGGGCGGTCATGGAACAGCTCGGCGGGGGATGTTATACCCCCCTTGGCATCTACTGCCGGGCCGGCCACCTGATCGCCGAAGTGCTCTCGCTTGACGGTACCCGGGCCGAACGGATCGAGATGGATGTGAAGACCATCGAAGAGGCCCGGACGCAGGGCCAGCAGCTCCGGGCCCGGACGCAGGGTCTGATCGATGAGGCCTACAAACAGCTGGGGATTGCCGGTGACCCGGTATGAAGGGGAAAGTGTTTCTCGTAGGGTCCGGGCCGGGTGGAACGGCATTCTTAACGCAGCGCGGCCGGGCTGTTATCGACAGGGCGGACGTCGTACTCTTCGACCAGCTGCCGGGTGAAGAGATCCTTGCAACGCTCCCGGCCCATGCCGAGAAGATCGACTGCGGGAAATACGGCGGAAAGCATACGCTTCAGCAGGACGAGATCGAAGCCCTGATGGTGGACCGGGCAAAGAAGGGGATGGTCGTGGTCCGGCTCAAGGGCGGCGATCCCTTCCTGTTCGGGAGGGGTGGCGAGGAACTGGAGACTGCCAGGACTGCGGGGATTTCTGTCGAGATGGTGCCCGGGATCTCCAGTGCACTTGCAGTCCCGGCATCCGTCGGCATCCCGCTCACCCACCGGAAGTACGCATCGCAGGTGACCGTCCTGACCGGCAACGAGGACCCGACAAAACCCGGACCTGCTCTTGACTGGGAACTGCTGGCAAAAAGCCGGGGCACCATCATCATCCTTATGGGCGTATCAAACCTTGTAAAAATTGTGGATGCACTCATGAAAAACGGCAAGCCGAACGGGACACCGGTCGCCATCATCGAGCGGGGCCTGCGGATCGACCGTCGGGTGACTATAGGCACGCTTGCGACCATTGCCACTATGGCAGAAAAATCGGGCGTGAAACCCCCCGCGGTCATCGTCATTGGTGACGTGGTGAAACTGTATGACCCAAAAAATCCTGATCTTATACCGGTTGAAGAGGCTGAAGAATGATTGAACTGGTCAATAAATTCGAAAAGTGCGTGTATGCAGTACTTATCGGACTGCTCATACTGGTGCTGGTCGGGTCACTGATCGATCTTGTCTGGCTCCTGTACGATTCACTGTTCATAACCACTCCGGCCCTGATAGAAAGCCGGGAACTCATTGCAGTTCTTGGAGCCTTCCTGCTCGTCCTGATCGGCGTTGAACTGCTGGATACCATCAAGGCATATTTCCATGAAAACGCAATTCATGTCGAGATAGTGATGCTCCTTGCGATCATTGCGGTTGCCCGGAAGGTTATCCTGCTGGACCCGGCCAATATGACCAGCTCCGAGTTCGGGTTCGAACTGATGGGGATCGGCGTCATCGTTGTCGGGCTTTCCGCCGGGTATTACCTGATCAAAAAGGCCGGCATCACGATCACGTCAGACCTCCATATTCAGGAGAAGAACGAGTAATTTTTTTACCGGGCAGTACAGCTCGCGTACCGGGTTATTCCCCGGTCTCCATCCTTTTTTGGATCCCCTGCGCTGCAAGGTACCCGGTCGAGAACGCGGCCTGCAGATTGTAACCGCCGGTATCTCCGTCGACATCCAGCACCTCGCCCGCAAAAAAAAGGCCGGGTACGATCTTTGATTCCATGGTTTTAGCATTCACGCTCTCCAGCGTCACACCGCCCCGCGTCACCATCGCAATCTTGTAATCTCCCAGTGCAGTGACGGTCAGCGGGAACCCGGTGCAGTTCGTGACCAGCGCTGCACGCTGGGCCGCAGAGAAGTGAGCGCACTTCAGATCGTCCGGGATTCCGGAGATTTTTAAAAGTCTCCTGTTCAGCCGCTCCGGGATTGGGTACTTCGCGAGGATTGTCCCTACCTGCCAGCCGGGATTTTCCGCTGCCCGCTTCGCGAGATCCGCGGCGAACTCCTCGCGCCGCATCGCGCCGGCAAACGAGAGCCGGATCACGTCACCGTGCCGTATCCCCCGCGATGCATCGAGGATGCCCGGGCCGGAGAGCCCCAGGTGAGTGAAGAGGACATCGCCGGTATGATCCGCTCTTTTTTTCCCTTCCCGCCAGACCGAGAACCGCATCTGCTCAAACGAGATGCCCCTAAGGGAGGCAAACGGGAACGGGCGGACCAGCAGCGGGGTGAGTGCCGGCCCGGTCTCCGTGAGCGGCTGGCCAAGTGCTGCGGCAAGGCGGTAACCGTCACCAGTCGTTCCGCACTGCGGGTACGAGGCCCCGCCTGTGGTAATCACTACGGTTCTTGCAGGATAGGCAGCTGTGCCGGTCACCACGTCAAATGATCCCCCGACAAGGGAAATACCCGTCACCGGCTCGCTGCACCGGATCATTACGCCCCGTTTCCCGCACTCCGCAAGCAGGGCCGCCAGCACATCAGCGGATTGCCGAGTCCGGGGAAACATCTTCCCGTTCTCTTCGGTCTCTATGGGAAGGCCGCGGGTACTGAAAAAATCTGCAAGGCCCCGGTTCGTGAAAAACATCAGTGCCGGTTTTAAGAATTTACCGTGATCGCCATAGTGGGTGACGAACTCCCTGATCTCCCCGTCATGAGTAAGATTGCACTGCCCCAAACCCGCCAGCAGGAGCTTGGCACCGGGAGCCGGATTCTTCTCAAGGACAAGGACACGGCAGCCCTCCGCAGCAGCATGGATCGCACAGAACAGGCCTGCCGGACCTGCTCCGATCACTGCCACATCGTACCGTTCCACCTGCTGCACCTGCGTTAGTATTCTCGTCCCATCGGTCATGAAACATTGCTCTGCAGGTCCCGGTACCGATGAGAGAACGGGAGTGCAATATTCTTAATCCTGATCAGCACCAACCCCGTACATCCATGGTTGATCAACGCGAAAAGAGGATCATTCTTCTCGTCGCATCGCTGTCCTCCTTCCTCGTCCCTTTCACGGCATCGTCCATAACGGTCGCCCTCCCCGCAATGGCTGCGCAGTTCGATGCAGACGCGGTAACGCTCGGCTGGATCACGTCCGCCTATATCATTGCCGCAGCAGTCTTTATCGTTCCGTTTGGCCGGTACGCCGATATCATCGGGCGGAAGAAGATCTTCCTGCTCGGCGTCCTCATCTTCACCATCGCCTCGCTTGCCTGTGCCTTCGCACCGTCCGAAGAGGTCCTGGTCGGGTTCCGGTTCCTGCAGGGCATCGGTGGCGCGATGCTCTTTGCCACCTCCGTTGCGATTGTCACGCAGGTTTATGGTCCGGGCGAACGGGGCTGGGCGCTCGGGATTAACATCGCAACGGTCTATGCCGGCCTCTCGATCGGCCCGTTCCTTGGGGGGATCCTCATCGATCACTTCGGCTGGCCATCGATCTTCCTTGTGAATGTCCCCCTGGGTCTTGTAACCCTTGCCCTTACCCTGTGGGGCGTGGAATACGAATGGGCCGATGCTGCCGGAGAACGGTTTGATCTTGGCGGGGCGGTTGTCTACGGGATCATGCTCTTTACCTTCATCTACGGGATGCTCCTCCTTCCCGATCCGGCCGGGCTCGCATGGATCGCTGCTGCTCTTGGTGCCGGTACCGTCTTTTACCGGTGGGAAAAACGCCGGGAAAGCCCGCTTATCGACTTTTCCGTTTTTATGAACAACCGGACCTTCGTCTTATCCAACATCGCCGCCATGATCAATTATGGTGCGACCTATGGTGTCGGCGTTCTCCTCTCCCTCTACCTCCAGTACATAGCGGGCTTCTCTGCGGAAACTGCCGGCCTCATCCTCGTTGCCCAGCCGGTCGTGCAGACCATCTTCTCGCCGGTTGCCGGCAGGCTCTCCGATCGCATCGAGCCCCGGGTCGTTGCAACAGCCGGCATGGTCCTTACCGCTCTGGGGCTCTCCTTCTTTATTTTCCTCACGCCGGCCACACCGCTCTTTGTGATTGTTGCAAGCCTGATGGTGCTCGGTCTCGGGTATGGTCTCTTCTCATCGCCGAATACCAACGCCATCATGAGCTCGGCACATGCAAGGCATCTCGGCATTGCCTCCGGCATGGTCGCGACCATGCGGTCGCTCGGCCAGCTTCTCTCGATGGCGATCGCGATGTGCTGCTTTGCGATCTTTATCGGCCCGGTTACGATCACACCGGCAGTCTACCCGGCGCTCATGACCAGTGTGACCGTCGCGTTTGTAGTCTTCACGGTTTTATGCATTGCAGGGGTGGGGGCATCGTATGTCCGTGGGACGATCCACAAAGCATGAAGAGGAGAAGTCCGGTCGTGCGGGTACTGTGGATAGGTTAAAATTTGCTCTGGAGAAATCATTTAGGATACCCGGACGCTCTTTTGGGCTTTGCCCCCGCCGCTGAGACATCCCCTGTTGCGATGACGCGTATTTCCTGAAACCTACTCCGGGTCATTGCAGTGCGTTCCGTCCCCGAACGGGAGACTCATGAGCACAAGAGGGGGGGATTATTTCACAAAAAAATGTTTTCTCTAGAACAAAAAAACCCAAATGATTACTGCGCCGGATAACCCCGGCCCCGTTTCTTCAGCGCCTCGGTATAATGGTGGCGGAGCTCGGCCGTCTCCTCGGGAGTGAAATCCTTCTTCTTGTTCGCGTGCAGGTGCTTTTCCATCTGCTTAACGATATGCTCGGCCTCATGGTAGTCCTCGACATCAAGGTACGCCGGAGCCTTGGCAACCTCATGGGCATGACCGCACTGCGGGCAGAGCTTCCACTTCTGGAAGCGGTCCACGTACGTGAACGTGCTGCACGAGGGGCATCGGATGATGAGGTACATACTATTGAGGTCATCGGAGTTATCCTTATATATAAATATCGTCGTTTCGCAGAATTTCCGGCCGACGGGGGGTGACTGGTTCTGGATTTGTTTCATGGAGAGATTCTCAATAGATTCCGGGAACCCCCGATACTCAACAGTCGTGTTCCTGATGGGGCTCGATAAGTCGAAGAACGCCGATGCGCTCTTTTCCTGTTTCGGGTCTGACGATCCTCAACAAATAGAAACCCCTTTATCGGAACGTTGTCCCATAGAGATGTTATGGAAGATATTCAGGTTATGGGCGTGCGGGGCCTCCCCCTCATCCATGCGGGAGACGATATCGCTGCACTGGTGTGCGGGAAAGTGAAGTTCGAGGATGGCGACATCCTCTCCATCGCCTCGACCATCTATTCAAAAGCGAAAGGTTATACCAAAAAACTTGCGGACATCACGGCATCCGAACGTGCTGTCAGGCTGGGGAAACTAAACGGAGAGGACCCCCGCTTCGTGCAGGCCGTGCTCGACGCCTCCAAAGATATTATTATGGAACACCCGTTCATCCTCTCAGAGATGGCTTATGGCCATATCGGGGTCAGGGCCGGTGTGGACCAGTCCAATATCGAGGACGGCATGGTGATCTTCCTGCCACCGGATCCGATGAAGGCTGCTGAAGGACTTAAAGACGAGATCAAAAAGATCGCGAAGAAGAACGTCGGCGTCATCATTACCGATACCTGCGGCCGGTCATTCCGGCGCGGCCAGACCGGCAATGCTATCGGCTGGAGCGGGTTTACGGCTATCCGGGACTTCCGGGGCGACATTGACCTGTTCGGGCATGTCCTGAAGATCACCGAGGAAGCGGTCGTGGACGAGATTGCCGGGTTTGCAAACTTCGTGATGGGCGAGAGCAACAACGGCGTCCCTGCCGTCGTTTTCCGGAACTGCGGACGGTGGACCGGCCACGACAACCTCTATTTCACAAATGACGAGGATATCACGAAACGGGTGCTGAAAAAAGAGGGGTCAAAGGCTGGTTTCAGCCGGTGATAACGATATCCAGGATGTAAATGACGATGCCTATTGCTGCGGCCACGACCATGACCGTTATGGGGCTGATATGAACGGCCCTGCGGTCCTCGCTCTCGTAATAATTGACGAGACCCGCTGATGAGAGTAACCTTCCACCTTGCTTCTTTGCCATGCAAATATATTTGGTTTCCCGTTATATAAAGGAGATAGCGCCGTATGAAAAAGTCCCTGCAACAGGTCTCTGGTTATGCTCTCCTGGGTGACGAGCTCGCGCTTTCCCCGGTCGATATCTTCATCGAAAACGGGGTCATTACAACTATCGAAGATAACACCCGGGTGCCGGAGGTCTGGATCTGCCCGGCCCTCTTCAATGCCCACACCCACCTTGGCGATACAATCGCGATGGACTGCGGGACAACGGGGAACCTTGAAGCGCTGGTCACCCCCCCCGACGGGCTGAAACACCGGCTGCTGAGGGCCGCATCCCGTCAGGACCTGGTCAGCGGCATGCGGGCGGGTATGAAGGGAATGATCGATTCGGGAACCGCTGGATGTGCGGATTTCCGTGAAGGGGGCGTTGAGGGCGTCCTCGCCCTCCGGGAAGCTGCTGCCGGGTTGTCCTTTTTCCCGTTCGTTTTCGGTCGTGAAGGCGGCGAGACTATTGCCGGCGGCCTTGGGATCAGCAGTACCCGCGATGTACCGGACGCGGAGCGGCTGGTTGAGGACGCGAAACGTGCTGGTAAAAAGATCGCGTTCCATGCCGGCGAGCGGGATGCAGGCGATGTCGATGCTGCGCTTGCATATGAGCCGGACCTCCTCATCCACATGACGCATGCGACAAAAAAGCAGATTCGCGAATGTGCCGAACAGTCGATCCCGGTTGCAGTCTGCCCGAGGTCCAACTGGACACTTGGCGTTACCTCTTCCCGTCGTCACCCCCCGCTCGGGGTCATGGAAGAGCTTGGCTGCACGGTCTGTCTCGGTACGGACAACGCGATGTTTGTTGCGCCGGACCTGTTCTCCGAGATGGCATTTGTCTCAATAATCTACCCAATAGGACCGGCAGACGTGCTCAGGGCGGCTGTCCGGGGATCAGATCTCTTCGGCCCGTCGTTTTTCATCCGGCAGGGATCACGGGCAAACCTGTTTGTCGTGGACCCGGCCCGTTCGGCCCTGCACTTCTCGCGCGATCCGCTCGCAACGCTGGTAAAACGGGCGAATTCGGTCGCAATCAGGACAAACGTTTTTAGTCTGTAAATCCAATAAAACAGGCATGTTTGTTTTGGGTGATGCCGGTGTTTACTAATATCCTTGTTTCAATCGATGGCTCGGATGCAAGTCAGCGCGCACTGATCCGGGCAGTGGAGGAAGCAAAGGTATGGAATGCCCGGCTCCACGTGATCTATGTTGTGGAGACGGGACTGTTCTCTTCGTTACCTGCCGACAATACGGTGGAGATCATGTACCGCGTCCTGGAAAAGGAAGGAAATGGGGTCCTTGAACAGGCAAAAAAATATGCAGCCGACACAGGTGTCACCGTAATCGCGCACATGAAACAGGGACATGCCGGGAGTGAAGTTGTTACCCTTGCCGATAAAGAAAAAGCCGATCTTGTTATGATAGGTTCCCATGGAAAGAGCCGGGCCGACCGTATCCTCATCGGGAGTGTCAGCATCTATGTCGTCACCCACAGCAAAGTTACAACCATGGTGGTGAGATCATAACAGAAATGGTTGTCAGAGAT
>Ga0182019_10000989_pt1 | contig 14224 bp, 11 predicted proteins | sample 812E2MmetaG_FD_120483 | JGI IMG/M metagenome (GOLD analysis project Ga0182019, IMG submission 120483) | Permafrost microbial communities from Stordalen Mire, Sweden - 812E2M metaG | ecosystem: Environmental > Terrestrial > Soil > Wetlands > Permafrost | place: Sweden: Stordalen | collected...
GAACGCTTGTTGCCTTGCAGTGTTTTCGGCTCGAAGGCGTGGTAATTCGTGATGACCAGCCGCTTGTTTAACTCCGGCATCTCCTTGCGCCAGTTTTGAGGCACGAGATAGTGAACATGATAGTAATCTTCCGCCTCCACCCCTGAGCGCGTGTCCACCCGCAACACACCAAGACGGTCGCGTATCGTGATGCCCGGCGCAATGAGGAGAAAATTGTCGGCGAACCGGACATCGTTCCGATACTCGGCCCGGTTAAAGTAATGGTACGCGATCAGGGCGGCCATGACAACGGTCTTGCGTGAGCCGGTCGCCATTTTGAAGGCAATGCGCGGCAGATTGTTTTCCGGTGACGCCGAGACTCTCTGTGCTTCCTCAAGCTGCCGAAGGACGTGCTGGCCGACGTTGGATTTCTCGGCGACCTCGTTCAGCCAAATAGCCGTCTCGATGGCTTCCCGCTGGGCGAAAAACAAGGATTGGGTCATGTCCCGTTCGGGATTGAGAAACCAGAACTGAAGCAACTCGCGGGTAATGCGGGTCGTTTGTGGATATTTCGCCTGCCGCCAAGCACCGACTTCCCGACGAAGCAGATTGACGACATGCGAGCCGTGGTCCGCAGCCGCGACTTCATTCAACTCCATCAACTCGCCTTGCGCGCCTTGACGAACCGGAATACTCTGAATTTCCGGGGTAAAGATGCGGCGGCCCTTGACGGGGCGGGAATAGTCCAACTCCCCGGCCAGATTGGTGGCATAATGCCAGTCGGGCTCTTCGTACGGATTATTTAGAATTGGATTCTGTTCGGTTGGCATCTGAGCAGCCGTACTTCCTCTGAATGAGGAAATGGATTGGTGCCGCTGAAGCCGACGAGCCAGGGGCGGGGGTCGTCCAGGTACAGGTGGCGGAGAGAATCTTTGATATCGCTGTAACTGCTTGCACCCATTGGCGCGAGCATAGTCCTCACCCGCCGCACTTCAAGCCCCATTTTGCTCGCACTTTTGGCCTTTTGGCCAACGCAACCTACCCTGGTCCCGTCAAGCCCCTATAGCACAGCCACCTTATCAAGTGAATCCGACGGTGAGTCCGACAAAACCCGAGCGCGGCCCGAGGCCGTTCTTAGGGGCCTTTCGCATTTGTACGCTCGCCCAGCATTTCCAGCACCTGCGGTATGTCCCCCACCTTCAGCACGTTGAGATAATCCGGCCCCTCGGCCTGAGTCGCCGGCAGCCCCTCGAGCTTCAGTTTCTGAATCTCCGGCTCAAACAAGGCCGCATAAGCCGCGTTGACGCCCATTTGGCTCTTCGCCTGGACGTGGAGCGGCGTTCTCTGGAACTCGGGCAACGCTTTGACCGCCTGCGTCGCGCGCCGGATATCCCAGACTCTCATGCTGTCGAGCGTTTGGCCCAACAGCATGTAACGGCGCCGCACCTGGTTCGCGGTTTTCGTGTTCTTCTGCCAACCAGCCGGCTCGACACCGCGCGGCGCGAAAACTGCCAGCGCCATCTTTCGGGTCTCCATCTCCCGCCTTAAATCGGCTATCACCCCGGGCGTTGCGCCGCCCAGCCACAGCCATTTCGTCGGCGCATTGGTCCAACTCTCCGCGTCAAGCGCCGTCAGCAACACCTTTTCAGGCTTCTTCACCTTGGGCTCCTGGACCACCCAGAGCCGCAGGGTCACCTGCGGTTGGCTGTCAAAACTGAAGGCCCGCACCCGCAGGCCGTCCGTGTCCGACCGGCTCTCCAACTCCAGCTTGACCGCGTCGCTCTCTGCCGGCCACCCGCCAAACACCTTCTCGCGCAACGCCTTCAAATACTCAGTCTGCCGTTGCCTGGCTTCAGCCGGGCTGGCCAGCGGGCGGGGCGGCGCCGCTTTCGGCACAAAGCTCTCCTCAATCCTCGTGTTCACTTCGTCTTCGGGCAGCCTGGCGAACACCCGGAGCTGCTCCGGCGCGAAGACTTTCGTGGCGGCCATCTCGATGAGCGGGTTCTGCCCCTTCAAAAACCGGTTGAACCACCGGAATACCGGCAACTGGAGGTCCTGCGTATCCGCGTGCGGGCCTTCTGTGATGAGCAGGCCGAGCTGGTTGGTTTTGCCGTAGAGCTGGTAGATGCGCCGCGTTTGGTTGTAGAGCCGGACCACGCCATCCAGGGGGAACAGGCCGTCCTTGTCCGAGTTTCCGATGAGCAGCGGGCGTGGCGCAATGAGAGCCGCCACCTGCGGGAAATCCCAGCGGTACGTGTTCACGAAGAACATGCAGTCGCAGTGGTGCTCGACGGAGCCGTCCACGACCTGGTTGCGCAAATCGGTGATCCCCGCGACTGGCGCGGCAACTTTCACGCGCTCATCCAGCGCCGCCACTGTCCAGGTGTAAGACCCGCCTCCCGACCGGCCCGTCATGCCGATGCGCTCCCGGTCCACTTCCGGGCGGGAGCACAGGTAATCCAGTGCCCGGATGCCGAACCACGCTTCGACGCCGGCAGGAGTGTAGCCGCGCGAATTCCACCACCACTGCCCGTCGGCATAGGTGCCGCGATGGTGACCCTCGATTTCGCCCAACTGCACGGTGTCAATCACCAGGCAGACGTAGCCATTGCGGGCAAACCAGGCTCCGTGATGTTGGTAACCCGTCTTGTTGCCGCAGCTTACCCCATTCGTGAACACCCGGCTGTGGCCGCACACATAGAGAATCGCCGGCGCCGGCTGCTCCAGCTTCTTTGGCAAATACAGGTTCGCCGTCACGTAAAGCTCCGGCAGTGCCTGGAAGTGCAGTTTCTCCACCGTGAACTCCGGCTGCTCCAGTTTCCCCGTGACGACCGGCTTAAGGTCTGTCCGCTCCGGCGCGGGCCATAGACCCAGCATCTCCTGCAACTGCCGCCGATACTCGCCGCGCCGTGCCTCCCAGTCTTTGAGCGAATGGATGTCCGCCAGGCAACGCTGGGCCAGCACGGCGGTTTCACTGGCAAAATAATCCGCCAGCATCTGGTCGTTGTGGGTCGTGCTTGCTTGGGACTTCTGCGGGACTGGCGCGGCAAGGCACAGAGTAAGAGCGGATTGCAAGGCGGCACTCAGGCGGAGCATCTGTTTCATGAAACAAGGGTGTTTAGCCCGGTTGCACAGGGCAAATCAATTTGGGATCGAACTCTGCCTTGCGTGCCGGCAGGCTTTGGGGCGACAATTCGCCCATCGTGAACGAGCCTTGGCGTATGGCGGTCTTACCGCTTGCGATTGCGTGCCTGGCAATGCCGGGTCCGCCCAGCGGCTTGGCACAGCCTGCCGGGAGCGCCACGTCTGCTGCCCAGAGCCCCGAACGACATGATCTGGAATTCCGCGAGGGCGGTATCATCCGCGGGCCGACCTCAGCTCGGAGACTGGCGATCGTGTTCACCGGGCATGGCTATGCGGAAGGCGGAGAAACCATCCTCGACGAATTGGCCAGGCACAAAGGGAAGGGCTCGTTCTTCTTCACGGGCGATTTCCTCACCAATGCCAGTTTCCGGCCGCTGATCAGGCGCATCGTGTCCAAAGGGCACTATCTCGGCCCTCATTCCGACAAGCACATCCTCTATTGCCCGTGGGAAGGGCCCAAGAAGACCCTCGTCACCCACGCCGATTTCCAGGCCGATCTGGAGAGCAACCTGAAGAAGATCGAGCACTTCGGCGTGAAGCGTGCGCAGATTCGCTATTTCCTCCCGCCGTACGAGCATTATAACCAGGAAATCGTGGATTGGGCCAAGGCAATGGCGTTGACCCTCGTGAACTTCACTCCCGGCACGCGCTCAAACGCTGACTACACCGGCGAGGCGGACAGCAATTTCGTCTCCTCGAAGGCCATTTTCGACAGCATCCTCCGCAAAGAGCAGCAGGACCCGAACGGGTTGAACGGCTTCATCCTGCTGCTGCACATCGGCGCCGGCCCGGGCCGCGCGGATAAGTTCCCGGTGCGCTTCGGGGAACTGCTGGATTACCTGGCGGGCAAGGGCTACCAATTCGTCCGCGTGGATCAGTTGCTGGAGGGGAAATGAGATTCACCTCACCGCACAATTCGTCGCGATCAAACCAAACCCATGGCCCGGCAGGGCCAGCGAAAATAGCCCACCGATTTATCGGTGGGAACCGGCATCCAGGCAGAACAAGTCCCGCCAGGGACGACAGAAAGGCATGACATGCATTCGTTCGCGAGTTGTTGCTTGCATTGCGTCTTCAGCACCAAAGACCGCCGGAAGCTTATCACCCCGGAGTTGCAGGCACGCCTTTGGCCCTACCTCGGCGGCGTGGCACGGCAGAACAAAATGAAGGCCCTGGTCGTTGGCGGCGTGGAGGACCATGTTCACGTCTTGTTATCCCTGCCTGCCACGCTCGCAATATCCAAGGCCCTGCAATTGCTCAAAGGCAATTCGTCTAAATGGATTCACGAGACATTCCCGGCACAGTGGGATTTTGTCTGGCAAGAAGGCTACGGTGCGTTCAGCATCGGCGTTTCTGGGATTGACGATACGATTGCCTATATTCAGAACCAACCGGAACATCATCGGATGAAGGCGTTTCAAGAGGAGTTAATTACGTTCTTGAAGAAGCATGGAATGGAATATGATGAAGCAACATTGTGGGACTGAGGTCTGCCGTCCCTACGGGACTAGGTCCTCTTCAACGCCTGTCCCCACCGATAAATCGGTGGGCTATTTTCGTTCGCCCTGGCGGGCTGTTCAGCTTGTTTGGCCAAGTGCCCACCCTAGAGGACAGGGACATTCCGGATGGCACAGGCGGGCGGCGGCAGTCCGCTGGACAGCGTTGCTAGGGCTGGTGCTGGCCCCGCTCAGCCTCCGGGCGGAAGCCATCTTCATCCGCGCCAGCCAGGTCGGCTACCGGCCGCAGGACGCAAAGCTTGCCCTCGCCTTTGCGAAATCGGCCTTGCCTGAGGCTTTTGCGGTAGTTGCCGCAGACTCCGAGAAGGCGGCGCTCGCGGGCAAAACCAGGCCGGTCACCGGCGTGAAGTGGGGCGCATTTGAAAACCACGTCGAACTGGATTTCTCCGCGGTGAAAGCGCCCGGCCGTTACGTTCTCCGAGTCGGCGAATCCAAGTCCTTGCCGTTCACCGTTGGCGCTGCGGTTTACGGGGAACTGCCCGGCCAACTGCTCGAGTTCATGCGCGAGCAGCGGTGCGGCTACAATCCGTGGCTCGATGCGGTCTGCCATCGCTTCGATGGCCGCACGGCGTATGGGCCGCTGACCAACGGCACCTATCTCGACGCGCGGGGTGGCTGGCACGACGCCGCCGACCTGTTGAAGTACCTGCTCACTTCCGGCAATGCCACGGCGCAAATGCTGTTGGCCTATGAGTTGGGAAGTCCAAAGTCTAAAGTCCAAAGTCTAAAGTCTGAAGGCGGAGCCCGTGGGCTGGAGGCGAGTCAGGAATCCACGATCCTCGCGGACAAAGTAAACGCCCTCGGCCAACCGCAGCCCAACGGCATCCCGGACCTGCTTGATGAAGCGCGCTGGGGACTGGAGTGGATGCTCAAGCTGCACCCGGCGCCCGATCAACTCTATCACCAGGTCGCCGACGACCGCGACCACACGGGCCGCCGCCTGCCGCAGAATGAAATCGCTGATTACGGCTGGGGCAAAGGCGGTCCGCGCGTGGTCTATTTCGCCGACGGCCAGCCGCAGGGCTTGCAGAAATACAAGAGCCAGTCCACCGGCGTGGCCAACCTGGCCGGCCGTTACGCCGCCGCCATGGCGCTGGCCTACCAGATTTGGAAAGATGACCCGCGCCAGCGGCCGTTCGCCGAACGCTGCCTGCAAGCCGGCAAAGAAGTCTATGACCTGGGCCGCGCCAAAGAGGGCGTTCAGCAGGGCAATTCCTACAGCGCTCCGTACCGCTACGCGGAAACCACCTGGGCCGACGACATGGAGTGGGGCGCGGCGGAACTCTTCCGCGCCACGGCCAAGCGGCAGTATCTCCAGGACGCCAAACGCTACGCCAAGCTGGCCGCCGCCGAGTCCTGGATGGGGCAGGAGCAAACCGGCCACTACCAGTATTACCCGTTCATGAATGCGGGCCATTTCCGCCTCTACGACCTCGTTGGCCCCGAGCTCAAGAAGACGCTTGCAGGTTACTACCGGGAAGGCATCGAACGCTGCCTTCGCGCCGGCACCAACAACCCCTACCGCATCGGCGTGCCGTTCATCTGGTGCTCGAACAATCTGACCACCGCGCTCGCCACGCAGTGCTTGCTTTACGAGCTGATGACCGGTGATGCGCGCTACCGGGAGTTCGCCGCCAAACAACGCGATTGGCTGCTGGGCCGGAATCCGTGGGGCTATTCCATGTTTACTGAAATCGGGAGTGTCTTCCCGAAGGACCCGCACCTGATGACGATGCAGTTGGCAAAGCGCCCGGTGCGGGGCGGGTTGGTGGACGGCCCGGTCTATGAGCGCATCTTCAAGTCGCTCAAAGGCGTGGCCATCACCGAGCCGGACCCGCTGGCGCCGTTTCAAGGCCAGGCCGTCTATCACGACGACGTGCAGGACTATTCCTCCAACGAACCCACGATGGACGGCACTGCCTCGGCAATCCTGCTCTGGGCGCTCTGTGACTCAGCCCGCTAGAAGGTCGCTAACTCCCTCAAACGCTATGAGACCTTCACCCCGGAGTTGATCCAGGCGTTGAGGGAAACCTGTATCGAGCAGGATCATGGCCGCTTGGAGAGCCCGTAGAGGTAGTGGTCGTGCTGGGCTGCCCCGTCCGCCGGGCCGTGGGTCACGGGAAACCTGCGAGCCAACTCGGCCAACTTTAGCAACGGCTTTTCCGCTTTGGCCGGCCTCTGGACTGGGTCCACTTGGACTTGCAGGGTACAGTTCACCGGCAGGTCCACCGGTTCATCGGGGACCAGCACCTTGCCGTCAAAATGGACCTTAAGCGTCATAATCCGTTAACAGCTTACCGCCGCTGGTTGTCGAATGCGAGAGGAAAGAGCTGCGAGGAATGGACTGGCTTTTGTCCGTCCACCCGATAGTTTGGCTACCGGTATATGATGCAACGGTTCAATTCCATCGAATCGGTCGTGGCCGACTTGCGGCTCGGCAAGATGGTAATTGTGGTGGATGATGCTGACCGGGAGAACGAAGGCGACCTGATCATGGCCGCGCAGTTCGTGACCCCGGCGGGGGTGAATTTCATGGCCAAGCACGGGCGTGGACTGATTTGCGTGCCAACCACCTCGGAACGGTTGCAGCAGCTCGGCATCGAGCGGATGGTGCCGCAGAACCGCGACACCTTCAAAACCGACTTTCAGGTCAGCGTGGATGCGGCACACGGCATTACCACGGGCATCAGCGCCGCCGACCGCGCCCAGACCATCCGGACCATGGCCGATCCGACGGCGCTGGCGGAAGATTTGGTCCAGCCGGGGCATGTGTTCCCGCTGCGGGCGCGGCCGGGCGGGGTCTTGCAGCGCGCCGGCCACACGGAGGCGGCGGTGGACCTGGTGCAACTCGCCGGCTGTCGGCCCATGGGCATCATTTGCGAGATCATGAGCGATGACGGCTCGATGGCGCGGCTGCCTGAGCTGGCCAAATTCGCCAGGAAACACCGGCTGAAGATTTGCACGATCGCCGACTTGATTCAATTCCGGCGAGTGCGGGAAAAGCTGGTGGAACGCCTCGAGGTGGTGAAGCTGCCGACGGATTACGGCGACTTTGACCTGTACCTCTACGAATCCAGAGTTGATGGGCAGCACCACCTGGCCCTGGTCTGCGGTGAGGTGGCCGGCAAGCCAGCCGTGCTCGTGCGCGTCCATAGCCAGTGTTTGACGGGCGATGTCTTCGGCTCGCGCCGTTGCGATTGCGGGGCGCAGTTGCACCAGGCGATGCGGCAGGTGGCCGAGGTGGGCTGCGGGGTGGTGGTTTATATGCGCCAGGAGGGCCGCGGCATCGGCCTGGCGCCCAAGATCAAAGCCTACAAGCTCCAGGAGCAAGGCTACGACACCGTGGAAGCCAACCAGAAACTCGGATTTGACATGGACCTGCGGGAGTACGGGCTGGGCGCGCAGATTCTGGCGGATCTGGGCCTGAAGACGATTCGGCTGCTGACGAACAACCCGCGGAAGGTGATCGGGCTGAAAGGCTACGGCCTGGAGATCGTTGAGCAGGTGCCGATTAGGGTGGCCCCCAATCCGCACAATGCCCGCTATCTCAAAACCAAGCGGGAAAAGCTGGGGCACCTGTTATGAATGAAGAATGAAGAATGAAGAATGCAGATTGCAGAAGCCCTTCAGTCACAAATCGTAATTGACAAATCGTCATTTATCATTCGTCATTCCTATGCTGAAGCCTCTCCAGTTCAAGACCTTTCAGGCCGGCAAGGCGCGCTTTGCCATCGTCGCTTCGCGGTATAATGGGCGGTATGTGGATAATATGGTGCGGGCGGCTTCGGCGGAATTGAAACGCGCCGGGGCCAAAGCCGTGCAGGTGATCCGTGTGCCCGGCGCCTACGAAATCCCACTCGTGGCGGTGCGACTCGCCAGAGCCAGTTCCCCTCAAGCTCCACGCGTCAGCGCCATCATTTGCCTTGGCGTGATCCTGCGCGGCGAGACGGTGCATGCTGCCCACATAGGCGAGGCCGTTAGCCGCGCGCTGATGCAGCTTCAACTGCAATACGAGGTTCCCGTCATCCACGAAGTGCTGCTGCTGGAGAACGAGCAGCAGGCGCGCGTGCGATGCCTGGACCCGAAGCACAATCGAGGCCGGGAAGCCGCGCAGACGGCGCTGGCCATGGCGCAGGTGATGGCGATGCTGGGCTAGAGGTTTGTTCAGGTAGGGACGCGTTCCACCGCGTCCCACTTCTTGGCGGGAGTGTCAGGGACGCGGTGGAACACGTCCCTACCTGAAAGCAGAATTTGATTTCGACGCGCCGGGGAATCCCGGCTAACGTTTTGGGCCATGGCCAGCAAAGCCGAACTCACACCCATGATGGCGCAGTATCGCCGCATCAAGAGCGAGCTGCCCAAGGACGCGTTGCTGCTGTTCCGGCTGGGGGACTTCTACGAGATGTTTTTCGAGGACGCCCAGACCGGCGCGCAATTGCTCAACGTGGCGTTGACCAGGCGCGGCGTCGTGCCCATGTGCGGCATCCCTTTCCACGCCGCTCATGCCTACATCGGCCGCCTGCTCAAGGCCGGGCGTAAAGTGGCCATTTGCGATCAGATGGAAGACGCCCGGCCGGGCCAATTGGTAAAACGCGAGGTGACCCAAATCCTCAGCCCCGGCACGCACTTTGATGAACGGATGCTCAAGGCGGAGCGGAATAATTTCCTGGCAGCGGTGCAGCCCGCCGGCAGGACCTTCGGCCTCGCGTTCGTGGACCTGACGACCGGCGACTTCCTGACGACCGAAGTGGAGGGGGAAGCCGCCATGCTCACGGAGCTTCAACGGCTGCGCCCAGCGGAAATCATTTATCCGGGCGAAGTCTCGGCGGTGCGGGATTTGCTGCGGGGGGCGGGTCGGGGGACGCGAGAAGAACCGAAGCCAGTTGCCGTAGGGCAGTGCGTCTCGCCTGCCCCGCCGGGGGAACCGCAACCCGGAAAAGGGGCAGGCGAGACGCACTGCTCTACAGGGTACGGCTGGATTCTCAACGGCTACGACGACTGGGTCTTCGCGCCGGAGACGGCGATCTTCACGCTGCGCGACCATTTCAAAGTAGCTTCGCTGGATGGCTTCGGATTAAGGGACCGCACGGCAGCCATCGGGGCCGCCGGGGCGGTGGTGCATTATCTCACGCAACATCTGAGGCGGGATGTCGCCAACCTGACGCGCCTTTCCTTTTACGAAAGGAGCGATTACCTGGCACTGGATTTCACGACGCTGCAGCACCTGGAAATCCTGGAGCCCCTGCATCATGACGCGCCGCGCAACGCATCGCTCTACGGCGCGCTCAATCGCACCGTCACCCCCATGGGCGCGCGGCGGCTGCGCGACTGGCTCTCGCAGCCGCTCGCCACGGTGGAACCGATTCGGCGACGGCAGGAAGCAGTGCAAACGTTCCTGGAGACCCCTCCGGCCCTGGAGGATTTCCGCGCCCGTCTCGTGCCGGTGCGGGACCTGGAACGGACGATCGGGCGGTTGAGCGCCGGAACGGGCAATGCGCGGGATTTGATCGCGCTGCGGACGGCGCTGGAGCAGATCCCCGCGTTGAAGGCGGGGCTGCAGGCGCTGCTTGGGGGCGGGCGCCGGGCGGAATCGAACCAGAGCCTGCTGACGTCGGCTGCGACGGACACGGCGGGAGGGCGAGCGTCCCCGCGAGCCCAAACATCTACGGAAAATGGGGCTCGCGGGGACGCTCGCCCTCCCTTGCTGGAGGAACTGGAGACCCAGGTGACTGAGCTGCCTGAGCTGATCGAGTTGATTGCCCGCGCCATTGTGGATGAGCCGCCGCTGGCAGTAAAAGAAGGCGGGTTGATCCGGGACGGCTTTGATTCTGCGCTGGATGAGCTGCGCACAGCCATGCGCGGCGGCAAAGACTGGATTGCCAAGTTGCAGCAGGATGAAATCACGCGCACGGGCATCCCCTCGCTCAAGGTGCGCTTCAATTCCGTGTTCGGCTACTACATCGAGGTCACGAAAGCGAATCTCGACAAAGTGCCGCCGCAGTACATCCGCAAGCAGACGATCGCCAACGGCGAGCGATTCATCACCCCCGAGCTGAAGGAGATGGAGAGCAAAATCCTGGGCGCCGAGGAGCGGGCAGTGAAGCTGGAATACACATTGTTCCAGCGCCTGCGGGAAGAGGTGCTGGGGCGATTGCCACAGATCCAGCAGACCGGCGCGGCGCTGGCCCAACTGGATGTCCTCGGCTCGTTCGCCGAGACCGCGCGCTTTCATAACTACTGTCGGCCGCAAATCGGCGCCGAGGGCGTGCTCTTTATCCGCGAGGGCCGGCATCCGGTGCTGGAGCAGAACCTCAGCGAGGAGCGCTTCGTGCCGAACGACGTCCGGCTCGACCGCGACACGCAAATCGCCCTCGTCACCGGCCCGAACATGGCCGGCAAGAGCACCTACATCCGGCAGGTCGCGCTGCTCACGCTGCTCGCGCATACCGGCTCCTTTATTCCGGCCGCCGAGGCCCGCGTTGACCTGGTGGACCGCATCTTCACCCGCATTGGCGCGAGCGATGATTTAACCCGCGGCCAGTCCACCTTCATGGTCGAGATGTGCGAGATGGCGAACATCCTGAACAACGCCACGCCGCGCAGCCTCATTATCCTCGACGAGATCGGCCGTGGCACGAGCACCTTCGACGGCTTGAGCCTCGCCTGGAGCATCGTCGAACACTTGCACAATCAAGTCGGCGCGAAGACGCTGTTTGCGACCCACTATCACGAGCTGACCGAGCTGGCCGCCCGGCTGCCGCGGCTGAAAAACTTCAACGTGGCCGTCCGCGAGTGGCACGACCAGATTGTGTTCCTGCGCAAGATCGTTGCGGGCGGCACCGACAAGAGCTACGGCATCCAGGTGGCCCGGCTGGCCGGCGTGCCCAAAGGCATCCTGGAGCGAGCCAAAGAGATTCTGGGGAACCTGGAAGAGTCCGAGTTGACGCCCGAGGGCAACGTGCGCCAGGCCACCCGCCGGCAACAGGACCGCGCCCGGCTCCAGCAACTGGCCCCGCCGCCCCAGATGGATTTGTTCGGGTAACGTTCCCCGCCCCCCTCTGATCGCTCCGGTCGGCGGCAGCCGGCAATTTCTTTCCGGGCGAAGCTGAGTTGCAAACTCCGCGTGGTTCAGTTAGAATAATGCTCATTATGAAAATTACCGAAGCCCTGATTGCCGAGCACAACATCTACCTGGAGGTGTTTGACCAGATTAAACGTGTCCTCCCCAGCCTGACCTCGCCCCTGGAGGTGAAGACCATGGCCAACATTGTCGAAGGGCTGCTTCAGCACCACGCGGAGACCGAAACTAATCTGGCTTACCTGGCGCTGGATCATGTGCTGCACGACCAGGGAGAGCTTGGGCGAATGCACCAGGACCATCATGAAATTGATGCGCGCCTGAAAAAGGTGCGTGCGGCCAAAACGTGCGCCGAGGCGCGGCGCCTGCTGAAGTCGGTTTTGCTGGCCTCCCGGGAGCACTTTCAACTCGAAGAGCGGAGTGTGTTTCCCCTCCTCGAGGAGGCGCTGCAGGCAGAAACACTGGTCGAGCTGGGCCGAGCCTGGCTGCAGCGCGAGGCGGCGCCGGCACGCGCGGCCTAAGGCAATTAAGTGTGATGTTCGGCCACTGGATGGCACGGCTCATGCTGCTTAATCCGGCGGGTGCGGGTTGGTTACCTGCATCCTCATAGTCGGGCGGCAGTGAAGACTGCGCGCCGCCCGCTTTTCATGGTGGGATGGGTGGGGGCGACCCGGAGCGTAGAGCCGGGTCGCCCTTTTTTTCACGGGTATCGCACTCCCTGGCCGTCAAAAGGCCCCCCACGGCGTCTGCCCCGCTGGCCAACCACAAAAAAGGTTTATCAATTGCCAATTCACGCGCAGCGCAGTTGATCGCGGATGCTAGGTTGCTTTGCAGGCATTGCTGAAGGCTTCTGCTCCTGAACCCCAGGGCCGAATACCACACCAATCCCGCTTAGCGATATGATTGCAACGCTTTCGAGCAAAAAGAAGAACCGGCTGCCCCAGGTCCTGGAGCACGCCAGCGGCGACAAGCGCTTCAAGATTCTGGAGGCGCACATCAAGAAGCACCAGTTCAAGCAGGACGCGCTGATCGAGGTGCTGCACAAGGCCCAGGAGCTATTCGGCTATCTCGAAGACGACCTGCTGCTGTTCATCGCCTACCGCCTCAAGCTGCCGGCCAGCCGCGTGTATGGCGTCGCCACCTTCTACCATTTCTTCACGCTCAAGCCCAAGGGCCGGCACACCTGCGTGGTTTGCATGGGCACCGCCTGCTATGTCAAAGGCGCGGACAAAGTGCTGGCGGCGGTCGAAGACAAGGCGCGGATCAAGGCGGGCGAAACGACCCCGGACGGCGAACTCTCGCTGCTCACGGCCCGCTGCATCGGCGCTTGCGGCCTCGCCCCGGCCGTGGTCTATGACGGGAGGGTCACGCCCCGCCAGACGCCCGAGCAGGCGCTCGAAAAAGTGAAAGGATGGATCGGCCATGGTAATTGACGACCTGATCGAAATCGCAGAGAAGGAACGCGCGGCGCGCAAGAAGTTTGTCGTGCGCTGCTGCCTAGCGGCGGGCTGCATGTCGTCCGACTCGAAGGGCGTCAAGGAAGCCCTGGAGAAGGCGGTCAAAGAGGCCGGCCTGGAAGACCAGGTCGAGGTGCGCGGGGTCGGCTGCATGAAATTATGTTGCCAGGGCCCGCTGGTGCAGGTGGACACGAACGAGCCGGGCGCGACCGTCCAGGTCAGCGCGGGCGGCCAGGGGCCGCTTTACCTGAAAGTCGTCCCGGAAGACGCGGCGTCGCTCGTCGGCACGCTCAAGGGGGGCCAGACCAAGGTGCAGCGCGGCGACCCGAAGCATCCGTTCTTCACGGAGCAATTGTCCATCGTGCTGGCCAACAGCGGCCTGGTGGACCCCGAGCGCATCGAGTCCTACATCGCGGCGGAGGGCTACCAGGCCCTCCACGACGTGCTGCGCGAGATGACCCCCAAGGAGGTCGTGGACGCAATGATCAAGAGCGGGCTGCGCGGGCGCGGCGGCGCGGGCTACCCGACCGGCCTCAAGTGGGCGACGGTCGCCAAGACGGCCAGCCCCCAGAAATATGTCATCTGCAACGCGGACGAAGGCGACCCCGGCGCGTTCATGGACCGCAGCGTGTTGGAGAGCGACCCGCACAGCGTGCTGGAAGGCATGGCCATCGCGGCCTACGCGGTGGGCGCGAACCAGGGCTTCATTTACGTGCGCGCGGAGTATCCGCTGGCGATAAGCCGGCTGCAAACGGCGATCAAGCAGGCCAAACAGCAAGGCTTGCTGGGCAGCGGCATCTTTGAATCGCCCTTCAACTTCAACATAGATTTGCGCATCGGCGCGGGCGCATTCGTCTGCGGCGAGGAGACGGCGCTGATGGCCTCGGTCGAAGGCAAGCGCGGCGCGCCCCGGCCCCGCCCGCCCTTCCCGGCGGAGAGCGGTTTGTGGACCTGCCCGACGCTGATCAACAACGTCGAGACCTTCGCCAACGTGGCGCCCATCATTCGCAAGGGGGCGGACTGGTTTGCGCGCATCGGCACCGAGAAGA
>Ga0182019_10000991_pt1 | contig 14206 bp, 10 predicted proteins | sample 812E2MmetaG_FD_120483 | JGI IMG/M metagenome (GOLD analysis project Ga0182019, IMG submission 120483) | Permafrost microbial communities from Stordalen Mire, Sweden - 812E2M metaG | ecosystem: Environmental > Terrestrial > Soil > Wetlands > Permafrost | place: Sweden: Stordalen | collected...
AAACAGGACGGGCGAAAGCATGTGGACCCCTTCGAGGTTTTTGGACGTGAAGAGGGGTCGCCCGTACTGTTCCGGCTCGCCCCACTCGGAGAGCGAGGGAAGATAGCGTTTCCGGATCCAGAGGCGGAAGGCGCGATCGAAATCCCTCGGCTCCACCTCGAGGGCGCGCTTGATCGGCTTTTCCAGCGTCCCCTCCAGGTTGCCGCGGTATTCGTACAGAAGGCGGCGGAACCCCTCCAGCCCATAGGTCTCCTCGATGTACGTGAACACGGCGTGCCCGAAACGGTAGGCCATGTACCCGCTGACGCCGTTGGAACTGATGGGCGGGATGCGGTCATTGACCACGAAATCGCGCAGAAACATGCGCGCCATGGAGTTTTCGTCATCGGCCATATAGGAGGCCATCCCCTCCATGAACCATTGCGGCGCGGGAGTGAGCAGAGCCTTTCCCACCTCCCCCTGAAAGAAGAAGGCGAACTGGAAGATGTGCGTCAGCTCATGCAGAATCAGCTTCTGAAGGCGTTCGTCGGGCAGGTCCACGGGCATCACCATACGGTTGCGGATGGGCTCCGCGAAGGCCCCCACCGCCTCCGGGATGAACTCCTCCATGACGTTCGTCTCCTCGAATTCGGCGTGCGTGCGGTAGATGATGAGGGGCACGGGCTTCTCCAGCGTGGTGTTCATCCTCTTGGAAAGGCGGTCGTAGGCGCTCTCCGCCATGGAAACCACCTTCTCGAGGGCGGCCGCCTCCTCGGGATAATAATGGATCCTAAAGTGGGTGCTGGAATAGACCCGCCACTGGAAATGGTCGTACATGATCTTGTTCTTGCCGAAGGGCAGCGCCGCCGCCGGAAGGAGAAGGAGAACGACGCACCACCGGCTAAAACGCATAGAAGAATCTCTTCTGGGATTCGGGCTTGGACAAAAATACGCGCTGCAGGCCCTCCTCGAAGGCGTGGACCCCCTCGAAAAACGCGGTGATGAAATCCTGGTTGCGCCCCTTTTTCTCCAGGAAGTGCTTGAAATTCTCCTCGGATTTGAGAGACCCGTCGCTTCCCGCAAACACCCACAGCAGCAGCTCCAGCGTCACCCCCGATTTTTCCACCAGCACCTGACGGGTGTAGGTCTGGCCGTTGTAGGGGGAGATGTATTCCTCGGTCTCATAGCCCGACCGGTCCTGGATGTGGAAATCCAGCACCCCCGACACCACGTGGGTGCAGGCGTACTGTCCCGCAAGCGTCTTCCAGTAGGAGGCGGCGTTCCTGAGCTTTTCCATGTTGCCCGAGGGCAGCGGCACTCCCTGGCTTTCCTTGACGCTGAAGAGCTCGGAGCGCGACAGCATCTTCATCAGAAAGGAGCGCAGCTCCCCTTCGGCCTTGCGGGCCGTCTTGTCCTCCTCGGCCTTTTCCGCGGGGATCAGAAGGAACGGGGCGATCAGCAGGGCGTCGCCCTTTTGGAATTCCAGCTTGGGCTTTCCGGGAAGCTCGATGGTGATCTGGCGCGCGCCTCCCCACAGGGCGCCGCTAAGGAGCAGGACGCTTGGGAGCAGCCGGCTTGAGATACGCTTGAAGCTTGTCATCGTTGGATTTGATCTTCGAGTTTTTGGGGTCCAGGGCGAGGGCCCTGGCGTACAGCGCCTTGGCCTCGTCGAAGCGGCCCTGGGATTCCGCCAGCACGGCCAGGTTGTTGAGATAGCGGGCGTCGGCGGGATCCAAAGCCGCCGCCTTCTTGAATCGGAAATACGCCTCGACGTAAAGGTGGAATTTCGCGGCCCGGGCGCCCATGTGCGCCTGCTCCCGCGCCTCACGGATCGGGCCCGCGGACCGACAGGCGGGCAGGGCGAACAGCATAAGCAATCCGATGGCCCGGAAGGCGGATTTCATGTATGATTATTATACATGGTCTCCGAGGTTTTGTTCCACCGTCTGCTCCATCCCGCCTTTCCCTTTGAGAAGGCCTCCGCCCTACTGGGGAAAACCCGCGATCTGGCGGCCGTGGAGGCGTTTTGCTTGGCGAAGCATCTTCCCGAAGCCGAGGACGCCCACCGCAAGGCTTATGAGGCGTGCGTCCGGGAGCAGGGGCTTGCCGTCGTCTTTTTCGGCGGGCCGGGCTATCCGGCGCTCTTGGCCGGCATCGCCGCGCCTCCCGTGGCCCTTTTCATCGCGGGCGGGCTGGAGATGGATTTCGCCGTGGCCGTCGTGGGCAGCCGCCGCCCTCGCCCCGACAGCGCCGAGTTTGCCCGGCACCTGGCGGGGGAACTGGCCGGACGCGGCATCACGGTGGTGTCGGGGTTGGCGCGCGGCGTGGACAGCATGGCCCACCAGGGCTGCCTGGCGGCCGCGGGTAAAACGGTGGCGGTGCTGGGCTCGGGGCACGGGAAGATCTATCCGCCGGAACATCGGACGCTGGCGCGCGACATCGCCCGCACGGGCGCCGTCGTCAGCGAATATCCGCCTGCCATGGGGCCGCGCAAGCAGAATTTTCCCGCGCGCAACCGCATCATCGCGGGCCTGTGCCAGGGCGTGGTCATCGTGGAGGCCGCGGCGCGCTCGGGCTCCCTCATCACGGCGCGTCTGGCGTTGGAGGAAAACCGCGAAGTGTTTGTGGTGCCCGGAGGCGTGCTGGACGATCGGTATGTGGGCTCCAATTTCATGATCAAGGACGGCGCCAAGCTGGTGCAAACGGTGGAGGACGTCCTGGAGGAGTTCCCCTTGAGGGAGTTTAAAAAGAAAAACGCGCAGGCGCCCCCCGGTTTGACGCCGGAGGAGGCGCGCCTCCTGTCCGCGATCCCCTTCGATACCCCGAAAACCCTCGAGGAGTTGGCCGCGGCCTTGAAGACGGCGGTTCCGGCGCTTTCCGTTCTGATCACCACGCTGGAATTGAAGAACCTTCTGGATCGCGTGCCGGGGGGGAAGGTGGCGCGAAGGCTGTGATGGCGCATGCACGGGATTTGTAGCCGCCCTACCGTGAAGGGCGCCGATCGGTCAGCACGGTTCACAGAACCGTGGCTACAAAAGCAACGAACTTCAAGGATTTGTTGCCGCCCTTCTGCGAAGGGCGAAGTCTGACGCAGCAGATGCTCAAGGCCTTCCGCCGCAGGCGGAGATTCCGGCGGCGGCCCTCGGGTATTCGGGATCGGAAGGCGGGATGATTCTATAGACCTGAAGAGCTTCATCGCAAAGGCCGTTCGTACGATACACGTCCCCGATCCATAGGATGGAAGAACTGCGGACACCTTCTTTGCCGTAGGCCGCGCGGTAGTGGGAAATGGCTTCGGCATGCCGCTGAAGCTGGCTCAGGGCGAACCCGAGCTCCAGGTGGGCCTGTCCGGATCCGGGGTCAAGGGCGAGCACGCTTTGAAACCGGTCCGCGGCCTCCTGATAGCGGCCCAATTTGGAAAGGGCAAGACCCCATTGGATGAGGTAATTCGGGGGGATGCGCTGGGGAAGCGTGGAAGCCTGATCGAATAGGGAAACGGCCTCCCCATAGTGCTTCTGTTCCACGAGATCGATCCCATATTTAAGAAGGGCCAATCCAAGATTGGTCTTCGCTTGAGGGTTTCCTTCCTGGAGGCGCACCGCCTCCCGGAAATGCTCCAGCGCCTCCGTTTTGCGGCCGCGCCGATCCAGGGCGATGGCGAGCGTGTTATGGGATTCGGCGATGCGGGGGTTGATCCGAAGGGCCTCCGTCAAATGGGAAATCGCTTCATCCGGATGGCCCTGCATCAGCCGGATGTAGCCGATCTGGTAGTGCGCCAGGTCGTTGTCCGAGGTGACCGCCAGGGCATGGGTGAAAAGCGCCTCATCGCCGGACCAAAACCCCGCCTGGACGCGCGTCAGGATCGCCAGGGTCGACAGCACCGCCAGTGCCGCGGCCGTGATCGCGAAGCGAAGCGGCCGGCTCCCGTTTGCGAGAGCGGCCAACCCCCAGGCGAGGGCGATGAAAATGCCGATGAGGGGAATATACGTGTAACGGTCGGCCATGGCCTGTTTTCCCACCTGCACCAGGCCGATGACGGGAACAAGCGTCCCCAGGTACCACAGCCAGCCGAAGGCGAGATAGGGCGCCTTTTTCCCCAGCCGGAGGACCAGGATTGTGGCGCCCGCCAGGGCCAGGACGGCCGCGGCCGCGGACAGGGTGAACAGGCCCGAGCGGGGATGGGGATAATAGACCGCAAGCGATGACGGCCAAACCATCTTGACGAGATAAGCGGCGTACGCCCGCGCCGCGTTGGTCGCCCGCACGGACGGCGGCAGTTGATCGAGGCTCGCGACGGCCCCCCCGGTTTTCTGGGCGATGACGGTGATGACGCAGGAGGCCGCCGACATCGCGAACAGCGGCGCCTTCTCCCAGACAAGTCTCCTGATCTCCGCCGCGTGCCCCTTCAGCGGGAAGGCCAGGCGCTGAAGAGGCCAGTAATCGAGAAGCAGCAGGGTGAAGGGCAGCGTGACGAGCATGGGCTTGGCCATCAATCCCAGGGCGAAGAACACCAGCATCCCCGTATAAGGAACGGCCTTTTTCGATTTCACGTACGCCAGCCAGGCGCCTGTCGTCAGCAGCCAGAACAGCGTGCTCAACACGTCCTTGCGCTCCGCGATCCAGGCCACGGACTCTACGTGCAGCGGATGGAGGGCGAAGACGGCGGCCACGAAGGCGCTGCGCCACAAGGCGCCCGTCATCCGGAACAGGAGAAGGAAGAGCAGGACGGCGTTCAAGGCATGCAGCAGGATGCTGGTGAGATGATGCATGCCGGCGTTCGACCCGAAGAGCCGGACATCCAGCATGTGTGACAGCCAGGTCAGGGGGTGCCAGTTGGTCGCATCGGTGGAGGTGAAGGCCCACACGACGGATTCCCCGGACAACCCCTTTTGAACGTGCGCATTTTCGGTGACATAAAGGGGATCATCGTATTTCAGGAAGCCGGCGGACAGAAGCCCCTGGAAGGCGGCGAAGACGGAGAGAACCAGCACCACGCAGATGGACACCGTCAGGACAAGGCGCGGTCGCGCCGGGGCGGAAGGCGGTGGGGCCGCGGGAGAAGTTTGAAGAACCGGCTTGAAGGAGCGGGACGTCCCCCGGGCTTTCTTATCGGCCCGCGTCAAGCCTTTTCCCCATTGGAAACGATGGTCCGATCGCTGGAATTCATCGCGGATTATTATACCGGGTTCCAAAGGTCCGTGTTTCAGGTCTCAACTTGACTTCCCCCGCGCCATCTGGAGGCCGCAGCAAGGAATTCAGGTCCCCGAATCTTGAAATTTTCCTTCTCACAAATCGGGGATCTGGATCCGGTTCTCTTGCGGCAGGATATTACAGGTCGCTAATCGGGACGGCGGTTTGTCCGGAGCGCGCCTTCCACATTTTCCAGACCGATGCGGGCTTCGTTGAATCCCGGATTGATCTTCAGCGCCTTCTGAAAACGCCTCCGGGCATCCTCAAGGCGGCCGGTGCGGGCCAGCGTGATCGCCAGATCATAATGCGCCTGAGCGAAATCGGGGGCCAGCCGCACCGCCTGTTCGAACCGTTCCATCGCCTCCGGCGCCCGGTTCAATCTCGCCAGGGCCACTCCCAGGCTGTCCAGGGTCTTTGCGGAATCGGGCTGGAGTCTCAGCGCCTCCCGGTAGTGTTCGACGGCATCCTCCAGCCGGCCGATGCGGGCAAGCGCGTCGCCCAGGTTGCCCTGCGCCTCCGGAAAATCGGGATCAACCTGCACCGCCTGCTGGAACCATACCATCGCCTCCGGCACCCGGTTCAACTTCACCAGGGCCGCGCCGAGGTTGTTTAAGGCCTTCCCGGCGTTCTTGGCGTGCGGCAGGAGCTGCAGGGCCTCATGGAATTGCGCGATGGCCGCCTCAAGTCGGCCATCCGCGACCAGGGCGAGGCCCAGGTTGTTATGAACCTCGGCATAGTTCGGATCAATCCGCAGCGCTTCCGCATAGTGGGCGATGGCTTCCTTCGTCCTGCCTTTTTGATACAGGACGACGCCGAGCGTGCTGTGGGCCACCGCGTTGTCCCGGGTGACCTGCAGGGCGTGGCTGAAAAGAGCCGTGTCATCGGACCAATAGCGTGTCTGGACGCGCGTCACGATGCACAGCGCCGCCAGCAGCATCGCGGCTGTGGCCGCGATGCAACGGCGAAGCAGGCGATGCGTCTTCACGGCTTCGGCAAGCCCCCACGCGATGGCGATGAAGATGCCGATGAGCGGCACATAGGTGTAGCGGTCCGCCATGGCCTGATCCCCCACCTGCACGAAGCCGATGACGGGAACAAGTGTTCCCAGATACCACAACCAGCCGAAGGTAAGCCAGGGCGCCTTTTTCCACAGACGGAGGGTTGCGGCTGTGATGCAGGCGAGCGCCAGGAATGCCGCCGTTGTGGAAGGGGCGAACAGGCCCGTGTGCGCATGAGGGTAAAAAACCGCAAGCGTATGCGGCCAGAATGTTTTTCCGAGATAGGACAGATAGGCGTGTGCCGCGTTGGCCGTGCGCTGGGCGAGCGGGAACACCGCCGCTGTTTTGACGGCTCCTCCGGTTCGCTGCACGAGGAGGGTGAGGATGCACGAGGCCGCCGACATGGCGAAGAGGGGCGCTTTCTCCCAAACCAGTTTCCTGATCTCCGCAGAGCGCCCCTTCAGCGGGAAGGCCAGGCGCTGAAGAGGCCAGTAATCGAGGAGCAGCAGCGTGAAGGGCAGGGTCACCAGCATGGGCTTGGCCATCAATCCCAGGGCGAAGAACGCCAGCATCCCCGCATAGGGGGCGGTCTTTTTCGATTTCACATAGGCCAGCCAGGCGCCCGTCGTCAGAAGCCAGAACAGCGTGCTCAGCACGTCCTTGCGTTCCGCGATCCAGGCCACCGACTCCACGTGCAGGGGGTGGAGGGCGAACAGGGCGGCCACGAAGGCGCTGCGCCACAAGGCGCCCGTCATCCGGACCAAGAGGAGGAAAAGCAGGATGGCGTTCAAGGCATGCAGCAGGATGCTGATGAGATGGTGACGACCGGCGTCGAGGCCGAAAAGCTGGACGTCCAGCATATGCGATAGCCAGGTCAGGGGGTGCCAATTGGCCGCGGTGGTGGTGGTGAAGGCCCATGAGACTGATGAACGGGCCAGGCCCTGATGGACGTGGATGTTTTGGGTGACATAAGCCGTATCGTCGTACAGCAGGAATCCGCCGGAGAGCAGGCCTCCGTAGGAAACGAGAACGGCGACGATGAGCGCGACGGCGATGGACGCGACCAGGGCGGGGCGGGGTCGCCGCGCAGCGGCGGGCGGTGCCGCCTTTTGCGGATCGGGAAACGCCGGCCTTGAGGATTCTGCGCGGGATCGCTTAGTCCGAGCCATGCATGCGCCTCAACAAATCCATCCCCGCCTATCGGCCCGCCTGGAGCTCTTTCGCGGTGATTTCCAGGGCGGCGCGGGCTTCCGGAAAATCGGGCCTGATCTGCAGCGCCTTTTGATAATGCTCCCGCGCCTCCTCGAAGCGGCGGACATGGGCCAAACCGATGCCCAGGTGATAGTGGGCTTCGGCGAAATCGGGGTCAATCCTTACCGCCTCCTGGAAACGTTCCATGGCCTCCGGAATCCGGTTCAGCTTTCCGAGCGCCAGTCCGAGATTGTCCAGCGTTTTCGCCGAGTCGGGCCGGATCCGCAGCGCCTGCCGGTAGTGCCCGACGGCCTCCTCCAGCCGATCCGCGGCCGCGAGGGCATTGGCCAGGTTGTTCTGCGCGTCGGCGAAATCGGGAACTCTTCTCACCGCTTCTTCGAAGGTTTCAATCGCTTGGGGCAATTGATGGGATTGGACCAGGGCCAATCCGAGGTTATTCATCGCCTGAGGGTTGTTCGGCCCGTACTTCAGCGCCTCCTGGAAATGCTCCAGCGCCTCCGCGGGGCGTCCCCGCCGGTTCAGGGCGATGGCGAGATTCGTGTGCCCTTCGGAGAGCAGCCCCGCGAAGGGAGTGAATTCGGCATGACGGGGATTGATGCGGACCACCTGCGTCAGATACGCGATGGCTTCGTCCAAATTGCCCTGTTCAAGCCGGATGCAGCCGAGCTTGTAATTCGCGAGGTCGTTGTCCTTGGTCACCGCCAGGGCATGCGCGAAAAGCGCCTCGGTGTCCCGCCAGTAACCCGTCTGGATGCGCGTCAAAATGAACAGCACCGCCAGCGCCGCCGCCGCCGCGGCCGTGACGGCACGGCGAAGCGCCCGGCTCCCGTTCACGATGGCGGCCAGTCCCCAGGCGATGGCGATGAAAATGCCGATGAGCGGAATATACGTGTAGCGGTCGGCCATGGCCTGGTCTCCCACTTGCATGAGGCCGATGACCGGAACAAGCGTTCCCAGGTACCACAGCCATCCGAAGGGGAGGTAGGGCGCCCTCTTCCCCATCACGAATGCCAGGGCCGTGATGCACGCCAGGCCCAGGAAGGCCGCGATGATGGAGAGGGCGGAGAAGCCCAGGTGGGGATGTGGATAGTACACGGCGAGCGCGGACGGCCAAAACGCTTTGCCGAGGTAGGCGGCGTACGCATGCAGGGCATTGGCCACGCGCTGGTCGAACGGAAAATCCATCATAGTTTTGACGGCTCCCCCGCTTCGCTGGGCGATAACGGTCACGATGCAGGAAGCCGCCGCCATCACGAACATCGGCGCCTTCTCCCACACAAGTTTTTTCAGCGTTTCAGTGTTTTCCCGCAATGGAAAAGCGATGCGCTTAAACGGCCAATAATCGAGCAGCAATAAGGCAAAGGGCAACGTCACCACCATGGGTTTGGACATGATCCCCATGGCGTAGAACACCAGCGCGAACGCATAAGGGGCGGCCTTTTTCGATTTCACATACTCCATCCACGCGCCCGTCGTCAGCAGCCAGAACAGCGTGCTCAGCACATCCTTTCGCTCCGCGATCCACGCCACCGATTCCACGTGCAGGGGATGGAGGGCGAAGAGGGCGGCCACGAAGGTGCTGCGCCAGAGGGCCCCGGTCATCCGGAACAGAAGGATGAGAAGCAGGATGGCGTTGATGGAATGCAACAGGACGCTGGTGAGATGATGATCACCGGCGTCGAGGCCGAAAAGCTGGACGTCCAGCATATGGGAGAACCAGGTAAGCGGATGCCAATTGGCGGCCTCGGTGGCGGTGAGGGCCCACACGATGGAGGCGCCGCTCAGTCCCTGTTTGACATGCACATTATCGCCGACGTATATGTTGTCATCGAAAAGAACGAACCCATTGGCATGCACTCCCCAATAGGCGGCCAGCGTGGCGACGGCGAGTACGGCACAAAGGACGGCGATCAGGGCGGGGGGGACACGGGGTGGAGCGGGGGATGCCGGGATCGGAAGTTCGATTTGCGCGGTGGGGGGCGTCTGCTGCGGGGACGCGCGCTGACGCTTATCCCGCGCCATACATTCTCCTTAAGGGCGTCGGCGCCGGTCCGTCGGCAAACGGGGGAAAAGCGAAATTCACGCGTACTATAATATCATCAGGACGCCCGGTTTACGCGGGGATGATGGGCACGTTCTCCTCATGCCTGGCGCCATCCATGCCGACGTAGGTGCAGGTGCGCGCCTTCATGTCCACATTCCAGAATTGGACGCCGGCGAGGGCCACCTCTCCGCGGAAATCCAGAAATGCCGTCCGCTTCTTCATGTGGTTCCGGATGGCCGCGACCACGGCCGCCGCATCCAAAGCCGGAGCGATGTCCAAACAGGCGACTCCGGCGGCGAGCTCCGCGAAGGAGGAGCCGTCGGTTCCGATGAAGACCGTTTCGTAGGCGGATACATTAAACCGGTAAGAGGCGATTCCCGCGGCCTTGAGTGTTTCGAAGGCCGTGGGGTAGGGCCACTTTTCCCGTTTCGACTGCTCGCTGATTTCCTTGACGCGCTGATAGTTCATTTAGTGCCTCCAATTGGCATAATTGGCCGATTTTCTGGTATTATTTTAAATAGTATGAAAATTGAAGTCCCTTTGAAAATAAGTCTATCCTAATATAAACGTAAATATAAATGAGCGAATTCCAGCCCGGATTCGTTCAAACCCGCTCCCAATCGGCGATTTCCTTCAGATAACACCCGATGGCGGCGACGGAATCCGAACACGCCCGAAACCTTGCCAGTTGCGGATGGGATTGATATCCCTTCGTCCGGCCCGGCAACCCCTCTTGCGCCAGCAGTCCCTCCCGCCATACGGCCGTCAGGCCCTGGCGGTCAAGATATTTGGGATAAAGGGACCATAATCGCAAATTCCATCTCCAATGTTATTTCCCCGCGCAGATTTCCTCAACGGAAAGCACTTGGGCGAACGTGCCGTGGAGGGCCGCAAGGAAGGCGGCCTGGACATTTTCCGGGGGAACCGCCGCGCTCCCGAAGGACAGGGCCTTTGTGGCGCATGCGTCATGGGCCAGAAGGCACTGGAAGCCGAGATCGAAGGCGGCGCGCACGGTGGTGTCCACGCACATGTGGGTCATCATGCCGGCGATGACGAGGTCCGTGAACCGATACTTTTGCATATGCTCCAGCAAGGGCGTCCCGCGGAAGCTGTTGGGGAAGTGCTTTTGAAAAAGCGCCTCGCCCGCGGCCGGCGTCACGTTCATGTGGATTTGAGCCCCCGGGGTATCCGGCAAAAAGAAGGTGGCGCCCGGCCGCGTGGAGATATGTTGCATGTGGATGACCGGCAGTCCCTTTTTTCGGAACGCTTTCAGTAATATTCCGGCTTTCTCCCCAGCCAGGGCGCTTCCGGTGAGATCCATGGCACCACCGGGGAAATAGTCTTTTTGGATATCGATAAGCAACAGGGCCTGATTCATGGGAAACCTCCAATAATAAACGTATCGCGGGAAATCATATGGACGGTATGTGCGAAGGCTATCACGGCGCCAAAAGGATTGCAAACCGGCTATCCCACCGTCCGGCCATTTTGAGGGGACCGCCTAAAGGCGGAACTCGGAACCCCGCTCCGAGCTTTCCGACTGTCCCGCAGGAACACATAAGAATGCCGCTCGGGAGAGCGGCGTTCCCGGGAGACTTCCCGCCGTCCGGCCGTCCGGCGATCTTCCAGTTTCTGCTCCTCCCCTGGCTACGGTCTACGGGATGCGGTCTGCGGCCTTTCAGCCTTCCGGCCTTCTGGCTTTCCGGCCTTCCGGCATGTATAATAGGGGTGATGTGGTTCACCCTTAAATTCGAAGGGGATAAGCTGATCCTTCTGGATCAGTTGCGCCTCCCCGAGGAAGAAGTTTATACGGCCTGCGGCACCTATGTGGAAGTGGCGGACGCCATTCGCAATATGGTGGTGCGCGGCGCCCCGGCCATAGGGATGACGGCCGCCTACGGCGTGACGCTGGGGGCCATGAAAGGGGAGCCGGAGGATGCCGTGTTTTCCACCCTTGTCGGCACGCGCCCCACCGCCGTGAATCTCTTCTGGGCCCTTGAGCGGATGCGGAAGGTGTGGAGGGCGTCGTCGGGTAACCCCCTGCGGCTTTTGGAAGAGGCGCGGGTCATCGAGCGGGAGGACGTGGAGGCGTGCCGGGCCATCGGCCGGAATGGGGCCGTTCTATTGGCGGGAAAACGGAAGATCATGACCATCTGCAACGCGGGGGCCTTAGCCACGGCCGGATACGGCACGGCGCTGGGCGTGGTGCGCGCGCTTCATGCGCGCGACGGAGGCGTGGAGGTCTTTGCCCTGGAAACACGGCCGTATTTACAGGGGGCGCGTCTGACCGCCTGGGAACTGGACAAGGACGGCATCCCCGTGACGGTGGTGACCGACAACATGGCAGCCTGGGCGATGAAGACCCTCGGCATCGAGGCCATGGTGACGGGGGCGGATCGCGTGGCCGCCAACGGCGACACGGCCAACAAAATCGGCACGTATCAGGCGGCGGTCCTGGCGCGGCATCACGACATTCCCATGTATGTGGCGGCGCCGCTCTCCACCGTGGACCTCGCCCTGGCTCACGGCGAAGCCATCCCCATCGAGCACCGCTCCGAAAACGAGGTGCGGTTCTTCGCGGGGAAAAAGATCGTCCCCGACGGCGCAAGGGTATGGCATCCGGCCTTCGACGTCACACCGTTTGAGCTGATTGCCGGCATTATCACGGAGAAGGGGCTTTTCCATCCGCATGGGCACGCTCGCCATTGAAACGTCCTGCGATGAAACCAGCGTGGCGTTCATCCGCGACAAGCGGGTGGAGCGCCAGTGGATCGCCTCGCAGATCGCCATCCACCGCCCTTATCACGGCGTGGTCCCCGAGCTGGCGTCGCGGGCGCACCTCGACAATCTGCCCGTGCTGATGCAGCGGATGTTCAAATCCATCCGGCGCGCCGACGTGGAGCGCATCGCCGTGACGCAGGGACCGGGGCTCGTCGGGGCGCTTCTGGTGGGGGTGGCCTACGCCAAGGGGCTGGCGCTGAACCTGAAAGTGCCGCTGGTGCCGGTCAACCACATCGAGGCGCACCTCTATTCGCCCTTCATCGGAGCGCCCATCCCGCGCGAATTCCTGGGACTGGTGGTGTCGGGAAGCCATTCTTCGCTCTATCACGTGAAAGGGCGCGCGGCGGCGCGCCTGTGCCGCACGCGCGACGACGCGGCGGGCGAGGCGTACGACAAGGTGGCGAAACTCTTCGGCCTCCCCTATCCCGGCGGGCCGGAGATTGACCGCCTCGCCCCCGGCGGCGATCCGAAGGCGGTCCCCCTCCCCTTTCCGAAAATGAGCGACGGTTCGATGGACTTTTCCTTCTCCGGCATCAAATCGCGCATCTCCTTCATGGTGCACGAGGGCTTTCCCGTGCGCAGGCGGGGCCGGCTCACCCCAGACGCGCTGAATCTATTGGCCTCGTTCCAGGAGACCGTGGTGAAGATTCTTGTGAGCCGGCTGGACCATTTCCATCGCATCCATCCGGTGCGGCACGTGTCCATCTCGGGGGGAGTCGCAGCCAACCGCCGGTTGCGGGAGCGGGTGCTGGAGTGGTCGGCCGGACGGGAAGTGACGGCCCATTTCCCCTCGTCGGAGCACATCACGGACAACGCCGGAATGATCGGTTATCTGGCCGAGGCGCGGCACAAAAAAAGCGTGCATCCGGGCCGCGTGGACGCCGTCCCGAATTTAGAGGTGGGGGAATGATAATGTTAAGGCCGTTCCGGCGCGATTCAAAGGCTGAAATCCTGTCATTGGGTACTGCGCGACGGGCGCGGGGATGCCCGCCTCCCCCCTTCTCAGGGGGGACCGAGGGGGATGTTGGAACGAACCTTCGGCAATCACGGGCTTTGCACGGCGATTCCATATTGTGCCATCTCGCAGATTCTCTCCGCCATTGTCACAATCTGCATGCTATCTATTTTTCCAACGATCACGGAAGTCATGGCGAAATCCCCCTGGGTCCCCCTTTTGCAAAGGGGGAGAGGGCGAGTGCCACCGCCTTTGTGGAAAATTCGGCGGGGACGGCATTATGAGCGCCGATCCGAAGATGATCCGCAATTTCTCCATCATCGCCCACATTGACCACGGCAAGTCCACCCTCGCCGACCGCATCCTGGAACTGACGGGGGCCGTGTCGAAGCGGGACATGGTGGACCAGATCCTGGACAACCTCCAGGTGGAGCGCGAACGGGCATCACGGTCAAGGCCCGCAGCGTGGCCATGCACTGGAGGGAGTACACCTTCAACGTCATTGACACGCCCGGGCATGTGGATTTCAGTTACGAGGTCTCGCGCTCGCTGGCCGCGTGCGAGGGGGCCCTGCTGGTGGTGGACGCCACGCAGGGTGTGGAGGCGCAGACGCTGTCGAACGCCTATCTGGCCATCGCCAACAACCTCGCCATCGTGCCCGTCATCAACAAGATAGACCTGCCGGGCGCCGAGGTGGAGCGCGTGAAGGAGCAGATCGAGGCGGTGGTGGGGATCCCCGCCGATGACGCCCTCCTGGTTTCCGCCAAGAGCGGCCTGGGCGTGGAGGCCCTGCTGGACGCGGTCATCCAACGCATCCCCCCGCCGAAGGGCGGCGCCTCCGATCCCCTGCGCGCCCTTATTTTCGATTCCTGGTACGACCCCTACCGCGGCGTCACCATGCTGGCGCGCGTGATGGAGGGGACGATGCACAAGGGGATGAAGGCGCGGTTTGTGGTGGCGCAGGAGGTGCAGGAGGTGGAGCGCCTCGGCATCTTCACGCCCCGCGAGGAGGAGGTGGATGCGCTGGGTCCGGGCGAGGTGGGATTC
>Ga0182019_10000992_pt1 | contig 14203 bp, 14 predicted proteins | sample 812E2MmetaG_FD_120483 | JGI IMG/M metagenome (GOLD analysis project Ga0182019, IMG submission 120483) | Permafrost microbial communities from Stordalen Mire, Sweden - 812E2M metaG | ecosystem: Environmental > Terrestrial > Soil > Wetlands > Permafrost | place: Sweden: Stordalen | collected...
ATTCATGGATGCTTCGATGGGTCAGCCGGACGCCCTGGTGTTGGGCCGACCGATCTTTCCCGCGAACATGCCGGCCGAACGACGGCACGGCCGGAAGCTCAGCATAGGGCTCGTGCACTTCGAGCTGCTCGGCTCGCGGATCGCCGACCCCTTGTTTGGCTTTCGCGTTTATCCGCTCGCCCGGCTGCTGGCCGTGCTTGGGTCGCGTCACGGCGGCCGCCGGTACGACTTTGACACAGAAGCGGCCGTGCGGCTCGGTTGGGCGGGTGTGCCGCTGTGCAACCTCGCCGCGCCAGTCCGCTACTTCTCGCGCGCGGAGGGCGGCGTGTCTCATTTCTCCTATCTGCGGGATAACGCCAGGCTGGTGTGGATGCACACGCGGCTCATCACCGAACTGCTGTTGTGGCGCTGGCCCGCCGTGCTCGGTCACCGGCGTCGCACAAGGGCCGCTGGTGTCGCTTTGGCGCTGTTGTTCGTCGTCGGCGTGATTGGGCGCGCCGCCGAGACGGATCCGCTCGTCAATCCGGAGCATCGTCTGCCCCCCGCGGCGCCGGCGTGGGGCGACCTGATCGACGCCTTTGCCCACCATCCTGATATCGTGGCTGACTTCACCGAACGACGTCACTTTTCGTTCAAGAAGGAGCCGGTCGAACTGAAAGGAGAGGTGCGGGTTTCGGCGACGCACGGCTTGAGCTTGCATTACACCGCGCCGGAGGTGCGAACGGTCATCCTGGACGCCCAAGGCGTCCTGATGCGCGCGGCGGCGGAAGAACAAGCGCCGCCGGCTGACCCGCACGCGGCCGCGGCCAATGCGGCCTTGCTGCACATCCTGCGGTTCGACTTTGAGGCTCTTCAAAAGGACTTCGAACTCTATGGCCAGCGCGACGGAGAGGCGTGGACGCTCGCACTGGTGCCGCGCACGGAGGCTCAGCGCCGCACGATCGGGCGGATCACGGTCTCCGGCGAGGCTGCCGCCGTTCGCCGCATTGAGCTTCGCCGCTCGGCGAAGCAGTTTATCGAGATTATCATTGGTCCACCGAACGCGCCGGCGACGGCGTTCACCGTGGACGAGCTGAAACGCTTTTTTCGCTGACCCTGATGACTTTCCGCCGCCGTCAACTTCTGGGCTGGAGCGGGCTCGCCTTGGCGGCGCTGCTGGGCGGGACTTGGCTGGCGCGGCTCGACTATGGCCGGAAGATCTCCAGCGACGTTCTCGATCTCATTCCCACCGACGAGCAGGCGCCGGAGCTGACTCTGGTCCGCTCGCTGGCCAGCCAGGCGGAAGCGCGAAGCATGCTCTTCGAATTGACCGGCGCGAACAGCCGGCCGGCGCCAGCCGTGGCGGCGACGCGTTTTGCCGCCGCGCTGGGGCGCGAGCCGGCGTTTGAGCAGGTGGTGGTCATGGGTGACACCGCGGCGCGCGACGCACTGGGGCGCGAACTGTTTGAGCAGCGGTTCACTTTGCTTTTCCCGCTCTGGCTGCGCGAACGCACTGCCGCTTATGCCGCCACCGGCGGCGCGCCCGCCGGGTTTTCCTACTGGCTGGCGCAGGACACGACCGCAGCGCTCAGTCGGTTCCTGTCCGCGCCCGAAGCCCCGATTTTCCAGGAGATTATTCCGGCCGACCCGCTGCTGCTCATGCCCGGCGCGGTTGACCGGTTGAAGGAAGGACTGGCGCTGGTGCAACCCGCGGCCTCAAGCGCCACGGCCGCCACCCTGGTGTGGGGCCGGTTGACAGCCTCGCCGCTGAGCGAAGCGGGGCAGGGCCCGGCGTTTGCCGCCATTGAGCGTGCGGTAGCCTGCGTGCGCGCCGAATTGCCCGAGTTCGCCGTCGCCTACACCGGGGTGAACCGTTTTGCCGCCGCCAGCCGGGCGCGCATCGAACGCGAGGTCGCCTGGCTCAATGCGCTCTCGCTCGCGGCGGTGCTGGCGGTGGCCTTCACGTTCATTCGCAGCGTGCATCGCGGCCTGCACCTGATCCCAGTCGTGCTGCTATCGATGCTTGGCGCCTGGACGTGCGCCACCCTGGCGTTCAACCGGCTGCACATCATGGTATTCGCGGTCGGCTCGTTGCTAACTGGCGTGGCCATCGACTATGGATTCTATCTCTTCATGCAGCCGCCAGCGCAGCCGGAGGAGGACTACTGGGAAAAGGTCCGCCGGTTAGCCAAGCCGCTGCTTGCGAGCTGCCTCACCACGGTGGCCGGTTTCTCGCTGCTCCTGTTTTCCGACCTGCCCTTCCTTCGCCAATTGGGTGTTTTTGTGGGCGCCGGCCTGGTCTGCGCCCTGGCGGCGGCCGTCGTCTACTTCTCCACCGTCAGGAATCCGTTCCTCGAGGCCCGCGTGTTTCGCGGTGGAGCGGGGCTGCCGGCGGGGTGGCGCCGCGGCAGCCGCCGGCTGCTCATCGCGGCGTGGATCATCGCGTTGCCGGGACTGGCGATGCTGAAATGGCGGGACGATGTCCGCGAGCTGGAGATTCCCTCCCCGGAACTCACGCGCGAGAACGCACGGATCAACGCGCTCTTCGGCGGGCAGGCCGACCGGACGGTTTACCTGACCTATGGCGGCAGCGTGACGGACGCGCGCGCATCGTTGGAGAAACTCGAGACGTGGCTACAGAGCGCCGGCGGCGGCCGCACCCGGACGATCGGGCTGGGTGCCGTTGTGCCGACCGTGGCGGTGCACGCCCAGGCGGTGCAATTCGGGCGGGAGCATCCGGAATTTGCGGCCCGGTTGCGCGCCGCCTTGGCCGCGGCGGGCTTCGATGACGCCGCGTTTGCGCCGTTCTTCGAGGCCTACGCCCGGCATGGCGCCGGAGCAAAGGAGAGCGATCTTGAAGCAGCGCTTCGGGCGCTGCAGGCGAAACTCACCGGCCCGATCGGCCTGCTGCTGCACACGGGCCATCCGCTGAGCTGGTTCGTCACCCTCGCCGAGGCGGCGCCGGCCGCTGCGCCTCCCGCCGACACGCACACGGTGAGCACGAGCCAGCTCCAGTCACTCAACCGGGTTTTTGCCCGTTACCGGCAGTCTGCGTTGTGGCTGAGTCTGACAGGCCTCGGGATCGTCGGGGTCGGGGTGTTGCTGTCCTACGGCTGGCGCGACGGTGCGCGGATTTTCGCCATTCCGTGCGGGGCCTGCCTGGGACTCTTCGGATGGTTCGGGTGGCTCGGGCATCCGCTCAACCTGTTTCACCTGCTCGGCGCTTTTCTCGGCGTGTGCCTGACGCACAACTACTCGATTTTCTCCGCCACCTCGGCCTACCGGCGCGAGCCGCCGCCGGTGTCAGTGCGACTGTCGGCGTTGACGACCGCCGCGTCGTTCGGCGTGCTGGCGATGAGCGGCATTCCCGTGGTGAGCGCCCTCGGCTCGACCGTGGCATTGATGGTGATCGCGGCGTTGCTGGTGATCGAATTTGAGCACCTGGCCGCACTGGGAAGAAAGCTATGAGCCACGCGTTGCTGCAAGCTTGGGAAAGAACGGTGGCCCGGCGCAATGGCGACCGAGCGGTCGTGCAGGCGGTGGACGGTTTGGCGGTGACTTTTCGCGAGCTTGAGGCGCGCGCGTCGGGCTGGCTCGCGGCTCACGCACCGGAACCAGCGCAGCTAAGAGGGCGCGCCGTAGTCTTCGCTGCCGCGAACGGCGTCGGCTGGCTGGAGAAATTTCTCGGGCTACTGAAGGCGGGAGCGGTTATTGTACCGCTCGATGCGACCGAGCCACTGCCGGCGCAACAGCGGCTCGCGGCGTCGCTCCGCGCGGGCTACTGGTGGGACGGAGCGAAGCTCGTGGCGCTGGCGGGGGCAAAACGTTACCGCGACCCGGCGGTCTGCCTGATTAAGCTGACCTCAGGCACGACGGGGCAGCCGCAGGCGCTCGTGTTCACCGCCGGGCAACTGCTGACCGACGGGCGGCAGGTGACGGCCACGATGGGAATCCGCCCGCGCGACCTGAACTACGCGTTGATCCCTTTGGGGCATTCCTACGGTCTCGGCAACCTGACCGTGCCACTGCTCGCGCAGGGCGTGCCACTGGTTTGCGGGAGCGCGCCACTGCCGCATGCCATCGCCGCGGACTTTGCGCGGTGGCGGCCGACGGTATTTCCGGGGGTGCCCGCGATGTGGCGGGCGTTGGCGGCTTCGGATCTGAAACTGCCCGGTTTGCGATTGGGAATTTCCGCCGGTGCGCCCCTGCCGCTGGAGGTGGCGCGCGCTTTTGCCGCGCGGTTCGGCCGGCAGCTGCGCAGTTTTTATGGTTCAAGCGAAACTGGTGGCATTGCCTATGACCGGACCGGCGACGCCGCGCTAACGGGGAAGGTCGGGCGGGCGATGCGCGGGGTAAGCCTGACCATGCTTGGCGGAGGCCGGCTTCAAGTAAGCAGTGCCGCGGTGCTGACGCATGGCAACCGCCGGCGAATCGGGAAACTGGGGGCATGGGTCATGCCGGACCGTGTGACCGTTAGCGCGCGCGGCGGTGTCGCCCTGCTGGGCCGGCGCGGCACGACGGTGAAGATTGCCGGACGACGGGTGAATCTCGCCGAGGTGTCCGACCGGCTGCGCCGGCTCCCGGGCGTCCGGGAGGCTTGGGCTGGCGCTAGCGCGGGAATCGATCCGGTGCTCGGAGCCGTCGTGGCGACTGAGCGAAGCGCCGCGGAACTGCGCGCAGCCCTGCTCGCCGATACCGCGGCGTGGAAGATCCCGAAAAAGCTAATGGTGGTCGCAGCCTTCCCGGTGACCGCGCGGGGAAAAACCGACACCCGCGCGCTGCAGGCGTTAACGTTCTCAGGCCCGGAATGCCGTCACCCCGAATAGGGAGGCTTCGATCTCGACGAGAAGGGGGGCGCGACACATGTCGGCCTGCAGGTAGGAGACGCGGTCCTTGTCCGTCAGGAGCGTTTGCTCCAACACGGCGGCGACCACGGGCTGGTCAGCCGCGCGGCGGAGATAGACCTTGAAGTGGCGCGTGGAGCTGCCGTCGAGATCGAGATTGGGGCCGAGTCCGCAAGCGCTGGAAATTCCGCGCAGGTTCTCGAGCGTGCACTCCAGCTGCTGGCGCGCGCTGTTCGGGGCGACTGTCGCATGCCCACGGATGGCCGCGGTGCCGGAGACGAAAACCGTGGCGCGTTCCGGTCCGGGCACCACCGTCGCCCGGGCGAAACTGGGCGGACGCGGTCCATAGGCGCCAGGATAATCGTAGGCGGAAACCTGCAGCGGATTCTCCACGTGGCGTGGCTGGACCGGACATGCGGCGAAAGCAATCATCAGTGCGGCTGACCTGGTTCCGACCGCGGAGGCGGCAGGCAACAAGGTCTTGAACCCGCTGCCGTATTGCTGTTCGAAAGCCAGGGAGCGGCCCTGGCAAAAGGCGTGGTAGTTCTCCAAGGCGCCGGGACTCGATTCGTTGATCGCCGGGACGTAGTTCCAGATGCGGGCGAGGTGCCGTCCATGGGTCGCCTGGAAAATGTCCCCATAAAGACGGTGCGTCTCCTTCTCCAACCCCGCCGCCAGAGGCACCGTGCCGGCGCCGAGCAGCCAGCCTGCCGATTGAAAAAGAGCGAAAGCACCCAGGCGCCCTGCGGATTGGCCGGCGCCAAACAGGTTTTCCACCGCTTCGCCGGCCAGGACGGGGAGTCCGGCATCAAACACGCCGCACTGGTCCGCACCCAGGACGATGCTCAAGGTCGGTAATCTTGTCGCACTAGTGGACATGAGTGGGTTTGCCTAGCAATGAGCGCCTGGTCGGGGCCAAGGGTGAGGTCGGCCATTATGCGATGCAATCAACACTACCCATGCACCACGGATCCAGTGGGGGCAATTCAATCCCGGCGGTCGGCTGCGGCCCTCTTCCGGGCCGTCCGCTTGCGCCACAATTGCAGCGCCGCGACTGCGACCACCAGAATGCCAGCGGCGACAAAAGCTCGCCGGCCGTTGCCGTTGGCGAGTGCCACGCCGCCGCACACGAGCGCGACGATGTAACCGGCCATGACCGAGGTGGAGACGATCAGATAAGGTACGAGGGGCACGCGAATCAGCCCCAGCAAATAGCTTTGCGCCCAGAACGGCGGACCTGGAGTCAGGCGCACGATCAAGGCGATCTGCCACGCGCCGGCCGCGGTGACATCCGGCAAAGCGAATTCAAAGTAGGTCAGCAGCCGGCTCACGAGCGGGCGAAGGGCCCGGTTTGCCAGCCAGTAAGTAAGCAAGAGGTTGCCGACCACCGCCGCCAACGACCAAACGATCACCCAACCGGCCCCCAACGCCGGCCCGAACACCGGCCCGGCGGCGAGGGTAAAAGCCATCAATGGGAAACCCACGGCCGGCAGCACGGTCATTGCCACAAAGAAGACCGCCGGACCCGCTTCCCGCAAACCCAGGACCACGGCGTTAGCCGCCTCCCTGAGTCCCGTCGTCAAGACCACGATGACGAGCACTGCGATCAAGCCAACCAGACTCGCGGCAAGTAAAATGTGCTTTTTCGTCCAGAAGCGGTACGTTGATGGAGAGCCGGATCCCATGAGCACGCCAACAGGCTATACGGAAAACGCGCACATCAAAGTAAGATCACCGCCCTACCGCCTCCGTTCGGTCCCTTTGATGCACCACTTCATCAAGATCGCCCTGCCGGCAGCCGTTCTGAGTGTCGTTGCTTTCGCGAGTGAGCCAACCCCGGGACGCCCCTGGGAATCAGGCGCCCTGACCGTTGAGTCGGGAATGCTGTGGGAAATAGGCAGCGGCACACCCATCGCCTACCGGCTGGTGCCAACGCAGTTCTCATGGCGATCAGCCGAGTTTTGGGGATTTGCTTTTTCGGACGGTTCCCGGATTGTGATCCGCCACCGGCTCGCCTTGATCGGCACTTGGATCCAGAGCGGACCTGAATCTCATTACGTGGGAATCTCGGGTTCGCCGTCCCTCGAATGGTGGGACAAGACCGGTACCTGGTCCCTGTTTACCGGATCTGGCGGAGGCTTCGGGTGGATCGATTCACGCGAGGTCAAAGGTGGCCAGGGGCAGGACTTCACGCTGAACTGGTTCATCCGGGGCGGGATCGAACATGTCACCGCCAGGAACCTCCGGTGGAGCGTGGGAATCATGTACCAGCACATGTCGAACGGGGGACAAACGAAACCTAATCCGGGGATCGACGCACTAGGTTTCACACTCGGCTATTCCTGGAAATATTGAGCCAAGCGCATTAAGCATACTGTGGCTCCGGGGCGGAATGAGGCGTGAAACCTCCGGGGCAGCGCGCTCTTGAGCAGAACGGTAAAATGACGCATAGTCGATGTGTGTGGCTTCTGATCATCATCAATCTGGCGGGTAAACTGGCGGCCATTCTCGTGGTTTGGTCGGCACCCGCCGCTGCCCTCGCGTTCTGGTTTGGACCCGATGCATTGCTGGCGTATCACCTGTTCGTACCCCAGGCGCAGGGTTTGGTGCGCATGCACCGGCGCTTCGCAACCTCGCGGCGGGAGGTGTGGCTCACCATTGACGATGGCCCCGACCCGGAGGACACGCCGCGCATTCTCGAACTGCTCGCGGAGCACGGAGCGCACGCGACCTTTTTTGTAATTGGACAAAACGTCGCCCTCCATCCCGGGATTATCCGGGCGGTCGCGGCCGCCGGGCACGAAGTGGCGCACCACACGCACACGCATCCCCTCGCGTTTTTTTGGTGTGCCCCGCCGGCACGGGTGGGGCGGGAACTTGACGCGGGGCTGGAAGCATTGCGCGCGGCTGGAGTGCACCCGACGCGGTTTCGTCCTCCCGCCGGGATCAAGAATCTCTGGCTGGCGGCGGCACTTCGCGCCCGCGGACTCACCTGCGTCGGTTGGAGCGCACGCGGACTGGAACGGCGGCGCGGAGATGCGGAGGCGGTGGCGGGGAGGGCCACGCGCGGGCTCGCTCCGGGTGCGATCTTGTTGCTCCACGAGGGCCCCCGGGTGCCGGGCCCGATCCGGGTCGAGGCCATCCGGCGCGTGCTCGAACGGTTGCATGATCAGGGCTATCAGTGCGCCGTGCCCGGACCGGACCAACTGGTTGCCTAGAACTCCGGGCTAGACTCGCCTCGGTCCTGGGAAAACGCGCAACCATCGCAGGTCCGCTACGGCGATAACCGCACCGAGCGCGGCCCCGGCAAGGACGTCGAGGAACACATGCTGGCGGGTGGCGACCGTGGAATACAGAATGGCCAGGCACCACAGCCCGCTGAGCGCGCGAACGAGGCGCCCGGCACCCATTTGCCGCCACTGGCGTTCGAGCCAAAAGGCGGTGAACACGGCAAAAGCCACATGCAGGGAGGGGCAGGCGTTGCCCGAGGCATCGACCGACTTCAGAAAGGCAATGGCGGGATGCTGCGACCAGTCTATTCCGGACGGAGGCACGGCGGTGGGCCAAACGAGAAATATTCCCAGACCGATCAGACTGAGCCCGACGACGGCCAGCCCGTAAGCCATGAACTCGCGGCGGCCACTCAGCAGCGCCGGCGCAAGTGGCACATAGACCCACAACGAGAAATAGAGGGGTAGGGCTCCGGGCCGAAAGTCGACCAGCCGATCGACCGCAGTAAGCGGTATGATCGTGGGAGAGTGAAGCGGGTGCCGGAGCACCCAGAAATAGGCGACGAAGAAGGCAGCCATGCCGAGCGCGGTGCCAATCATCTTGGCCGGCCACCACCTGAACAGGCGGGCACCGACTTGATGAAGCCAGCCCACATTCGGCGGGTGCAAGTGTGGCACGTCCATATTCCGGGGAGCACTAGACGGTGGCCGGGCGTGCACGGCAAGCGCAGGTTGAGGCAGGGTTACACCCCATGGGTGCACGGGTGCCGGCGGTAGATGATACCTCCCGCAGTGCAACGCTAAGAAACCATCCACAAAGCCAAACCGATGGCTAAGAAAAGCAGGGGCGGCCGAATGACCGCCGCAAAAAAGCGGGCCGCCAAATCGCCAGGCGGCAAAGGCCCGGTCGCGAAGCGCCCAGCCAGCCTCAAGATCATGAGAACCTGACCGCAGGCGGTTGTGGTCTCGCAAACAAAGACCGTCCCGCGACGGTCTTTTTTGTTTCAGAGCGAATCAACTGGTGGTGCTGGCTTTGACGTTGGCGAAGGCTGCCTGCGTCCTCACCCAAGCCTGGCCGACCTTGTCCTTCTCCTGGTCCCACGTCTCGGGGGTGGCCTTGCTCATCTCTGCACGGATGGACTTCAAGTTAGTCCGGGCATCTTCCATCTCCTTCATCGCGAAATCCCAGTCCTTGGTGTTAGCGGTGCTCTTCATGGCGGCGCGTTTGGCAGTCAGCATTTTCACCTGATCATCCACCTTCGCTTCCAGCCGATTGAGGCCGACGAAGAACTGAGTGCGCATGTCATAGGTACAATCCTTGATGTCGGCCCAACTGGCGGAGCCGACGTCGGGACTGGTAGCGACCGCGAAATGCAGGTTGGTGGCGGGCCCGGGCTTGGCGTCCGCGACCGTGATCGTCACCACCGCCATTGTCGGCGGCAACACGACTGACGCGATCTTCTCGGTTGCTGCATACGCAGTGGGAAAAGCGGTTAAACCGAAAACCGCGGTGACGAGCGTGGTGAAGTGATTGGTTTTCATGTGGACGATTAATCAGTTGGCCGGTTTCTGCGCACGCCCCCGCCATCGGGGAGGCGAATTTTTGTCTCTGACTGGCCGGGCCTAGAGCAAATTGGCCCCTCCGAAGTGGCAAGGGCCAATGGGGTTTGAAGGCGTGAACCCGTTATGGGTTCAAAGTCTGCTGTGCCTCATTCAGTTCCAATAGCCCTCGTAGAACTTGTAAGCGTTGCCCTGCTGCTCCCAGCGAGGCGCCACCCATACAGAATTCGAGTTCGGGGGCAGTTCCCAATGTCCGGCCATCCATTCATAGCGGGAGTCGCGCCACGTCCAGTAACCGCCGAGCCACACATGCTGAGGCGACGGGCGGGCAAGCACGACCTCCTGTTGCAGGGCCGGCGGAGCCTGGGTCACAATAATGGTGCTCACGACGGGCGTTGCGGTCGAAGTTGTCACATAGGCAGGGTTCGCCACCGTCACGGGGGTTGTCGTTGTTGTGGTTGTCATCACCGTGTTGGCCGGTGTGGGCGGCGGCGGAGCGGAGAGCATATGCGATTCCGGCTCAGTCGCACAGCCGGCGAAAAGGCCGAGAACGCTGCAACAGGCGATAATCGGCGAGAACTGTCTCACGGCGCGAGCGGAGGCCGAGGGTGACAGAAGATTAAGAATTGTGTTTTTCATCGGTTGAGAATACACCCGCACCGGTTCCGGCGCTATGGGGTGTTGTTGGTAGGCTCATTCGCGTCGTGGGAGCGCGCAACTAGTTTGCGACTTGATCGGTAGAGCCGAACCATCCACTAGAACCGAACTTCAACTGGAGCTGTCGCCGGTCACAGACCGGAGCTACGTTTGGTTTCGGCGGCCAATTCGGTGCGAGGCACCCGGGCCGGGTGGCAGGGGAATGGTCACCACGATTTCCGTGCCGGCGCCGCGAACGGATTTGATCGTGAGGGCGCCGCCCACATAGGTCGCCCGCTCGCGCATGCTGAGCAAACCAAGGCCGCCCTTTCCTTTTCGTCGGGCCGCGTGACGCTCCGGGTCGAATCCGATCCCGTCGTCATTGATCGCTAGCTGCACGAAGGTGCGCAGCCTCAGGCGCACAGTCACGTGGCGGGCTCGGGAATGCTTTTCCACATTTCTCAAGGCTTCCTGGAGAATGCGGTAGAGCGTCAGCTCGGTGTCGGCGGGCAGCCGCGCGGCCAGCTGCGCGCAGGCCAGCTTGACGGACACGCCCGTCCGGCGCGCGAACTCCGTGCTGGTGTCGCGCAGGGCGGCGACCAGACCCAGCTTCTCCAGCACACTGGGCCGCAGATTACGCGAGATGCGCTCCACTTCTTCGGCCGTCTTGCCGAGCATTTCGCGGAGTTTGGTCGCGTCTCTTCTCAATCGCCTGTCGCCCGCCGCGAGTTTTTCCGCCAGCGCCTGGCTGCGAAAGTGGGTGGCGCAAAGCAGCTGGGTAATGTTGTCGTCCAATTCAACGGCCACGCGCACGCGCTCGGCTTCCTGCACTTGCACCACGCGGTGCGTCAAGGCCCGCAGCATTTCCTCGTTGCGCCGTGTCTCCGTCATGTCGGTCACCACGATGCCGAAGGTCGCGCTTTTGGAATCATTCCTTGCCAGCGGACGAATCGAGAGGTGCGCCGGAATCTTCGAACCGTCGCCGGCGTTGAGTTGCACTTGGATTTTAGAACCGGATCTGGCCATTCGTTTCATGAGCAGTCGGAGCGTTGCCCGGGCGTCGGCGGAGAGAAAGCGGCGAAAGGAACTGCCGATCACCTGCTCGAGCGGGCATTTGACCATTCGGGCAAAGCACTGGTTGGCGTAGAGAATCATCTTGTCGGCCGTCAGCGTCAGCGCCCCTTCGTTCATGGATTCGATGAGCAGCCGGTAGGCGCGCTCGGCGCCTTGCAGCGTAAACACTTGCGGGCCTTGCCTGCCCGCGACCACCACCGCATCCACGTCTCCGCTGCGGATGGCGCGGAGCATCCCCTCCGCCTCGACCAAGCGCGCGCGGAGCTTGCTCAGGTTATTGGGTTTACGGTTCAAGGCTGTCTTCTCCACGGGTGTTTTCCATGCCTCAAGGTCTTGACGACGCTCGATTCTGAAGTCTTTCCAGCCCGCCGCCGGCAATTTCCTCGAGACCTGGGCTGGTGGTGGGACGCTTGGGCAAACCGGCAGCCGGGGAGGGGGATCTTGGACCGTTGCTCTTCAACCAGGATGTGACTTATAAGAAACACGGGGCAAAATAGCAGAAATTGGTCCTGACACTATAGGGTGTTCAACTACCTTCCCCCACACAACAATCTTGAGAGTGCAATCGAGGCGCAGCTGTCAGTCCCACCGGCCGATGAGCAGACAGGACTTTGCGAGAGACTCTCGTGCCCAGGTAGAGCAGAGGTCACCCGCAGTCTCTCGGCGTCATCCCGCCACGACGGAGGTCAAAAACCTTCATCAATAATTTCAGTGGGGCGCGCGACGCCGACACCGCTTCGAAATTTGGGTTGTATTTAGCCGCGTGGAAACTGACTTCGCATCTGGCAGGCATACACCTACTAGCGGCGATGCCGGTCATCACTCATAGTCCGTGGAGATTGTTGGGCTGGGTGATAAGCCAAACAACGACCAAATGATAATACGACACCATGTTCTGGGCGCCGATGCCGACCTCCAAACCAAGCTCGGAGCAGTTGTTCGGGCGTGCCGGCACCGGTTGGGAATTACGCAGGAGGAATTAGCGTGGCGGGCCAACATACACCGCACCTACCTTGCGGAGATCGAGCATGGGAAACGCAACGTGACGCTCCGGACTGTCGCGAATCTAGCGAAGACGCTGCCGATCACCATTGGGCATCTGTTCGCGTATGCCACCGCGCGACCTAGAAGCACACTGCGTGGCGGCGCGGCAACGGCGCCCACAGAGGTGCGGGACATTTTGCTGGTGGAGCACCATGCGAGGGCGGCGGCTGAGACGGCGCGCGCATTCCGGCGGGCGAGGCTGGCGAATCCGATCAAGATTGTCCGCGACGGAGAGACCGGGTTGAATTACCTGTTCGGCACCGGCCGCTATGCCAGGCGGAAGCCGATGCGGCCGCAATTGACCCTGCTCGATCTCCACTTGCCCCAGATGTCGGGGCTGGAGTTCCTGCAACGCATCAAGGAGGGCGACGAGCGCACGCGCGACATCCCCGTCGTGGTCCTGATGGTTTCGGAATGACCGCGTCATCAACGATTGCGGCCGACTGAGCGCGCAGAACTCCATCGTCAAGCCACTCGGCTTCGAGGCTTTATCAGAACCCCCCGATATTGAACCGACATGTGAACTTCGGACCTCCGTCCGGCGCCAGGAACAAAGCGATTTCAGTTTGAGCAAGCCTCGTGACCGTGCCGCGCGGGCGCGGAGTCCGCGCGAGTTCGCCGGCCTTCGCGGCGCCGGAGACTTCGGCGGGGAGGAAATGGCTTCGGTTCGGCAAGCGGGACAGCGCGGGGTAGGACGATTGGATGTGGCGCGTAGTTTTCAAACCGCGATTTTATCTTTTGCGATCAAGTCCAACTCGACAAACAGGCCGGTAAGGTTCGCCATGTTGCCGATGAACCGCCGCACCGGCCGTGGAAATACTTTAATCAGTGTCGGAGTCGCCACAATCTGATTCGCGCGCGCGAGACTGGGCTGCTGATAGATGTCGATCACTGTCAATGTGCAGTTGTCCTTCAGTTCCCCGTCGCACAGTTGACGAACGCGCAGGACGGCTTGGCGTGATCTGGCCGTGGCCCCCGCCACGAATAGGCGCAGGACGAATTTGTCCATGAGCCGGGTGGTCAGGGCCTTTTCAGCGGCCGGCGGCGCGTGGCTGTGCTTTTTGGTTTTCAGGGGATTGGCCTCGGTTAATCGGCTGGGCGCAAATCCAACCCGACGAGTACGCGCTCGGTATCGGAAAGGTTGCCGATGATTGTTCGCACCGGCTTCGGCAACTGGCGCACCACCGTTGGAACGGCCAGGATTTGGTCGCCCTTGGCCAGCTGGGGCTGCTTCAGCAAATCGATCACCGTGATGCGATAACAGCCTTTAAGCTGACTTTCGCAAATCTTCTTCAGGTTCGCAAAAGCTGTCAGCGATTTGGGCGTTGAGTCGGTCACGTAAAGGCGCAGTTGCCAGAGTTTGGCGGGCCAGCGCCGGGGCGCGTCGGCGCGGCGTTTCACCGTTTTGGGTTTCATCAATTTCTCCTCCCAATTCTGGTTCTGCCCATCGTGCTGGTGGTCACCTTGATATCCGCCTGGCGCAAGCGGCCTAATTCCGTTCGCTCAGTGGTCAGCAAGCGCGTTTGCGTTCCGACTTGTTCGTCGATGCGCCGAAGTTCTTCGGCACTGGCTTCATGCTCGGAGCGCAGCCCGCTGATTTGCCGTTCAAGTGCCGCGCGTTTGCGCTCCAGTTCGCGCTTGCGGCGGGCGGCTTCCTGCTGGCCGGCCAGCGCTTCGGCTTTCTCGCGGGCGGTTTGCGCCGCCCGGGCCGAACCGGTCAAAACCCCGCTGGGACCGATGTAAGCGTCCACGACGTCAATGCCATGGTCCGAAATCAGGAACTCGCGGATTTGGTTCGAGTGCGCCATGCCGCGCGCCTTGAGCACGTAAAGCACG
>Ga0182019_10000993_pt1 | contig 14190 bp, 10 predicted proteins | sample 812E2MmetaG_FD_120483 | JGI IMG/M metagenome (GOLD analysis project Ga0182019, IMG submission 120483) | Permafrost microbial communities from Stordalen Mire, Sweden - 812E2M metaG | ecosystem: Environmental > Terrestrial > Soil > Wetlands > Permafrost | place: Sweden: Stordalen | collected...
CTGACCGCTTCCGCAATCTGCAATACGACGAGGCGTCCTTCCAGAAAGAAGCCCGCGCAGTTCTGGGCGAGTACAACAAGGGCTCCTCCGATCCGTTGCAGAAGATGTCCGAGGAGCTCTACGACCACGCCTTTGCGGTGCACACCTACAAGCACACCACCATCGGGCTCTTGCGCGACATCGAAGACATGCCCAACCAGTTCGCATACTCGCGCCAGTTTTTCGACCGCTACTATCGACCCGACAACGTGATCCTGTTAGTGGTCGGCGACGTCACCGCCGATGCCGTGCTTGCGCTGGTCGAGAAAGCGTACGGCACCTGGGCCAAGGGGCCGCCCCGTCCGCCGGTCCCGGTGGAGCCAGCGCAGACACGCGAACAACGCGTGACCGTCCCCTGGAAAGGCGCCAGCCTGCCCATGCTGTTCATGGGCTATCACGTGCCTGGTTTTTCCAGCAAGTCGCTCGACGCACCGGCGCTGGAAGTCCTCGCCGAGCTACTCTTTGCCGAACGATCGCGCCTGCACAAGCAGCTCGTGCTCGACGAGCAAAAGGTGGAAACCCTGGAGGGCGGCGAAGGGCGCCATGTGGATCCCAACCTGTTTCTCGTGCTGGCCCGGGTGAAACAGGCCGAGGACCTGGCCTACGTGGAGTCCTCCATCGAGAAAGAGATCGCGCGCATCGCAGCCGAGGGCGTGGACGGCAAGACGCTGGGTGAAGTGCTCTCGCACGCGCGTTACGCCTTTGCCGCACAACTCTCAACCCCCGACCACATCGCCCTGGTGGGGGCCGAGTTTCTCGCCTTGGATGGCCGCCTCGCCGCCATCGACGAATACTTCGCCCGCCTAGCCCAGGTGAAGAGCGCTGACGTGCAGCGCGTGGCACGCAGCTTCTTCACCCCGCAGAACCGCACCGTTGTCACCCTGCAACCGGAAGCCCCGTGAACCGACGGAGAACACCCATCATGTTGCTTTCCATCGCCGTTGCCGCGGCGGGCGCCCTCGCCTCCCGACGGCCAGCTGCTGCAACTCGGTCCTCTGCACGAGCCGCCTCGGTGTCCCAGGGGCCACGCTGCGTGAGGTTGCCCTCGCCGGGGAATCCTCTGGTTGCCATTCGCCTGCTCTTCCAGGTGGGCGCGGCCGACGATCCCACAGGCAAGGACGGCCTCGCCGACTTGACCGCGGCCATGCTCGGCGCGGCGGGAACCCAACGTCGTTCCTGGGCCGAAGTCCTCGACGCGCTCTATCCCATGGCGGCGGAGATTCACACCTATGGCGACAAGGATGCTTTCGTCTTCGAGGGCACCGTTCATCGCGACAATCTGGAAGCCTTCGCCGATCTCCTGGCCGAGCAAATCTTGACCCCGCGCTTTGCCAAAGAGGATTTCACCCGCCACCGTCAGGACGCGCTCGATTTCGTCAGCAAAACCCTGCGCGGCAACGACGACGAAGACCTGGGCAAAGAGGCTCTCGCCACCCTCATGTTCAAAGACCATCCCTACCGCCATCCCAGCGCCGGCACGGTCGCCGGCTTGCGGGCCATCACCCTGGATGACGTCCGCCGCTTCTATGCCGACATGTTCACCCAAGATCGCATGATCGTAGGTGTAGCCGGTGGGTATCCCGACGGCTTTCCCGAAAAGTTGGTGGCGCGCTTCTCCGCCCTGCCGGCCAAAGGCAAACCGCAAAGGAAACTTCCGCCGTCCCCCGCGCACGCCGGCCAGGTACTCATCGTCGAAAAGGACGCCCGCGCCAACGCCGTGTCCATGGGCCACCCGCTCGACATCACGCGCGCTGACGACGACTTCTATCCCCTGTATCTGGCCGGCTCGTACCTGGGCGAACACCGCACCTTCAACGGACTCTTGATGATCGAGTTGCGGCAGAAGCGCGGCCTGAACTACGGCGACTACGCCTATGTCGAGAATTTCATCCAGGATGGCGCAACCACGTTTCCGCTGACCAACATCGCACGCCGCTCGCAACATTTCGAGATCTGGTTGCGCCCGGTGGCACCACAAGCCACAGTCTTTGCCATCCGCGGCGCCCTGTTCGAGCTGGACAAGTTGGTACGCGAAGGCATTCCAGCGGCGGGCTTGCAAGCCACGCGCGAGTTTCTGCTCCACTACCTGGACCTGTGGGCGCAGGACCCGTCGCGCCGCCTAGGCTATGCCATGGACGCTCTTATCTACGGCAAGGACATCGTGGCCGAGCTGAAGGCGCGGCTGCCCAGCATGAGCAAAGCCCAAGTCGACCGCGCCATTCGAAAGCATCTTGACCCCAAGCGCTTGACCATCGCCATCGTCAGCGACAACGCAAAGACCCTGCGCGCCCAGTTGCTCTCGGGCAAACCCACCCCGATGACCTACGACACCAAGGACACTCCGACAGAAGTGCTTGAGGGAGACAAGTCCATCGAAGCGTTCCCACTGCTTCTCACCCCAAACCGGGTCAAGATCCTTCCCGCAGGGGTCATGTTCGGCAAGTAGAATGGACCCGCGATGCCCGGAGGCGGCCGCTACCATATCTCGCGCAAGATTGCCGACGGCGGTATGGCCGAGATCTTTCTCGGTCGCCAGCGCGGGGTTGAGGGCTTTGAACGGCCGGTCGTGCTCAAGCGCATCCTGGCGTCTCTGCTCGCCGACCCGCAATTCCGCAACCAGATGATCGACGAGGCTCACGTCGCCATGAGCCTCAACCACAGCAACATCGTTCAGGTTCTCGATCTCGGCCACGCGCGCGGCCGCTATTTTCTCGTGCTCGAGCTGGTGGAGGGCTGGGACCTCAACCAGATCGTGAATCGCGCCCGGGCCTGCTCATTCCCTCTTCCGCCTGAGCTGGCTCTCTATGTCGTCGCTGAGGTTTGCCGGGCGCTCGGCTACGCCCACGCCAAGACCCGCGACGGTCAGCCCCTGGGTATCGTCCACCGCGACGTAAGCCCGCACAATGTACTGCTCAGCGAGCAAGGCGAGGTCAAGCTGACCGACTTTGGCATTGCCAAGGCCATGGGCCGGCGCGAGCACACCGGACACGGCGTGATCAAAGGCAAGCTGGCCTTCATGTCGCCCGAGCAGGCGTCGGGCACCGCGGTGGACGCGCGTTCAGACATCTTCTCTCTCGGCACGGTGCTGTACGTTCTCGGCACTGGGCGGCGTCCGTTCGACGCCCCCACCGATCTGGAGGCTCTGGTGCGTGTGCGCCAGTGCCAGTTCGCGCCACCCGCCGAAGTCGCACCGAATATTTCGCCCGAGTTTGCGCGCATAACCTTGCGAGCTATGCAGGCTTCACCGACCAACCGCTACCAGAGTTCGGAAGAGATGCTGGTCGACATCGAGACCGTGCAGCGCTCGACTTTCAAGCCTGCGGGTCAGACCGAACTCAAGCGCTGGCTGGCAGAGCTGCAGCAGTTGGATGGCGTGCCGACCATCTCCAAGACAGCCAGTCAATCCCCTGAGACAGACGATTCGCAAGCGCTGCAACTTGACAGCGAGGAACTCATCTTCGACGACGACTCCTCCCAGGTCTTTCAGCCGCACGAAGGCCCGGTTCGCCCCACCCAGCCCACCGTGGAAGTTGTACCAGACCTCCTGCCCACCGTGCACGCCGCTGCACCGGCCCCCACCCCACATAAGCCATCGAGACTGTCGCGTCGACTCGCTATTCTTTCCCTGCTGGGTGGGCTGGCTGCGCTGCTGGCTTGGCTGAGGCTGCGCAATCCTGCGCGACGCCCGCGCGTGGCTGCACGTCCGTCGACCGCACCCCGCCCACCGTCGCCGCCGAAACCGCCTCCGATACTGACGCCGCCTCCGACACCGACACCATCTCTGACACCGCCACCATCTGCAACACCGCCACCGTCTCCGACGCCGCCACCGTCTCCTCATCCTGCTGGGCCACCTGCCAAGAGCGATTCGTTGGCCGCGGAAGTTCAACCACTGCCAGCCGAGGACGATGAGGAGGCTCTGCTCAAGCACAGCGAGCCAGCCGCCTCTGACCAGATTCTCGGCGAAGCCGAGGGTGAAGGACCAGCCAAGCCACTTGCGGCCCGGTACGGCCGGCCGGCCAAGCGGGAACGCACTCTCCCCGATAGCGTCTCGGTCCACATAGAGAGCGAACCCAAGGGTGCGGTGGTCAAACTCAAGAACCGCGTCTTCGGGCGGTCTCCGCTCAAGCTGCGCTTTCGGCCCGGCATCACCTACGAATTGACTTTCATCAAGCAGGGCTATCAGAATATGAGCAAGCGTTTCACGGTGACCGGCAGGAAGAATCAGAGGGTCAGGATTGCGCTCGAAAAGAAGCCCGCACCGAAGAAATCGCTAATCCGACGGCTGTTGAGAAGATAGACAGAGGGTTAATCCCCGCCCGGGTTGTACACACCCGGAAGCCGCGGTCCATGCCGGTCGCCGTCGCGCGAATGGCGGTTGCGCCCATGCCGTGAACGCCGGTGCCGCCTGCGACCGCCGTCCGAGTCATTTCCTCCCTGCCCGTTCGGGTTCTGCCCCCTCTGCGGCGGCCGTGCCTCGCCCCCGCGCACCGAGGTGGCCACCGGCAGCGATAGCGGCGGCGGCACCACCCATTCCACATAGGGTCGAATGTTGGCATCGCGAATCGCCGCCCAACCGGCTGTGAAATCGGGCGCAGATCCTGCTGCGCCGGTCTCGGACGGCGCAACCTCGGCCAGGAAGGACTCGGCTTCGCCCGGCGCAAGCACGATCTCTCCGGCTGCGGGTAGTGCGGCCGCCGGCGCCTCCTGCCAAACGCTTTCATCGACCACGCCGTCGCTGTCGGGCGGCGGAACCCAAGGCGGCGGAACCGCCAGCCCAGGCAGATCGGGTATCGCTGTGGCGAAAGTCAGGGCTGGACGCGGAGCCGGTGCCGGCTTTTCACCGCGACGGCGGCGACGGTGCGCACGGCCATGGAAGTCGGTGGCTGCGTGCAAGCCATGCCGAGCGTCCGCCTCGCCTGGGTCAAAGACCTCGCTGTCGAGGCCCGCGCATGAGTCACACAGGCCACACTTTCCGCCGCCCTCCTCGCCGAAGTAGGCGCGCAGCATCTGCACTCGGCAGTTCTGCGTGTTCATGTACTTGAGTAGCTCGGCCAGCCGCCGCCGGTCGGAAATGCGCCGCGCCTCGAACACCGAGGCTGCCTTGTCGATCTGCTCTCGCGTGGGCCGCGGCTCCGCCCCCGCCCAGCGCGCCGCCTTGACCTCCACCGCCACCCCCATGGCCTCCAACACCGAGAGAACCACGCGCACCCGGCGCTCGGGCAATGCCATCGACAGCGCCAGGTCGCGCACCGAAACCTCTTTGCCCTCGTCGCTCCAGGCATAGAGCCCCTCGGCAACAGCACGGGCCTGCGTTTTGGTCGGATGTGCCTCCTTGAGAAAGTGCTCTTGAATGGCGATGTCGTCCGGCTGGAAGAGCAACACGCAGCGGGCGGGCTTGCCGTCGCGGCCGGCCCGCCCCGCCTCTTGCACGTAGGACTCGGGCGAGCCCGGCATCTGGTAGTGGATGATGTAGCGAATATCCGGTTTGTCCACGCCGAGCCCGAAGGCATTGGTGGCGATCATGACCACCTTGCGTCCGGCCGACATGAAGGACGCTTGCGCCTTTTCCCGCTCGTCCGTGGTCATCTTGCCGTTGTAGCGCTCGACCGGGATCTTGCCGTGGCGCAAAGCCACGTAGAGCTCGTCGACCGCCCTGACCGTCGCGCAATACACGATGCCCGGCCGCCGCAGCCGCTGGATCAACTTGCCCAAGACGCGCAACTTGTCCGCCTCGCCGCCGACCTTGCGCACGTCGAAGGCCAGGTTGGGTCGGTGGAACGACACCCGGCAGGTGTAGACGTCCTTCATCCCGAGCTGGACCGCGACGTCCTCGGCGATTGCCGGCGTGGCGGTGGCGGTGAGACCCAGGATGGGCGGCCGCCCCAACACCTCCGCCGCACGCCGTAGGCCTAGATACGAAGGTCGAAAATCATGGCCCCACTGGGACACGCAGTGAGCCTCGTCCACGCAGAAGAGCGAGAACCTCACGCCTGCCAGCGTCTCCTGCACTGCTGGAGTGCAAACCGACTCGGGGGTGATGAGAATCAGCTTGATGCGGCCCTCGCGCACCCCCTCCAGATCCGCAGCGCGCTCCTTGGCGGTGCGGGTGGAATCGATGCGCGCCACAGCCACACCTGCGGCTTTCAGCTTGCCGACTTGGTCCTCGATAAGGGCCAGTAGCGGTGAAACCACTAGGGTTGGCCCGGGCAACGACAGAGCGGGCAATTGATAGGTCAGCGACTTGCCGCTGCCGGTGGGCATGATGGCCAGGGTGTCGCGACCGCTGAGAACGGACTCGATGACCTCGGCTTGCCCTGGACGTAGATCGCGAATGCGCAAGATGGGCCGGGCACGATCGACCGCCTGCCGCAGGGCTGGGGAGTACTCCGCTTCTGGCATGGCCCGCGCGTTCTTGATCACGGCAGGGCAGAGCGGCTCCAGCGGTGCAGAAACTCCCCTGAAGCGCGGAGCCTCGGGCTCCCTCTCCGAGCGGTTGATAACGATGGTGGGCTCGGCATCGTCCTGCGCCGAACTGGTCCCGTCTTCGCCGTTGTGTAGATCGACGCGTGGGGATTCGTTGGCAGCAGCGGCCTTGGCCGGCTCCCAGGTGGATGGCGTACTCAGTCTCGACTCCTCTCCGAACTCACATCACATAGCTAAAGTATTACTTCCTGCACCAGCGACCCATCGTGCCCGATCGCGGCCCCCAGTCCCTGGACCGTTGGAGCGTCGGTCTCAGTACAATTTCGACCGCCTGGACGTCAGCACAGACGCCTTGCAGGAACGCACCTATACCGTAGCACAGTCCCCTTCTGGCCACAAGAATTCGCGTGGGGAGCCGGCGAGACTTGCTCGCCGCGAACCATCGCGCGAGGGTTTGGCGAGGCCGAGCGAAGCGAGCGGGGTGGGGGGTGGGCGTGGGGGGCCGAAGGGCGGAGCGAACCCTCTCAGGGTTCCCATGTCTCGTCGCGTGGGGAGCCGGCGAGCTTTGCTCGCCGCGAACCATCGCGGGAGGGTTTGGGAACCCTCTCAGGGTTCCCATGTTAGTGAAATGGCACACAACCTGCTGATGCTTCCCTTGTGACGGCTCTCCTCGCCCTTTGTCCTGATACCCGTCCGCGGGAACGGCTGCTGGCCCGCGGGCCTAGTGCCCTTTCCGACGCAGAGCTTCTCGCAATCCTCCTCGGAAGCGGCCGGCACGGCCAGAATGTCTTGGAAATCGCTCAGGATTTGATTGCGAGATTGGGTGATCTGCGCGGACTTGGCGATGCCGCCGAAGCTGAATTATGCACTCAGTCAGGGGTCGGACCGGCCCGTGCTGCCGTGATCCAAGCAGCGCTTGAGCTGGGCCGACGAGCGACCGGAACTCGGCCCCAACGCGGCCGATTCCTGGGCAACGCAGCCGACGTCTGGACGCATTATCGGGCTCGACTGGCGCCCTCGCCTGTCGAGGAGTTCTGGATGCTGGCACTCGATGTCCGACACCGTGTCCTGTTCGAATCCTGTGTAGCGCGCGGGTCGCTCACCGGAGTCGAGGTCCACCCGCGCGATCTCTTCCGAACCCTCATCCGCAGCGCCGCCGCGTCGGTGATCTTCTGCCACAATCACCCGTCGGGCGACCCGGCACCCTCACGTCAGGACATGGAGCTGACCGCGCGTCTGCGTCAAGTGGGTGAACTGTGTGGCATAGGTGTGCTCGACCATGTGGTGGTAGCAACTGGCGGATACGTGAGCTTCGCCGATCGCGGCTGGCTTTGAACCAGTTTCTGGACCGGAGGCTCCGGCGACCTACAATTCGGCCATGCGGTCCTCTGCCATTTCGGGAGCGATGGCGCTCCTCTGCGTTGCCTTCTGGCCGGACGCCCCAGCGTTCGCCGATGGTACGGCGCTGCCCGGAATTCGCCCGCTCGGCACAGGTGGGGCCATGCGTGCAGCGGCCACCGGCGATGCCGGCCCCATGCTCAACCCGTCTGGAATCTCGCTCATGCACTCCTACAGTGCGGAAAGCGCCTACGCGTACGGCAGCAGCGATTCGACCCACGATATTCGCGTGTCGGTTGTCGATTCGACCTCGGGCTTGAACGTTGGCGGAGCTCTCTTCTACACCTACCACAAGGGCTCGCCTGCCGGGTCCAAGCAAAGCGGCCAACTCGGCGGTGGTTCGCTGTCATTCCCGCTTGGCGACGTGGTGTTTCTTGGCGGCACAGCCAAGTACATAGATCTCTTGACTGAGAGCAATGGCTGCACGTTCATCAAGAAGGGCTTCACCTTAGACGCCGGCGTTACCGTCCGACCCATGCAGTATCTTGCCGTGGCAGTGGTCGGATACAACCTGACCAATCCAGGAATCTCCTTCGCGCCGCTGGCCATAGGCGGCGGCTTGAGCCTGAGCGCTTTTCCTGGCCTTCTGCTTCTCCTGGACAGCGTGCTGGAACGTGGGTACGTGGATCCGACTTCTCCCCAGAGCACGCCGCACGGCAAAGCATACTATGTGATGGGCGGTGGTGAGTACCTGGGCAAGTCAATAGCGGCTCGGCTGGGCGGCGGGCGGGATGGCCTCAACAAGAATGGCTACCTGAGCGGCGGCATGTCCGCTGTTTCGCCGGTTGGCTCGCTCGACATTTCGGTGCGTCAAGACATCTCAGGCGACCGGAAGGGCACGTATGTGGGCGTCGCCGCTCGCCTGTTCGTTCCCACCAACTAGGCTAGACTGGCAGCTGCTTGTCGCTCGCTCCCCGGAACTTTTCTGCTGCAACGCTGTCAATTGATATGTGGAGGCCACTCTCGCGCCCACGCTGGCCACGGCCATCCCGGCTGAGGCGTCCCACCCTGGTCGGCTGCGCGGCGCGCGCCCGCGGGCTGCGTTTCAAATGAGCCTGTCCGAGCGACTCCTGGTTGCGAGGCTGGTGAGAAGGGATGAGGAAGCCTTCAATGAGGTGGTCCACCAGTACGGCGACCGTGTCTTCAACTTAGTCCTGCGCATGGTCGGCTCACGCGCCGAGGCCGAGGACATCGCACAGGAAGTCTTTGTCACGGTATTCAAAAGCATCGACTCATTCCGCAGCGAGGCAAAGCTGTCCACCTGGTTGCTGCGCATTGCTGCCAACCACGCCAAGAATCGAATCAAGTACCTGGCGCGCCGTCGCGAACAGAGCAATGAGCAGAGAGGAAGTGACAGCGCCGATCTGGCCGACGAGGGCAAAGCCCCGGCCCAGTCACACATCCATGGCCCCGACGTGCTGCTTGAGGCGGCGGAAACCGAGAACATCATGCAACAGGCGATCGCCACCCTGGAGGAGGACCAACGCCTCCTGGTCGTGCTACGTGACGTCGAGGAGCTGTCCTACGAAGAGATCGTGGAAATCACGGGCTTGCCCGAGGGCACCGTCAAGTCGCGCTTGCATCGCGCCCGCATGACCCTGAAACAGCTACTTGAGGACAAGTTCAAGTGAGCGCCGCCGACTCCCATACCCGAACCGGGGATGCCTTTTCCGCTTACCTCGAGGACGAGCTTCCGCCCGAGGAGAAGGCCTCGCTAGAGCACCACCTGTCCACCTGCATCCAGTGCCGCACCTCCCTGGAGCGATTCCGCCGGACCCTGGGAGGGCTGGGCAGGCTGAGACAGGCCGCCCCCAACTCCTTCCTGGCGGCTATTCAGCAGCAAATCCACCGCCGCTCACGCGGTCGCTTCTTCCGCCGGCGCTGGCTTCTCTTCGGCCGCATCCCGTTTGAATGGCTTTCGCTGGCCATGATTGTGGCCATGCTGGTTTACTACCTGGTGATGCTGCAATCCTCGCCCACCGGCGTGAAGCCACTGCCGTAGTTAGCTATTTCACACAGAGAGCTAGCTCACGTAGACGAACAACACCTTGAGATACTGGCCCTCGGTGAACGCGGGGGGCAGAGGGTGATCGCCGCCTGGGCCGCCTGTCTCGACGATGCGAACCTCACGCTGGGCCTGCTTGGCTGCTGCCGCGACGATGCGCTCGAAGTCCTGTGCCCCGACGTTCTGCGAGCATGAACAGGTCACGAGCAAGGCCCCCGGCGCACAAACCGTCAGCGCCAGGGTGTTGAGCCTCTGGTAGCCCTTGGTCGCTGCCTCGACATCCTTGCGCGCCCGCGCGAACTTGGGCGGATCGACCACCACCAGATCATAGGACATCGGCGTGGCGGTTTCCAGGAAGCGGAAGACATCAGCCTCCACCGCGCGCACCGGGACACCATTGGCGGCGGCGTGCGCCTCAATGCGGGCAACAGCGCGCGGCGAGCTGTCGACCGCGGTCACCTCGCTCGCTCCAGCGCGGGCCGCCTGCAGCCCAAAGCCACCCGCGTAGGCATAGCAGTCGAGCATGCGCAGGCCTGCGCCAGCTAGCCGCCCCACGCGCATGCGGCTGGGCCGCTGGTCGAGGAACATGCCGGTCTTCTGGCCCACGAGCGGCTCGGCTTCAAAACGCAGGCCATCCTCCAGACAGGGCACCAGGTTGCGCGGCTCGCCCCGCACCACCCGGTTCTGCGCAACAAGACCCTCCACCTCGGCGTAGCTGCCCGCCGCAACCTCGTAAATCGCGCGTGGCGACAGCGTGGCTGCCAGCGCATCGAAGATCATGTCCCGGCGCAGGGCCAGTCCCAGGGTGGTGACTTGCACCACCGCAGCGTCGCCAAACACGTCGATGACCAGACCGGGCAAGCCATCCCCTTCGCTGTTGACCAATCGATAGGCACTGGTCTCAGAGTTGGGAAGCTTGAGACGGGTTCGCAGGAGCTGCGCCTCGCGTAGCCGTGCCACGAAAAACGTCGCATCGATTGCTTCTTGCTTGCGGGTGAGCAGCCGCACCGGGATCTGCGAGCGCGGATTGAAGATCCCGCGACCGATGAAGCGGCCCTCGTGGTCGACCAGCGACACGATGTCGCCAGGTGCGGCCTCGCCTTCCACGCGGTCCACAGCGTTGGCATAGACCCAAGGGTGCCCGAACCAAAGCGGCCGCGCCTTGCCGCGACAAAGAACGACACGACCAGAGGAATCGCGGGCCTGGCCCGAAACCCCAGCGGACGAGACAAGATTGGTTGCTCGCTTGCGTGACATCGAAGCATTATAGGATGCCTTGCTGGCCACGCTGCCAATACCGCTCCTGATTGCCCTGCTGGCGCAGGCCGAGCCCGCGCCGGCTGAGTCCCGGCCGGCCGAGCCCGCGCCCACCGATGCCCAGCCCGCGGCCCAGGCGACGTCGGCGCCAACAGCAGAGCCTGCCGCTGAGGCTGAGCCCGCGCCGGAACCGGGACCCACGCCTGCGGCGCCTGCGCCGGCAAAGCCCGAATCGGAACTGTGTCCAGAAAAGACGCCAGCTTCTCAGCCGCAACTGATGTTCGGCTTCCGCGCTGGCGCAGATTTCCAGCTCTCGGGCGATGTGTCCCCCAAGGTTGGGTACTCGTTCAGCCCGTTCGTGCAGTACACCTACGCGCGCCTGGCCGACCGTCTCGGACTCGGCGTGCGCGCCGAGTTCACCTTTGATCGCTTTGAGAAGCTGGTGACCGTCCCGCCCGATTTGGAGACTGGCGAGCCGTCATACCAGACCACACGCACCCTCTCCTTCTTCGATTTCGCCCTGCTGGCAACCGCCACTTCACATCTGGGCCGGCTGCAGCCCTGGGTGGCAGCCGGAATGGGGTTGGCGCTGGGAAACTTCCAAACCCCTGAGGCGGAGTACCAGTCAGTCGGCTCCCACACCACGCGTCCTCTTGTTCTCGGCGCAGGTGGGCTCGATCTGGGTGTGGGACGAGGAGCCCTGGTCGGGCTGCACGTCGAGTACCGGAATATGCTGGCCAAGCCGAGTTCTGCGCTAGCCAGTGGTCAAACCATCAATGTCTTTGGCGACCGCCTGTCAGTCCAAGTCGGGCTCATGTATCAGTTCTGATAAGTTAGCCTTCCATGAAGCTCTTGAGCCGCTTGCTGCGTGACGGGTGGCGCAGCTTGCGCAGGGCTTTGGCCTCGATCTGACGGATGCGCTCGCGCGTGACTTCGAAGTCCTGACCAACCTCTTCCAAGGTGTGGTCCGACTTCTCTCCTATGCCGAAGCGCATGCGCAGCACCTTCTCTTCGCGTGGAGTGAGCGTGGCCAACACCTTGCGGGTTTGGTCCGCCAGGTTCATCGAGATGACCGCATCCGAGGGCGAGATGATGCTTTTGTCCTCGATGAAATCACCCAGGTGCGAATCTTCCTCTTCGCCAATCGGCGTTTCGAGAGAGATGGGCTCCTTGGCAATCTTGAGCACCTTGCGGACCTTGTCGAGCGGCAGCTCCATCTTCTCGGCAATCTCTTCCGGCGTCGCTTCCCGGCCCAACTCCTGCACCAGGTATCGACTGGTGCGAATGAGCTTGTTGATGGTTTCGATCATGTGCACCGGGATACGAATCGTGCGCGCCTGATCGGCGATGGCGCGGGTAATCGCCTGGCGAATCCACCAGGTCGCGTAGGTGGAGAACTTGTAGCCGCGTTTGTACTCGAACTTGTCCACCGCCTTCATCAGGCCGATGTTGCCCTCCTGGATGAGGTCGAGAAACTGCAAGCCCCGGTTGGTGTACTTCTTGGCAATCGACACCACCAGGCGCAGGTTGGCCTCGACCAATTCTGCCTTGGCCTGCTCGGCTTGGTGCTCGCCATCCTGGATCTCCCGCACGGTGACCCGCAGGCCGTCCTCGGTCATCGCCGCCTCTTCCTCCACCTTCTTGACCTTCTTCTTGGCGTTGTCGATGACCTTGGCCAGATCCTCGATCTCCTCGGGCCGCAGCCCGAGCTTCTTGGCCACCGCGCGCTGGCGCAAAGATGATGATCGGATCTCGCGCAGGGTCCGGCGGAACTCACGTTGTGGCATGCCGGCACGCTGTTCGCACTCGCCGATCTCGCGATGAGCCGCTTCGATGCGGGATACCAGGCCCTTGAGCCGGGCCACAATGCGATCGATCTGCTTCTTGTTGAGCCGCATTTCCTGCAGGGCTTCGAAAAGCTCCTGCTTGATACCCCCCACCACCGTCCGCTGTTTGCGGCGCGCCGATTCTGACACACCTCGGGTGCTGCCCTTTTCTTCAGCCTTCTCCAGATCTTTGTGCAGACGGCGCACCTTCTCGATGATCTTGCACACCCTTTCCACGTGCCAGGCTTCATCGAACTCGGCATCGTCCTCGTCCGCGTCCTTGACAACTTCCTTGACCCGGATCTTCAGCTTGCGCAGCTTGTCGCCGAGATCGAGGATCTCCTCGATGGCGACGCTGGAGTTGAGCACAACCTGCAACACGCGACGCTCGCCATCCTCGATCCGCTTGGCAATCTCCACCTCACCCTCGCGGGTGAGCAGGGATACCGACCCCATCTTGCGCAGATACATCCGCACCGGATCATTGGTCTTGGAGTAGCCGTCGTCCTCTTCCTCCTCCTCAGGCTCGGCTGACCGCACCGGCTCGGGGGTGGCGCGTCCCTCCTCAGCCTCCGCTCCGCCCGCCTTGTCGGCTACCCTCACCTGTGAGGCCGAGTCCACGATCTCGATGCCCTCTCCACCCAGAGTCGAAAGCCAATCGTCGATCTGGTCGGAGGAGACGATGCTCTCGGGCATGTGATCATTTACTTCGTCGTAGGTGAGGAACCCCTTGGCCCTGCCGATGGTGATGAGCTCGCGCTTCTTGCGCTCGCTCTCCTTGCTCGACATCGGCGGCTTGGCCACTGGCTTGCTGACCGATTCCAGCTCATCCTCGTCTTGGGTTCCTTCGCTCAGTTGTTCTTCTGCATCTTCGATCATGTCGTTGAGCCCCTAGTTCGCTAAACCCAGCTTGCTGCGAATCAAATCCATCTCACGCATCGAGATGGAGCGTGCTTCTGCTTCATCCCCCCGCGCCAGCGCCTCCCGGTGCTGGCGCTCGGCCAGCGCGATTTCGACCTCCGTCCTCGACCGTCCCAGACGGCTCACCACGGCCCGCAACGCCTCTTCCGCTGTCTCAACTTTTTCCCAAGCGCCGTCCATCACCGCCGCCCCAACCGCTGCCCGAATCTCAGCCTGGCAGGCGTCCAGCCACGCCGGCACATCCGCCCTCTGGCCGGCCTGCAGGGCCTGCAAGGCCATGCGGTACACTTGCCGCATCCCCGGATCGACCAGCAAGTC
>Ga0182019_10000994_pt1 | contig 14175 bp, 6 predicted proteins | sample 812E2MmetaG_FD_120483 | JGI IMG/M metagenome (GOLD analysis project Ga0182019, IMG submission 120483) | Permafrost microbial communities from Stordalen Mire, Sweden - 812E2M metaG | ecosystem: Environmental > Terrestrial > Soil > Wetlands > Permafrost | place: Sweden: Stordalen | collected...
GCGGCTCGAGGCGGTCCTCGCCCTGAAGAAGACGAAAGTCTCGGGCGCCTACCGGGAAGGCACGTGCGTCCAGGATCTCGAGCGGAGCAAGCTCGAGGGGATCAAGCCCGAGCCGTGGGAGACCGACACCTCGATCAACAAGCCCTGGTTCTACGAGCGGAACGGCGTCTACATCAGCTCCGACGACGTCATCGACATGCTGGCCGATATCGTCTCCAAGAACGGCAACCTGCTCCTGAACATCCCGCTCATGGCCGACGGGACGCTGGACGGGCCGTCGGCCGGCATCCTGGCCGACATGGCCGCCTGGATGGCGATCAACGGCGAGGCGATCTTCGCCACGCGGCCCTGGGTCGTCTACGGCGAAGGCCCGACGGCCGTCAAGGAGGAATACTCCGAGAAGATCAAGGAGGCGTTCACCCCGGCGGATTTCCGCTTCACGACCAAAGGCCTGACGCTCTACGCGATCGGGCTCGCATGGCCGAAGGACGGGACCACGGTCGTCGTCAAGTCGCTGGGCTCGAGCGGTCCGGCCGGCCGGATCACCGACGTGAGCCTGCTCGGCGCAGCGGGCAAAATCTCCTGGACGCAGACGGCCGACGGGCTGACCGTCCGGCTGCCTGATCGCAAGCCCTGCGATTTCGCGTTCGTTCTCAAGATCAAGACGACGGAAAAACGATAAGAGAGGGAAGACATCATGAACTCAACGCGGCGCGATTTCATCCGGAACGCCGGCCTGGGCGCGGCCGGCCTGGGCCTCGTGACGCCGAAGGCGATCCTGGGATCCCAGGCCGCCCGGGCGGACTCCGAAAAGCTGTTCGTCAAGGATGCCGATCATCCGGCCCCGGCGGCCGTGGGCACGGACCGGCTGCCGCTCGCGTGGTACAAGGCCACGGTCAAGCGCCTGCGGGACAAGGCCGCCGCCCAGGGCGTGGACGCGATCGTCCTCGAGGACAGCTGGAACATCAGCTATTTCTCGGGGAACTTCATGACCAAGACCGAGCGGCCGTGCTGGCTTGTCTTTCCCGTCAAGGAGGATGCGATCTTCTGGTACTCCCCGGGCCTCGACAACGAGATCGTGAAATCCTGGTGGTGCACCGACATCGATTACTATTATGACTTCCCCCACGCGGACGGCGGGTTCCCCGACAAGGGCAAGGTCGTGAAGGGGCCGGCCGTCGACCTCTTCGCCTGGATGCTGGCCGGCCTGAAGAAGCGCGGCTTCGGCGAGAAGACGCTCGGCTTCGACTCCGAGTTCACGCCGTCCAAGATGAAGCGGGCCCAGGCCGCCCTGCCCACGGCCAAGTTCGTCGACGTCAGCCCGATCTGCATCCGGATGCGGATGGTGAAGACGCCGGAGGAGATCGCCCTGATCCAGCGGGCGATGGATTATTTCGCCCGCATCCACGCTTTCGGCCGCGACTACATCCTGAAGCGCGGCACGGACGCCACGGACTATGAGATCGCCATGGCGGTCGAGGAATACGGGACAAGCCTCATCCTGGCCGACGTCAAGCGCGACGGCCGGCCCCACAACGCGGTCGGCATCAAGGTCGGCATCGGCTGCCGGACGGGCGTGGGCACGGCCTATCCCCATCCGAATCAGTTCCACTACAACAAGGTCAAGAAGGGTGATTCGCTCCAGATCGCCGGCAGCGTCACCGTCGGCGGCTACGGCGGCGAGCTCTACCGCTATTATCAGATCGCGCCCTGGGACGCGCATCGCGAGAAGGTCTGGGACGTGGTGACCGAAAGCGTCCACATCCAGGAGCGCGAATCCAAAGCCGGCGTCCGCTGCCAGGACGTCGCCTTCAAGGTCCACGATTTTCAGGTCCGGCAGGGGCCCGCGATCCAAAAGCTCCTCTACCAGCGCGTCGCCCACGGCCAGGGGATGGAAGGGCACCAGCCGCCCTATATCGCCCTGGGCGACGAGACCGTCCTCGAAGAAAGCATGACCTTCAGCGTCGAGCCCGGGCTCTTCGACCCGGCCCACGGCTTCGGCTACAATCCCAGCGACTGTCTGTGGGTGACGAAGACGAAGGGCGTCCTGATGGGGAACGCCGCCCCTTATTCGAAGGAATGGATGTTCCTGAAGCTTTGAACGATCGGAGGGAAAGCCCATGGCATCGCGACGAACGTTCCTGAAGACCCTTGGCGCGGGCGGGCTGACGTTTGCCGCGCCCGGGCTCCTAGCCGGCGGCGCGCCCTCCGGCCGCGGCGCGGCCGGCAAGCGGCCGAACGTCCTCCTGATCCTCGTGGACGATCTGGGATACGGCGACCTGGCCTGCCACGGCAATCCCGTGGCGAAGACGCCGAACATCGATGCCTTCCACGGCCGCTCGACCCGCCTGACGAACTTCCACGTGGATCCGACCTGCTCCCCGACGCGCGCTTCGCTCCTCACGGGGCGGTATTCGAGCCGCGCGGGCGTCTGGCACACCATCATGGGCCGGTCCATTCTGCCGGCGGACGAGACGACCATGGCCGAGACATTCGCCCGGAACGGCTACCGGACGGGTATCTTCGGGAAGTGGCACCTCGGCGACAACTATCCCTTCCGCGCCCACGAGCGCGGGTTCCAGGAAGCGGTCGTCATGGGCGGCGGGGCCATCGGCAACATGCCGGATTTCTGGGGCAACGATTACACCGACGACACCTACCGGCACAACGGCCGCTGGGAGAAATATTCCGGCTACTGCACCGATGTCTTCTTCAAGGCGGCCATGGACTTCATGGCCGGTCCGGCGTCCGGCCCGGCCGCGCCGTTCTTCTGCTACCTCCCAACCAACGTCGTCCACTGGCCGCACAACGTGGCTGAAGAATACGTCAAGCCGTACCGCGGCCGCGTCCCCGACCGGCGGGCGACGCTCTACGGCATGCTGGCCAACCTCGACGAGAACGTCGGGCGCCTTGTCCGCTTCCTGGCCGACCGCGGTCTGGAGAACGACACGATCCTGATTTTCATGTCGGACAACGGGACCGGGTTCGGCGCGGAGTTCGACGGGCGCGGATTCGTGACGGGCGGGCAGAACGCGGGCATGCGGGGGGACAAAGGCACGGTCTACGAGGGCGGCCACCGCGTGCCCTGCTTCATCCGCTGGCCGGGCGGCGGCATCGGCGGCGGGCGGGACATCCCCGACCTCGCGGCGCACCTGGATCTCTTCCCCACGCTGCTCTCCCTGTGCGGGCTCGCGCGGGGCGAGGGCGGAGCTTTCGACGGCGCCTCGCTGGCGCCGCTCCTCGCCGGGCGTGCCGCATCTTGGCCGGAGCGGACGCTGTTCGTCCACAACCAGCGCGTGGACGAGCCGATCAAGGGGAAGGAATGGGCGGCCATGACCTCGCGCTGGCGCCTGATCGACGGCCGCGAGCTCTACGACATCCGCGAGGATCCCGGCCAGAGCCGCGACGTGGCCGCCGAGCACCCCGACGTGGTCCGGGACCTGTCCCGGGACTATGACCGCTGGTGGGAGTCCATTTCCGGACGCTTCAAGGATACCGTCTGGATCCCGCTCGGCGCGGACGGCGAGAATCCCGTCCGGCTGACGAGCCACGACATCCACGGCCAGGTCTGCTGGGACCAGAGCCAGGCCCGGCGCAACGCGAAGTGCGACGGCTTCTGGACCGTGGAGGTCGCGCGCGGCGCGATCTACGAGATCGCCGTGCGGCGCTGGCCCGCGGAGGCCGGGCTTCCCATCCGCCAGGCCCCCGAGGGGGCCAAGGCCTTCAAGGCGACGCACGCCCGGCTCAAGGTCGGCGACTTCGACGCGACGCTCCCCGTCGGGGAGAAGGACGCCGCGGTCGCGTTCACCGTTCCCCTGGCGCGCGGCCGGACGCGGCTGCAGGCCTGGCTCGTCGACGATATCGAGAACGGCGAGACGAACGGCGCGTTCTACGTCGACGTCCGTCGCCGGGATTGAGCTTGGAGGATCCGCAATGACCGCGCCCCGACGAAACCGGCGGGAATTCCTGAAGACGGTGGGCTTCGGCGCCGCGGCCCTGGCCGCGCCCGTCTGGCGCCCGGCGGCGGGGGCCGCGCTTCGGAGCGCCCCGGACGCCGGTCTTCCGAATTTCGTATTCATCCTGGCGGACGACCTCGGCTATGGGGACCTCGGCTGCTACGGGTCCGCGAAGATCCGTACCCCGAACCTCGACCGCCTGGCGGCCGAGGGGACGCGCTTCACCAGCTTCTGCACGTCGAGCGGGGTCTGCACGCCGTCCCGGGCGAGCCTGATGACGGGCTGCTACCCGCGGAGGGTGAGCCTTCACGAGGATGAGAGGGGCGAATGGGTCCTCTTCCCCGTTTCGAGGAAGGGCCTGAACCCGAGCGAGATCACGGTCGCGGCGCTCCTCAAGAAGAAAGGATATGCCACGCATTGCATCGGCAAGTGGCACCTGGGCGACCAGCCGCCGTTCCTGCCCCGCCGCCACGGCTTCGACGGCTATTTCGGGATCCCCTACAGCAACGACATGGGCGCGTCGCCGGGCTCGCCGTATCCGCCCCTGCCGCTCATGCGGGACGACGAGGTCATCGAGGCGCCCGTCGATCAGGACACGCTGACCGAGCGCTACACCCGGGAGGCGGTCCGGTTCATCGCGGAGCACAGGGACAAGCCGTTCTTCCTCTTCGTCTCCCACCTCATGCCCCATACGCCCCTCCATTCCGGCGAGAGGTTCCGCGGGAAATCGGCCGACGGCAAGTACGGGGACGCGGTCGAGGAGATCGATGGGTCGACGGGCGAGATCCTGGCGGCGCTGCATCGCGCGGGCCTGGACGAAAGGACGCTCGTCGTCTTCACCTCGGATAACGGCGGCGTGCGCCCGGATAACAACGGTCCGCTGAACGGAACGAAGGGGAGCACGCTCGAAGGCGGCCACCGGGTGCCCTTCATCGCCCGCCGGCCCGGCCGCATCCCGGCGGGGAAGGTGTGCCCGGAGCTCGCGACGATGATGGACGTCCTGCCGACCTTTGCCGCCCTGGCCGGGCTCGAGCCGCCACGCGACAGGGTGATCGACGGGAAGGATATCTCCGCGCTCCTCGAGAACCCGGAGTCGGCACGCACGCCCGACGACGTCTTCTATTATTATTTCATGGGGCAGCTCCAGGCGGTCCGGTCGGGGCGCTGGAAGCTGCACCTCCCCCTGGCCAGGAAGCGCCACGGCTGGCACCTCGAGCCATACGAGGAGAAGGGGATGCTCTTCGACCTCGAGGCCGATTCCGCCGAGAGCGTGAACATCCTCGGCGCGCATCCCGACGTCGCCGCCCGGTTGGCCGCCCTGGCCGCCGGGGCGCGGGAGGACATCGGAGACGACGATCGCGACGGCCGGAACCAGCGGCCGGCCGGCTGGGTCGAGACGGCCAAGCCCCTGACGCTCGCCCGCCGCTGAGCGCGGCCGGCGTCCCGCGGCGGCCGCCCGGCCATCACGTCCCGAGGCTCAGAACGGATTCTTCCGAACGATCTTGAAGACGTAGGCGTAGTCGCCCGTCTTGTCCTTCGGGGTCTCGATCGTCAGGCCGGCCGCCGTGTCCTCCCACTTGAGCTCCTTGCCGTCGCCCAGCATCGTGACCGAGGCGATCTCGGCCGGGTACAGGCCGTTCCACCCCGTCCAGGACTGCCAACGGGGGGCGAGGCTCTTGATCAGCAGCTTCTCGCCGGGCCAATCGAGGACGATGGCGTAGAGCGTGTTGTCCTTGACCGTGAAACGGATGTCCTGGCCCGTGTATTTGAGATCGTTCTTCTCGTTGAAGCCCGCGGTCCCCCGCTCGAGCTTGGTCGGCCCTTCGCCGGCGACGACCCAGGGGGTCGTTCCATAGATGGCCTCGCCGTTCGTCTTGAGCCAGGCGCCCATCCCCAACAGGAGCTCCTTGGCCTCGTCGGGGATCGTGCCGTCGGGCTTCGGGCCGACGTTGAGAAGCAGGTAGCCGTTCTTGCTGACCCGGTCCACGAGGTTGTCAACCAGGTTGTCCACCGTCTTGAATCCCAGGCCCTTGACGTAGCCCCAGCCGCGTCCGGTGTCGACGGTCGTGTCGGTGATCCAGTCGTAGTAGGTCAGGTCGGCCTCCTGGCCGCGCTCGAGGTCCAGCAGGCCGGCGCCCGGCGGGAGGTTGTGAGCCTTGTAGGTGACCACGACCTCCTTCTTGCGCTCTGCGGCTTTGTTGTAGAAGTGGGCCAGAACGCCCATCTTGGTCCAGTCGGGAATCAGCTCCAGCCCGTTGTCGAACCAGATCAGGTCCGGGTCGTACTTGTCGATGACCTCGACCACCTTACCCGCCCACGTGTCGAGGAAAGCTTTCGTCGGCCGCTCGCCCTTCTGATGGATGGGCCCGTAGAGGCCGGAGTAGCGTGGGTCCCCGCAATCGAGGCTCGCGTTGGACGTCGGGAAGTAGACCCATTCCTCGGCGTGATGGAAAGCCGCGACGAATTTCATGTCGCGCGCCTTGATCGCTTTGGCCAGCTCGCCCAGGATGTCCCGCTTGGGGCCCATCTTCGCCGCGTTCCAGGGCGAGTACTTGGTGTCCCACATGGAGAACCCGTCGTGGTGCTCGGCCACGGGTCCGGCGAAGCGCGCGCCCGCCTTCTGGAACAGCTCCGCCCACTCGTCGGCGTTGAACTTCTCGCCGGTGAACATCGGGATGAAGTCCTTGTAGCCGAATTTCTCGAGCGGTCCCCACGTCTGTTCCCAGTATTTCCGCTCGGCGGAATCCGGATTCCAATACGCCCGGTTGGCGAACCATGTGGCGTTCGGCCCCTGCGCCGGGACGGCATAGACGCCCCAGTGCGTGTAGATGCCGAATTTCCCGTCCCGCAGCCATTGCGGCGTCCGGATGTTCTTCAGGGAATTCCAGCTCGGCTTGAAGGGAGGCTGCTGCGCCGCGTGTCCGAGAAGCGCGCCCAGGAGTGCGACGATCCCGAGCGCGGCCACCAACGCGACCCCGGGCCGCCTGTGATGCCGACATTGCGCTTGTCTCATGGTTCTTCTCCAGGTCTGGCGTTCGGGAGGGCCGCTTTTCCGCCGCCCATCGGCTGGTGTCCCCGCCGGCCGGGTCGCAGATTCGCGCACCCTCGATGGATCCCATGTATCAGATTTAACGGGTGCTCGTCAATACTTAGGAAAAGAAAGAAAAAAAGAGTGGCCATTGCGGGATCGCCCGGAATTGGATATATAAGTGAGGATGGCTGGTTCGTCGAGCGGCTTCGGCGTCCCGGCCCGGGCCGGATCCCCTGATCCGGCGAAAGGAGAGAGCCATGGCCCGGATTCTCCGTTCCGCGGGATGGATCGTTCTTGCCCTTGCCGTCGTCTTCTCCGTGGGCGCGGCCCAGGAGCCGCGGAGCCCGCTCCTCGCGTCGCACGCTTCGTATCTACAAATGAAGCAGGCCTCGCCCTTCGGTCTCCGCTGGATCCCCGTCGGGCCCGTGACGAACTCGGCCCGCGCGGCCTCGGTCCAGATCGATCCCCTGCACCCATCGACCATGTATGTGGCCTTCGGCCCGGGAAACCTTTGGAAGACGGTCAACCGGGGGCTGACCTGGACGCCGATTTTCGAGAACCAGTCCGCGCTGGGGATCGGCCATATCGCTCTCGCCCCGTCCGATCCCAACGTGCTCTGGCTGGGCTCGGGCGTCAACCTGAAGAAGCCCAGGAACTTCACGATGCCGGGGACGGGTGTTTTCCGCTCGGATGACGGTGGCACGACGTGGCGCAACACCGGCCTTCCCGACTCCTACCACATCGGCAAGATCGCCGTCCATCCGAAGAACCCGGACTTCGTGATCGCCGCCGTCCAGGGTCACTTCTGGACGACGAACGAGAACCGCGGCATCTACCGCACGACCGACGGCGGCAAATCGTGGTCCCGCGTCCTCTACGTGAACTCCCGGACGGGCGGCAACGACGTCGTCTTCGCCCCGTCCGATCCGTCGATCGTCTACGCCTCGCTGTGGGAGGACTACCCGGACATCTTCGGCCCGGAGAGCGGCGTCTATAAAAGCGCGGACGGCGGGGCGACCTGGACGCGCCTGAAGGGCGGCCTGCCCGACGGGCCGAAGACCGGCCGCATCGGGCTCGCGGTCTCCTGGCAGAACCCCGACAAGGCCTACGCCCTGATCGACAACCTGAACAAGGACAAGAACCTCGCCGCCGAGCTTTACCGGACGGTCGACGGCGGCCGGACCTGGACGCGCACCCATGCCGACGAGCTCCTCATTTATCCGGGGATCGGCTGGTACTTCGGCTGCTGCCAGGTCAATCCCAAAAACGACGACGAGGTCTGGGCCTGCGGCGTGCGGATTGGCCACACCGCCGACGGCGGCCGGACGTTCGACCTCGTGGGAGGCGACGTCTTCCACATCTTTCCCAATCCGTCCGATCCGCTCCACCTCGACCAATGCGAGATCTGGGTCGATCCCCTCGACCCGAACCACCTGGCCGTGGGCAACGACGGCGGCCTCTATGTCAGCGAGGACAAGGGCAAGACCTGGATGCACTACAACAACCTGCCGGTCGGCGAGTTCTACGACATCGCGGTCGACGAGCAGGACCCCTACAACGTCTATGCCGGCGCCCAGGACGACGCCTCGGTCTTCGGCCCCGCCCGCGAATGGAAACCCAAGTACCCGGACGGTTGGAAATACATCTGGCTCGATGCTTGGTCGGGCGGCGACGGCTGCTACACCGTGCCCGATCCGGGGGATCCCAACACGATTTACTTCTCGAGCCAGAACGGCGCCATCCGGCGCAAGGACCTGAAGGCCGACCGGTCGGCCAACATCATGCCCCGGCCGTCCAAGGAGAGCGGGATCAAGACCGCCTATAATTTCGTCGCGCCCTACATCCTCTCGCCCCACGACCGGCTCACCCTCTACCACGCGGGCAACTATGTCTTCAAGAGCGTGAACCGCGGGGACGCCTGGACCCTCATCAGCCCCGATCTGGCGGAGTCCGCCGATCCGAAGAAGCTCTCCACGGCGGCGGGCGCCATCGCCGAGTCGCGCCTGACGCCGGGCCTCCTCTACGTCGGGACGGACAAGGGGGCGCTGTGGGTGACCAAGGATGACGGCGGCCGCTGGACCGAGCGGTCCGCGGGGCTGCCCGACCGCTATGTCCGAAGCATCTGCCCCTCCCGCTTCGCCGTGTCGCGCGTTTATATCGCGCTGTCGGGGCTCAATGACGACGATTTCCGGGCCCACCTCTACGCCTCGGAGGACTATGGTGCCCATTGGACTCCGATCGTGGCCAATCTGCCCGACGAAGTCGCCTACGGCATCCTGGAGGATCCGACGAACGCCGACATCCTCTACGCGGGCATGTACCGCGGCGTCTATGTCTCGACCGACCGCGGCCGGAGCTGGTCGCTCCTCGGTCCGAACATGCCCGGCGCCGCGATCTCGCGCCTGGTCATCCAGGAACGGGAGATGGACCTCCTCGCCGGCACCTACGGCCGGGGGATCTACAAGATGAACGTCAAGCCCATCCAGGCCGCCTTCAAGGGCGGGCCGCCTCAGGCCGACCGGCTGTTCGACCCTCCGACGGCGCGCCTGCCCTGGATCAACGACACCCACCGCGATCCGCGGCAAAGCACGATGGAGGCGGTCCCGATCACGTTTTATCTCCGGAAGGACGCCGCGGTGACGCTGGCCGTGAAGGACAAGGCCGGCAAGGCGATCTGGTCGACGCCGGTGGCGGGGAGGGCGGGATTCAACCAGGTCCCATGGGACCTGGTGACCGCCCGGACCGACAGCCCGCAGCCTTACTTCACGGCCTACCTCACATTCGCCCCGGCGGGGACCTACGAGGTCGCGGTGAGCGGCGAGGGCATCGATCTCAAGGCCGGGCTGACGATCGTCCCGCGGTCCTCACCCGACCGGTAGGAACCGGAGCTTGCCCGGCGCCTTCGCGTCGAGGACATAGGTCCGGCCGGCGACGGTCTTGAGCTCCGTCGTGAGCCGGCCCCAGCGGACCTTGCACACGCCCCCCAGACGGGACGTGATCGAGGCGCTCCGCAGCGCGCCGTTTGCCCAAGCCGCGTCCACGTCGAAGCCGCCGCGCGCCCGAAGGCCGCGGAACGAGCCCTGGGGCAGGGCCGCGGGAAGGGCGGGCAGGAGGCTGATTTCGCCTTCGTGGGATTGGAGGAGCATCTCGGCGATTCCGGCCGCGCCGCCCAGGTTGCCGTCAATCTGGAAGGGCGGGTGGGCGTCCAGCATGTTCGGATACGTCCCGCCTTTGCCGGTGGACGTTGTCGTCGCCGTCGTCAGCGCGAGCTGGCGCTTGACCAACTCCCAAGTGTGATCGCCATCGAGGAGCCGCGCCCAGAAATTGATCTTCCAGGCTATCGACCAGCCCGTGCCCGCGTCGCCGCGCAGGGCCAGCGTCCGCTTGGCGGCTTCGGCCAGCTTGGGAGTCGCGCGCGGCGAAATCGACGTCCCGGGGTAGAGGCCCCAGAGGTGCGAGACGTGGCGGTGATGGTCGTCGGGGCTGTCGACGTCGTCCATCCACTCCTGGAGCTGGCCCAGGCGCCCGACGCGCATAGGCTCGAGCCTGGCCCGGGCCTGCTTCACCTGGGCCCGAAAGTCCGGGTCGGCCGCCAGGACTTCCGAGGCGCGGGCGGCGATGTCGAAGAGCTCGCCCACGATCTGGAGGTCCATGGTCGGCCCGGCCGCGATGCCGATCGGGCGGTTGCGCGTCCCGTCGGGATTGCGGGTCCACGCGGGATCGCCGCCCGGCCCATTCTCCGGGGAGTCCGACGGGTTGGTGACCAGCCGGCCGGTCTTCGGGTGGACGACGAGCGTGTCGAGGAAGAACTCGGCCGCGGCCTTGATCACGGGATAATACTCCGCGAGGAACGCCCGGTCGCCTGAGAAGAGATAGTGCTCCCAGACTTGGGTGCAGAGCCAGGCCCCACCCGTGTGCCACGCGCCCCAGTAGGCGCCGTGGATCGGCGCGGTCGCCCGCCAGAGGTCGGTGTTGTGGCCCAGCAGCCAGCCGCGCGCGTTCCAGTTGATCCGGGCGGTCTCGTGGCCGGTGACGGCCAGGTCCTTGATCAGGGCGAACAGCGGCTCGGCGCACTCGGCCAGGTTCGCGACCTCGGAGGGCCAATAGTTCATCTCCAGGTTGATGTTCGAGGTGTACTTGCTGCCCCAGGCGGGATTCATGTCCGCGTTCCACAGGCCCTGGAGGTTGGCCGGTTGGCCGCCCGGACGGGACGAGCAGATCAGAAGGTAGCGGCCGTACTGGAAATAGAGCGCGGCGAAGTCGGGGTCCTGCCCCGCCGCGAACGCGGCGAACCGCTCGTCGGTGGGCAGCGCCGTAGCGGCTGGCGACGGGCTGAATTCGAGCGCCGCCCGGCGGAACAGCCGCTGATGGTCGGCTACGGAGTCCGCCCGGACGCGGTCATAGGGCTTGCCCGCGATCTTGGCCAGGGTCGCCTTGGCCGCCACGGCCGGATCGCCGCTCGCGTCGCGGTAATTCTTGAAGCTCGTGGCGGCGGCGATATAGAGCGTGACGGCGTTCGCGCCGGTGATCTTGAGAGCCTCGTGATCGCTCATGTTGTAGATCTCGGTCGTGCCGCCGTCGGCCTCGGTCTGGAGCCGGGCTTCGTAGCGGAGGCGTTCGGTCGCGCCGCGGAAGCTCGCCGTCTGGCCCCGGAGGAGGATCGCCCCCGGCGCTTCGCTCCGAACCATCCAGGTCTCGTCGCCGCGGCGGCGGGCGTTCACCCGGCCGTCGAGCGTGGCGAAGAGGGAGATGGCGCCGGGCTTGTCGGTCGTGAGGCGGACGACGATCACCTGGTCCACGGGCGAGCAGAAGACTTCCCGGACGAACGTGGCCCCGCCGGAGCGGAACATCGTGCGGGCCACGGCGGTGTCGAGATTGAGCTCCCGCCGGAAATCGCTGACCTCGCCGAGGCCGGCGAACGAGAGCTTGAGGTCGCCGAGGGGTTGGTATTGGGCCTGCTCCCAGATCTTGGCCATCATCTCTTTTTCGAACAGGGCTTCGGCCTCCTTGCCTTTTCCCTCGAAGACCAGGCGCCGAATCTCAGGGAGCGCCTTCGCCCCTGCGCCCGTTCCGTGCGGATCGTAAGGCCCTCCCGTCCAGACGGTGTCCTCGTTGAGCTGGATGAGCTCGCTCTGCGTCCCGCCAAAGACCATGGCCCCGAGCCGCCCGTTGCCGACGGGCAGGGCTTCGATCCAAGTCGCCGCCGGCTGGCGGTACCAGAGCCTCAGATCGGATGGGGCAGCGGGAAGCTGGGGGGCCGGCTCCTGGACCGATGCTTCCGGCCTGAGGACCGGGGCTGCGACCGCAAACAATGTGAGCCCCAGGAGAGCCGCCGCCGGGGCGAGAGAATGGATCAGGGATGGTTTTTGAAGTTTCATGGCGTAGGACTTCCTTTCTTAAGGAAATAAATGTAATCTATTCGACAAGGCTCTCGATGTCAACGGGGTCCGTCAGGGAGACGCAGGAGCCGTGAATGAGCTGGAGGATCGAATCATGAAGACGTTCCGATCTCTCGGCCTCTTCGCCCTGCTCCTGGCCGCGAACGCGGCCGGCTTCAGCCAGGCTCGCGCCCCGCAGCCGGGACCGGTCGCGCGCTGGAATTTCGACGACGCCTCGGCCGGCGCCGTCGTCGTCGACGCCGCGAGCGGCGCGAAGGACGCGATCCGCGGCCATTTCAAGTACGCCCCGGGAGTTTCGGGAAGCGCGCTCCGATTCGACGGATACACGACGTGCCTTGTCCGCAAGGCCCGGCAGGCCCCGCGGCTCGCCGACGAGTTCACCTTCGAGGCATGGGTCGCCCCGGCCGCCTTCCCGTGGGGCTGGTGCCCGGTCTTGAGCCAGGAAGCGAACGGCCTCTCCGGCTTTTCGTTCGGTGTAGGACCGGAGGGCGAGTTCGGCCTCAAGGTGTCCGTGCGGGGAGCCTGGATCGCCGGCCTGTCTCCGGTCAAGCTCCCCCTGAGGACGTGGTCGCACATCGCCGCGACCTTCCGCGCGGACGACGCCATCCGCCTGTACCTCGATGGCCGCGAAGTCGCCGCGCTTCCCGTCGACGGCAAAGCGGCATACGCGAGCGGCGCGGACCTCCTGGTCGGGATGAACCCCGACAAGCGCCTGCCCTCGCACATTGTCGGCGCGGGCGCCGGGACGGTCCCCGCCTGGTACGCCTTCGACGGGATCATCGACGAGATCGCGGTCTACGACCGGACGCTCGCCGCGGACGAGCTGGCCCGGCGCCATGCGGCCGTCCCGATCCCCGCCGCTCCCGCGCTCCCCGCCCGGCTCCTCCCGTCGGGCCCCCAAGGGCCGGGGCGGTTCGGCGCCTTCTACACCAAGCTTGCCTACGACGATGGCTGGGACGCGCTCTGGCCGGCCGGCCCCGCTGCGGACATCGTCGTCGAGTTCGACGATTCGCCCGTCCGGGTCGTGTTCTGGCGGGGCACGCGGTACGGCCCGGCCTGGGTCATGGACAACGGGCAGTGGATGGCCGACCAGAGCTTCGAGACCTGGGACGGGACGGAAGGCTGCTACGAGCACATGGAGGATCCCCGCTGCCTGTATTCGAGCGTCCGCATCCTGGAATCGACTGAAGCCCGGGCCGTGGTCCACTGGCGCTACGCGCCCGTGAATTCGCGCAACCACCTTTGGCGCGCGGACGACACGGCCGGCTGGGGCCTCTGGGTGGACGAATACTATTATTTCTATCCCGACCGGACGGCGGTCCGGAAGATGGTCTGGGCCGCGGACGCCCTCGGGGCGGGCTCTCCCTCCGAGCTCCAGGAGACCATCCCCCTTTGCGAGCCCGGCCAGAATGCGGAGGACATCCTCAATCCCGACGCCCTGACCCTCCTGAACCTGAAGGGCGAGAGCCGGACGTATTCCTGGCCTGGCGAGATGGACAATCCGTCGAAATCGAGGAGCCTGCAGCCCGAGAGCCCGAACATCCAGGTCGTCAACCTGAAATCGAAGCTCAAGCCGTTCATCGTCTTCGAGCCGGGTTGCCGGATGACCGTCTACGTCGGCCGGGTCCGGAAGGCCGTGGCCGATTTCCCGGCCTACAACCATTGGCCGGTCTCGCTCCTGCCGACGGACGGCCGGTACGCCGTCGCGCCCGATCGCGTCTCGAGCTTCTCCATTTCATATACCGATCCGCCCCGCCACCCGGAGAAGGATGGCACGGTCTGGGCCAGC
>Ga0182019_10000995_pt1 | contig 14173 bp, 9 predicted proteins | sample 812E2MmetaG_FD_120483 | JGI IMG/M metagenome (GOLD analysis project Ga0182019, IMG submission 120483) | Permafrost microbial communities from Stordalen Mire, Sweden - 812E2M metaG | ecosystem: Environmental > Terrestrial > Soil > Wetlands > Permafrost | place: Sweden: Stordalen | collected...
ATCACACACGCAAGGGCCGCAGTGCTTGGATCATCCGCCTTGGTGGGCTCCTCCAATTTCACCTTCCCGGGCTTAAGCGAAAATGTCGAGTTGAATGTCAAAATCGGCGGTCCCGAGGTCAAGCTCCTCCAGGAATGGTACGAGCGGTATTGGAATGAAGCCGAAGATATCACTCCCGAAATTCTCCGCACAATGGAACGGCATACAATGCAGCGCACGCCATTTGAGGTCTATTTCAAGTCTTTGTACGAGTTTTTGGAAGGGCGTGAGCTGGAGCCCGACGCATGGGATGAGCGGGATTCCGAGGTGTTTAAAATCCTTGACAAATATCAGCAGGACGCCTATCGCAATCTGTGGAAGATCGCCGACCGCCATGGGCTTGCCTTCCTGTGCGATGGCGTGGGGCTGGGCAAAACCTATGTTGGGCTGATGCTTATTGAACGTTTGATTTTCAAGGAGCATAAGCAAGTAGTCCTTTTCGCGCCGAAGGCCGCGAAGGAAGATGTATGGGCGCATTCCATTGACCGATATCTGCCAAGAACGACAAGCAAATTTATCAATTTGGTTTCGTACAGTCATACCGATCTCCAAAGATCCGGAAAATGGCCCCGTGAACTCGAACTCACCCTGAAGGATGCGGATGTGGTGATCATTGACGAGGCCCACCATTTTCGCAATCCGGGCATCAAGGGTGAACGCACCAAGGCCCCCTCGCGCTATCGCTTACTGCAGAATTATTTGAAGGATGGAGGGCGCCCCAAGCGTCTTTTCCTTCTTACGGCCACTCCGGTCAATAATTCCATCCACGATTTTCGCCATGTCATTGAGCTCTATACGGGAGAATCTGATAGATATTTCGCCACTTCTTTGGGAATCCACAGTCTGCGCGCCCATTTCATGCAACTGGAAAAATCCATCCTAAAGCGCCTGCCCCAGGCGGAGTCTGCCGAGATCCTGACGCAGCAGGACATCAAGGAAGTCGAAACCTTGCTTAAGACAGACAAAATCTTTGATGCCCTGGTGGTACAGCGCAGCCGGAATTACGTCAAGGATAGCCAGAAACTGCATGGCGGCGCCGGCACCATTTTTCCGGAACGCGAACGCCCGAAAGTGGCGGTTTATCAGCTCAAATCGGTTTATGGAGACCTATTAGAGGGCGTCCGCAAGGCTTTCCATAAAGAAAAACCGCTCTTTGTTCTGGGAGTCTATTATCCATTGGCGTATTGGAAAGGGGATAAGGAGAGCCCTGAGTATAAATTCGATGAAGGCCGCCAAAAGCAGGTGGTCATGCTCATCCGGACCCTTTTTCTCAAGCGGTTTGAAAGTTCCGCCAAGGCTTTTGAGGGTTCATGCTGGCGGCTTTTGCAGAAACTCCTTGCCTGGGTGACGGTCCATTGCGAAAAGGATCATGACAAGCGTGTGCTCGATCGCTGGAAAACGAAAAACGCCGAGCTGATCGGGTATGTGCGCGAACATCAAAAGGAATTATGGCCCAGCGAAGCGGACGAGGATGAAGTGGAGGATTACCTCGATGAGGATATTCTCAGCAACGTCCAGAAGCTGGACCCCGAACTCTATGCGGTGGATAACATATTGGACGATTCCTTTGACGATTTGGATCAACTCGCGGAATTTCTGCGCGAAGTGGCCAAGGTCAAGCCGGAACGCGACAGCAAGCTGAAGGCGCTCATTAATTTGCTGAAAAAGGATGTGGTCCTCAGCACCGAGAAGGTCATCATCTTTACGGAATTCGCCGATACGGCGCGCTATCTGGAGCAGGAACTCATCAAGGCCGGAATCAAGGGCATCCATCGCATTGATGGCGGAAGCAGCCAAAAGAGCCGCAGCGATATTCTGAAGCGGTTCGCACCCTATTACAATGACTCCAGCTCCGCCAAACTTACGGAACAAGGGAAAGAGGAAATCCGTGTTCTCATCAGCACGGATGTCCTGTCTGAAGGCCTCAACCTGCAGGACGCCACCCGCCTGATCAATTATGATCTCCACTGGAATCCCGTCCGCCTCATGCAGCGGATCGGTCGCGTGGACCGCCGTCTCAATCCCGATGTGGAGGCCCGCATCATAGCCGACCATCCCGAACTTAAGGACCGCCGCGGAAAGGTCGCCTTTTGGAATTTCCTCCCGCCGGAGGAATTGGATGATCTTCTGCGGCTTTTCCAGCGCGTCACCAAAAAGGTCATGATCATTTCCCGCACCCTTGGCATCGAAGGCCGAACCCTTCTTCGGCCGGATGATGATTACGATCCCATCCGCGAGTTGAACGAGCAGTGCGACGGAATCAAATCCGAGGCGGAGAAACTCCGTCTGGAATACGATGCCCTGGTCCAGCACTATCCCGATATCGCGGGGAGGCTGGAGAAATTGCCCCTCAAGCTGTTTTCCGGCAAAACCCAGGCCGGGGCTCAGGCCAAAGGCGTCTTCTTCTGTTACCGCATACCTCGGCCCGATCCCGCACTTATTGAAACCGAAGCAAATGGGCCTCGCTGGAGCGCCGCCTCCGGTTATACGGTTTGGCTTTATCACGATTTGGAGGGTGATCGGGAATTGACGGAACCCGGAGCCATCGCCGCGGCTATCCGGTGCAATCCCGGAACACCGCGCCAATGCTCTGCGGAGAAGGCAAAACTTGCTGATCTGCGGAAAAAGGTGGAAAAGCAGATAGTGAATACGCATTTGCGGTCCCTGAATGCCCCCATCGGCGTCAATCCTGTTTTGAAATGCTGGATGGAGTTGTCATGACGAAAGAGAAGAGCCCTGCGTTGAGCGTGAACAAGTCCAAGAGAGGAGCAACCGCAATACCAGCCGGTCCGGCAGGTGGATTGGAACAACGGCTGCTTAAGGAGGTGCGCACCCTCATTGAACAAGCCCGCGCCACTGTCGCCGTGGCCGTGAACGCCGGACTCACCATGTTATATTGGCAGATCGGCGCGCGCATCAGGCAGGATATCCTCCGGGAATCGCGGGCGGGCTATGGAAAGCGGATTATCGCCACGCTGGGGCGACAATTGGGGGTGGAATTCGGACGGGGTTTTGAGGAGAAGAATCTTCGGAGGATGGTGCAGTTCGCGGAGGCGTACCCGGATGACGGGATAGTCGCCGCACTGCGGCGACAATTGGGATGGGCCCATTTCAAACAGCTCATCCCCATGCGCGACCCACTTCAACGCGATTTTTACGCCGAAATGTGCCGCGTGGAGCGCTGGAGTACCCGCACCCTTCAAAAGAAGATCCAATCCATGCTCTATGAACGCACAGCTCTGTCGCGCAAGCCCGCTGCACTGGCCGCGCAGGAGCTCAAGGCGCTGCGTGAGGAGGACACGCTCACCCCCGACCTCGTCTTCCGCGACCCATATATTCTCGATTTCCTCGGGCTGAAGGACACCTACTCTGAAAAGGACCTGGAATCGGCGATCCTGCGGGAGATGGAGGCGTTCATCCTGGAAATGGGGGCCGACTTTTGCTTCGTATCCCGACAGAAAAGGATGCAGATAGACGATACGGACTATTACCTCGATCTGCTCTTTTTCCATCGGGCTCTTCACTGTTTGGTGGCAATAGAATTGAAACTCGGCAGGTTCGAAGCCGCGGACAAAGGCCAGATGGAGCTTTACCTCCGCTGGCTCGATAAATACGAGCGCCGGACACAGGAAGCGGCGCCCCTCGGCCTTATCCTGTGCGCGGGCAAGTCGGCGGAACATGTGGAACTCCTCCGGCTCGAAACTTCAGGCATTCACGTTGCAGCATACCTTACCGAATTGCCGCCCCGCAAGCTATTGGAGAAAAAACTGCATCAGGCCATAAGCATGGCGAGACAGCGCCTGGCAGAACAGGCAAATGCTCCCGCGATCAAAAGCCTGCCTCAACAGAAAAAAGGAAGATAATGCGATATGCGCGCTGATCCAGATCGCCTTCGCGCCGTAAAAACCCTTCCCCAGCTCATCGCCTACCTGCGCGATGAACTGGAATGGCCCATTGAGGCCCAGGAAATTGACGATCTCGCCTATGACTACAAAGCGGAAGAACTCGGCCTTAACGAAGATCACGCCGCTAAAATCAAGGAAATCAAACAGCTCCGCCCTCTTGAATCTGGCCAGCCCTGCGGCATCTTTTGGGTCAATTTCGAAAAGAAGCGTCTCCCGCTTGTGGTCCTGCGCCGCATCCTCGGCAGCCTCATCCTGAAGCGGCGGGCAGGCGCCCGCAAGCCGGATCGGCCCGGGTGGCATCTCAATGACCTTCTTTTCATTTCCCCCCAGTTTCGTGCAATACCTAAAGCGCTGCTGTAATGAATGCTCACCTTGGCCGTAATACAATATACACAATTTTGTGCTTTAAGGAAATTTAAATGGAAAAAAAACCCGCTCTGACCGAAGGCAACATTGTTTTATATCGCACTCCCGAGGGCGCAACCCGGATCGAGGTGCTTTACGAGTCCGAAACCTTTTGGCTGAACCAGAAGAAGATCGCCGAGCTTTTCGGCGTGGATGTCCGCACAATTAGCTACCACTTGAAAGAAATCTATGCCACGAGCGAGCTGACCCAAGAGGCAACTCTCCGAAAAATTTGGAAAGTTCAAACCGAAGGCGCGCGCGAGGTGCGCCGGGAAATCGAATTCTACAACCTGGGCGCCATCATCTCGCTGGGCTATCGGGTCAACAGCGTGCAGGCCACGCAGTTCCGCATCTGGGCGACCCAAACGCTCAAAGAATTCGTCATCAAAGGGTTTGTACTGGACGACGAGCGGCTTAAATTGAATAAGCGGTTCGGGAAGGATTACTTCGATGAACTGCTGGAACGCATTCGGGAAATCCGGGCCAGCGAGCGCCGCTTCTACCTGAAGATCACCGACATTTACGAGCAGTGCAGCATAGACTATGACAAGGATGCGGAGATCACCAAAACTTTTTTCCAGACAGTTCAGAACAAACTGCATTGGGCCGTCACTGGGATGACTGCCGCCGAGATCATCGCGGAACGGGCCAATGCAGGCAAGCCCACCATGGGGCTCACCACTTGGAAGAACGCATCCAAAGGCAAAATTCACAAATCCGATGTGGCCGTTGCAAAAAATTATCTGATCGAACGGGAGATCAAGGAACTGGAGCGCATCGTTGGGATGTATCTGGATTATGCTGAAAACCAGGCTTCACGCCAAATTCCCATGCGCATGAAGGACTGGGGGGAGAGATTGGATGCCTTCCTTCAATTCAACAAATACGATGTGCTGACGCATCCTGGAAAGGTTTCAGCGGCTTTAGCCAAACGCCTGGCGGAAGAGCAGTACGACTTATTCCGCGTAAAACAGGACCAGGATTTTGAAAGTGATTTCGAGCGCGAAATCAAGCGGATCGGGAGCGGAAGCAAGCCCAGGAGGAAGTCGCAAGAATGACCCGCATTGAATTCGAGAAGGACTTCATGAATGGAGCGGATTTGGGCCTATCCGGGAGGGGCGATAATGGCCTGGGCGCCACGAAGGATCATCGCAATGAACATAAGGGGTGCATGGCCATGCGCCTCTTATAGGATGATAATGGCGATCCTGCGTCTAATGATGGCGCGGCGCATTCGCAAATTACCTCAATAACCTGTATAATACCCCGCCGCGTCCACATCCCCAATCCCCCCCGAGGGCGGGCACAGTAGGAGAATCCCCATGCACCGGAAAGACCTTCGCAACATCGCGATCATCGCCCACGTTGATCATGGCAAGACCACCCTGGTGGACTCCATGATGCGGCAGTGCCACCTGTTCCGAAACATGGACCAGATGGGCGAGTGCATCCTCGACTCGGGCGACCTCGAACGCGAGCGCGGCATCACCATCGTTTCAAAAAACATGTCCCTGACCTGGAAGGGGGTCAAGATCAACATCGTGGACACCCCCGGCCATTCCGACTTCGGCGGCGAGGTGGAGCGCGTTTTGCGCATGGTGGACGGCGTCCTTTTGCTGATTGACGCGGCGGAAGGCCCCAAGCCCCAGACGCGGTTCGTGCTGAAGAAGGCCCTGGAGCTGGAGCTGAAACCCATCGTGGTCGTCAACAAAATTGACCGCCATGACGCCCGCGTGCAGGAGGTGATCAACGAGACCTTCGACCTTTTCATCGAGCTGGACGCCAGCGAGGAACAGCTTGATTTCCCCATCGTGTACGCCTCGGGCCGCGACGGTCAATCCACGCTGGAGCACGACGGCCCGCTTCAGGACCTGACGCCGCTGTTCCAGACCATTTTAAAAAAAGTGCCCTCCCCCGCCTGCGATCCGACAGCCCCCCTGTCGGCCCTCATCACCAACATCACGCACGACGACTACATCGGGCGCCTCGGCATCGGTCGCCTGTTCAACGGCCGTCTGCATTCCGGCGACAACGTGGTGGTCTTCACGCAGGGCGGGCAGAGCACGGGGCAGGTGCAGAAGCTGTTCGTCTTCGAGGGGCTGGAGCGCCAGGAAGCCGACGTGATCGAGGCCGGCGAGATCTTCGCCTGCTCCGGACTGCCCGCCGTCACCATCGGCGACTCCCTCGCGGACCCCGAGCGTCCCGTCCGCCTCGACCTTCTCACCATCGAGCCTCCAACGGTCTCCATGATCTTCATGGTCAATGACAGCCCCTTCGTGGGACGCGAGGGTAAGTTCGTCACCTCCACCAAGCTGCGCGAGCGCGTGGAGCGGGAACTGCGCACCAACGTCTCCATCGCCGTGGAATGGGGCGACACCGCCGACCGCTTCACCGTGGCCGGCCGCGGCGAACTTCAACTGGCCATCCTCATCGAGCAGATGCGGCGCGATGATTTCGAATTCCAGGTCTCCATGCCCCACGTCATCACCCACCGCGAGGGCGACAAGGTGATGGAACCGTACGAAACCCTGGTGCTGGACGTGCCGAAGGAAAACTCCGGCGCCGTCATCCGCATGCTGGGCGAGCGGCGGGGACTGATGCAGAAGATGCTGGACCTGCAGGGCGTCTATGTGCGTCTCACCTTCACCGTCCCCCTGCGGGGCCTCTTCGGCTTCCGCGCGGAGTTCCTGAGCCAGACGCGCGGCCTGGGCGTAATAGCCCACACCTTCCTGGGGTACCAGGAGTGGGCGGGAAAGATCGCGGGACGCCGCAGCGGCGTGCTGGTGTCCGACCGCGCCGGCATCGTGGCCTCGTATGCCCTGGCCAACATCCAGGAGCGCGGACATATGTTCGTCTCGCCGGGCGACAGCGTCTACGGCGGCCAGATCGTTGGGGAAACCCAGCGCGACAAGGACATCCCGGTGAACCCCACCAAGGAGAAGAAGCTCACCAACATGCGCTCCTCCACCTCCGACATCGCCGTGAAGCTCGATGTTCCGGTGCAGATGGCGCTGGACCAGTTTCTGGACTACATCAACGAGGATGAACTCCTCGAAGTCACCCCCAAATCCCTGCGCATTCGGAAACAGCTCCTGGACCCCAACGCCCGCAAGCGCGCCGGCCGCGAGGACGGGTTTCCCCCCGGCCCCTGAGAAATCGGGGACTGTCCGGCGGGGCGGGCGCAGGGGGGCGTCCCGACTTATGTCGGGGTGGGGCGGGAGGCGGCAGGACTGTCCCCGATTATTTGCCGTAAGCCTTTTGCCTTCCCGCTTTCCGGCCTTCCCGCGGCATGCTGTGACCTGAGGAATAACGCGCCTTCCCGCGCCGGAGCTTAAAACCCCGTTGATTGGGTGAATATCCTGTCGCAGATCCGCCTATAATTGAATGGTTCCAGTGAGAATAGTGATGGCGCGTCCGGCGATGGAAACGCGGTCGCCCTTGAGCTCGCACCATATCTCCCCGCCCCGCGCGGAAATCTGGAAGGCGTGAAGCTTTTCCCTGCCGAGGCGCGCGGCCCAGAAGGGAATCAACACCGTGTGGGCGCTGCCGGTGACGGGGTCTTCGTCAATGCCCAAAGCGGGGGCGAAAAAGCGGGAGACGAAATCGCCCGGTCCGCCACGCGCCGTGGCGATGAACCCGTGCGGACAGGCGTGGCCCAGACGCTTGAAATCGGGGGCCAGATTCCGCACTTCCTGCTTGCTCTTATAGAGCCCCATCCAGTAGTCGTTCCAGGCGAGGAATTCCGCGGGCGCGCCTCCAAGGGCTTCGGCGATGCCTTTCGGCAGAGGCGCCGGCACCGGAGGCCGCGCGGGAAAATCGAGCACCAGAAGATATCCGCTTTTTTCGACCCCCAGCTCCCCGCTTCGCGTGATGAAGCGGATGCGGTCGCCGGAAAATCCGAGGTGATGGAAAAGCACGTGTGCCGTTGCCAGCGTGGCGTGTCCGCAGAGCTCCACCTCCGCCTTCGGCGTGAACCAACGCAGGCGGTAGAGGCCGTTTTCAGGAACGAAAAAAGCCGTTTCCGCGAGGTTGTTTTCAAAGGCGATGGATTGCATCAGGTCGTCCGCCGGCCAGGCCTCCAGCGGACACACGGCGGCGGGATTGCCGCCGAAAGGCTTGGACGTGAAGGCGTCCACCTGGTAAAAAGGAATATTCATGCGATCTCCTTATAATTTTGAAAAGCCGCATTCCGGAAAGGTCTTCGACGCCATTCATACGAAGCGTTCGCCCCTGCCGCCACCCGCATTATAAAGGTTTCCATTCCCCCTGCCAATACCTCGGACGGGGCGAAAGCGGGGACAGTCCTGCCGTCCTCCCGCCCCACCGGACGGTCCCCGTTTTCGCTTTCCGGCCTTCCGGCTTTCCGGCCTTCTGGCATATAATGTCCTAATGTTGAAAGCCATCGTCGGCACGGCCGGGCATGTGGACCACGGCAAAACCACACTTCTGAAGGCGCTCACCGGAATTGACTGTGATCGTCTCCCGGAGGAGAAGGCGCGCGAAATCACCATTGATCTGGGGTTCGCCCACCTTCGCACGGACAACGTCCAGCTTGGTTTTATTGACGTGCCGGGGCATGAACGCTTTCTGAAAAACCTCCTGGCCGGAATCGGCGGAATTGATTATTTCCTCCTGTGCATCGGCGCGGATGAGGGGATCAAGGCCCAGACCGTGGAGCACGCGCAGATCCTGCGCCTGCTTGCATTGAAAAGCGGGATCGCCGTCCTCACGAAAAAGGATCTCGTGGACGCCGAAATGCTGGAGCTGCGGACCCTGGAGACCGCTGAATTCCTGGAGGAGCAGGGGCTGAAGGATGTCCCCATTCTTCCGGTGTCGGCCGCCACGGGCGAGAACATCGCGCGATTAAAAGCCATGCTGCTGGACCTCCCCCTGCGGCATCCTCCAACACACCGCCTCTCCCCGCCGTTCATTCTGCCCCTTGACCGCGCTTTCATGATCCAGGGCGCCGGGGTGGTGGCCACAGGCACCCTCATCCGGGGAACGCTGACCTCCGGCGGCGAGGCGCTCCTTTTGCCGGACGGCGTAAAGGTGAAGATCAGGACCCTCGAGGTGCACGAGGAGCGCCGGGAGGAGGCGCAAGCCGGAGAACGCACCAGCGCAAGCCTGGCGGGCGCCGAGGCCGCCGACGTGGGAAGGGGAAAAATCCTGAGTTCGCGGATCCTGCCGTCGGGGCGGATCTTCACGGTCCGCCTGGAGACGGTGGCGGAGATCAGGGAAAACCAGCGGGTCCGCTTCGCGCATTGGACACGCGAAACCCTGGGACGGCTCCATTGGATAGACGCGGCGCGGGCGCAGCTCTTTCTGGAAGAGGAGGTCACGGCCCTGCGCGGGGACCGTTTCATCCTTCGGAATTTTTCCCCGCAGGATCTTCTGGGCGGCGGCGTCATTCTGGACGCCGGGGCCCGGCGGATCCGGACCGGCGCGTCCGGCATTCCGGATGTGAGCCTCAAGGACAGCGCGGCGTTCTGGCTGCATCAGGCGGGATTCGCGGGGATGACGCTGGAGGAGATGGACCGGCGCGCGGGGTTTGCGGGCGAAAGGGAGATCAGGGAGATCTTCGCCGCCCTGAATGCGCGGGAGATCGGAAGCCGCTGGTGGCATCCCGACGCCTTCGCGCGCCTCAAAGCGCGGGTCGGTCAGGAATGCGGGGCCTACCTCGAAAAGAATCCCTGGGCCACCGCCATTCCCCTGAGGGCGGCGTTTAAATGTGCGGAGGCCGGCCTCGCCGAGGACACCCTCGAACCCATGGCCCGCGCCATGGAGTTCACGGTCCAATCGGGGGCCGTCTTGTTGCAGCGGGGACCAGAACTCCCGGACGATTTGAGAAGAGTCCTTGACCACTACGCCCCCTTCGGTTTGCAGCCGCCGCGGCCCGAGGAGGCCGCCGCCGCGCTGAGGATACCCCTCCCCACCCTGCGCCGCCAACTGGAGGAGCTCATCAAGCGCCGGATGCTGATCCGGGTCTCCACCGATTATCATGTGACGAAGACGGCCCTCGACGCGGCGCTGGCGAACCTGGGCCGGACGGGCTGGGAACGGTTCTCCATCGCCCAGTTCAAGGATCTGCTGGGGCTGACGCGCAGGCATGCCGTTCCGCTTCTGGAATACCTGGACGGACGGCATATCACCGTGCGGGCGGGGGACCAGCGGATCTTGAAAATCAGATCAGAATAATGTTAAGGTATATTTTGCCGCGCGAATCCCGCGAAATTTCGGGACCCCGCCGGTCGTTTGCGTATTGAAAGCGGGAGGGGAAGCAAATTCACCCACAGGAGGTTGCGCGTATGAAAACGCTCCTTCACATTCTGTTTCGGAATCGTCCCTGGATCCCCCTCATGGGGATATGGATTGCTCTGGTGTCCGTGTCGTCGCCGGCGGCCGAGCAGGCCGTCCTGACGGGAGCCGTCATCAACATGACCGCCGGAACCCATGGCCGCGCCGTGGAAACCTTTACGATCTTTCTGGATCATTTGACGCCCGACGCCGCGTATGACACCCTGGTGCAGAGTTACCGGCACAAGGGTGAGGCGGGGTTGCAGGATGCGATTTGGGACCTCAAACCCCTGGGGCGTATCCGGATCGGCAACAGCCTGGGCTATCCGCTGGCCGTGGCCCGCGCCTCCGTCGAGGGCGGCAGGCGCGTGCTGAGAATCCTCACGGACCGGCCGATTGAATTTTTCGAACAGACCCACGCCCTTCGCACCCAGAACTACCCGTTCTCCTATCTGGAGATAACCCTCAATGACCAGGGAATCGGCGCGGGCGATTTCATCCCGGTGGCCCAAGTGGCTTTTAAACAGAACGGAGACATGGACGTGAAAAACTACACGGCCCTGCCGTTCAAACTGACGCACGTCAAGCAGGAATCCGAAAAAGGGAATTGAATTCCTTCGGGCGCCGCCGAGGCGCTCCGCCCTTCGTATTCCGTTCCAAACCAGCGCCCCCCGCCCTTCATCGCCTCTCCTATCGCCGACTCCCGGCCGGGGAGTGCGGTTTTTCCTTGACGCGGGGAGGGAATTCCCTGTACCATGCCAAGCATCCATGCGCCCGCTCATCCCCCGCGCCGTCCGATGGGGGGCCATCGGCCTCTTGATGGCCGCCTCTTGCCTCCGTGCCCAAACGGTGACGGATATCCGTCCGGAGGGGGCTCTTTTGCATCATCCCGTGGATGCGGCCCTCACCCTTCACAAGGGCGACGCATTGGACGAGTCGGAAATCCGGCGCACGATGCAAAATCTCTACCGCACCGGCTATTTCTCCCAGGTGGAAATTCTTCGGGAACCCGACGGCGACGGCGTACGGCTCATCATCCGGATGGTTCCGTATCCCATCATCCGGAAGGTGCGCATCACGGGGACCATCCGCCCAACGCACGCCGTGGTCCTGCCCGGAACCCCGTGCACGCAGGCCTTTGAAGAATCCTTCGCCGGAGACTTGAAATCCAAGCTGAAGGCGGAGGGGTATCTGCATCCCGCTGTGACCCTTTCCCTTCAAAAGGATATTCTCTGGGCGCGCATCGAGGCCGGGGCGCGGTCCAGGATCGCCGATGTCCGTGTGGACGCGGACGGGCCGGACGCCCCGCCGGCCCCGCTGAGGGCGCTCAAGGGAGGCCCCTTCCGCGAGGAACGCGTCCGTCTCCGGATCGAATCCCTCCAGAAAAAATTGCGCAAGGCCTATCCGGAGGTCATGCTTCGGTATGATGGATTTGAGGAAATCGGCGCGGACGTCATCCTTAAAATCACCGCGCAGGGACTTCGCCCGGTGGCCTACGCCTGGTCCCCCGCCATCGGGCGCGGCGTGCTCCGGGGCTTCCGGAAGGAATTCCAGGCGGAGGGGCTGCGGCAGGAGACGCTGTATCGCCTCGCGGGAACCCTGGAGGAGCAATACCACAACAGCGGCTACCCTCAGGCCCGCGCCCATTTCACGCTGGACAGGGGCGCCGACAAGGACACGGTCCGGGGTGAATTCTTCGCGGGCCCGCGCTTCGCCCTCGGTGAAATCCGGGTGGAGGGGGCCGATCCGCGCGAGGAAAAAACCCTCCTTAGCCTTCTCGGCGCCCAACGGACAAAATGGCTTTCCGCAGACCGCCTGGCGCAATGGCGGGACCTCATCCAGGCCCGCCTGGCGGAAAGCGGCTATGTGGACGCCCAGGCGGCGGCGCGCGTGGACTATGACGGGGGCCGCGGCACGGCGCGCGTCACCTACGCCGTGAAACCGGGCATCCAATACGCGCCCGAGGTCGTGGATATCACGGGACTTCCATCCGGAGTCCCCCGCCCCGCTTTGGCGGTGGAACGAGGGAAACCCCTGGCCCTGTCGAAGGTCAAACAGGACCTTCAACACATCGAGGCGTATCTCAACGGCCTGGGCTATGATCACGCGCAGGTGACACTACGCAAGGAGGAGAAAAAACTGGTTTATGAGGTCCGCGCGGGAGAAAAAACCACCATCGTCCGCCATTTCTTCCGCAACTTGTTTTACACGCGCGGGGACGCCCTCGACGCCGAGGTCCGCATCAAGGACGGGGAGCCGCTGAGCTTCGCCCGTCTGCTCGATACCCAGTCCAAGCTTTACCTGACGGGGCTGTTCGCGTCGGTGGATGTTTCCCCGGTGCAGGATTGGGATCATCCGGGCGAGGCCGTGGTGGTGACGGAGGTCCGGGAGGATTCGCCCCGTTCCTACGCCTACGGCATCGGCTACGACACCTACGACCGCCTGCGCGTCCAGTTGGGCATCTCCCACGCCAACCTGGCCGGCACGCGCCGTTATCTTGGGCTGGACGCGCTGGTTTCAGACAAGGAACAGCAATGGCGCCTCACCTACCGGGAGCCTCATCTTCTGGGCATCCCCTATCCCCTCCAGGTCACCACCTATCGCAGCGACGAACAACAGCCCGATTTCTCGCTGAAGCGGTGGGGCACCACGATGGAATTCATCCGCAATTTCGGACGCCAGAGCCGCGCCTCGCTGTCCTACACCTATGAAATCCAGGAACCGTTCAACGTCAGCGCCGGCTATCCCGTGCCGCGGGAGGAGTCCGAGGAGAAGGTGTCCAGCTTCGGCGCGGCGTACATCCGCGACGGACGGGACGATGTCCTGTTTCCCTCCCGCGGGATCTTCTTTTCCGCCGACGTGCGGTTCGCCTTTCCCTTTTTTTCCGCCACGTCCCGCTTTCTGAAATCCGACCTGAGCTGGGGCCTGTATGCTTCGCCCGCGCACGACACCATCCTGGCGGGGTCCGTGCGGATCGGCGCCATCCACAACATGGCCGACGAACCCATCCCGCTGGGCGAGCGGTTTTTCCTGGGCGGACGGGACACGGTCCGCGCCTATTCGCGGGACATGCTGGGCGTGGAGGGCGGAACGATCATCGCCGGACAAGCCATCGGCGGCAATCTCTTCCTGCTGGCGAATGCGGAATTGCGGCAGAAAGTGTCGGACCTCTTTGGGGTGACGGTGTTCACCGACGCCGGGCAGGTGTGGCCGGATTCCACCTCCGTTCATCTCGGGGATCTGGCGGCCGGCAGCGGCGTCGGCATATTCTTTCTTTCCCCCATCGGTCCCGTGCGGCTCGAGTATGCCCGGAAATGGAAGCCCGTTTCCTGGGATGACCTGTCGCAGTGGTATCTGAGCCTCGGGTTTCCTTTTTAAAGGCGGGAACGCGGTGGAGCGGGGGCGACATCCTGCGCGGCCGCCTTGTACAAGCATTGGGGCAAACGCGCAGGGGAACGCCGGAAGGCCGGAACGCCTGAATGTAGGGGAGGGTTTCTTGCATCTCGTCCTTACGCTAAAACCCTCCCGCC
>Ga0182019_10000996_pt1 | contig 14173 bp, 8 predicted proteins | sample 812E2MmetaG_FD_120483 | JGI IMG/M metagenome (GOLD analysis project Ga0182019, IMG submission 120483) | Permafrost microbial communities from Stordalen Mire, Sweden - 812E2M metaG | ecosystem: Environmental > Terrestrial > Soil > Wetlands > Permafrost | place: Sweden: Stordalen | collected...
CCGCCCCCGCCGGATCCGCCGGAACCGGTCGAGCCGATCGATCCGATCGACGACATCATCGAGCCGACGTCGGGAATCGCGCCCGGCGAGAACATGCCGCCGCCCGTCCCGCCGCCGCTCCCGCCCCATCCGCCCGAACCGCCCGAGCCGGAGAACCACATCGGATACCAGCCGACCTGGCGCCCCGATGCCTGGCTCGCGCCGACCGTCCGGCCGAGGACCGTTTCGATCTCGGCGTTGAGGCCGAAAGCCACGCCCCAGGCCATCGCGGCGTCCGGGGTGGTGACCCACGGCAGCGCCTTACTGCCGACGACCTCATCCATGGATCCGGATCGGTTCAGCGTCCACTGCAGCGTTCTCTTGTATGCCGCGAGCATCGCCTGGAGCATCGCCCCGAGCTGCGTCCGGCACGGCATGAACCACGCGATGACCGCGGTTGCCACTGCCGCCAGAACGAGTGCGCCGCCGCCGAGGAGGCCGCCGCTCGCGTCGAGCTGGAATGTCCAGAAGAACAACGGCGCGGACAGCAATCCTTCGGCCACGGCGACGCAGATCCAGACGCCTACTACGCGACTCGGCTTGGCCGTGAACCAGCCCTTCTGAACGGCGAGGGTCTCCAGGTCACCCTTCATCTTCGTGATTGCGGGCAGCAGCTCGTGGGCCGTGGTCGCCGGGATGTAGCCGTCCGCGCCGACCCAGGTCCCTATAGCCTGGAACAGCCCAACCTCCGGCGTGGCCACCAGGGCGTTCTTGCCCGTCATGCCGATCAGGGTCTTCTTGCTGATGAGCTCCGACTCCTGCTTGAACTGCAACAGACCCCTGGCCGCCAGATCGATCATGGCCGCCGAGACGGTCCGGCTCGACGTCCGGTCGTCCATCAGCAGCGTAGCCATCGCCGGAGTGAGCCCGTCGGGCGGGGCCGGCATGAGCACCGAATCGTCGTCGACGTAGATCGGGTCGCGGCCGCGGGTGTACCAGCGGTAATAGGCAAAGGCGGCGAGAACCATCGCCAGCAGGACCGCCGCGAACCCAACCAGCGAGTTCGCGATGCGGGCCCGGCTCAGCTCGTCGGCATGCGTCTGCGTCGCGGCGGCGTCGATGTCGCTCATGGCCACGCTCAATGCGCCGTCGAAGTCGGCGTCTTTGAGGCGGGGCAGCATGTCCGAGTCGAAGACCTTCTGGCGATCGGCATTCGACATGAAGGCGGCCTTGAAACCGCTTCCGGCGTAGAGGGAGACCTGGCCGTGGCGCAGGTTGTCCTGCATGTCGAACATGATCACCAGGCCGTCGTCGAAGCCCTTGCGGCCGACGCCCCACTGGTTCATCAACGCCAGCGCATCGGCGTTGGCCAGGTCGAGCGTGTCGCTCTCGGGCTTGACCTGCGTGTAGATCGCCACCTCGGCGCCCGTTCTGGCCTGGATCGCGGCGATCGTCTGCGCGGCCGAGGCAATCGCGCCATCGGAGAAGATGTGGGCGTAGTCGTAGACCCGCTGGCCGTCGACGGCGGCCGGATAGGGCGGACCGGCCGGCGGCGCGGCGGCGGCGGACAGACCCGCAGACGCCAGCAGCAGGAGCCAGGCTGCGGCGCCGGCCACGCCGGCAAATCGAAGTCGCCCGAGCTTCCTCACCGTAGATCCTCCCGAGTGGCGCAGTTGACGGTGGCTGGCATCTCCCAGCGGCTAGTTCATTCCGGCCGCCGCCCGGCGGGCCCGCACGCGGCGGACAAGCTCGGCGGCGAGCTCGTATCGGCCGAAACTCGGCATGATGTAAGTGCCCCTTACGTGACCTTCACTGGCGGCCAGAAGGTTCATCGCCATTTCCAGACCGGCCTCGCCGCCTCGCTCTCCGGCGGCGTGCATGGCGGCGCGCTGCTCGTCCGGGATCGTGATGCCCGGGACTTCGTTGTGGAGGAAGTCGGCGTGGCGGGCGCTGTGAAGCGGCAGGACTCCGAGCAACACCGGAACGGGGAAGCCGCCCTGACCGAATGTCCGGCGGGCGCGGTCGAGCATCGCCTCCACCTGCCCCTGCGAATACAGCGGCTGGGTCATGATCACGTGCGCCCCGGCCGCCAGCTTGCGCTCGAGGCGCGACCACTCCTTGTCCTGATCGGGGGCGGTTGAGTCGAGGGCGCAGGCAATCGTGAAGCCGGCCGCCTGGCCGATCGACATCCCCGCGCCGTCCAGGCCCTTGTTCAGACGGCCGATGATCCCGATCAGGCCGATGGCGTCGACATCCCACACTGCCGTCGTCGCCGGCCGGTCCGCGACGCGCGGCGGGTCGCCGGTGAGAGCCAGAATGTTGCGTACCCCCAACGCGTGAGCGCCCAGCAGCTCCGACTCGAGGGCCATCAGGTTGCGGTCGCGCGTCGTGAGGTGGACGAGGCATTCGAGATCGAGTTGCGCCCGGATCCCAAAAGCCACGGCCATAGCGCCCATGCGAACGCGGCCCGTGGCCGAGTCGCTGATGTTGACGAAGTCCACGCCGGCATCCTTGAGCAGCCCGGCAGCCTCGATGGTGCGCTCGATGCGGATCGAGCGCGGCGGATCGATCTCCACTCCAACGAGGAACTCGCCGGTGGCCAGCTTGCGCGCCAGCCCCGACGGGGGAGTGGCCGGGGGAGTGGCGCCGGTCGCGCCGGAGATCTCGACCCGCGGCGTGCGAGGAGCCGCAGCCGCGGCGGGGTCCTCGGCGTCGGATTCGGACCCGGCCGTCGCGCCGCCGCCCGGCGTTGCGTCACCGGCCGTCGCGCCGCCGCCCGGCGTTGCGTCACCGGGCGCGGCGGGGCCGTCATCGCCGTGGCCGGGCTTCGGGGCCCCGGCCGTCTTGACGCCGCGTTGAACGGGCATGGCATCGATCGCCGCCCGCATCGCCTTCGTGTGTTCCGGCGTCGTGCCGCAGCAGCCGCCGACGATCGTGGCTCCGGCCGCGATCATGCGCGGCTCCATCTCCCCGAAGTACTCGGGCCCGGCCGAGTACACGAACTGGCCCTCGACGCGGCGCGGCAGGCCGGCGTTGGGAACGATTGAACGCGCCACGGTTCCGGTGGGGGGCCCGGTCCGGACCAGCGCCTCCAGACAGACGAGCGGTCCCGCTCCGCAGTTGACGCCGACGGCATCCACTCCGGCGGTTGTGAGGGCGGCCGCGGCGGCTTCGGGCGTGATGCCGTCGTACAGGGCCAGGTCGTCGCCGAAGGTCATCTGGGCGAGAGCGGGCAGATCGCAGGCTCGCCGCGCCTCCTCGAAGGCCAGCATCAACGTCTCGAGCCGGTCGAACGTCTCGAACACGAAAAGGTCGACGCCGCCTTCAAGCAATCCTTCGATCTGCTCGCGGAAGGCTGCTCTAACGATGCCGGGATGCGGCAGCGGCATCCGGCCGCTGGGACCGAGCGGCCCTATCGAACCCGCGATCAAGACTTCCTTGCCGGACGTTTCGCGGGCTTCTCGAGCGAGCTGCGCGCCGCGCCGGCTCAGCCTGCCGGCGAGCTTCTCCAGACCGTAATCGGCAAGCCGGAAGCGGTTGGCGCCGAAGGTGTTCGTCTCGATGGCATCGGCGCCGGCTTCGATGTACTCGCGATGGATCGTCGAGATGAGTTCGGGCCGTGTCAAGACGAGCTCGTCCAGGCAAGCCCGCTGTGGGACGCCGCGCGAATAGAGAAGCGTTCCCATCGCGCCGTCGACGAGCATCGGACGTCGCCGAAGCCTCATTCGGAACCGCTCGCGCTCGGTCAGATCGCCCGGCGCGCCGGCGGAGTTGCCGCCCGATGCCCGGGTTGGGGCGAACAGGCTCGCAAGAGTCGACGTGTCGGCGGCTGGCATGACGGCAAGCCTAACGAATGGCGGGCGGCGCGGCGGAGCGGGGCCGGGTGGTGGGCCCGCGCCGGCCGACGACTCGGGCGGCTAGAGGCCGGCGAGCTTGCGCGGCACCAGGACGATATTGAGGATCGTGCCCACGATGCTGATCACGATGGCCGCCACGACCGCACAACCGATGGCCTCGTAGCCCCAATGAGGCGGATAGCCGCCCAGAGTGAAGCCGATCGTCAATGTGCTCGAAGGGATCTGGTTCACGACCCAGGCCGTCCCCAGCAGCATTGCGGCGTTGATGACGAATGCGACCAGCCCCATCGTCAGAAAGCCGATCGGCAGGGCGACCATCTTCACGATCGGCTTGATGTAGCTGTTGATCAGGGCGAAGACCAGGGCGATAACCACGATCGCCAGCCAGTCTCCGGGCTTGTCCGTGTGGAAGGCGAGCTTGAACTCGGGCACGAGGTTCGCTGCCACGAGCAGCGCGACGGCATTGACGGCGACCTTGGCAACGAGGTCGAGCATCGCGTTTCCTCCCGACGACTGCGCGCCGTCATCTGCGGTGGCGCATGGCCCGATGCTAACGCGGCCATCGCCTCCGTGCCGGGGTTTCCCGCCGACCGCTACACTCGACTCAATTGCAGGCGAGGAGAACCATGTCGCAGTTCGGCGAGCGCGTCCATGCGTTTCTGGACGAGTTCTTCCACTTGTATCCCGTGACGGCGACCGCGACGGGGATGCACGCAGTCGACGGTATGTGGCCGGATCTGTGGCCCGCAGGTCGAGCGGCCCGGCTCGACTTCGCCGACCGCTGGGAGCTCGAGCTGCGCGGCTTTCCCGACGGGACGCTGGCTGCCGACGAGCGTGTCGACCGCGAATTGCTTCGCGCCGAGCTGGCCGAGCTGCGTTTCGACGAGACGGAACTGCGCGAGGATGCCTGGGACGCACTTGGATATGTCTATCTGCTCGGCGGCGGGATATTCCCGCTTCTGGCCCGCGAGTTTGCCCCGCTCGCTACGCGACTCACGTCCGTGGCCGAACGCCTCGAAGGCGTGCCCGCCTTGCTTGCCGCCGCCCGCGAGGAGCTGGGCAGCTTCGCCGCGAGGCCGCCCTCCCGGCTTCATGCCGAAATGGCGATCAAGCAGCTGCCCGGCGTCGTGTCGCTGGTTGCCGACGCGCTTACCCAGGCCGACGGCGCGGCCGACGACCCGGCCGTCAACGCACTCCTGCCCAGGCTACGTGCCGCCGCGTCGATGGCACGCGAGGCCATCGAGAGCTTCGAAGCGTGGCTCGGTTCCGATCTGCTGCCGCGCGCCACCGGCGACGGACGGCTCGGTGCGGAGTTGTTCTCTCGCAAGCTGCGGCACACCTTCCGCTCGGAGATGACCACCGACGCGATCATGGCCCAGGCCCGCGTCGAGTTCGACGCCGTTCGCGGCGAGATGATCAGGATCGCCCGCGAGATCTGGGACCGCTGGGTTCCGGGCGAGCCGCCGCCCTCGATCGTCACCGAGGGAAGCCAGGAGGCCGTGGACTCGCGGACCGTGGCCATGGTTACGAAGGCCATCGGCCGGGCCCACCATCCGGCGCCCGACCTCGTCGAGTACTGCCGCGAAAGCTACCGCGGCATCGTGGACTTCTGCCGCAGCCACGACGTCATCACCGTCCCCGATGAGCCGCTCGAGATCGACTGGACGCCACCGTTCCTGCGCGAGTTCGCCGGCGCGATGCTCGACTCGCCGGGCCCGCTGGACAAGGGTCAGAAGACGTTCTACTTCATGACGCCGCCGCCCGACGAGTGGACGGCCGATCAGGTGAACTCATATCTGGCCGAGGAGAACGACCGCCAGATCGACCTGACCACGATCCACGAGGGAACGCCCGGCCACTACCTCCAGCTGGTGTACTCGAACCGCTGCCCATCGCTTGTGCGGGCGGTCTTCGGCAGTGGCGCCTTCGTCGAGGGTTGGGCCGTGTACGTCACCCAGGTCATGATGGACCTGGGTTTCCACGCCGCCGATCCGGCGCTCATGCTTATCCACTGGAAGTTCTATCTGCGGGCCGTCACCAACGCCATGATCGACATCGGTATCCACGCCGGGACGATGTCGGAGCGCCAGGCGATGGACTTGATGGTCAACGGCGGTTTCCAGGAGGAGGCCGAGGCGCGCAAGAAGTGGGACCGTGCCCGGCTGACCTCCACTCAGCTTTGCACTTACTTCGTCGGCTCGATGGAGATGTGGGGCCTGGAGCGCGAGCGGCGCATCCGGGCGGCCATGGCTTCGGGCGATCCGCGGGGTGCGGCGGCCGTGCCCGAGCCGCGTGTCGTGGGGGGCCTGGGCGAGACGCCCGGCTTCTCGTACAAGGAGCACCTCGAGTCGGTGATCGCGCACGGCTCGCCGCCGATCCCGGTCATCCGGCGGATCCTGCTCGGCGAGTAGCCGCTCACTCTGCGGCAATCGGCGAGCGTCAAGGACACGGAACGTCCGTTGGCCGACAACCCGGTCCCACGGGCCGACACGAAAACGTATACGACCCTACTCCTTGTTGTGGGGTCATAGCATTTCCTCGCAGCCGCCGTCCCGCGGTACAACGAGGAGTTCAATCATGTCGCGTCGCGTTTCCGCGCTGGTTATCGCGGTAGCGTCTCTGGTGGCGTTTACTTCCGGCGGCGCGCTGGCCACTGGAACGTTGGACCAGCATCAGACCAGCACTTCCGGCTACACCATCCTCTGGATCCCGGGCGTCCAGCTGGCCCAGACCTTCACCTCTGGCGTCAGCGGCAAGCTCGACTCGATCGACCTAAACGGCACCGGCAACGGCCACCCCATCACGATCGAAATCGAACGGGTGGCGTCCGGGCATCCCAACGGCACGGTGCTGGACAAGCAGTCTCTCTCGCTCAGCGACGGAACCTGGAACCACATCGCCCTCAAGTCGGCCGTGAGCGTCGCCAAGGGCGGGAAGTACGCCATCGTGATCTCGCAGTTCACCGATGTCGGCTGGAACGGCGCCTGCTCGAACGCCTATTCGGGTGGCGGCGCGCTCGTTCTCGACACCGGAACGTGGTACACCGTGCCGGGGTGGGCCACGCACTCCGGCGCTCCGCTCGTGTCCTATTGCGCCCTGGACTACGCCTTCCGGACGTACGTCACGAAGGCCGCCGTCGCGACCACGACCCCCCCGGCCACAGCGGCGGCAACCGCCACCCCAGCCCCGTCCGCAGCAGCGGCGTCCTCGACGCCGGCCCCGAGTTCTGCGGCCTCTCAGATCGTGCTGGGCGCGACGTCGGGCGCGAGCGCCGGGAACGGACAGGCCTCGGGCGCGGCCGGTCCGGCCGGCTCGAATGATCTGCCGCTGCCCGCCATTGCCGGCGGTGCGGCCGCCCTGCTGCTCCTGATCGGTCTTCTGGGCTTCCTGATGGGTCGGCGTGGGCGGCGTTCGACTCCCGGTGCGAGTGGTCCCGGGGCGAACGGCCCAGGTGCGAACGGCCCCGCTGCTCCGGCGCAATAGGTCCACTGACTGGGGCGCATCCAGCGGTGGCTTCGGGCTGCCACAATTAGCGGACATGACGAACCCGAACAACTCCAATCCGGGCGCCCTGATCGTCGTCGAGGGCATCGACGGCGCCGGCTCCACCACGCAGTCGAAAATGCTCATTGAGTGGCTCGGCCGCCTCCGCGTCCCCGCCGTCTTCACGAGCGAGCCGTCGAAGGGCCCGATCGGCGTAACGCTGCGCGAGCACCTCGGGCGGCGGCTGGAACTGAACGGCCCGGAAGCGGAGGCCCTCGCCTTCGCCGCCGACCGGATGGACCACGTGGCCTCGGAAATCGTGCCGGCGCTGGCACGCGGCGAGACGGTCGTCACCGACCGCTACTACCTCTCGAGTCTGGCCTACCAGGCGCTCCATTGCGACCTGGAGTGGCTGATCGAGATCAATCGCTTCGCCGTCCGGCCGGATCTGACCGTATTCCTCTCCGTGCCGGTTGACGTTGGAATGGCGCGGTTCAGCGGTCGCGCCACTCGGGAACGCTTCGAGGAGAATCGTGACGAGCTGGCCCGGATCGCCGCTCGCTACGATGCCGCCATCGCGCGACTCGGCCGCGACGGAGAAGTGGTCCACGTCGTCGACGGCACGCAGTCGCCGGCGCAGGTTCACGTCGAGGTGGTGCGGCTCGCCTCCGCGGTGCTGGCGCCGCGCTATCCGGCTGCCGCGCTTTCCGGCCCCGCCCGCCCGTAGCGATCGCGGCGCAACCTCAGGTTCGGCCCGGAATCTCGAACTCGCTCCAGGGCACGGCCAGGCCGGATGCGGCCAGCCGCGCGGCCCACTGCGCGCGCGCGTCCTCGGGGATCTGCAGCACGACATGGAACGGCCCGGTGCCGTGGCCCCACGGCTTGTCCAGGTCCTGCGCCGTGGCCCACGCCGTGCCGGCCGTGTCGGCGACCCTGACGAAGGTCGGCAGCGGGTCCGGCTGCTCATCCCGGAAGAGCAGGTGGGCGTCGGTCACGATGAGCGCGTAGGCCGGGCCGCGGAGCCACATCAAGTCGGTCAGGCATTCGTCCAGCGCATCCCAGTTCTCGCCGAAGTAGGCCGGAAACTGGAGCGCGGCGCCGACCTCCGTGAAGAAGCCGTCCAGGGTCGTCATCTGAGAGCCTCGCAGGACGCGTGCCACCGCGCCATTCTCCTGCAGGTGCCATGCCAGCTCGTAGGCGCGATCGCGGGAACCGCCGCCCGCCACGATCCACGGGGGCACGGCTTGCCACAGCCGTTCGACGTTAGCTTCGGCCAAGGTGCCTCCTACCTGATCCGGACGAAAGTGTCGTAATGATCGTCCGTGTACCAGGCCGATCCATCGCTGCCGGTCACGAATCGCTCCGTTCCTCGATTGGCGCCAGTGTATGGGTTGACGTCCCACTCCTTGTACGTGATCGCTCTTCCATGGGAGTCCCGGGGTGGCAGGACCTGGCCGTTCCCGCGGCCGTCGTTGAAGAACTGCGTGCCGCCTCGATAGCCTGCCGGCGGCTGCCCGGTGCGATCGACGACCTCCAGGACGTTCAGGACCTTCTGGGCGACCCCGATGCCGGCACTCGCCTGCGTCGCCCCCGGTGCTGATGTCGGCACAGCCACCGAACATGCTCCGAGGCCGAAGGCAAGCGCCACGCAAGCCAGGACCGCCAGCCCGAGGCCGCGACGTCCGACGACGGCATCTCTCGACCGGATCGGCCGGCTCGGGGTCGGGTTGCGGCCGGGCGGCGCGAATCGAACGGGTAAGTTCAAGCGTTGATCCCGGCTATTCGCGGGTCGCAGCTTCGAGCTGGTCGAGCTGGTAGCCGGCGGTCTTTGCCGCTCGGGCGAGCCCGGCGGTTAGCTTCTCGGCGGCGCGGACGCGTTTGGCGATGGTTGCAGTCCGGGCGGGCGCGGACTCGGCGTCGAGGACGTCCAGGGCGAGCATCCACCACAGCATCTGCTCAAACGACTCGCGGTTGAACCAGCTGACGCCTTTCCAGACGTTGACGCGGATGTACGGCCGCACCGACTCGTCGGCGACGAGCGCCCGAACCAGCGCCGGAGCCCGCTCGGCCGCGGGCAGGTGCGCGACCGACGACGGCAGGGGCAGGCGGGCCAGCATCCTGATCAACGCCACCAGATGCCACGACGCAGCGTTGTCGAGGCCGAGCTCGCGGAAGACGCCGGCGATCACGGTCCCGAGCTGCAATTCCTCGACCGGCGCGGCCGGGGAGCCCGCCGACTTGGACTCGGCCACGGCCGAAATTGCCCTCATCACGAGCCGGCTGGTCAGGGCGATCCAGGTCCACTCGTCGGCAAGCCCGGCGCACAGCTTCGGGTCGCCCAGCAGCGGTAACCGCAGCGCGGCCTCCAGCCCCGAGCGGAAACCCGCGACTGCTGCGTCGATGTCGCCCGTGGCGGCCGTGACCTCGACGAGGGCGAGCAACGCCCTCCGGAGGTAGCCCTCGACATCGTCGAGCAGTCCGGCCATCTCGGCAGCGGAAGGGGCGGCGGCAGCGGCGGTGGCAGGGGCGGTGGCAGGGACGGCGCCCGCGCCACGCTTCGGCGACTTGCCGGCCGCCGCGGGCTGCGCCGCGACTCCCGGCCCGCGCAACCCCAGGTCCACGGACTTGCCTGCCGCGCCCGAAGCCGCCCGCGCCGCCCCGATCTGCACCACTCGCCGAAGCGAGCCGTTGTCTGTCAGCCCGCGGATCGCGTCGTGAAGCGGCTGCAGCTGCGCCTCGCGCAGCGCGCCCGCGACGCTCGGAACACCGGCCCCGCCGAGCCGCTCGGCCAGGCGCGCGATCCGGCCGGAGCCGCCGTCATCGATCTCGTGGATGTCCAGGAATACCTGGCAGCCGTAGGCGTGGAGCTCCACGTACATGCCGTCGCGGCACAGGTCGGACGAGCGGCGAAGGAACTCCAGCCCGGAGCGTTGCTCGCGCAGCAAGGTCCACCAGTCGCCCTCGGCGTGGAGCCCCAGACCCTCGCCGAGCGAGTTGCGGACGGCCTGCCGGCCACCGGCTCCGTCGGGCACCGAGAAGGCCGCCGAAGTCTTGATCCAGCCTTTGGCCTCGGCGTATCGGTTGTGATAGACGATCAGGGTGCGTTCGTTGGCGTGGCGGTTCGAGTAGGCGAAGACGTCCTCGTTGACCCAGCCGCCCGGATCGAAGACGTCGTAGAGCCGGAAATCGGCGACCTCGGCGAACAGGTAGCGGCGATGGAAGAGAGGGAAGATCTCGCGCTCGTGGCGCTCGATCAGCCAGCCGTCCGGCTGCTCGTCGCGATAGGCCCGCCGGTACTCCATGCCGTACTTCTCCGAGAAGCCCTCGATCTGGCCGTGCCCGATCATCGGCAGTCCCGGCATCGTCGCCAGCAGCGTGGCCACGCCGAAGTACTTGTCGCCGCTGCCGAACTGATCCACCGCCGTGCGTTCGTCCGGGTTGCTCATGAAGTTGACGTAACGCTTGAGAACCTCGGGGTCGAACTCGATCGTGTCCTTGACGACCTGGCGGTAGCCGGTGTTCTCCTCGTCGCGGAGCATGTTCATGAACGCGCTGTTGTAGACGCGGTGCATGCCCAGCGTCCGGACGAAGTAGCCCTCGAGCAGCCAGAACGCCTCCGCCAGGAGCAGCGTGTCCGGCACCTCGGCCGCGACGCGATCCACTACTTCCCGCCAGAACTCGGTCGGCATCATCTCGTCGAATACGGCACGTGTCGTGGCGTGCTCCGCGCGTGACGGAATGCCGCCGCTCTGCCCCGGCTCGGGGAACCACAGCCGCTGGATGTGGCGCCGAGCGAGCGTCATGGCGGCGTCGAAGCGGATGATCGGGAACTGGCGGGCGACGTGGAGGATGGTCTGGATGACGGCCTCACGGACCTCGGGTTTGAGGTAGTCCAACTGCGCGGTGTCGTTCCACGGCATGCTGGTTCCGTCGTTGCCGTGGTAGATGTAGCGAACTTCGCCGGTTCGGTTGTCGGTGCGCTTGAAGACGACCGCGGCGTCGCTCGAGTCCCAGTAGTGGTCCTCGATCTGGATCGTGGCCCGGTCGTCGTCCGAAAGGTTTCCGCCGCTGAACGAGTACGAGGGATAAGGCGAGTCGGTCAGCTGGACGAACCAGTCCGGGTGCTCCATGACCCAATGCGAGTCGATGCCCATGTGGTTCGGGACCATGTCCGAAGAGAGGCGGATCCCCCGTGCGGAGCATCGCCCGCGAAGCTGCCGGAAGGCTTCATCGCCGCCCAAGTCCGAGGCGATGGTGTAGTCCATGAGCGAGTAGGCCGATGCCGCGGCCTCGGGGTTGCCGCGCCACTGCTTGATCTTCTGGCTGGCCCGGCTGCGCTCCCACAGCCCGATCAGCCACAGCCCGGTAAAGCCGCGGCGGGCGAGTGCCTCGAGCTCCTCGTCCGGGATCTGATCGAGGCGGGAGATTTCGCGGCCGTAGCGTTTGGAGAGCTGGTCGAGCCAGACGTACGTGGTCTTGGCCAGCAGCACGACGCGCGGCATCCAGTCGCGATCGACGCTGAAGCGCTCGTACTCGTTCTCCAGACCGCCCAGGCCGGGGCCGTGATCCGGAGCGGCCGGGCCCGGTGAGGGGTGCGTCCGCATCCACAACGCGACTTCGTCTTCGTGCAGGACATCGAGGGTCACAACGAGGCGGTCGAGGAACGCGGCCAGGACCATGCCCCAGCGCGTGCGCATGAATCGCAGCTGGCCGGCCAGCGAGTCGGGCGAAGCCAGCGCCGGTGCCCGCAGGAATGCGATCAGCGACTCGCCGTCGGTGCCGAAACCTGGCTGGCCTTCGAAGAAGGTTTGGAGCCCGGCGATCAGCTCGGTGTATGCGGTCCGGTCCGCCAGGTCGGCGTCATCGAACAGCTCGCCGAACGGCTGGAAGGCGGGGTTGACGTTGGCCAGCCACAGCATCAGCAGCTCTTCGAGGGCGACCTCGCGGTTGGCCCGGCCCTCGGACTCGCCGGCCAGGTATGAGGCCACGGACTCGCCGTCGCGGAAGACCGCCAGCGGCGGGAACTGCTCGACGAAATGGACCAGAGTCCGGTCCAGGACCGCCGGCCCCATCGCGGCGGCGAGCGCGGTCATGGCGTCGGTCATGACCCGCGGGTTCACCGTGCGGCGGTATGTCTCGATGGCGTGGTGCAGAACCTCGTCGATGAGACCCATGGCGTTGAGTTCGGCGGCGTGGACGACGCGATCGGGGAAGCGGTCCTTGTCGGCACGCTCGTTCATCAGCCTGGCGAAGGCGCGCGCGGCGGGGAAGCCCGGAATGATGACATTGCCGCTGGTCTGGAAGAGCGCCTGATCGAACTCGTAGCGGAGCCGAGCCGCCTTCGAGATGTGGAACTCGAATGCCACGTGACGCTCCGGCTGTCGGCAGATCCGGCGAACCGGGACCGGACCTTAGGCGGTCGAGTCTAGCAGGCGCGGCACGACCGGCACGGCCGCCCTCGGGCCCGGTCGAACCGGACCGGCCGAGCCGGAATTCTCACCCGATTGCGGTCGGCTGCCCCGCCTCTTCCAGCGCTTCGTTGTAGATCCCGGCACCGTCTATGCGGCGCGACGGCGACGTGAGGATCGACAGGTCATCGAGGAGGCGGCGCTCGAGGCCGGTTCCCGCGGCGGCGTCGATGAGTCGCACCGCCTTGGCCGAGCACAGCAGTACATGCTTGGTCTCGAGACGGATCGGGTCGCCCCAGAACCAGCCGTCGCTGGCGAACATCGCCAGACGCCAGCGCTCGGCCTCGAGGAGCTCCAGGAATCGGCTGCGCTGGGCGTCGTCGGCGAGAGGCAGCCGGCCACGGGCGAAGTCGTCGGCCCCAACCGCGCCGAACACCACATCGACATAAGCGTCGCGCGCCTGCCAGATCGCGTCCGGCTCCATGAAGTCGGCCGCGAGCCCGCCGGCGACTGTGTCGATCGCGGAAGCAAGCCGCTCCAGGGCCACGCGCAGCGGCCCCTTCCAACGACCGTCCGAGGCATCCGGACACTCGGCGTACCAGCGCAGCACGCCGTGGTGGCAGCTCCACGATGTCCGCTCGGAAATCTGCGTTACGGGGAAGGCGCTCGCGGGCATGTCGCCGACCATTCGGCCGACCGTGGTGATGTCAAAGCCGCGGTCCGGGGCGTCGGGGCCGGGATTGACCAGGCGCGCCAGGAACAGGTCGCGGAACTTCTGGTGGTGGCCGTAGAGCTCACCGTCCGTGGCGATTACGGCGGTATACGGTGTCCCGTCCGGAAATTGGGGGCCGGCGATGCGCGGCAGAATTCGCTCGCGCGCGAACGAGTCGGCGTCCATGGTGGCGTCCGACTCGAACGATGCCGAAGCCGAGAGGGCCGCGTCGTAGAAGACGACCACGATCGCCTTGCCGCCGCCGAGCTCCACGCGATAGGGACGGCGGGTGTCGAGCCGTGAGTCGGCCGCCTGCCACGGCGCGAGGATCGTGTACTTGATGCCTTCGTCGACGAGGATGCGGAGGGTCGGCAGATCCACGGCCGTTTCCGGCAGCCAGATGCCGGTCGGCCTGCGGTCGAAGCGGAGCGTGAAATCGCGCAGCCCCCAGCGGATCTCCGTCCGCCGGTCGGCGAGCGAAGCGAGCGGCAGGATGGCGTGGTGGTAGGACTGGGCCATGGCGTTGCCGCCGTCCGCGCTGTCCGCCAGAGGCGCCGCGTCCGAGTCCACGAAGCCCTTGTGCGTGGATGGGTCGTGATCGGCCAGCCAGCTCGCGAGAGTTGGGCCGAGGTCGTAAGAGACGTGTTGGATATTGCCGCGCTCGGCGTTGGGCTTGTAGCACTCGGCGTCGATCCGAGCGTTCCAGTCGCGGTATGGGGCGGCGGCGGGTTGCG
>Ga0182019_10000997_pt1 | contig 14172 bp, 12 predicted proteins | sample 812E2MmetaG_FD_120483 | JGI IMG/M metagenome (GOLD analysis project Ga0182019, IMG submission 120483) | Permafrost microbial communities from Stordalen Mire, Sweden - 812E2M metaG | ecosystem: Environmental > Terrestrial > Soil > Wetlands > Permafrost | place: Sweden: Stordalen | collected...
TCTTTATAAACGCCGCCGTCTCTTCCGGCTGCCGGTGGGCGGAGGAGACCCTGAGATCGTGGGGGATGCCGAACTTCGCGAGATAGTCCGTGCAACCCGACATCAACTGTTCGTCACTCTTGCTACCGAGAAGGACCGCAACGCGCCGCATCGTCAGATCTTCGCTGTGTAAGGATAATTGCCCGCTTCGCATTTCCGCCAGAGGGCCTGGCAGGCAAACCTGTTTTCATAAAGGGCGCGCCCGATGACGACGGAGTCCACGCCACAGCGCTCAAGCGCCTGAATCTTCAGGAGATCGTCGAGCCCGGTGATACCTCCGGCGGCCGTGATGCGCATGCCGGTCTTCTCGCCGAGGTCGCGCAGGACGTCGAAATTGACGAGTGCAGGGGAGCCGTCTTCCCCGATGTCCGCGTAGACGAGACGACGGAACCCGAGCGCCTTGCCGTTGAGCGCGACGGAAAGCGCGGTCAGTCCGGAGGTCGCCGTCCCCCCGTGCGTGGCAACGATCCCGCGGACGGCGTACATCGCGAGGACAACTTTGCTCGGACCGTACACGCTGAGAAGACGCTGCGCCTCGTCGGGGTTTTCGATGACCATGGTGCTGACGAGGATACGGTAGACGCCGGTCTCGAACGCCCAGCGGGCGTCTTCAAAAGCACGGACGCCCCCGCCGAGTTCGATGGGGATATCCACGGTCTGCACCATCTGCTTCACGGTCTCGACGTTCACGAGACGGCCCTCCCGCGCGCCGTCAAGGTCGGTGACGTGGAGCGATTTCGCGTTCTCTGTGCGCCAGAGCCTTGCCATCTCCACCGGGTCGTCGGAATATCCGAACCCCTCAAGTCCCTGCGCGGTCCGGACGCAGCGACCGGCGCGTATTTCCACAGCCGGAATGATGAGAATCACGCGGTATAGTGCACAAAATCCCTTACAATTTCAACTTCCAGAGGAAGGGGGGTGAGGACCTCGCCCCGGGGAGGAGTGTGTCAGCGGGAGAACTTCTTCTTCCGGTTGCGGATGTAATCGACGAACACGAATTCGCCGAGATTGTTGAGCGACGAGTAGTATGCGCGGCCATGGTTGGCTTTTGTGAGCTCCTCGACAAAATTCACGAGATACGGGTCGCGCGCCACCATAAAGGTGGTAATCGGGATCCGCTCGCGGCGGCACGCGACCGCCTCGTCGAGCGTCTTGTTGACGATCCGGGGGTCGAGGCCGAACGAGTTCTTGTACAGCCGCCCGTTCGGCTCAAATATGGCGGAGGGCTTCCCGTCGGTCACCATGAAGATCTGCTTGTTGACGTTCCCCCCCCGGCGTCGGAGGAGATCGCGGGCGAGCTGGAGCCCCGCCCGGGTGTTCGTGTGGTACGGGCCGACCGTGAGAAACGGGAGCTCGTTGATGCTGACAAGCTGCGCGTCGTCGCCAAACGTGATGAGCGCAATGTAGTCTTTCGGAAAGCGGGTCATGATGAGCTCGCTCAGCGCCAGCGCGACCTGCTTGGCGGGGGTTATCCGGTCCTCCCCGTACAGGATCATGCTATGGCTGATGTCGATCATGAGGACGGTCGCGCACGTCGTCTGGTGTTCCGTTTCGTAGACTTCGAGATCCTCTTCCTTCAGCGTGAAATCGTCAATCCCGTCGCGCCGGAACGCGTTCGTCAGGGTCGACGTCAGGTCGATGTTCGTCGGCTGGTCGCCGAACCGGTACTTCTTCGTTTCGCTTAACCTGTCGACCCCGGATCCGGTGTAGGGTGTCTCGTGGTTTCCCGAGGGGGCCTTCTTGAGCGACGTAAAGATCTCCCGGAGAGCGTCCTGCCGTATGCGCTGTATCCCCTTCCCGGTAAGCTGCATGCCCGTTTTGGCCTCCTCGATGAGACCCATCTCGCGGAGCTTGTCGATGAGGTCGTCCATCGTCATGTTCTCGTCGAACAGGCCGTACTCCTCCGCGAGCTGCTTGAGCCACTCGAGCGCCTCTTCCACGTCGCCGTTTGTCTGCACGGTGAGGTAGCTGAAGAGCGTGACAAGCTGCTGGAGGCGCTGCTCGTCGGTCGCCGACTCGGGGCGCCACTGTGAATAGCGGAAGCGCATGATCAGTCGTCCTCGTACATCTTGCCCTGGCCCGTGAATATGCTCCCCACAAGATCCTTGTAGGCGGTCCTGTGGTCCATCTCGTCCTTGGCGATTTTGGAATTCTGATGGAGCCCGTCCAACACGAACTCCATGACGGAGGGGAGCTCGTGCTGCTCGTCCAGGTTCTTCATGTACTTCTTCGTCAGGTCGCGCAGGCCCCGCACCTTGTCGAGCTCTTTCGTATAAGCGGCGATCGTCATGTCGTCGGCGATCTCGATGGCGTTCCCCGTCTCAAAATACTGTATGATCTTTCCGTACTCGGGATCCTCGGCGGCCTGCTTTCCCCCCTGGCCTTCGCCGGACGGGCGGGAGCGCTTGCGAAGCGGATCGGGAAAATAGCGCTTGAACGTTTCGCGCACCGCCTTCCCCACCAGGGCCTTGCTCACTTTGACCGACCCTTCCTGTTCCCCTTCAAACACGAGCTCGATCTTGCCGGTCAGGCCGGGAAGGACGTGCGGCAGGTCGCAGATGCGCGGGACGACCACATCTTCCCCGATGAGGATCGCGCGCCGCTCGGCGTTGCTTATGAGGTTCTCCATCGCGGCGATCGTCAGGCGTGCGCTCACGCCGGATTTCTGGTCTACAAACTCGCTCTTCCTCGCCTCGATCGCGATCTGCTCCACGATCTCGCGGAAGAAATGCGGGACGCGGATCTGCTTCCCCTCACGCACGATGTGCGCCTCCTGCTCGGTGATCCGTATGGCGTCATCGAGCGAGCGGGGATAGTGCGTGAGAATCTGGGAATCAATCCGGTCCTTGAGCGGCGTGATGATGTTCCCGCGGTTCGTATAGTCCTCGGGGTTCGCGGTGAAGACGAGCATGATGTCCATCGGGATGCGGATGTTGAACCCCCGGATCTGTATGTCCTTCTCCTCGAGAATATTGAAGAGGCCGACCTGAATGCGCGGCTGGAGGTCCGGCAGCTCGTTGATCGCGAATATCCCCCTGTTGCACCGCGGGATGATGCCGAAGTGGATCGCGCCTTCGTGCGCGTAATGGAGGCGCTGCGCCGCGGCCTTGATCGGATCGATGTCGCCGATAAGGTCGGCGATTGTGACGTCGGGCGTCGCGAGCTTTTCACCGTACCGCCGGGATCTGTGGATCCAGTCGATCGGGGTGGCGTCGCCGTGCTCGGCCACGAGGTCCGCGGCGAACTTGCTCACGGGCGCGAACGGGTTGTCGTTGATCTCGCTCCCCCGGACGACGGGGATGTATTCGTCGAGAAGCGACGTGAGCTGCCGGACAATCCGCGATTTGGCCTGGCCGCGGAGGCCGAGCAGGATGATGTCGTGCCGGGCGAGGATCGCATTGACGAGCGCGGGGACCACCGTCTGTTCGTAGCCGATGATCCCGGGAAAGAGGTTCTCCTTCGCGCGCATTTTCCGGATCAGGTTGGCGCGGAGCTCGTCCTTCACCGGAAGGACGCGGTACCCGCTCGCACGCAATTCGCCGAGTGTCGCTTCTTTGTTCATTGTGATCCCCAGATTTGGCCTTCGTTGACTCGCCTGGCCAATGTAGGCGCTCCCGGCCTGACATTCAAGCGCCCCGGAAGCCCGTTGTTGCGTTGCAATTGCGCCTGAAAGTTGGTACCATTGCACACGGCCGACATGCAGGGTGTATTACATAAAACGCTCATCATCCGCTTTAGTTCCGTCGGCGACGTCGTCCTCTCCTCGACGCTCGTGCGCGCTCTGCACAGGCGTTTCCCGGACTGCCGGATCGACTTTCTCGTCAAAGCGGAGTATGCCGACCTCGTGCGGTTCAATCCGCACATCGCGCATGTGATACAATTCCCGGGCGGAGGGACGCTCGGGGACCTCGTCCGACTCCGCCGCACAGTGCGCTCTTCCGGGTACGACCTCATCATCGACATCCACGACAGCATCCGGAGCCGCTTTCTCTCTGCAGGGGCCGGGCCCGTGGCGCGCGTCAATAAGCGAAAGATCGCAAGGACACTCCTCGTCAATCTCAAAGTAAACATGTATGACCGGTTCGGCGGGGCGCCGGACGTCGCCGCGCGCTACATTGAACCCCTTCTCCCGTGGGGGATCGAGGACGACGGGGGCGTGCCCGAGATCCATTTCCCCGCCGCAGCCCGGGAATCCGCGGAGGGGATCCTGAACGCGGAGCGACTGGGAAGCGGCGCGATGTGCGTCGGCGTCTGCCCGTGCGCGCGGCACTGGAACAAGATGTGGCCGGCCGAGCGCTTTGCCGAATCGGCGGGTCACATCGCTGAACAGCACGGGCTCACCGTCCTCCTTTTCGGCACCGCGGAGGAGAGGGCCATGTGCAGCGCGATCGAGGCGGCAATCACCGGGGCGCATCCCCATACGAGCGTCCTGAACCTCGCGGGGCGCCTGACGCTCCTCGAGACCGCCAGTGCGATGGACCGCTGCGCCGTTGTGCTGGCGAACGACACGGGACTCATGCACATTGCCGAAGCGCGGGGCGTGCCCGTCGTGGCGGTTTTCGGCCCGACGGTCCGCCAGTTCGGCTTCTTCCCGCGGGGCACGCGCTCGGCCGTCGTCGAACATCCCGGACTCTCCTGCCGTCCCTGCACGCACATCGGACTCTCCCGCTGTCCGCGGGGGCATTTCCGGTGCATGAAGGAGATCGCGCCGGCCGCGGTGACCGCCGCGGCAGAACGGCTGCTCCCGTCATGAAACGATTCTGGGGCGCGGCCTATAGTTTTTTCGTCATCCCCCTGTTCTGGATCGCCTTCCAGGCGATCGGCCTCGTCAACGCGAAGGCGCGCCGTGCCATCAGGGGACGGGTGACGCTCTTTGCCGATCTCGAGCGCCAGATCGCGCTCCTGGGTCCGGGTACCCGCGTCTGGTTCCATTCGTCGTCCATGGGGGAGTTCGAGCAGGCGAAGCCGATAATCGCGGAGCTGAAGCGCCGCCACCCGGGGACGCTCGTCGTCGTTTCATTCTTCTCCCCGTCCGGCTACGAGCACTCACGCACGTACAGGCTCGCGGACGTCATCACGTATCTCCCGTTCGACACGCGGAGAAACGCGCGGAGATTTCTCGACCTCGTTCGCCCCGACGCCGCGGTCATGGTCCGCTATGACATCTGGCCCAATCACATCTGGGAGACGCACGCCAGGGGGATCCCGGTGCTCATCGCGAACGCGACGATGCGGATGCGCACCAAGAGGCGGCTCCCGATTGCACGCAGCTTCCACCACAGCGTGTACAATGACATCGACGACATACTCACCGTCGCGGCGTCCGACGTCGAGGCGTTCCGCCTGTTCTCGCTCGATCATCCCACGCTCCGCGCGATCGGCGACACCCGTTACGACCAGGTAACGGCACGGAGCGCGGAGGCGCGGAAGCGCCGCATCATCCCTCCCGCGATCACAGCGGGGAAAAGGGTTGTCGTGATCGGGAGCAGCTGGCACGAGGACGAAGAGGTCGTGATCCCCGCATGCCTCCGACTCCAGTCGGAAACAGGCAACGTGCTCGTCATCGTCGTCCCGCACGAGCCGACGGAGGAACATATCGAGGAGCTGGAACGGGACATTGCGGGAAAAGCCACATCCATCCGATTTTCAGGTCTGAACGAGTACGCGGGGGAGAACATCATCATCGTCGACAGCGTGGGAATCCTCCTCGTCCTCTACGCGCTCGCCCATATCGCGTTTGTCGGCGGAAGCTTCCGGCAGGGGATTCACAACGTTCTCGAGGCCGCCGTGTTCGGCATCCCCGTCCTTTTCGGTCCACGCCACAGGAACTCGCATGAACCGATCATGCTTGTGGAATGCGGGGGGGGATTCGTCGTCGAAAACACCGCGGAGCTTTACAGGACGCTCCAGAACCTTCTCGCGGACGACGGGGCGAGGCAAGCGTCCGGGGAACGCGCGGCAAAGTTTGTGGAATCGCACACCGGCGCGACTGCACGATTTCTCGAACATCTCGAGGGGAGACTCCCGAAAAGGCTATGACAATCGCATACTTTGATACCGTCGGCGGGATCGCGGGCGACATGACGATGGCGGCATTCGTCAGCGCCGGAGTGAAGTTCGAGTCGCTCCAGTCGGAGCTCGGCAAGCTGGGGATCGGGGGGTTCGAGCTTTCCGCACGCCACGTGAGGCGGAGCGCGGTGGACGCACTCCATATCGACGTCGTCACGACAGGGGGGGAACACGTCCACAGGAAGATGAGCGACATCGCGGAGATACTCGACCGCTCTGCGCTTTCCCCGTCCGTGAAGGAACGCTCGCGATCGATATTCCGCGTCATCGCGGAGGCCGAGGCGCGCGTCCACGGGACCACCCCCGACAAGGTGCATTTCCACGAGGTGGGGGCGCTCGATTCCATCGTGGATATCGTGGGGTGCGCGATCTGCCTCGAGGCGTGCGGGATTGAGGCGGTGTATTCCTCCCCGGTACGGCTGGGGAGCGGCGGTTTTATCAACACGCAGCACGGCCGGATGCCCATCCCCGCCCCCGCCACGGTCGAGATACTGAAGGGGTACCCGACGGTCCTGACGTCGGTCCCCCACGAACTGACGACGCCCACGGGCGCGGCGATCATCAAGGCGCTCTCTTCCGGGCTTCTTGACGATGAACGGCTCCGCGTGAGCGCCGTCGGCTACGGCGCTGGGACAAACGAGTTCGCAGAGATTCCCAATCTCCTCCGGGTCATCATCGGCACGCTGGAGTCGCCGCTCGAACAGGAGGATATACTCTGCGTCGAGACGAACATCGACGACATGAACCCGCAGGCGTATCCGTACGTCATCGAGCTTCTCCTCGGCGCGGGGGCGCACGATGCCTATATGGTCCCCATCATCATGAAGAAAGGGAGGCCCGGCATACTCCTTTCCGCAATGGTCGCGCGGACGCACCTCGAAGCGGTCGTCGGGGTGCTGTACAGGGAGACGTCGACGATCGGTTTGAGAATTCAGCAGACGGGGCGCAGGAAGCTCCCGCGCCGTCACCTTGAAGCCGTCACGTCGCTCGGGACTGTGAAAGCGAAAGCGGTCACGAGGGACGGACGGGAGATCGTGACCCCCGAGTACGAGGAATGCAAGAGGATCGCGTCGGAGCGGAATATCCCCCTTCTCGACGTCATGAAGACACTTGAAAGGGAGCTGAGAGAGGGGACAGGCACGGCGTAAGGATTCTGCAGGCCCACAGCAGTTCAACGAACCCCAGGCATGACATGAAACCACCCGTCGTACTTCTCGCCGCAGGGATACTCGCCATGATCAACGGATGTTCAACCGAAAGACCGCCTTCCCCGCTGGCCGCAAAGATCAAGCGCTTCGCCCCCACGCAGGTGGGCGCGGACATTTCGACCCTGAGCACGGGGGACCGGCGGGCGCTCATCAAGCTTGTGGAGGCCGCAAAGCTCATCGACAAGATCTACACGAGGCAGGTCTGGAGCGGAAACGAAGCGCTCCGCAAGGAGCTCGAGGCCGACAGGACGGCAGAGGGAGCCGAGCGACTCCACTATTACAACCTCAATATGTCCCCCTGGTCGAATCTGGACCACAACGAACCGTTTGTTTCCGGCGCTCCACGCATCAGACCCCCCGGCGCGAACTATTATCCCGAAGACATGACGAAGGAGGAGTTCAACGAGTGGGCCGGAACGCTTCCGGAGCCCCAGAAGAAAGAGGCGACGGGGTTCTTCACGACGATACGGCGGAACGGCATCCGCCACCTCATGGCGGTGCCGTACAGCGAGGAATACCGGGACCTGCTCATCCCCGCCTCCCGGCTCCTCAAAGAAGCGGCGGTGTCCACGGACAACGCGTCGCTCAGGACGTTTCTGACAAAACGGGCGGACGCATTCATAAGCAACGACTACTACGAGAGCGACGTCGCGTGGATGGATCTCGACAGCCCGATCGAACCGACGATCGGGCCGTACGAGGTGTACCTTGACGGTCTGTTCAATTATAAGGCCGCGTTTGAAGCGTACATCTGCCTCAGGGACGACTCTTCGACGACGAAGCTTGCGCGGTTCTCGGCACACCTGCAGGAGATCGAGAACGCCCTCCCGATCGACCCGCGGTACAGGAACCCGAAGCTGGGTGCGCTCTCCCCGATACGCGTCGTTGACGAGGTTGTGACGGGAGGGGAGGCGCGCGCCGGCGTGCAGACGGCGGCGTTCAATCTCCCCAATGACGAGCGGGTGACGGCGGAGAAGGGGAGCAAGAGGGTGATGCTGAAGAACGTGCAGGAGGCAAAGTTCAGGACGATACTGAAGCCGATCACCGGAATCGCGCTCGACCCCGTACAGCAGCCCTACGTTTCCTTCAACGCGTTCTTCACGCACATACTCGCGCACGAGCTGATGCATGGGCTCGGGCCCCACACGATCATTGTCCACGGAAAGCAGACGACGGTCCGCGAGTCTATGCAGGAACTCGGCTCCGCGCTCGAGGAGGCAAAGGCGGACATCAGCGGTCTGTTCGCCCTCCAGTACATGATCGATCACGGGATCGTCGACACCACGATGGAGAAGCAGATGTACATCACCTACCTCGCCGGCATATTCCGCTCGGTCAGGTTCGGGATCAACGAGGCGCACGGGCAGGGGATGGCAATGCAGTTCAATTACCTCATGGACGAGGGGGCGATTACATACAACGAGGGATCGGGGCTCTTCTCCGCAGACGTCGCGAAATTCAAGGCGGGCGCCCGGAAGCTGACGGGAGAGATCATGACGCTCCAGGCGCAGGGAAATTATGAAGGAGCCCGGTCACTTCTCATCAAGTACGCGGTCATACGCCCTCCGATGCAACGAACGCTCGACAGGCTGGCCCACTTGCCGGTGGACATCGAGCCGGAGTTCACGGGCGTGGAAGAGCAGACGAACTGAGAAAGAGAGGGGGAACATCATGAGCGTATCTCTGAAAAACCTGAACGTCCTGATCACCGGCGCGAGCAGCGGGATCGGGGAGGCGTGCGCCTCCGCATTCGCCCGCGAGGGGGCGAACCTCCTCCTTGCCGCACGGCGGAAGGAGCGGATCGACAGGCTGGCCGGGTCGCTGGAGGAGGCGCACAGCATCATGACGCACAGCTTCGTCCTTGACGTGAGGAACCAGCAGGACGTGGAAAAGGCGGTCGCATCGCTCCCTCCGGCATGGGACCACATCGACATTCTCGTCAACAACGCCGGGCTGAGCAGGGGGCTGACCAAACTCCAGGACGGCGAGATCCGGGACTGGGAGGAGATGATCGACACGAACGTGAAGGGGCTCCTGTACGTGACGCGCGCCGTCCTCCCCGGAATGGTCAGGAGGAACAGCGGGCACGTCATCAACATGGGATCGATCGCGGGACATGAGTTGTACCCGAACGGGAACGTCTACTGCGCGAGCAAGTTCGCCGTCGCCGCCATTTCGAAGGGACTGAGGATGGACCTCCTGGGGACGAACGTGCGGGTCAGCTCGGTGGATCCGGGACTCGTGGAGACCGAATTCAGCGAGGTGCGGTTCCGCGGGGACACAAAGCGCGCGGCGCAGACGTATCTGAACTTGCGCCCGCTCAAGGGTGAGGACGTCGCGGAGGTTGTGATATTCTGCGCGACGCGCCCGCCCCACGTCGACATCGCGCAGGTGATCGTGATGCCGACGGATCAGGCTTCCGTCAACCACGTGCACAGGTCTGCGTGAAGCCCGGACCCGGAACCGGCGGGACGGCGGACGATCTGCACCTGTTCACGCACGAGAACCTTCTTGCACAGATTGCAGCGGCGCCGTTCGGACTCGGAGCATATACGGTGACGTTCTACACGGAGAAGGGGAAACCGGTCAACAAAGTAACGCCGGAGATTGCCGAGTTCTATCTTTATCCCTCCGGCGGGACATTGAGAGACAGCGCGTTCAATCTTGTGTTCTACGATTCGCGGTACGATACATACCGCGGATTCACACCTCCCCACATGAAGAAACCCTGACAATGGCTTCTCCCCCATCGTGCATGACGCCGGACGCCGCGCTCGCTCCGCTGACGACGATCGGGCTCGGCGGTAGAGCCCGGTGGCTCGCCCGGTGCACGAACGGCGGAGAACTGCGCGACTCCCTCGCATTCGCGTCCCGGGAGGGGCTTCCCGTTCAGGTCTTTTCAGGAGGGAGCAACATCATATTCGCAGACGACGGGTTTGACGGGGTCGTCGTGAACGTCGCCCTCCGGGGCATACGCGAGGAAGACTCGGCCGACGGCGTAAAACTTTCCGCCGGAGCCGGGGAGCTGTGGGACGGAATCGTCGGCCATGCCGTGGAAAAAGGATGGGGTGGGATAGAGTGCCTTTCCGGAATCCCCGGCTCGACGGGGGGAACCCCCGTGCAGAATGCCGGGGCATACGGACAGGAGGTGGCCGAGACACTCACATCGGTCCGTGCGCTTGACCGGCGCACACTGACGGAGAAGGAGTTCTCGCGCGACGAGTGCGGATTCGGATACAGGGAGAGCCGGTTCAAGCGGGACGATGCGGACAGGTTCATCATCACCGAAGTGAGGTTCCTTCTCCGGAAAAACATGAAACCGGAGATACGGTACGCCGAGCTCAAGCGGGTGATTGACGCGCGGGGGGGAGACCTCTCCCTCCGGGCCGTCCGCGACGCGGTGATCGGACTGCGGCGGAAGAAGTCCATGGTTGTCGATCCGGCCGACGGGAACTCCCGGTCGGTGGGATCGTTCTTCACGAATCCCGTCGTCACACAGGAATTCTTTGAATTGAGAATGAAAGGAATTCCGGTCCCGACGTATCCCGCGCCCGGAGGGATCAAGATTTCCGCGGCGTGGCTTGTCGAGCACGCCGGTTTTCCCAGGGGATTGACGAGAAAGGGGGCGGGGATATCCGACAATCATGCCCTTGCGATCGTGAACCGCGGGGGGACGACGTCTGATGTGCTGGCGCTCGCTTCAGAGATCGAGAAGGGGGTCGAGATGAAATTCGGCGTGCAGCTCCGGAGGGAAGCGGTCGTCGTCAGCCATGCTCCGGGGAAACGATGAGCATACGGGGCGTGATATTTGACTTCGGGCGCGTGATCTGCGATTTCGATCTCGGGAAGTTCGTTGCCCGGGCCGCGGCGTATTCGTCCCTCTCACCGCAGGCGCTGAAGGAGACGATGGCTGAGTCGGAGGCGGTCGGCGTGCGCTATGAGACCGGGCTCATCTCCTCGCAGGAATTCTACAGGAGCGTCTGCGCGATCGCATCGCTCACGATGACGGAGCAGGAGTTTATCAGCGCCTACACGGAGATATTCACCCCAAAACCTGCGACGATCGGGCTCGTGAAGCGGCTCAAAGGACATTACAGGCTCGGGCTCCTGTCGAACACAAACGAATGGCACTATGAGTTCGGGATCAAGCCCGTCGGGCTCCTCCCCTATTTTGACGCCGTGACACTTTCGTACCAGGTCCGCGCAATGAAACCCGACCCCAGGATATACGCCGACATGCTGGGCAAACTCTCCCTGCCGGCGGAGGCCTGCGTGTATATCGACGACATACAGGAGTACGTGGATGGGGGGCGGCGGGCCGGGCTGACGGCCATTCACTACACGACGCACGAGCGATTGCTCGAAGATCTGAACAAGGCGGGCGTACAGATACCACCCGAATGAGAGGAGTCTATGCCAACAATCGTTCCCGCTCCCTCGCGGATTGAGTCCCAGGGGAACAAACCGAAGGTGATCGAGGAATTCATCGGCAGGGTGAATTCCGGAACCCACGCTGTGAGCATCGCCCGGATGAAGAGCCCATCGGGATGGCTCGAGCCTCCGCAGACTCCGGAATTCGATGAGTACACAGTGGTCCTGAAAGGGACGCTCCGCGTGACGCACGCCTCAGGCGATATCGATGTACAGGCGGGGCAGGCGATCATCGCGCACAGGGGAGAGTGGGTCCGGTATTCCTCCCCCGCCCCGGAGGGGGCAGAATATATCGCCGTGTGCCTCCCCGCATTCTCACCCGATACCGTCCGGCGGGAATCATGATGCGCAGCGTGAACGGGCGCGCATGCGCATCGGCGATATTCATATCGGCGGCGAGGCGGTTTCCCGGGAACGGAAGAGCAACGCCATCGCGATACTGAAAGAAATGGGAGTACTCTGAGAGAACGCACGTCTCTTGGCCTGACCGTGCGGCCGGTGCTTGTTCTTCAGGGGTGTTTTCTCGATATTTTGCAATGAAGCGTTACGCCGACGTCTCCCTCCCCGTCAACCTCGACAGGGAATTCACCTACCTCATACCCCCCGGACTCGAGAGTGCCGCTCTCGTCGGCACGCGCGCCGTCGTCCCGTTTGGCCGGAAGTACGCCACCGGACTTATCACAGGACTTCCCGAGACGACACACGTCACGGGGTTGAAGCCGATCCACGACATCATCGATCCCTCCCCGATCGTCTCCGACGAGCTTCTCCGGCTCTGCCGGTGGATCGCCGGATACTATCTCTCCCCGCTGGGAAGTGTCCTGAAGGCCGCGATGCCGCAGGGCTTTTCCCCCTCCAGCCGCCGTGTCGTCCGGGCGCTCGACGCCCTGACGCCGGACGCCCTGGAGGAGCTGAAGAAGCACGCTCCGAAGCAGGCGGAGGCCGCGGCATATATACTGTCGAAGCGGGAAGCGTCGGCAGCCGATGTCGCGCGGAAGACCGGCGCGCGCCAGATCCATGCGCTCCTGAACGATCTGGTCCATGCGGGATTAATCGCATCCGAGGAACAGATTCCACGCCCCTCCGTGAAGCCGAAGGTCGTGGAGATGGTGCGAAGGGATCTTCTGAACCCTGATCTCCTCAGGAGAGCACTCGATGCTCTCTCCCCGCGAAAAACGAAAGTCCGCGGACTCATCGAACACCTCCTCGCGGCGGACACCGCGCCGGGAGCCTCAACGGCTGTCGCCGACCTGCTGCGCCACACCGGGGCGACGCTGACACAGTTCCGGGGACTTGTGGGCTCGGGCGTCATCGTTACGGAACGCGTCGAGGTGTCGCGGGAGCAGGATTTTGGAACGGAGCTGCAGACACTCGGCATACGTCTCAACGATTCCCAATCGGCCGTTCTTGCCGCCATCAGGGGGGCGATGGAGCGCGGCGGGGGGGGAACGTATCTCGTGCACGGCGTGACAGGAAGCGGGAAGACGCAGGTGTATATCGAAGCGATACGGTTCTGCCTTTCGCTTGGGAAATCAGCGATCGTTCTCGTTCCGGAGATTTCACTGACTCCCCAGATGGTCCGCCGGTTCAAATCGCATTTCGGCGCCGACGTCGCGGTCGTCCACAGCCGCATGTCTCCCGGCGAAAGGCATGACGCGTGGCGGAGGGCGTACCGGGGGGAAGCCAGGATCGTGATCGGGCCGCGCTCCGCGGTGTTCGCGCCGCTCACGCATCTGGGGCTGATCGTCGTCGACGAAGAGCATGAGGCATCGTACAAGCAGTTCGATTCCTCTCCCCGCTACAACGCACGCGACGTCGCCGTGGTCCGGGGAGGGCATGCGGGTGCGGTCGTCGTACTCGGCTCCGCCACGCCGAGCGTGGAATCGTACAGCAACGCTGAAGGAGGGAAGTACACGCTCCTCAGGATGCCGAAACGGATCGACGACGTTCCGATGCCTTCCATTGCGCTCGTGGATATGACCGCGGAACGAAAGCGCCTTTACGCGGCGGCGAAAGAGGCTCTCCCGCCCGACCAGAGATCGCCGCTGAAGAATTTCGTCCAGCCGTCGGTCTCGGGGATTCTCCGCTCAAAGATACAGGAACGGATTGAACGGAAGGAAGGGACAATACTACTCCAAAATCGGCGAGGGTTCGCTCCATTCGTGGAGTGTGCGGAGTGCGGCTATGCTGAGATGTGCGACAACTGCAATGTGACGCTGACGTACCACCTTGCAAAGAAACACCTCCGCTGCCATTACTGCGGACTCATCCGCACTCCCCACATACTCTGCCCCACGTGCGGCGGGACGGATATCAGGCTCCGCGGAATCGGGACGCAGAAGGTGGAAGAAGAACTCGGAACAATGTTCCCCGGAGCACGCATACAGCGGATGGACATGGACTCGACGACACGGAAGGGGGCGCA
>Ga0182019_10000998_pt1 | contig 14168 bp, 18 predicted proteins | sample 812E2MmetaG_FD_120483 | JGI IMG/M metagenome (GOLD analysis project Ga0182019, IMG submission 120483) | Permafrost microbial communities from Stordalen Mire, Sweden - 812E2M metaG | ecosystem: Environmental > Terrestrial > Soil > Wetlands > Permafrost | place: Sweden: Stordalen | collected...
CTCTCTTTACCATTTACCATTTACCATTTACCGATTATTGGGTGCGTGGGGGCTATTCCTCTCTCTTTACCATTTACCATTTACCATTTACCGATTATTGGGTGCGTGGGGGCTATTCCTCTCTCTTTACCATTTACCATTTACCATTTACCGATTATTGGGTACGTGGGGGCTATTCCTCTCTCTTTACCATTTACCATTTACTATTTACCGGCTGGGTGTGGGTCCTCATGACCCTCAGATCCTCCCCCGCCTTCGTCCTGGCCGTTTATCCGTACAAGGAGCGCAACGCCGTAGTGGTGCTTTGTACGGAGGGGGAGGGGATCAAGCGGGCCGCCGTGAAGGGGGTGAAGGGGCGGCGCAGCAAGTTCGGCGCCGTCCTGACGACGCTCTCCGAAATCACCGCCCATTTTTTCGAACATGAAAAGGGCGAGCTGATCGCCCTCACCGACGCCGACCTCATCAAGAGCGCCATTCCCCTGGTGCTGAACCTGCCCTGCCCCGCCATCCTGGACCATCTGGCCGAGATGACCATGGAATTCGTCCAGGAGAACGAGGCCAACCCCAGCATGTACCGCCTCCTCCGCACGGCGCTGGACGCGCTGGAGGCGGGGCTCCCCTGGCAGCAGGTGAAGACCTATTTCGATTTCTGGGTCCTCAAGTTCAACGGGACCCTCCCCGATTTTTCCCGCTGCCGCTGCGGCCAACCGGCGAAGTACTGGGACCATGACGCCCTCAAGCCCCGGTGCGCCGCCCACGCCGCGGGAAACATCCCCTATGCCGGGGGACTGCCGGAGCTTGCCTCGGCCATTCGCACCCGCAAGCCCGTCGAAACGCCCCTCTTCGAGCCCAACCGCGAAGCCTATCGCCTCCTGCACGCCCTCCTCGGGGAGCTGCGGACACGCTTCCTTTCCAAACCGCTGAAGTCCTCCGCTCTCCTGGGCGAATGTGATAAACTTTTTGTCGTATGAATCTTCAACAAATTATATTAAGCCTGTCCCAGTTCTGGCAGGATTACGGGTGCCTCGTGGTCCAGCCATACGACGTGGAAGTGGGGGCCGGAACCCTCCATCCGGAGACTTTCTTCCGCATCCTCACGCCGCGTCCCTACCAGGTGGCCTATGTCCAGCCCTCCCGGCGCCCCGCCGACGGGCGCTATGGGCAGAACCCCTTCCGCCTGATGAAGCACCTCCAGTTCCAGGTCATCCTCAAGCCGTCGCCGCTGGACGTGCAGGACGTCTACCTCAAGTCCCTGCGGCACATCGGCATCCCCACGGCGGAGCACGACCTGCGCTTTGAGGAGGACAACTGGGAGGCCCCCACCCTGGGCGCCTGGGGTGTGGGATGGCAGGTGCTTCTCGACGGAATGGAGATCACGCAGTTCACCTACATGCAGCAAGCGGGCGGGATGGACTGCCGTCCCCTTCCGGTGGAGCTGACGTACGGCCTCGAGCGCATCAGCATGTTCATCAACCGCGTCGCCTCCGTCTACGACATGCCCTACAACAACACCCTCACCTACGGGCAGGTTCGTTTGTGGGAGGAGGCTGAGATCAGCAAATACTATTTCGAAGTGGCGGATGTGGCCGAGGCGCGGCGCCAGTTCGATTTCTTTGAAAAGGAGGCGGAGCGGTGCCTCGCCGAGGGGCTCATCCTTCCGGCGTATGAGGGGGTGCTGAAGCTTTCGCACCTGTTCAACATCCTCGACGCCCGCGGCGCCGTCTCCACCACCAATCGAACCAACTTCATCCAACGCATCCGCCACCTGGCGTTCCAATGCGCCCTGCAATATGTGGAGAGGCCCCAATGACGCGCAACGATTTTCTGCTGGAAGTCCTCCTCGAGGAGATGCCGGCCCCCGAGATCCCGGGACTGGCCGCGGAGCTCCAATCCAAAATCGAGGGCCTGCTGAAGGATCAACGCCTCGAGGCCGAAGGGGTGCGCGTCTTTGCCACCAGCCGCCGGTTCGGCGTCCAGATCTTCGGACTGGCCTCCGAGCAGCGGACCGAGGAGGGCGAAATCATGGGACCACCGTGGAAGGTGAGCTTCAGCGACGGAAAGCCCGCCCCGGCCCTGCTTGGATTTTTCAAGCGCGAGGGTCTGGATGTGTCGCTGGCGGACCGGGTTTATAAAGTGACCACCGACAAGGGCGAATACGCGGCCATCAAAAAGGCGGCTCCCGCGCGCCCCGCGGCGGAGATCCTCTCGGAAAACCTGGGCGGCATTCTGCTGGGGCTGAAGTGCAAAAAGCCCATGCGGTGGGGCACCGACGGCGGACCCTACATCCGCCCCGTCCATTCCATCGTCACACTGTGGGGCGGCGAAATCCTGCCGCTGACGTTCCTGGGGTGCGCCGCCGGGCGCACCACCTGGGGCCACCGCCACCTCGATAACATCACCGTTTCCATCCCTTCCCCGGCCGCTTATGCCGAGACGCTTTCCGGCCAACTTGTCCTGACGGATCCCGAGGAGCGGCGCGCCAAGATCATGGCCGAAGCGCACGACCACGCCCGGCGCGCCGGGGGCTCGTTTTCAAAGGATGATCCGCTCCTGGAGGAGTGGGTGTATCTCACCGAGCATCCCAGCGTGGTGATGGGAAGGTTCGGCGACAAATTCCTGGCCCTGCCCGAGGAGATCCTGGTGCAGGCCATCCGCAGCCATCAGAAATCCATCCCCCTCCGGGACGCGCACGGGAAGCTGCTGCCGCAGTTTCTCAACGTCATAGACAAACCCGGCGATCCCACCGGGCAGATGGTGCGCGGCATCGTGTGGGTGGTGGAAGCGCGCCTCACCGACGCGTCGTTTTTCGTGGACCACGACCGCAAGGTGCGCCTCTCCGAGCGCGTGGACGGGCTTCAGCAGCTTTCCTACCATCCGCGCCTCGGCAACTTCCTTCAGAAGACGGGGCGCATCATGGACCTGTCGGAGTTCCTCGCCGAGCAGCTCGGCCTCCCCGACCGCGTGTCGGACCTGCTGGGCGCCGCCAAGCTCATGAAGGCCGACCTGGCCTCCTCCACCGTGGGCGAGTTTCCCGCCCTGCAGGGGAAGATCGGCGGCATCCTGGCCGCCGGCGAGGGGCTATCGCCGGAGGCGTGCGACGCCATCTACGACCAGTACCTGCCGGAATCCCCCGACGGCCCCTATCCGCGCAATCCCCTGGGCGTGGTGCTGAGCTTAGCCGACAAGATGGAGACGCTGGTGTCCCTGTTCGCCATCGGGGAACTGCCCTCCGGTTCCTCCGATCCCTACGGCCTGCGGCGGCAGGGGAACGGGCTCATGGAAATCCTCATCGAAAAGAAGATCGGGCTCGATCTCGACCTCACCGCCACCAAGGCCATCCAGTTGTTGAGCGGCGTGGTGGAGACGGACCTGGAAAGGACGCTGGAGGAGATGCGGCGGTTTTTCCGCGAGCGGCTCGAATTCGTGCTGGAACGCCGCGGGATCCCTGAAGACACCGCCCGCGCCGTCATCGAAGCGCGCGCCTGCGATCCGCGCGACGCCTTCCTGCGGGCGCATGCCATCGAGGCGTACCGCGGGCAGAAGGCTTTCATCGCCTTTATCCTGTCCCTCAAACGCATCCGCAACATCACCAAGGATCTCCCGGGTTACCAAATCCGCCACGATCTTCTGAAGGAGCCCGCCGAACAGGCCCTGTACGCCGTTTTCGTGCAGGCCAAGGGCGCCTATCTGGCCGCCTTCCATGAGCAGAACTACGGCGAGGCCCTCAAGGTGATGGAAACGCTGGCCGCGCCGCTGGAACTCTTCTTCGAGAAGGTCCTCGTCATGGACAAGGACGACCGCGTGCGCGAAAACCGCCTGGCGTTGCTGCAGGCCATCGCCCGCGAGTTGCTGAAGCTCGCGCAGTTCTCGAATCTGGTGGTGGAGAAAGCGCAATACCGGTAGCCCGCAGACCGTAGACCGTAGAAAAGCATTGTAGGGGCGGACCCATGCGTCCGCCCGACCTCGTTGGTTTGACATAGCGTACGATTTAGCGTACCATTGGATTGAGCCACCCAAGGAGGCCGCCCATGTCAACCCTCACCGCCAGCAAGGCCCGCATGAAACTCTACCGCCTGATTGATGCTGCATCCGTCACCCACGAGCCCATTCTCATCACCGGGAAGCGGACGAACGCCGTCCTTGTGTCCGAGGCGGACTGGCGGGCCATCCAGGAGACCCTATATCTGCTCTCCATCCCGGGGATGCGGAAATCCATCCGTGCGGGCATGAACCTCCCCATCGAAAAATGCCTCACGGAGCCCGGCTGGTGAGTTGGACGGTTGTCTTCACCCCTCAGGCGCAAAAAGACGCCCGAAAATTGAAAGCGGCAGGCCTGCAGTCCAAAGCACAGGTTCTTCTGGATATCCTGAAAAAGAATCCGTTTCAAAAAACGCCGCCGTTTGAAAAGCTGGTGGGCGACCTCGCCGGGGCCTATTCCCGGCGGATCACCATCCATCACCGCCTGGTGTACCAGGTCTATAAACGGGAAAAGGCCGTCAAAGTCCTCCGCATGTGGACGCATTACGAATAGGGGAGCGCCGATCAGAGTAGGGAGTTCGTAGGGGCGAGCCGGTGGCTCGCCCTCCCTGCCGTAGGGGCGGACCCATGTATCCGCCCGACCTCCGCAATCAAATTTTTATTAAGGCCGCACCTTCACGGATGCGCGGTTTGAACTTGTTTCGTTCACGCAATAATTTCATTCAGCCCCTCGATGACCTGCGCGAGTTCCTCCGCTCCGAGGCGGCCGAGGCGCGCGCCGAGACGGTCCACCGACAGCGTGCGGACCTGGCTGATCTTGATCCATGATGGTTTTGGAAGCCTGCAGGAGTCCAGTGGAAGTGTCAGAGGGAACCCGGCCCTGGGCTCCTTGCTTGTGACGGCCATGGCGATCACCGTGCCCGAATGGGCGTTGAAGACGTCGTGGCTCAGGATGAGCACGGGCCTGTGTCCGGCCGTCTCGCGCCCCTTGACGGGATTGAGGTCGGCCCAGTAAATCTCGCCTCTCAGTATTCCGGCCATTCCCGCAAATCCTCCGCAACGCCCTCCTCGGCCAACGCCTGTTCGAGCACGGGATTCAACTTGAGGCACTCGCGGGTCAGGCGGGTCTTTTCCAAGTGCTGGAGCTTTTCTTCCACCGCCTCCTGCACGGCCCTGCTCCGGTTGGGGAAGGTCCGGTTCGCGACAAGGCGGTCCAGTTTCTTCAGGGTTTTTTCGTCTATCGTGATGGCGATCTTCAGCATGCTCATGTTGGTCTCCGGTATGATGATACGTCATACCACGAGCGGATGTCAAACGGGTGGGAGCATCCACTCAGCCGCCCGTAAATGGCTGATGGTAAATAGTAAATGGTAAAGGGCTAAGCGAAAAGAGCTGGGGCGGGCCCATATGTCCGCTGGGGTTTATTTCAGACGTAGGGGCGCATCGCGATGCGCCCTCATGCAGCGCAAATGGCTGATAATATAATGCTTAAAGCCACTTCATTGTCGCGATGGCATGTCGTGAGGAACGGGTTTTCGGCTCTTTCCAGGTCATTTTAACCCAATCCAAAAGATCCCCTTGACATTTATTGTTCACATGGATACAATATAGGTGTGAAAGGAAAATCGGCCATGGCGCTCTTCGTGAATCACCGGACAACATTCCCAGTGCGGAGCCGCGTCAGGCATTCCGCCGCCGGGATCAAGCCGGGGCCGTCGCGTCCCGAAATCCGGGTTGGGTCGGAGCGGTTTTCCGCTTTTGCCTCCCGGCGGTCCGGCCTTCCGGCATTCCGGCCATTCGTCCGTTTGGCATTAACGTCCGATGTCAGGAAGCTTTCTGCTGCCCATTCATTCGCCAGAGGAGAACGTTCATGCCATTAAAGGACGAATTGGGCTTCCCGAATCCGATCGCCACGCGGGCGCATGAAACCCTGCTGAATGTCGTGGTCACGGCCGCCATCCTCGGCAAGGAGGCGGAGAAGCTGTTTCAGGGCCACGGCCTCACCGGGGCCCAGTTCGACATCCTCATGCTCCTGGAGCACCAGACTTCCGACGGCAGCGCCGATCAAAGCACCCTGGGCCGGATGCTGGTGGTGAACCGCTCCAACGTGACGGGGCTGGTGGACCGGATGGAGCGGGATGGTTTGGTGAAGCGCACCGCGGATCCGAACGACCGGCGGGTAAACCGGGTGCGGATGACCCACGAGGGGGCCCGGATCCTGAAAAAGGCGGAGCAGGCGTATGTGGCGCGCACGCACGACGTGGTCTCCGCCCTTTCGGCCGGCGACCAGGAGACGCTTTGCCGCCTCCTGGAGAAGGTGCGCTCCACCCTGCGCCGGAAACCCCTTTCAAAGAAGGATTGAATGAACGCCCTTTGTATTTTTGGGCTTTTTTTGTCCATTATAGTTCATATATATACTGTATACCTACGATTATTGAATCAAGGCTGTCTTTCATCAACCGGCCGCCGGCTATCCGCTCTCAGCGGTCTGCCATCAGCTAAGGAGGATTAAATGAACGCAGTAAAAACAAAATCCGGAATCGGCATCACCCTGGTGCGCTGGACGGCGCGGCTCCTGTCCCTGGCGCTGGTGTCCCTGTTGGTGTTCATCGGCGTGGGGGAAAGCTGGAACTCGCCCATTCCATGGACCCATTTGCGTCCGATAGAGCTTTTCATGTTCGCCGCCCTGGGCCTGGCCCTGTTCGGCCTTCTCATGGCCTGGCGTTGGGAGCTGACGGGGGCGCTCATGAACATCATCGGGACCGCCCTCTTCACCCTTGGCATCATGATCAAATTGGGGCCGCACTTCCGCTTTTTCTGGATCGAGGGTGCCCTGAGCCTGTTCGGACTGATGTTCCTGCTGTGCTGGGATAGCGACCGCCGGCGGAAACCGGCCGTCCAAGATTGAAGGAAGGAGGTGACCCATGTTTCTTCAACTTCTGCTCGTCTGTTTCCTTGTGGCCGCGGCGGTCAGCGCTCTGCCGGTTGTGGTGTTCATCAAACCCATCCGCTCCATTCTCAAGCGCGTCGTGGGGGAGGAGATCTACACGGCCTGGACCCGGTACGTCATGTTCGCCATGGTGGTGGTGGGGATCACGGGGGGAGTGCGGTTATGGGAGCTGGGGCGCTACATCACGCCGGATGAGAAGACAGGGAAGCTGCTGGAGCTGACGCATGACCGGTGGGTGCTGGAGATCTACAGCACCGTTCTCGGAACCCTGGGGGCCGACACCTGGATGCTCCTCGTCTTCTTCCTTGTCGCCCTGATCGCCTTCGTGGTCGTCAAGGGATTCGAGCATAAGCGCGACGCGGGATGATCGGCGCTGGAAGGATGCGCCGGTTGCGGGTTTAAAGTCTCGAGTCTCGCGTTGCCAAGGGGCGGGATTCCATCCTGCCCCTTGTTGAATTTTAAATCGGCCGGGCGGATACACGGGTCCGCCCCTACGCCGGATCCGTTTCACCAAAAACCGAATTCCGATCACTGAACAGATGTTTCCCTCCTCCTGCCATTTACCCTTTACCATTTTACTATTTACCGCTGGCAGGGTGGCCTGCCGACTCTCAACTCTCAACTCTGAACTCTCAACTTCTTTTCGTCCCTTGGGTATAATGAATGGAGCCCCGAAAAAGGAGAAAGATCCATGAACATCATCGAAACCAAACTCGCCCCCGCCGCCATCGGTCCCTACAGCCAGGCCGTGCGCGAGGGGCGTTTTCTTTACACCTCCGGACAAATTCCCCTGCATCCCGAAACAGGGCAGATGGTGCAGGAAACTTTCACCAAGGAGGTGGAACAGGTCCTCGCGAATCTCAAGGAAGTCCTCGCCGCCGGAGGATGCGCCCCAAAGAACGTGATCAAAACCACGGTGTTCATGACCGACCTTGGCCTTTTCGCCGAATTCAACGAGATCTATGGAAATTTTTTCGGTGCACACAAGCCGGCCCGAAGCACGATCCAGGTGGCCGGCCTTCCGAAGGGCGCAAGGATTGAAATCGAAGCGATAGCTGTTCTGCCGTAAGCAGCCGTGCGAGCTACTCTGGCATTCATATCCTCTTGCATTTGGAGGTCTCTGGGAATAGAATAGCCTCATGCGCATGACGTTGGAGCCCCCCGCGCAAGCAAGAGCAGGAAATGTGAAGGCGTGACTGGCCGGCGGCGGATTTCGGACGCGGACGTGCGGCAAGCGCAGTCAGGAGCGAACCGTCATGAGTGACCCAAAAGCTTCCAAACTGGCTGTGTTTGAGGGCAGGCGGATTCGGAAAGTCCTCCACGAAGGCGAATGGTGGTTTTCCATCATTGATGTCATCGCGGCCCTGGTCGGCGGCGTCCGGCCTCGCAAGTATTGGAACGACTTGAAAAAGAAGCTGTTGGAGGAAGGCTATGAGCAGTTGTCCGAAAAAATCGGACAACTGAAAATGCCCTCCGCCGACGGCAAGTTCTACTCCACCGACTGCGCCAACACCGAGACCATGTTTAGAATCATCCAGTCCATCCCTTCACCCAAAGTCGAACCGCTCAAGCGCTGGCTGGCCCGGGTAGGCAAGGAGCGCATTGACGAGATCGAGAACCCCGAACTGGCCATGGCCCGGATGCAGGAGCTCTACGAAAAGAAAGGGTATCCCAAGCAGTGGGTTGACAAGCGGGTGCGCGGCATCGCCGTCCGGCAGGATTTGACCGATGAGTGGAAGAATCGGGGCGCGCGGACCACCCTGGAATACGCCATCCTGACCAATGAAGTCATGATGGGCACGTTCGGCCTGAACGTGGAGGACTACAAGCAGGTGAAAGCCCTGGAGCGGGAAAACCTCCGGGATCACATGACCGACATCGAACTGATCCTGACCATGCTGGCCGAGGCAACCACCACCAAGTTGCACCGGGACCGCGATTCGCAAGGCGTTCCGCTGCTGAAAAAGGACGCCCAAGACGGTGGGGCGGTGGCCGGACGGACGCGCAAGGACATTGAGGCCCAGACCGGCAAGCCGGTCATCACGGCCGGCAATTTCAAACAACTCGTTGTTGGGAAAAGGAAGAAACTCAAGGCGGGCAAGGACTGATCATGCCCAAGAAGAAGGAATCTTAGCCGATCGAGCATTGACAAATCGAATATTTCAGGAATAAAACGGACTAAAAGTGTCTTTTATTGATGGAAATGATCAAACTCAATAAAGAAGTGGACATGGGGATCGTCATCCTTGGCTATCTCTTTGAGCGCGGAGAGAAAGCTTCGGCCAGCGAGATCGCCCGCACCCTGAAACTGCCCCGGCCCTGGGTGCGCAAGGTGCTCAAGCGTATGGCGCGCGCCCGTCTGATCCGGTCCTTTCCGGGGCGGGTGGGAGGCTACCAAATGGCCCCCCGCACGAAAAACGTGCCACTGGTGGCTCTCGTGGAGCTTTTTCAAGGTCCCATCGCCCTGACCCTTTGTTCAACCCGGAAGGGGTCATGTCAAAATGCCCGCCGTTGTTCCACGCTCCCCGCCATCCGCGCGTTGAACCGGAAAATCCACGACGCCTTCGCCTCCGTCAAGGTGGGGCGGATTTTGGAGAACGCATGAAGGAAGTTTACTTGGATCTGGAAAATGGGACGCCACTCCCGCCGGCCATTCTGGAGGTCATGCTTCCGTACTTCAATCAAAAGGCTTTCGGCCACTCCGCCCTGACGCACAAGCAGGGCTGGGATGCCTACGCCGAAATCCAGGCGGCGCTGGGAAAAATCGCCGCGGCCCTGGGTTGCGCTCCGGAAGAACTCGCAGTGGTGCACGACGCGGTGGAGGCCGCCAACCTGGCCGTGGAGGGCCTTGTCCTGAACCGTCCCGTTCAGCGAAAGAAGATCCTCCTCTCCGCCATCGAACCCTTGAACATCATTTATGCCGCGGAACGGCTGGAGAAGCAGGGCTTCACCGTCCAGCGCGTCCCCGTGGACAAAGAGGGTTTTGTGGACAAGGCGAAGCTGGGGGAAATGGCGGACGATCAGACGTTTTTAGTCGCCGTCTCCTGGGCCAATCATGAAATCGGCACCATCCAGCCGCTGGAGGATTTGGCTGCCATTGTTAAGGCCAAAGCTCCCGAAGCCTATTTCCTATGCGACCTCTGCGACGCTTTCGGGCGGATGAAATTTGATATTTCAAAACTTCCCATTGATCTGGGCCTCGTTTCCTCGTACAAGATTTTCGGCCCGAAGGGCGTGGCGGTGCTCTACAAGGGGCATCGGGCGAAAATCCAGCCCCTCCTTTCCGGCCCCTACTCCACACAGCCGCTCTGGCCGGGGGATGAAAACCTGCCCCTGCTGGCCGGGTTCGCGGAAGCCGCGTCCCAGGCGCGTGAAAAACTGGACGAACGGGCGGCGCACATGAAGCGCCTGGCGCACAAACTGCGCGACGGCCTGCTCAAGATTCCGCACACCATGCTCAACGGCTCCCGCGACAGGCGAATCCCCGACAACGTAAACATCTCCTTCATGGGAAGCGAGGGGGAGGCCATCACCGTGGAATGTTCCGACCACGGCGTCTATGTCTCCTCCGGTTCGGCCTGCACGCGCCGCATTCTCCAACCCAGCCACGTTCTGCTGGCGCTGGGGAAGAAGTATGAGGAAGCCCACGGCTCCATCCTCATGAAGATTTCCCCCTTCCACACCGACGCCGACATTGACTACGTCCTGGAGGTCTTCCCCCAGGTCATCGCCCGCATCCGGAAAATATCCGGTTTCAAGGAGGCCTGATCCATGTCCCGCACGCCGCTGCCGTACAGTCCCATCCTGCTGGACCATTTCCGCCATCCCCGCAACCAGGGTCCCATGGAGGGGGCTGATGTCGTCGCCAAAGCCGGCAGTCCCGCCTGCGGCGACATGATCACCTTCTACCTCAAGGTGGACGCAGGCCGCATCGCCGCGCTGAATTTTGAAAGCTATGGGTGCGCGGCCAACATCGGCACCGCCTCCTACCTGACCGAGATGGTGATGGGGAAGCCCCTGGAGGAGGCGTGGAAGGCCTCGTGGAAACAGCTTTCCGACGACCTGGGCGGCCTGCCCAAGGTGAAATTCCACTGCGGCATCCTGGCCGTGGGGGCCATGCGCCGTGCCATCCGCGACTACTTCGCCGCGCGTCCCCCGGTTCCGGGATGGATCCCCTCCGAATTGACGGAAGAGGAAAAAAGCGCCCTCGAAGAGGAGGAGCTGGCCGAGACGATCGAGGTCAAGCTCCACAAAGACTGAATGGACATCGCGAGGGTCCGCGCCGATTTTCCCATCCTGAGCCGTTCCATCAACGGCCGGCCGCTGGCGTATCTTGACAACGCCGCCACCACGCAAAAACCCGAATCGGTCCTGAAAGCCGTTGACGGCTTCTACCGCACCAGCAACGCCAACATCCACCGGGGCGTCCACACGCTGGCCGAAGAGGCCACGAAGATTTACGAAGAGGCGCACGAAAAAACGGCGGTTTTCATCGGCGCGCGTTCGTGGCGCGAGATCGTCTTTGTGCGCAACACCACCGAGGCCCTGAATCTCGCCGCGCATTCGGTCACCGCGAAATACCTCAATCCCGGCGACGAAATCCTTCTCACGCGCATGGACCACCACTCCAACCTCATTCCCTGGCTCCTGGCGGCGGAGATCCGGGGCGTGAAGACCGTGATGGCCGGCGTGAAACCCGACGGCACCCTGGACGTGGACGATTTCAGGAGCAAGCTCGGTCCCAATGTGAAGGTGGCGGCGTTTTCGCATGTCTCCAACGTCACGGGGTGGATCAGCCCGGTGGCCGACCTGATCCGCTGGACCCACGAGGCGGGGGCGCTGGCGGTGGTGGACGGCGCGCAGGCCGTGCCGCACCTGAACGTGGATGTGGCCGCCCTGGACGCCGATTTCTACGCCTTCTCCGGGCACAAGATGCTGGCGCCCATGGGGATCGGCGTGTTGTACGGCAAGGCGGACCATTTGCGCCATATGCCGCCGTTTCTGGGCGGTGGCGACATGCTGGAGACCCTTTCCGTAAAGGGCAACGCCTGTTCGCTTTGCCTGAAGGAGTTGCCGTGGAAATTCGAGGCCGGGACCGCCAACGTGGGGGGCGCCGTGGGGCTGGTGGCGGCCATGGATTATCTGAACGCCGTGGGATGGGAGGCCATCATCGCGCATGAGCGCGCCCTCACGCGCCTGGCGCTGGAATGCCTGGGGCGCATGAAGCATGTGCGGGTGTACGGGCCGGAAGACCCCGACGCGCGGGTGGGATGCGTCCCCTTCACGGTGGAGGGCTTTTCCCCCAACGAAACGGCCACCGCGCTGGACGCCGAGGGGATCGCCATCCGGTCCGGCTTCCATTGCGCCCAGCCGCTTCACCAGTCGCTTGGCCTGCCGTCCTCGGCGCGCATGAGTTTCTATTTTTACAACACACAGGACGAGGTGCGCCGGGCCCTCGAGGTTTTGGACCGCCTCCGATGACGTGGTGGGAGGTGGTGCACCACATTGACGATACCTGCGGGCAGGAGAAGGATTTCATCCTTCTGCTCGCGCAGGAGCACAAGGAGGCCGCCTCCCGCATCATCCGCGACGCCCTTACGGTGGACCGTCAGATCGGGGACATCATGCTGCAGGGGAAGATCCGCGGCGTCGAGGCCACGTTCTTCTGCAACGGCAAGCTGATCCTGAAAGGCCTCGGCAGCCGCGACGCACTGGAAGCGTTTCTCCAGCAGCTCTTCGGTTGATTATTTTTCCATAACGGCGCAAGCGCCGGCCCCCGCCATCGTCATTTTTGCATTTTTGCGGGCGATTCGGTATATTGAGGCATGCGAAAAAACAGCCGCAGCCCGGATCAACTCCGCACCTTCAACATTCACCTCGATTACCTCAAATATCCCGACGGCTCCGTCCTGATCGAGATGGGGGATACGCGCGTGATCTGCACCATCACGGTGGAGGAGCGGACCCCCGCCTTCGCCCACACCCAGGGCAAGGGATGGATCACCTCGGAATACAACATGATCCCGGGCGCCACCGATTCACGCGTCCAGCGCGACGTCACGCGGGGGCGCCAGTCCGGGCGGTCGCACGAGATCCAGCGCATGATCGGACGGGTGATGCGCGCCGTCACGGACCTGACGGCCATTCCGGACCGGACGCTTTGGGTGGACTGCGACGTTCTTCAGGCCGACGGGGGAACGCGGACGGCCGCCATCAACGGGTCCTTCACCGCCCTCAACCTCGCCTTCCTCAACTTCCTTCAGTCGGGCGACATCGTGCGCTGGCCGCTGCGCGATTCCCTGGGCGCCGTTTCCGTGGCGCTGGTGGGGGGCGAGATCCTGCTGGACCCCGACTATGATGAGGATTCCGGGGCGGAGGTGGATTTCAACCTGGCCGCCACCGGAGAGCAGCAGCTTGTCGAAGTTCAGGGAACGGCCGAAGGGCATCCCTATTCGCTGGACGTCTTCCGGGAAATTCTGGAGACGGGGCTCGACGGCATCGAGCGGATCATCGGCCTTCAGAAAAAAATCCTCGCGGACCGGTTCGCGGCCCTCAAGCCCCAGCATCGCGCCCTCCTCCCCGAGGACTACGTGTCATGAACCTCCGGCGGCTTCTGGGCGCGGGGTTTTTAATGTCCGTGGCCCTCTACGCCGTCGTGGTGTTCGTCCTGCTTCAACAGCCCGGGGCGCCGGCGGCGGATGAGGCGACGCTCCGACTTTTGACGGTCGTTTTCTACTTAAGCGCGGCCGTGTGTCTGCTGACGGCCCTGGTCCTGGTGCGAAGGCTGAAATTGCCGAATATCCACGTGGCCGCCTTCGTCCTCTGCGAGGTGCCGGCCATCCTGGGCCTCGTGCACGCGATGATCGCGCGAACGCCGAAGGAATTTTATTTTCTGGCGGCTTCTTCGGCGGTGTTCATCCTTTATTTCATGTATAGGGGCGGCTCCGCGGCGAAGAATCCGTGAACCCGATTTGAAGGAATGTCGGGGGATTTTTGCGCGTGTGTCGGATCATCGGTGATCCGGCCATCCGCTTTATCACTTCTGAAAAGGTGGGATCCCCTTTCTTACTTTATAATTTTTCCTTTTTACTTTATTCCCGCGTTCCCGCGTTCCGGCCTTCCCGCCTTTTGCGGCTGCGCTGTCGGATGAAATCCGGCCGGCTTGGCCCGATGCTTTATATCGGGACAAGACGGGATGGTTTCCTTATGGGGAGAAGGTGGGACCCGGCGGATTCACTCC
>Ga0182019_10001001_pt1 | contig 14159 bp, 16 predicted proteins | sample 812E2MmetaG_FD_120483 | JGI IMG/M metagenome (GOLD analysis project Ga0182019, IMG submission 120483) | Permafrost microbial communities from Stordalen Mire, Sweden - 812E2M metaG | ecosystem: Environmental > Terrestrial > Soil > Wetlands > Permafrost | place: Sweden: Stordalen | collected...
CAGGCCGAAATGGACTCGCGGGTCGCTCGAACTCTCGAAACTGCTTCCCGCGCGCACCTCGGCGTAGCGGGTTGAGCCCTCCGCCGTGATCTCGACCTTGGCGCCGAAACCATCGCGGTTCGACTTGCTGCCGATGGTCTTGATCCGCAGCCAGTGGCCCGCCGACGGAACTTCGTTGCGCAGCAGTACGGGGGAAGCATCGAGATTGGTGATCAGCAGATCCTGGCGGCCGCGATTCCAGAAGTCGGCGGTCAGGACGGCGCGGCCCACGTATTTTTTCGCCAGCGCGCCGCCTGCCTTCTCGCCGACTTCTTCGAACTTTCCATTCTTCGATTTGTCAGCCAGGTTGTGAAACAGGAACGGGCGCTCGGCGTAGCCCACGCCAAAGGACTGCCCTTCCACCTGCGGATCCACGTGCCCATTGGCGATGAAAATGTCGGGCCAGCCGTCATTGTCGTAGTCGAGAAACTTCACGCCAAATCCAAGATAAGGATTGCTGATGGTTCCAATTCCCGCAGCGCCAGCCACGTCAGTGAACTCGCCATTGTGATCGTTGTGATAGAGATTGTTGTCATCGTCGGAAAAATTGGTCTTCACAATGTCGGGCCAGCCGTCGCGATCGTAGTCCGCCGAATCGGTGCCCATGCCGGCCTGTTCGCGCCCGTCGGAACTGTAAGCCACGCCAGCCTCGGCCCCGACTTCGGTAAATCCACCCTTGCAATTGTTGTGATAGAGCAGGCTCGGCGACGAATCATTCGCCACGTATAGATCGAGGCAGCCGTCTTTGTCGTAGTCCAGCCACATCACGCCGAGCCCGTAGTAGCTTTGGGCATCGATGCCTAGTTTTTCGGTGACATCGGTGAAGGTGCCGTCGCCATTATTGTGATAGAGACGGTCGCGCGCGCCCTTTAACCCGCGCGGCCCGCAATTTACCGGGATGCCTCGATATTGGCAGAACTGGGAACTGCCAAACTGCGGCAGGTTGTTGATATCCACGTCCACATAGTTCGCTACGTAGAGATCGAGGTTGCCATCGTTGTCATAGTCGCCGAAAGCCGCGCTGGTGCCCCAGCGATCGGCGTTGGCGACGCCGGCCTTCGCGGTGACATCGGTGAAGGTGCCGTCGTGATTGTTGCGGTAAAGAACCGATCCATGGAAGCCGGTGATGTAGACGTCTTCCCAGCCATCGTTGTCGTAGTCGCCGATGGCGACGCCGTAACCCCATCCGCAAAAATTCAAGCCTGACTTCGCCGACACATCGGTAAATGTTCCGTCGTGATTATTGTGATAGAGGCGCGGAGGATGGCACTTGCCGGCGCGGTAGTCAGCCACTGACGAACCATCCACCAGTAGAATGTCCATCCATCCATCGTTGTCGTAGTCGAACGCGGCAGCGCCCCCACACTGGGTCTCAACGATGTAGAGCTTCTCCTGGCTGCCGCATGTCAGGCGAAAATCGACTCCAGCAGCGCGCGTTACGTCGACGAACAATTGTGGATTCGTCGCGGGTGTCGTTGCGGGAGTCTTTGCGTCCGGCTTCTGCGTAGCGGTCGCGGGCCCGGCTGCGGGAGCTCCATTCCTCGGCGTAGCCGTCTGCGCAGTTCCCTGCGGAATCCAACTGCCGTTCAGCGCCATCAGCAGGACAGCCGCCGCAACCGTGACGAGCATTTTTCTCATGCGCTGAATTTCGATCGCCGAATCCCTATTAATGATCGCGCCCCGTGGCCATTCCTGCCGATGCCGGCTGCGCTTTCTTCAGTTCCGCGAAGCGTTCTCGTTCGCTTCGCGCTTCTTCGGTCCTGCCGAGCTTTTCGAGGACGCGCGCCAGTTGATAGTGCGGGCTCGGGTCCTTCGGGTTCAGTTCCGCCGCCTTCCGCAGCGGGGATTCAGCTTGGGCCCACCGCTCCGCGAGCGCCTGCGCCTTGCCCAGGTCGTACCAGACGTCAGGATTCGGCGCGTCCAGTTCCGCGCCACGCTGCAGATAAATCAAGGCTGCCTCATATTTTCCGCTCGCGAGCAGCGAATGCCCCAACTGGTACACCACTGCAGGACTCTCTCCCGACCGGCGCAACTCCTCCTTATATTCGCTGATGGCTTCGTCGTTGCGCCCGAGGCTGAAGTAGGCAAATCCCAGATGGAAGTGCCCGAGCTTGATGGCAGGGTCGAGCTTCAAAGCGGTCTTGAACTCGTCGATCGCCTGCAGACTGCGATTCGAATTCAGATATGCTCGCCCCAGCAGTGTATGCCAGAGCGCGTTCGAAGGACTGAGCTTGATCGCCGCTTCGAGTTCGTCCGCGGCCCCCGCGTAGTCCTGCTGGCTCAATAACACCAGCGCCAGGTCAAAATGTATCGCGGAGTCTTTCGGGTTCAACTCTCGCGCTCGCGTGAGCTGCTCCTGCGCCTGCCCGGCATCGCCGCTCTTGAAGTAGGCCACTCCCAGATAGTGACGGAGCTGCGCATCGCTGGGCCAGCGCGAAACCGCTTGTTGACCAAGCAGGACTGCATCGCGCAACTGCCCCGAGTCCAGTTCTTGCAACAACCGCCGGCGCGTCTGGCCTTGTGTCTGACTTTGCGCCTGCGCTGGCGCGGAAACGCACAATAAGCAAAGGGAGGCCGTAATAAGAAAGACGGGAGCCAGATTTTGGGTGGCGCAGCGCTTCAGCGCTGCGATTACGAGCCTGGATGGAAGCACGGCTGTAGTCGCTGCGGTCAGACGCCGGCGAAGAAAATACTCAATCACCGTGCCGGTTCGCCGCTCAGGTGCCGCCGTGCTCGTCATCGTGCGGATTATCATCGTATCGACTGCCATCGTATCGTCTTTGCGCAGCCAGTCGCAACGCCTGCTGTGTGCAGGCGTTGCTCTAGAAAGGGAGTTCTTATGCACGCGAAAGATTTTCTGCGGATGTTCGCCTACGATCACTGGGCGAATCACGAATGCCTCGCGGCGATGCGTGCCGCTGAGTCCGTTTCCGCGGACACGGTCGGACGCATGGCACACATTCTTTCGGCGCAGAAGCTCTGGCTCGAACGGATACTGAAGCAACCCCAAAGTATGCCGGTATGGCCCAGTGTAACGATTGCGGATTGCATGGCGACGGCGGGCGCGATGTCCTCGGCGTGGCGAAATTATCTGGCGCGGATGGCAAACCAGTTCGCACCCGAATCGCTTGACGACGTAGTCGTATACCGCAACAGCAAAGGCGAGCCGTGGTCCAGTCGCGTGGAAGATGTGCTGACCCACGTGCTTTTTCACTCGGCGTATCATCGCGGGCAGATCGCTTTGCAGATGCGCTCTTCCGGCGTTCAACCCGCCTACACCGATTTCATTCACGCCGTGCGTCAGGGGTTCGTTGAATAGAAAAATGGAGTAGAAAACGATGAATCGCGGAACCATATGGCGCGTCTGGTTGCCTCTTTTCGGAGGTTTGTTTGCCCTGGCCGAGATATTTCAATCCGGACACGTGTCACACGGACGGCGCTGGATCGGGCTGCTGCTCGGCCTGATCGGGCTTGCCGGAGTGGTTCTCGCTCGTTACACTCTGGGGCGTTCATTCTCAGTCACTGCCAAAGCGACCGCGCTTGTCACCACCGGCATCTACTCGCGGATCCGCAATCCTATTTATGTTTCGGGAGCGATTTTCGTCCTCGGGGCGGTCCTCATCATGGGGCGGCCTGAGGGGCTGGCGGTTCTGCTCGTGGTGATTCCGATGCAGATCATCCGCGCGCGCCGCGAAGCCGCGGTTCTCGAAGCCAAGTTCGGCGGCGCCTATCGCGAATACCGCAAGCGCACATGGTTCTGACGCGGGCAAACTGCCGAACCGCCCTCGGCTTGGACGGGCGAGGGGCCCGCCCCTGCACGAGCGGGCTGCTATCATTTCAGCAATGAAATTAGCATTGAACAAACTTCTCCCGGCGTTGTTCTACCTGTTTCTCACCGCTCACCTTCAGGCCGCCGAGGAATCGAAGCTGAGCCCACTCCCGGCAGCCGTCTCCAACAATGCGGTTGCCATTTCCCATGATGAAGGCGGCGCCAGGATTTTTTCCTTCATGGGCATCGGACCCAAAAAAACCTGGGATGCAATCACCACCAGCGCTTACGAAATGGATCCGGGCAACGGCAAGTGGACGGAATTGCGTCCCGTGCCGGGCGTTGCCGGACGCCTGGCGGCCTCGGCGGTAGCGCTTCACGACCAGGTTTTCATCTTCGGCGGCTATGTTGTCGACGCACAGGGTGGAGAGACCACGGTATCGGACCTGAACGTCCTTGTCCCGGCTGAAAATCGCTACTATCGCGGCAAGGACATTCCCGTGCCCGTCGATGACGCAGTGGTCGGCCTCTATCGCGACCGTTATATTTTCCTCATCGGCGGATGGTCCACTACTAAGAACGATGCGGTCCGCAACGTCCAGGTGTACGACACCGACAAAGATGTGTGGATGCAGGCCACGCCAATTCCCGGTACGCCCGTATTTGGTCATGCCGGCGCCATCATCGGCGACACCATCGTTTATGTGGATGGCGCCTACAAGAACCCGAGCAGTCCTAACCCCAAATACGTCGCGTCCGGCGAGTGCTGGATGGGCAAGATCCCGAAGAAGGGTGACATCACGAAGGTTGAGTGGACGAAGCTTCCGGCGCATCCTGGCAACGCGCGTTATCGCATCGCGGCAGGTGCCGGCCCGTTGGAAAAAAAGGCCGGCAGAATCTATTTCTCCGGCGGAACCGACAATCCCTACAACTACAACGGAATCGGCTACAACGGCCAGCCTGCTGCACCTTCCCCGGTGACCTTCGCCTTTAACGTTCACAGCGGCGCATGGGAAACAGTAAGCGAGAACACACCCGAGCCCACCATGGACCATCGCGGCCTGCTGGTTACCCACCGCGGTCTGATCATTATAGGAGGCATGGAAAAAGGCCAGCAGGTGACGGCCAAAGTGATGGTTGTAAAACCCGCCCGCGGGAAGTAAAGTTATTGTTGCGCTAAGGGACACATTCGGTGGCACTTCCGGTGTCCTGCGCATGGTGTTTTTACGCCCAGAGCATCGCGCCCAGTTGTCACGAAAATAGGTGATGCCCATCACGGCAGAGCCTCCCCTCCAGGCGTCCAATTGCCACAGCCGCAATTTCTGCGGCGTCCTGCATTTTTTGAAAATCCGTTCAGTCCATAAAATTCGGAGGCAAAACTTATGAGTCCTGTCATGGAACCGCCCAAAATGAATCCTGCGGCGGACTACACTAATCAGATTCTCAACCTGGTAAAGGCCAAGAACCCGGCTGAACCAGAATTCCACCAAGCCGTCCTTGAAGTGTTCGAGTCCCTGGGGCCCATGTTGGGCCGCCACCCGGAGTATCGCGAAGCCAAGATCCTGGAACGCATTACGGAGCCCGAGCGGGTCCTGATGTTCCGCGTGCCCTGGTTCGATGACAAGGGCAAAGTACAAGTCAATCGCGGTTTCCGCATCGAGATGAACAGCGCCATCGGTCCCTACAAAGGCGGACTGCGCTTCCATCCCTCGGTGAATCTCGGCATTCTGAAATTCCTGGCGTTCGAACAAGTCTTCAAGAATTCGCTCACCACGCTGCCCATGGGCGGCGGCAAGGGCGGAAGCGATTTCGATCCCAAAGGCAAGAGCGACAACGAAGTGATGCGCTTCTGCCAGAGCTTCATGACCGAACTGCAGCGCCACATCGGCCCTGACACGGACGTTCCCGCCGGCGACATCGGCGTGGGCGGACGCGAAATCGGATTCATGTTCGGCCAATACAAACGGCTGCGTAATGAATTCACTGGCGTTCTCACCGGCAAAGGCCTGGCATGGGGCGGCTCGCTGATTCGTCCCGAGGCCACCGGCTATGGCTGCGTGTATTTCGCGCAAGAAATGCTGAAGAGCCGCAAAGACACGCTGGAAGGCAAAGTGTGTCTGGTTTCCGGCAGCGGCAACGTCTCGCAATATACGGTCGAGAAGCTGCTGGATCTGGGCGCGAAGCCGGTCACTCTATCCGATTCCGACGGCGCCATCTACGACGCCGACGGCATCGACCGCGACAAGCTCGCTTTCGTCATGGAGCTCAAAAATAACCGCCGCGGCCGCATCAAGGAATACACCGACAAATTCAAGAAGGCCATCTACAGCGCCACTGACAAGAAGCTCGACCACAACTGGCTGTGGAACATCAAGGCCGATTGCGCGTTCCCGAGCGCCACTCAGAATGAGATCAACGCAAAAGACGCGGCCAATCTCATCAAGAACGGCGTGAAGGTCGTCAGCGAAGGCGCGAACATGCCGAGCACCATGGAAGCCACAAAGATGTTCCTCGACGCCAAAGTCCTCTACGGACCGGCCAAGGCCGCCAATGCCGGCGGCGTTGCCACCTCTGGACTCGAAATGTCGCAGAACAGCATGCGCCTCTCCTGGACCCGTGCAGAAGTCGATGATCGTTTGCACAAGATCATGATTGCTATCCACCAGAACTGCTACGAAACGGCCGAGAAGTACGGCACGCCCGGCAACCTGGTGAACGGCGCCAATATCGCGGGCTTCCTGAAGGTCGCGAACGCGATGCTCGATCAGGGCCTGGTGTAAAGAAGAACCACGTAGGGACAAGCCCGGCAACGCCGGTTCAACCAAAAATAGCGCGGGAGGGAGCAATCTCTCCCGCGTTTTTCATGTGCGGAAAACTCAGGTTTCGATTTTGCTTTGAAAGGGCGCGGCTTCAGCCGCGCCATCCTCCGGTTTTTTAAACATCATCACGGCGGGTCCACATCTGACGGGTGGGCCACTTCAACGCTAGTCGAGGTAACTGGGGGTGCGCCACTTCTCGCGCTTTTCGAGAAGTGGCGTTCCATACAGCCAATACTCGGAGCTCCTACTGATGAGCCGACCGCGGCGGCTGGCTCTCCATCACCACGCGCAGAATCCGGTTAATCCGCGTCTGGTAGCCCTTGCCATGGCCCTTGAGCCAATCGAGCACGTCTGCATCCAACCGAATCGTCAGTTGCTTTTTCGCCGGAGGCCAGTCCATCGTTGCTTTCTTGAGAAATGTCTTGTCGAGCCGCGGAATGTCCGAATAGTCAATATCGGAATCCTTCATCCGGTCAATTCGTGCCAAGTCGCTTTTGATAGATTTTTTGCTCACGCCGGTTTCCCTTTCTCATGGAGATAATGCGCGTAGTCTCATCGCGCGGTGAATGGGCTATGACAACCAGACGCCCAGCCAGCAAACCCAAAGTGATAAGCCGCTCTTCACCGTAGCGAAAACGGTCGTCCTCGAACGTAACGCAAGGCCCCACAAACACCTGCTCGGCATCCTCGAAACTGAGACCATGCTTGGCAAAGTTCTTCCGGTTCTTCGCCTCGTCCCATTCGTATTTCATTCTTGTATCCATACAATTGTAGCTCTTTTTGTAGTTACACACAAGAGGTTAGTAATCACGTACCCAAGGTAAGGAATATATAAAGTCGGGGGTAAAACTCGGGGACTGTATGGGACGTTCCCGAACGTCCAAATTCGGTGCCAGATGGGATGTCCCCCAACACTTCCTTCGACTGGGTTGGTTTTCCTAAGTTCGCTCGGGTAAACTGAAGGTGAAATCCTGCTATGGCGTCGACCAACGGCATCATCGTGAGAGACCCCGATATTCTTGGAGGGACCCCTGTGTTCAGCGGGACTCGAGTTCCCTTCCAGAGCTTGCTGGATTACCTCGAAGGGGGGCAAACTCTGGACGAGTTCCTTGAGGATTTTCCCACCGTGAAGCGCGAAGCCGCCATCCGCGCCCTGGAGCATGCGAAAGAACTCGTTGTCAGTGAACTGTGAAGAAAGTCCTGCTGGACGAGTGCATTCCGAGAAAATTTAAGAGCCATCTCTCCGGGTACGATTGCCTCACTGTGCCTGAGGCTGGGTGGGCCGTCAAGAAGAACGGAGAGTTGTTGTCTCTGGCGGAGAATGCCGGCTTTCAGGTGTTTGTCTCCCTTAGGGTGTGATTTGGAATAGTTACTGAGAACGTTCTGTCTGTCCCGGAATTATCGTCCCCGAATTCCAACCGGGCGAGAGTCGTGGAATCCCACCCTGTAATCGCTGGGTGCCCCTTCCTTGCGCGTTCTGTGCGCTGAAAGAGAACCGCGGGGCAGAGCACACACTTCACTCTAAGTCATTATTTGTGAATACTTTGAAAGTAAGTCCTTATTCCTTAATACTTTAACGCGCGGGGGGATACCAACCCCTTTCGAGATCCAGATTCATCAAGCCGTGGAACAACGGTCGCGACGGCTCTCCTCTACCGCGCTCTCGCCAACACCAGCGTCACATCGTCGGGCTGTTCGTTGTCGCCGATCCAGTCCTCGACCGCGGCGGTGACAATCTCGGTAATGCGCTCCAGCGGCAAATGGCGATTTGAGCGCACGAGTTGGATCAGCCGCTCTTCCCCAAACTCGCCATAATCGTTTTCCGGTTCGGTCACCCCATCGCTGTAAGCGATCAACACATCGCCGGGGCGCAGTTGCACGGTCGCTTCCGGAAAACTCAAATTGTCGAAAAGTCCAACCACGGTTCCGCCGCAGTCCAGCAGTTGAGACGACCCACCTTCGGAAATCAGGATCGGAGGAAGGTGCCCCCCGTTCGCGTAGGTGAGCCGGCGAGTCGAACCGTCATAGATGCCCAAAAACAAAGTTGCGTACTTCGCATCCGGAGTGCTTTCGTAAAGCTGATGGTTCAACAGCGTCAGCAGCGTTGCTGGAGACGCGTCCGACCCCCTCGACTCAGCAGCCAGCATCAACGCCGAGCTTCCCGTCGCACCGACCGTGGCCTCCCGAAGCACCGGTATGTCTTCGATGCTGTACGCACGCACCGCCGAGTGGATCGTCGCCATCAGCAGCGCCGCCGAAATTCCTTTGCCGCTGATGTCGCCCACCGCCAGCATCATCTTGTCGGAATTGAGCGCGAGAAAATCGTAGTAGTCACCGCTCACCGTTCGCGCCGGACGGCAGAACCCGTGCACTTCCAACGTGTCCAGTTGCGTAATCAACTTGGGATAGAGCTGCGCCTGCACTTCCTGTGCAATGGCCAATTCGCCTTCCAGACGCTGCTTTTCCTTCTGCTCCTGCACCAGTTTCTCGATCGACGTGGTCATCGAGTTGAAAGAGTTTGCCAGCGTTGCCAGCTGGTCGCTCGATTGCACCGTGATCCGGTGGCTGAAGTCGGCCCGATTGATGTGCTTGGTCGCTTCGTAGAGTTGGCCAACCGCCGAAGTGATGCTGCGCGTCAGTTTTGTACCAACGAACAGCGCCAGCAGTTCGATGATCGCGAACACAATCGCAATCGACAGCAAAATATATTCCACGCCCCTGGCGTAATCTCCGAGCGCCGCAAAGAGTCTGGCATAGAGCACCGAGGGCCGCGTTTCGACCTCCGCGAGCGCTCCCGCGCGCTGCCGTTGTCCTGTCGTCCAATCCACTACGTGCAGTGGGATTGGGAAAGTGATCTCGTGATCGAACGTGCCGTTCGCGGGCGGAATCGTCCCCGCAGAGAAAGTCTGCTCGCGTCGCTTACCCTCGTCGAATGCCAGGAAGGGCTTCGAGGAGTCCTGATGCGTTGGCGCGGTCGGGATTGCAATCGGGCTCTCGTTCCCATAGACCGCAATCCGGCCGAGATCGCCCGCGATCTTCTCGACAAAAGTTTTGTCGAGCGGCTCGCTCAAAATCACCCGTAAAGATTCCGGCTCAGCTGCGAGCACAGTCGCAGTGCGTAGATAGAGTGCGCCATGGTCGCGCACGATGTCGCGGAAATCCCCAGTGATAAACGAAGGAGAATCAAAGCCAGCTGCGCCCTCCGGTCCTGAGCAGTAAGGTTGTGGCTGGTTCCGATACCAAGCGCACACCTGCCGCCGTGACCACTCCGGACGACGCGATCTTGTCCGGCCGAGGATTTCCGCATCCAGCTTCGCACCGTCCGAGACTTGCGTCGCCAGGTGATGGGCGATAGCTCGGTTGGCTGCCTCCATGCTGCGCAGGTGAGTGGTGATGTCGGAAGTCACGACAAAGCTGGCGAACTGCCCGGCAAGAAGGTAGAGCGTGATCAGCGAAATCATCACCAGCAGAAAGACCGGAATCACGCCGATAAAAACATAGGTTACGATCAAGCGGTTCCGCAGCCGCCACAGCAGGCGCGAGCGGAGCCAGCGGTACCCGGCAACCGCGAGCAACACAATCGCCAGCACGCTGAGAATAATTACCCAGCCCTCCAGGCTCGCCGCCGTTGCCGGACTCGCGCGCCGCGTCAGCCACTGCACTGCGAACAGAAGCAGGTCGAGCGCCAGCACGTAGAGCGCCGCCCACGCGATCCAGCTCCGTGGCCAGAGCCCTTTCTCGCGCAACTTGCTCTCGAGTTCCAGAGAGATCAGTCTCATGCAGTTGCCCGCTTCGCCGCCCGATTATAGGACGACTTGCCTGCCGTCATATCTCGGGATAAAAGTCGAAAAAGGCCGCGAGACTGGTTTTGAGCTGCTTCTCGATCTCGTCTTTGCCGCCCTCAAGAATGTGCATGGTGACGTGTGCATCACGCCCACTCTTCAGTTTTATCGTGGCCGCGCCCACCTCCGCGATCTCATCGGAGGGCAGCAGACGCAGACCATACACCAATGTCAGGTTTGCCATCTGATGATTGTAAGCCAGAGATTGTGGGCCAGAGACCAAGCGTCAGAAGGTGAAGTCGCAGAATGGGCCAAGTTTACCGAGTGGCGAGCCGGGTGTCGCCGCCGGGACGGACGGGCGGGGCGCCCGGCCTTCCACACTATCCCGGTGGCCACTGCAGCGAGCGCCCGCCGATCAGGTGCACGTGCAGATGAAAAACCGATTGCCCAGCGCGCGGACCTACATTCAGAACCGTGCGGTAGCCATCTTCAATCGACCGCTCCCGTGCAATGCGCGCGGCCGCCAGATGACAACGTCCCACTAATTCCGCATCTCCTGCCGTGGCTTCTTTCAAGCCAGCGATATGTTTTTTCGGGATGACCAGCACGTGCGTCGGGCCTTGCGGGTTCAGATCTTCGAAGGCAAACGTGTGCTCGTCTTCGTAGACTTTCTTGGATGGTACTTCGCCGCGAATGATCCGGCAGAATAAACAATCCGCCATAAGTGAGTCTCCCCGCCTGGGATTACGATCATCCGGCAAGTAACACTATGGAGATAGATTCTCTATATCTCTGGAAGAAACAATACCACTCCAAGTAACCTCGTCCTGTAAAACATTGTCAGTCGAGCCGCACCAGAAACACCGATCCCTCTGCAGTCTCCGTCTCGCGGGCAAGACTTGTTGCACGCTGGCGGTCGTCATCCGGCACTCGCACTCGCACCCACCAGCCTCCAGCAGGACTCACAAACTTCAGGACTTTGGCCGTCTGGTAACGCTTCTGCAGGTGGTCCGCTAACTCAGCGGCCGCTTTCTCCCCGGCGAGGGAGCCGATTTGAACCGCCCAGCGTCCACCGGTATCGAGAGACGCAGGGGCCTGCAGCACCTCCAACCGAACTTTGGCAGTGCCTGGTAAGTACACATCCAGCGCCTTCGCGGCAGCCAGCGAAAGATCGATGATGCGTCCTTCAACGAAGGGTCCGCGATCGGTGATCCGCACCATCGCTGAATGTCCGTTCTTCAGATTCGTGATGCGTACGATCGAGCCCAGCGGCAAAGTCAGATGTGCCGCCGTCATCGCGTTCATGTCGTAAACCTCGCCGTTCGATCCGCGCCGGTTGTGATAAGGAGCCCCATACCAGCTCGCCACCCCGGTTTCTTCAAAAATCGGTTCCGCGCCGGGGACGTCGATCTTCTCCTTTTCGCGCGTTGTTTCCTGGGATGGCGGAGTCGCGGCTCGCTTTTCCCGCGTGGGCGGCGGTGGTGGAACCTGCGCCTGCGTATGTTTGTGCCCACCACAGCCGATCAGAAGCACGCTGCTCAGCAACAGAAGAACCAGAAGACATGGCGGCGGGCACGGCAGCGACCATGCCACTGGCCATCGCAACGACCGCCGCGTGTGCTGGGGCGTGCAGCTTGCAAGGAGGCGGTTCAAGAGCCTTTGCGCTGTGTTTCCAGAAAGTCCGCGAACTCCGAGAGTTTTCCTGCCGCCGTGCGCAGAGCTTTCGAGGAATGCGTTCGCACCGCTGGCACCACCTCGTCGTTCAGGTACGTAACCAGTTCCGCCGTCTCTTTTTCCAGAGTCTCGGCGATATTCGCTACCGAGCGATTGAAGCGCACGGAAGCCTCTTCCACCTTGCGGTCGAATTCGGTCATACCCATCCTGCCGGTTCGGGTTAATGTTCACGCGTGTGTCGCGGTTACCAGGCTTCATCATTATCGTGCCCTCTTTCGCCGCGGTCAATTGGCTTTGTGTAGGAGCGGGGGCAAAGCCCCGTCCCCACACCAGCCAAGTCACGGTACAATCACGCCATGCGTCCGAGGATGGCTGTCGAATCGCCCCTGCTTTCTCTGATGTCCATACGGATGTTGGCGCTCGTCTCGATGCTGACTTTCGCGTCGGCCTGTACTTTTTACGGTGAGCATCCGGCGCGCTCCATGGCGGAAGCCACCGGAGGCGAGGGCCTGGAGCGAATGTTCTGGAAAAGTGTGCAGACGGCGAACTGGGTTGAGGTGGAGCGCGCGCTCGCTTCGAATTACTCGGGCGTAACTCCCGGCGGAACGCTCGACCGCTCGGCCACGCTTGAGCAGTATCGCCGGTGGCAGCTAAAAGACTATGCGCTCGGCGATCTGCAGACCGAGTTGAACGGAATCACCATCGTCGTGACCTACACCATTACTCTGAACGGTGTCACCTCCAATGGAATCGGCGGCGCGCAACCGCTCCCCTCGGCGCCCCAGCATATGATGACGGTTTGGCAGCAGCAAAAAGCCGGATGGGTCGTCATCGCACACAGCGTCAGTCAACAATAATGCGCGAGGCACCGGTCATCTCCGTAGAGACGCGGCTGGACGCGGCTGCAGTTCCACTGACCGGCAAGAACGCGGCCGCTTTCCGTCGCGCTCTTCTCCGCTGGTACGACCAGCATCGCCGCGACCTTCCCTGGCGCAAAACTCGCGATCCCTATCGCATCTGGCTCAGCGAAATCATGCTGCAACAGACGCGCGTGGCCGCCGTGCTTGACCACTACCGGATATTCCTCGAACGTTTTCCAAATGTACAAGCGCTGGCCGCAGCTTTAGAGGATCATGTGCTGGCCGCCTGGAGCGGCCTGGGTTACTATCGGCGAGCGCGCATGTTGCACCAGTGCGCGCAGCAGGTCGCTGCACAACACGGCGGTTGCTTTCCGCGGAACTCCGCAGCCTTGCTCGCGCTGCCGGGCATCGGGCGCTACACCGCGGCCGCTATCGCCAGCATCGCGTTTGATGAGCCCGTAGCCGTTGTCGATGGCAATGTCGAGCGTGTGTTGCAAAGATTTACTGGCATCAATCTCACCACCGCGCAAACCTGGCTACATGCGCAAGCGCTTCTCGCCAATTCCCGGCCCGGGGATTTCAATCAGGCCATGATGGAACTCGGCGCGACCATGTGCGTGCCGCGCGAGCCGCGCTGCCTGATGTGTCCTGTCCGGAAGTGGTGCGCTACACAGGGAGATGTTACGCGCGCTGAGCCGCCCTCCCGCCAGAAAAAGAAGCAACTCTGGTGCGCTCTTGATTGGCGCGATGGCAATGGCAATGGCAGTAAAGCTGGTAAAGTGCGGTTGGTGCAACGCCCGCGAAAAGCTTCGCTTATGCCGGGTATGTGGGAACTGCCCCAATCGGCCGCGCGTCCGCGCCCGTTGCCGGCGTCAGCGCACTGGCGCACGTTTCGCCACTCTATTACCATCACCGACTACACGGTTCATGTATTGAGAAATGCGCGGTTGGAAGGTACTCCGCCCGCCCCGCAAGGCAAGTGGATCGCAATTGATCGCATCCCGCAGATTCCAATCACCGGGTTGACGCGAAAAATCCTGAAGGCCGGCGGCATCATCTAACTTCGTGAGTAACTTTGTGAGGCATTTCTGCTATGAAGTGGCTCGATCGCTTTTTCGGAGGTCCGAAAGATATGGCTGCACTGCCGGCCGGAAGCAAAGCGCCTGACTTTTCTCTGCCCGCCGTCTTTAGCGACAAAGACGGCGGCAAGTTCTCA
>Ga0182019_10001002_pt1 | contig 14158 bp, 15 predicted proteins | sample 812E2MmetaG_FD_120483 | JGI IMG/M metagenome (GOLD analysis project Ga0182019, IMG submission 120483) | Permafrost microbial communities from Stordalen Mire, Sweden - 812E2M metaG | ecosystem: Environmental > Terrestrial > Soil > Wetlands > Permafrost | place: Sweden: Stordalen | collected...
TAGCCGTTGCGGCGCACGCAGATGTGCCCTTCGGGGTTGAGCGGCTGGCCGCAGAACGGGCACGGCGGGCGACCACCGGCCACAACCTCCAGCGCTCGGGCGGCGAAGACGAGCGCCCGGCGCGGCTCGAGGCGAACCCGCACGAGGTCGATCTCCTCGTCCTCGTCCTCGACCTCGGTCTCGACCGCCTCCTCTTCTTCGCCTTCCTCATCCCCCTCGTCTTCGGTGATCTCCCGGGCCTCCACGATGATGCTCTCATCGTCGCCATCCCAGACGATGGCCATCGTGCCGACCCGGAACGCCTCGACCAGCGGCTCTTCGAGCGGCGCCCGATCGACCTGGTCGGCGGCCGGCTCCTCCGGAACGTCGGCTCCGCGGGTGCGAACCTCCGCAAGGAGTTCCGTGAGGCGTTCGGCCAGGAGAGCGACTTGGACCTTCTCAAGCCTGACCGTGACGACGCGCGTGCCCTCTCGAGCCTGCAGGTAGAAGACGCGGCTGCCAGGCTGGCCGACCGCCGCGGCGATGAAACGATCCGGGTCCTCGAATATGTAAACCCGACGAGGCATTGAGTCTCCAGGCGATCGAGGCGCTGATGCGCCGCCATGTCGAATCTATACCCCCGCGCGCCGGGGCTCCTGAAGCTTCAGGCCGCCGCCCACGCGTCGAAGCGACCCCCTCGACAGATCCTCTGGACAGTCGCACTTGGATGACAGCCATCGGGACTCCATTACTTGCTAATTAGCAAGGCCACCTTGACAAATAGAAAGGTAGCATGCCATAGTGGCAACCAACGAGGTCCAGGCCGCCAAAGATGCCGGTTGGGCCTCGGGAATGAAGGAAACGATGGCACGCGACGTAATCTCGACCTGTCCGGTCTGTTCGAGCGAGCTGTTCGTGACCCGGCTTCAATGCCGGGGCTGCGGAACGGCGATCGAAGGCGACTTCAGCGTCGGCCGCTTCGGGCGTCTCAGCCGCGAGCAGCTGGCTCTTCTGGAGAGCTTCCTGCGCTCGCGCGGCAATCTCAAGGAACTCGAACGAGAGCTCAAGCTTTCGTATCCCACGGTCCGTGCCCGGATCGACTCGCTTGTTCGAGCGCTCGGCCTGGCGGATGGACCATTCGCCGAGGACGGCTCCGACGATGGATCGGGGCGCGATGACACGACCGGCCTTCGCCGCGAGGTCCTGGAGCGGCTGGCTCGACACGAGATCACGGCGGACGAGGCTGCGGCCCTGATCCGCTCACGGAAGGAGTAGTTGATGGGCACGTTGGAACGCCGGGAGACGCTGACCCATCGGTTGGGGCCCGCGGGGCGCATTTCGATAAAGACCGTCACCGGCATGCTGCGGGTTCGAGGCATCGAAGGCGAAGACGTCCATGTGACCGTGACCTACCGCATCCGCGCCGCCGACCACGCGTCCGCGGAGCGAGCTCTCGAGAGCGGTCGTGTATTGGTCGATCGCGGTCCCGACTCGCTCGAGATCGAGACGCCGGAACGTCGCCTCTCGACCGGTTTGGCCTGGCTTTTCGGCGGAGCGCGCGTCAGCGCCGATTTCGTCGTCGAGGTGCCGTGGGGGGCGAAGCTCAATTTCGAAACGATGAGCGGCTCGGTCGAGGCCATGAACCTGGTCGGCGATCAGAAGTACCGGACGGTCTCCGGGGACATCCGCCTCTGGAACCTGGGTGGGCTCGTCGAGGCTGGGACGATCTCCGGCGGTATCACTCTCGACGGTGGGACCGCGCTGAGGCTGAGGGCCAACACGATCTCAGGAAGCATCAGAGCCCGGGCCGGGCTATTCCACTCGGTGACTCTGTCCACGACCAGCGGCGGAATCACGGTCGTCGGAGCTCTGGATCCTGCCGGAGATCACCGCGCCGAGTCGATCTCAGGGAGCGTCGATCTGACGCCACTCTCGGGGGTCACGGCCGAGCTCAAGACGGTCTCCGGCTCGGTCCGTTCTGAAATAGAGCACCGCGTCGAAGGCAGTCGGGGCTTTTGGCGGGCGGTCGTCGGTGATGGAAGTGCGATCCTGCGTGTCAACTCGACATCGGGCTCACTTCGTCTGCTGGCGCCACGGCCATCCGACACGCCCGGCGGAGCCGCCCCCCAGGGGCCAGCTAGTGCTGCACCCACGGGCACGCCGGTCGCTCCGACAACCCCAGCCGGCGCCCCGCCCTCGGCCGGGGCAACCGCTGCGGGCGGGCCGGTTTTCACCGTACCCGCGACGGAGTCGGTCTTGACGCCGGCTGCGGCGGCAGCCGACGAGACGGCACGCGGCGAAGACCCGGCCGAAAGCTGGAATCCCGACGAGACGGCCGAGGAGGCCGCTGACTACGAGCGCGACGATCGCGCCGACGCAGAAGAGCTGGCGGTTCTCCAGGCGCTCGAACGAGGCGAGATCGGCGTCGACGAGGCCGCGGCCAAACTCGAGCGGAAGGGCGGCGGCGACGATGTCCGGTGAGCTCGAAGCGCTCCTCCGCCTCGTATCCGAAGGTCGCATCACGGCCGCAGAGGCTGCCCCTATCGTCGCCGCCCTCGAAGAAAAGGGCCGCATCGACGCACGAGGCGCCGACACCGGAACGGCTTCGGCGTCGGGCACAAGTGGCGACCCGACCCGGGTTCGAAACGGTAGCCGCGACGCGGGCCGGCGGCCGGGCCCGGGCCAGGAACTCCTCGAAGGCCGCAGGCTGCGCGTATTCGTGGCCGAGAACGGCCGCCAGGTGATCAACATCCAGATCCCGCTGGCAGCAGCTGGGTTCGCGATCGATCAGGTCCCCGGGCTGTCTTCGGAGCACCGGTCTCGCATCGTCGAGGCGATCCAGAACGGCCTCACCGGGCCGATTCTCGAAGTCTCCGACGACGGCGACGAGGTCCGGATCGTCATCGAGTAGTCAGGCGGCCCGAGCCGCGAACCATCCCAGGAAACCAACCCGGACCGCCGGCGGCTCGGGTCTGGATATCTGTTGCCGCAAACAGATGAGGAGCCGGCCGGTAGGCGCCAGGAGAGGCGAAAAGGAGAGGGCAATGTTGCTGGAAATCGAAAACCTGACCAAGGTCTTCCGGGGCGGAGTCCGGGCCAACGACGAGATCGACCTGTCGATCGCCGCCGGCGAGGTCTTCGGTCTCCTGGGTCACAACGGCGCCGGCAAGACGACCCTGGTGAGCCAGGTCGTAGGTCTGCTCAGGCCGACCGCGGGCAGCATCAGAATCGACGGCCGCGACATGGTCGCCGACCCCGGCAGGGCACGCCGGCTGTGCTCCTTCCAGGCTCAGTCGCAGGTGCCCATCGACGGCCTCACGCCCCGCCAGGCGATCGAGCTGCTTGGCCAGCTCCGCGGCGCGCCGCGGTCGGATGTCCGCCGCCGGCGAGCGCTTCTGGTCGATGCTCTCGAGCTCGGCGAATGGCTCGACGTCGACGCGGCCCGGCTCTCCGGCGGCGTGAAGCGCCTCGTCGCCTTCGCCATGGCCGCCGTCGCGCCCGGACGCCTGGTCATGCTCGACGAGCCCACGAACGACGTCGACCCTGTTCGCCGCCGCCTGCTGTGGCAGCAGGTGAGGTCACTCGCGGACGAGGGCGCGGCCGTGCTCCTCGTGACGCACAACGTCGTCGAGGCGGAGCGGTCGGTGGATCGTCTGGCAATCCTGGACGCGGGCCGGGTCATCGCCGAGGGAACGCCGGCCGAACTCAAAGCCGGGTTGGGTGCCGAGCTTCGGCTGGAGCTGGTGATCGACCCTCGCTCGACGGAGCTCCCCGTCTCGCCTTTCGGCCGCTCGGTCGTCCCCGTCGGCAACCGGCTCATGGTCGGCGTCCCGACCGGTGCCGCCGGGCCTGCCGTGGCATGGGCGGAGTCGCTCCAACGGGACGGAGCCGTGGAGGAATTCACTCTCGGGCCGGCCACCCTAGAGGACGTTTACGTTGCCCTGGTCGGTGGCCAGGAGGCCAGATCGGCCGAGATGGAGGCGAGACTCGATGCAAGCGCTGCGTAGTTATCGACTGCTCGTAACCTGGCAGGCCCTGCGGAAGAAGTCGTACCTGCCGCTGATGATGGCGGTCCAGACGCTCTTCTCGCTTGGGATCGTGCTCGGCTACCCGCTGCTCTTCCCAACGCTGGACAGGACCACGATCTACCTGATCGCCACTGGCGCCCCGGCGATCTCCATGCTTTCGGTTGGGCTGGTCGCCCTGCCGCAGACGGTAGGCGAAGCCAAGGTGGAGGGCAGTCTGGCGTACATGCGCTCGCTGCCGGTGCCGAGGCTCGCCTATCTGGTGGCCGACCTGACGGTCTGGCTCGCCATCGTCGTGCCGGGTGTCGTCCTCGGCGTGCTCGTCGGAGCCTGGCGGTTCGGGCTCGATATGCAGGTCAGCCCTCTGGTGATCCCGGCCGTTCTAATGGTGGCCCTCACCGCGACCTGCGTCGGCTACGCCCTGGCTTCGACCCTGCCGTACATGCTCACGGTCATCATCACTCAGGCGATCGTCGTTCTGGTCTTCATGTTCTCGCCGCTGACCTTCCTGCCGGACAAGCTACCGGGCTGGCTGGAGACGATCCACCGGCTGCTGCCGATCCAGGCGATGGGCGAGGTGACGCGAGGGACTCTCGCTCCGAACGTGTTCCCGCTCCCGGCCGGCGCCTTCCTCACCCTCGCCGTCTGGTGTGTGCTCGGCTTCGCGGTGACGTACGCGGCGATGACGCGCAGGGCGTGACGGCGAGCTAGGCTTGGCCAATGAAGCGGCCGAACGATCCGACGAGGATCCGATGAGCGGACAACCGGGCAAGTTGCCCGCCCGCGACTTCGAGGAGATCCGCCTGGCCGAGGCACTGGAGCGCGGCCGCTGTCCGATCTGCGACGCTCGCCAGGAGTCCTCTTTCGCCGCGCTGCGCGGCCTGGCGCGGGAGGGTGCAACGGACCGAGGGTTGCGGGCCCAGATGGACAAGGGCCTGGGCTTCTGCCGACCCCACAGCGTCGGCCTCTCGAAGATGGAGCTCCTGCAGACGAGCAGCCAGCTCGCGACGGCGGTTCTCCTGGACGCCGTCCTGCGGCGCCGGCTGGCGACGCTCAAGAAGCTCGCCACTACGGATGCCGCGGCGCAGGGTCGTGGGTTGGCCGACGTCGCCGAACCGAAATGCCCGGTCTGCGCCCGGGCTGCAGAGGCCGAGCGGACGGCCGTCGACCGGCTGCTATCGCTCTCGGCGGATCCGGCCTGGTTGGCCTCACTGGGAGCGGCCGAGCTTTGCCTGACCGACATCTACGCATTGTGGGCGGCCGCCGCTGCGGGTCCGAAGGACGTGCAGGCGCGCTGGAGCGGGATCCTGGCCTCGCAGCTCGCGCGTCTCGAACAACTGCAGAAGACGCTCGCCGAATACGCGCACAACAGCACCGTGGACCGGCGGGCCCTGATAACCGCCGAGCAGCAGGCGGCCGGCGCCGCCTCGATACGGCTCTTCGGCGGCTCCCCGGATCGCGACCGTACCCGCTGAGATCGCCTGTCGGCCGGCGCATTCCTTCGTTGGCGCCTGCGCTCCTCGCTCACGCACCCTGAGGTGCGCTCGCGCCGGTGCTCGATGCCCGGCGCTTCGGGTATTAGCGGGGATCGGCGAAGAGGCGGTCGAAGCCGGGGGTCCAGGCCAGGCGACCGTTCGAGCCGTCCGGGTCGGCGGTGATCGTGCAGCCCGCATATCCGGCCAGCCCGGCAACCCAGGCAAGGCCCGTCTTCCCCATGGCGAAAGCCGCAGTGGCGTAGGCGTCGGCGTAGGTCAGGCTCGGCCCCACGATCGTGACGCTCAACACGCCGTCGGGGGCCTTTCCGGTGAATGGGTCACGCACGTGCTCGCCGCGTTCATAGGCTCCGGAGGTGGCGATGGCGCCATTTCGGACGCCGACCACGGTCGCTACCTTGTCGGCCTGGAGGGGGTGTCTAATGCCGATCCGCCAGGGAGTCGTAGGCCCCGCCTCGCCACGGACGACGATGTCGCCGCCGCCGTTGATGCAGAAGTTCCTGGCCCCGGCGGTCTCGAGGATGAGGCCCGCATTCTCGAGGGCCCAACCCTTGACCAGACCGGACGGGTCCAGGCCGCCATCCGGTCGGTGTGCCCTGATGTCGAAGTAGCCCTCGCTCGTGGCACGGATCTCCTCGCAAATGTGGAGGACGTCGCGCAGATCGGGGCTGCAGTCGTCCTCCGAGATCTCGCCGCGGCTCAGCCGGCTGACTTCGCTCTCGGGCTTGTACGTGCTGAAGCGCAAGTCGATGTCGCGCAGGTAGTCGAATGCTTGATCGAGCGCCGCCGGAGATAGGTCGGGGTCGCGGACGTCGAAGCTGATGGCCGTGCCCATGATCTGCTCGACCCTTCGCAATCCGAAGAGGGGCGCGGTCCCGGACAATGGCTCAAGCTGCCCCATCTGCCCTCGATCGCCAGTCATGCCAGCATTATGGTGCTGGGGCCGAAAAGGTTCGACGACGAATCTGGCGCATGGGGCGGCTCAGATCGGTGGGCTTGGGTTCGCCGCCGGGCGCGCCCGCAAACTGGCCGGTCCGCAGGATCCGGAGCCGTCACCCGGAGTCACGGCGAGGCTCCAAGGGCTCAAGGAATTGCACGCGACGGGCCAGCTGACCGATCCGGAATTCACCGCCGCGAAGCGCCGGCAGCTGGAGCATCAGGGTCGGGTCGCTTCCGGCCGTTGGGCGCAGGCAAACGTTTCAGAATTGTGCAATGCTGCGCGCCAGCGGCGGCGCAGGCTGACTGGCAGCGTCGCCGCCGCACCCCCAAGACTCGTCCTCGGTTATTGCTGCCTCATGCCCGGTGACCTCGCCTTCAGGGTAGCCGCCGCCTAGCCCGGCTGGGGGTTGAAAAACTAGATTCAGGTGCTTAGGATTGCTAACCCCGGAGTCCGGCCAAGAATCGGCCGGGTTCGGTCGGGAATGAGCAAGGGAAGACGAGAAATGGCCATCTCGGTGGTCGTTGATCCTCGACCGCGCCCAGACACGCGGACGCAAGACATGTGTCCCGCGGCGCTCCGCGCCATGGTCATCTGGCCGCGCCTGGACCGACGAGCCCTCGCACGATGCGGCTGCGACCCGGCTCGCATAGCGAACTACGTGTCCCGGCGAACGCGGATGCCGATCCGGTCCATCGAGGCTCTGCTGAAGCGGTCGTAAGCGGCCCGCGGCGATCTCGCGCCACCCCGGGGGAACTATTCGATCTGTGCGATGTGGGCCGGCGCGGCTGACTGGTGCGCGCCCGCGAGGGGCGGTCAGCCGCGATAGCGGAAGCAGCCGGGTAAGTGGTCGTCCACCAGGCCGACGCTCTGCATCAAGCTGTACACGATCGTGGAACCGACAAACCGGAACCCATGCCTGCGCAGGTCCGCAGAAAGCGCGTCCGACTCCGCCGTCGTTACCGGTACGTCGCGCCTGCCGCTTCCCGGATTCATGGTCGGAGCGGGGCGGGGGAGTCTGGACGCCAGGTAAGCCTGGAACGAGCCGTGCTCCTTAGCCAGGGCCAGCAAGAAGGCGGCGTTGGCGATCGTGGCGTCGATCTTGGCCCGGTTGCGAACGATTCCGGCATCCGCCAAAAGGCGTTGGCGATCCACGTCGCCGAAGCCCGCGACGGCCTCGGGCTCGAATTCGGCGAAGGCTCGCCGGAAGGCCGTCCGCTTGTGCAGAATCGTCGCCCACGAAAGACCGGCCTGGAAACCCTCGAGCGCCAGGCGTTCGAACAGGGCACGGTCGTCCGAAACCGGCACGCCCCATTCGGTGTCGTGGTATTCGACCATCTCGGGATCGGCACCGGCGAGACCGTCCGGCCACCAGCAGCGCAACCCGGCGTCGGGCTCGCTCCATTTCTGGCCCATCAGGGGTTGTGCTCGACGAAGCGCACGACCGCGTCGCGGAAGATCTCGGCTCGTTCCACAGCCGTGGCGATCGAAGCGAGATCGACCGGCAGATTCAGGTCGCCGCTCGAGGCTTTGCGGAGGTCCGCGGCGTCCAGCAACCAGCGGTGGTACGCCGAGTACATCCTCCCGCTTCTACCGAACTGGCTGCCGTATGCGATGCAGACGGCCTGAGTCGGACCGGGAGCCAGCCCATCGACATCGAGGCAGGCTTTGGCCAGCCGGAGCATGGCCACGCAAGCTCGCTCCGCGGCGGCCTCTGTATCTTCGGCGTCCAGTTCGCGGTGAGCCGAGGCGATAGCTCGCTCGGCACCCTCGATGAGTTGCGCGGCCCGTTCGCTCATCCGGACATCGCCTCCGATCGCATGACACTGAGGCGGCCCTCTATTTCGCTCTGCCAGGCCGCCTCGGAAACGAACACTCGACTAACGATCAGTCCCAGCTCGAGCGAAATGCCGGCAAAAGCTGCGCTGGTCCGCTCGAGTTCGTCGCCGTAGCGGTCGATTGTGTTCAGGACGACGACGATCTCCACGTCCGCGTCCGGTTGGGCGTCTCCGCGAGCGCGGGCACCGTAGAGGAACACGCCGGCCAGCCGCTCGGCGTAGAGCGGACCAAGCCCTGCAGCTAGACGACTCAAGACTCGGAGACCAAGGGCGTCGGGGCGACGTGGATTCGTCCGGGCCGGCGCCGAGCCGCGTATCGTGCGCGGCGGTCTGGCGGGTTCTGGCGTGGCATCGACCGGCGCCACGCCGTTCGCGGCGTGATCTGGCGCCTGGACCGCCGGAACGAGGAGCAGTGTGCGGACCATCGTCGCGAAGGGGGACGAGGTCGGCCGAAAGTAGACCTGGTGCCCTTCCGCCTCGCGCTCGACCAGGCCGGCGGCCACCAGAAGTGCGAGCTCGCGGCTGGCGGTGCCCGGGCTGGTCCCGACCCGCCGCTGGATTTCGCGCAAGTGGAGGCGCTGATCGGGTTCGGCAATGAGAAGGGCCAGAATCCGGCGGCGGATAGAAGACTTGCCCATGACCATGTCGACCGCAGCGGCGTTCTCAGTCACGAGAACGATTGTTCTCACGCATGGGAACAATCGTACTCGGAACCGAGAACTGGTCAATGGCCGGTTCTCGGGCTCGCGGGCCGGCGTGGCCGACACGTGGCGTTGTCCTCGTGCGCCTTGGTCATCGGAGGAGCTGCGGCCGGCCGTGGGCGCCTGTCACGCTAGCTTGCCATACTCACTTCATGAAGGCGCGGGAACTCGGTGATCTGAGCTCGGACACATCGGACGGGGGAGCAGCCGGGGCGAGGCGATCCTCGCGGCCGGGCCGCCTCGACCAGCAAGCGCCGCCGCGCCCCCTCTGGCGGTACCGGGCGATCAGGTTCACGCTGGGGATTCTGACCAGGACATATGCAGACTTCGGTGTCGAGGGAGCCGAGTTGCTGCCGGCCGGACCATCGATCCTCTGCTTCAGTCACCAGAATTGGATCGACCCGTTCTTCCTGATATCGGCGTTTCCTGCGAGACCACGGACCCACTTCTTCGGCCCGGAACAGGAGGACATGACTCGCGGTTTCCGGAACAGGCTCATGCGATGGGCCGGCGTGGCGGTGCCGTATCGGCCGGGTCGGCGTGGCCTGGTCGCGGCGACTCGCCGAGTGGAAGAGTTGCTGGCCGCCGGCGACTGCCTGGCCATCGCCGGCGAGGGACGCATCCACGCCGGGGAGGGAGTGGTCCTGCCGCTCCTGGATGGCCCCGCTCATTTGGCCCTGCGGTCCGGGGTGCCGCTCGTGCCCGTGGCGATCAACGGCACGAGCTGGCTGGCCTTCCGGCGAAGAGTGCGCGTCAGGATCGGGCAGCCGATCGAGCCCGTCGCCGGCGGCTCGCGACGCCCGACCGCGGCCGACATCGAAGAGCTGACAGCGGAGGCTCGGGCGGTGCTGCTCGGGCTGGTCGCGGACTTCCCGGACCCGCCTCGGTCGCGCTGGATCGGAGGGCGGCTGACCGAGCTGTTCAACGACTGGCCCGAAGGCGCGCGGCCGCCGGTTCCGCCTCGCACTGCGGCCGGAGCGGACACGTAGCTCGTGCGATACTGCGCCGACACGCAGAAGGAGCACATGTGGGCGCCACGGGCCTTGCCGCCAACCCGACCGAATATCGCAAGCGTCTCGGCGATCAGACCGACGATCAGCTCGACTCGTGGGCGAAGGAGCTGATGCGGGACGTCGCTATTCGGCGGGGCGTGATCAAGGTCGTGACCGATGTACGGCAAACTGCTCGCCTCGACGAGGCCGGTTTCCGGCGTGTCTTCGCCCGCGGCGGCGGCGCTCCGCAGACCGTCGGGTTCGACGCTCAGGGCAATCTGATGGTGCCGGCCATTTCCCTGCACTGCCTGGTGACCGGTCTGCGGGCAGTCGCCGCCGATGCCAGGTCGCGCCTGATCGATTACCTCGCGGCGAACTTCGACGAGATCGTCTACGTCTGAGCCGGCGTTTCGCCAGCCTCGTCTGCCGCAGTCGAGCTTCGCTGGCCGCCTGGTCGGTCTCGGCCGTCTTGTCCATCCCTTTCCGTCCGCGCTCGACGCGGTGGCCGCGGGCATGATCGCCCTCATCGCCGGGGCGGATGGGTTTGTGGCGACTCGACTGGCGGTCGGGATGCTGGGGTTGCAGTTCGCTATCGGCACGGCTAACGACGTGGCCGACGAGTCGCGCGACCGCCTGAGCCGCCCGCGTAAGCCGATCGTGGCCGGAATGGTCGAACCGCGTCAGGCCAGAGCTGCGTTCGTTGTCGCAGCCGGGGTCGGGCTTGTGGCGGCCGCGTCCGTGGGCGCCGCCCCTTTGGCCGTGGGGATCGTGGGGCTGGGGGTTGGATTGATCTACGACCTCCGCCTCAAGGGGACCGCTCTCTCCTGGCTACCGTTCGCGGTAGGGGTCGCCCTTCTACCCGTCTACGCCTGGATTGGGGCCACCGGCAGTTTGCCGACCGCGTTCTGGGGGATAGTCGCGATGGCGCTGCTCGCTGGGGCTGTGCTAGCAGTGGCGAACGCAGTCGCAGATATCGAGCGCGATCGACAGGCTGGAGCAGCCTCGGTCGCGACCATTCTCGGCCGCGACCGCGCCATCGCGGTGGAAGCCGTGGGCCTGGTGCTGCTGCAGACGACTGTCGAGGTATCGTCGGTGGCCGCCGGGCTCAGCGGGGCGGCACTTCCGGTCGAACTGGCGGGCATCACGTTGAGCTGGCTTGGGCTGAGGCTCAGCGCCGGCCATGACGAGCAGGTTGCCCGACTGGGCTGGGAGGTGCAGGCGGTCGCGATGGTCGTCATGGGCGCCGCTTGGCTGGCGGCGCTCGGTTCGGCCGGACGCCTGTAGATCCCGACCGCTCGGCTGAGGGACGGACTCTAGTGGTCCGCGCCGCCTCGCCGGACCAGCGTGATGGCATTCTCGAGTCGAACCCGGGCGATCGTCAGATACTTCGCCAGGTTCTGGCGGTCGGTGGCGTCGATGGTCTTCATCGCGTCCGACTGGATGACCGCGATGAGGTCGGTGATGGCGTCGGCCAGCTGTGCTCGGACGGCGATCAGGGAGTCGTCCGTCACCGGGCGCCCGGCACCGGTGCCTATCCAGTTTGCGTTGCCCTCCGCGCCGATCTCGTCCTCGATCGTCCCGATGGAGCCAGCTTGTGCGGCTGGGGTTTTGGAGGATCGCCTTGCTCTTGGGGCGTCATCGATCCGTTCGCGCAACTTCACCAGCGATAGCTCACCACGGGCCACCATGTCGGCGAGCTTCTTGCGCTTTTTGGGATCGGTGACCTTGAGCAACTCGTAGGCATGGGAGAGGGTGTCTTTGCGTACAGACACGAGCTCGCGAATCTCGGCCGGGGCGTCGGCCAGGCGGAGCCGATTCTCGAGATAGCCTTTGTCTTTACCGAGCTTCTGCGCCAGCTTGCGAATGCTGTAGCCGTGCTGACGAATCATCTTGTCGTAGATCATGGCTTCATCGATCGGGGAGAGGTCTTCGCGCTGAAGGTTCTCGATGACCGAAATCTCGAGGGCGGTCTCGTCGTCGATGTCCTCGATCAAGGCTGGAATGACGTCCAGACCCGCCGCGGTTGCCGCGCGCCAGCGGCGTTCGCCGGCGACGAGCTGGTAGCGGCTCGCCGGGAGCGGCCGGACCAGGATCGGCTGCAATACGCCGTGCTCTTTGACGGAGGCAGTCAGATCGGTGAGCCCCGCCGGATCCATCGCCATGCGCGGCTGATTGGGATTGGGCTCGACGCGATCGACCGGAATGTTGCGGACGGCCGATGGCCGGATGATGGTGGTGTCGTCCGCGGAGAGCAGGCTGAGGACGTTCTGCGAGAGCTCCTGACCTCGCTCCTCGTTCAGGCGAGCCGAGGCGGCGGCCCGGAAATCTGGCCTAGCCAAGCGCCATTACCTCCTTGGCGAGCTCGCGGAAGTTGTTCGCCGCATCCGAATTGCTGGCGTACTCGGTGATTGGGCGGCCTGTGAGCGGAGCCTCTCCGAGTTTGACGGCGTTGCGGATGATCGTGTCGAAGACGTGGTTGTCCCCGTGCTCGCGCATCTCCTCGAGCATCTCCCGGCCCAGGACGGTACGTGAGTCGTAGAAGGTTGGAAGCAGACCCATGACCCGCAGGTTCTTGTTCAGCTTGGAGCGGATCGTCGCGATGACCTTGGCCAATGCGGCCAGACCCTTCAATGCGTAGTACTGAGTCTGGACCGGGATGATGACGCCGTTGGCAGCCACCAGGCCGTTGATCGTGAGAAGCCCAAGCGTCGGCGGGCAGTCGATCAGGATGTAGTCGTACTGGCTCTGAGCCCACTCGTCGACAGCTTCTGAAAGGGCGTACTCGCGGCCGATGGCGCTGAGCAGGTCGACTTCGGTCGAAGCCAGGTCGAGCGTCGCCGGGGCGACATCGATGTTCGGCGTCTGGGTCGAGACGACGATTTCCTGCAGGCGGACCCGGGGCTCGCCCAGGACGTTAGCCATCGAATACTGGATGGTCGCAAGGTTGATCCCGAGTCCGACGCTCAGGTTCGCCTGGGCGTCCATGTCGACGCACAACACTCGCAGGCCGTGCTCCGCGAGCGCGCCGGCCAGATTGATGGCGGTGGTCGTCTTGCCGACGCCACCCTTCTGGTTTGCGATCGCGATCACAATGGCCAAGGAGTATCACCTCGCTCTGAATGCACGGTCGCGTGACGGTTCGATTCTGACGGGCCGGAATGGCAGAGTGGTGTTGAGATGCTACCGCAGCCTGCTTCGAGGGGCCGCGCTTATCCACAAGACTTTGGAGTTGTTCACCGATTCTGTGGATAAACAGCGCGCGTCGTCCACCATCCGGATGAGTTGCACGACGAGTCGCGAGCAGCAGACCGACGACTGTGGGAATCGAAGCCGCCCCGTCTTTGTGCAAAGACGTTCTGGGCTTAGGGAAATGCCCCTACGGGATGGCCCCGATGGCTGCTCTTCGTATCTGGCGAACGACGGCACCGGGGACCTCGAGAAGGTCCGGCGAGGGTCGGCCGAAACTGGGGCCCCGAAGGACTTGAGCGCAACCCGGACCCGGCGTGGCCGGGATCTCTCGGCGCTCCAACTGGCACGCCACCCCAGGTCCGTGCCATCATCCAATAGCGCGACCGTCTGGTCGAAGGCGGAATTGCTGGAGGAGCGGTACGTGTCGCAGGACCAGGGAGTCAACAACGGGGGATCGGGGGACGGGACCGCGGACGATCCCGGCCGCGATCGATGGCGCGCCACGACGCGGGCCAAGGCGATGTCACGTTCGCCGGAACGCCAGGAGCGGTTCCTGACGACATCGGGAGTTGAGATCCAGGACCTCTACACGCCGGCGGACGTGGCCGGTCTGGACGAAGAGCGCGACCTCGGCCGGCCGGGGGAGTACCCGTATACGCGCGGCGTCCAGCCGACGATGTACCGCGGCCGCTTCTGGACGATGCGCCAGTACGCCGGGTTCTCGACCGCCGCCGATACCAATCGCCGCTTCCGCTATCTTCTCGAGCAGGGCCAGACCGGCCTTTCGGTGGCCTTCGATCTCCCGACCCAGATGGGCTACGACAGCGACGCTCCGGAGGCGGAGGGCGAGGTCGGGCGGGTGGGCGTACCGATCTGCTCGCTGGCCGACATGGAGACCCTGTTCGCCGGGATCCCCCTCGGCGAGGTCAGCACCTCGATGACGATCAACGCCACGGCGGCACCGCTCCTGGCCCTGTACGTAGCCGCGGCGCAGAAGCAAGGGA
>Ga0182019_10001003_pt1 | contig 14156 bp, 12 predicted proteins | sample 812E2MmetaG_FD_120483 | JGI IMG/M metagenome (GOLD analysis project Ga0182019, IMG submission 120483) | Permafrost microbial communities from Stordalen Mire, Sweden - 812E2M metaG | ecosystem: Environmental > Terrestrial > Soil > Wetlands > Permafrost | place: Sweden: Stordalen | collected...
CTATGAGGTCTCGTGGTATCATGGCCAGCAGCGCGAGGGCTCATTTGGCCTTAACTTGATGGTCGATTTGATCCGGTTTTAAGCGATTGCACCCGGCTGGCATCGGTCCGGGTCGGGGCGATCGCGACGCGGCCGGTCCATCCTGGTTTCACTTTCGATTCGCGCCGCGCACTCCACTGGCCACCTGACTGCGCTGCCGGAGCTACCATTCTCCTCCGATGACGTCCGCCTCAATCGTCCCCAACCAACAGAGGACGTTCCTGCGCCTGTGGGGGCACCTGCAGCCGCACCTGTCATCGGACCGCAATCTCCCTGCGCGCATCCAGAAGGCCCTGCGGCACCGCGAATTCGGCGCCCGCGACCGGCGCCTTTATCGCGAACTGCTTTACACCGCCTTGCGCTACCGGCCGTGGATCGCTGAGCTTGCGGCTCGGTCGCCGGATGAAGCGGTGCGCGCCGTCGCCTGGCTCGCGGCCGACCTGCCGGCGACCCGCGGCTTCCGGGAAGCCCTGGTCCCCGGGTGGCCATCGCCCCCTGAGTCGACAGCGGCGCGCGCCAGGCATCTTGGCACCAGCCGGGAACTGCTCCCTGACTGGTTTCGCGCACACTGCGCCGCCGCGTTTGTACCACCCGACCTTGAAGCGCTGCACCGCCGCACACCGTTGTGGATCCGGCTGCAACCCGAAGCCGGCGAGCGCGTCCGGGCGGAATTTCTCCAGCAGGGGTGGCGCGTGCGCACACCGGAGGTGGAGCCCGGCGCCTGCGAAGTGCTGGCGGAAGCCGACCTCACCTCCACCCAGGGGTACCGCGAGGGCCGATTCGAGATTCAGGATCTCGGCTCCCAACTCATCCTCGCCAGCGCCGCCCTCGCGCCCGGCGGATCCTGGCTCGACGCGTGCGCCGGAGCCGGAGGGAAAACCCTCCAGCTCGCCAGCCTGCTCGGCCCGGAGGGACGGGTCGACGCCTTTGATGTCCGGGTCGGCGCCATGGCGGAGCTCCTCCGGCGAACGCGTCGCGGCGGCTACGCCAACATCCGCCCGCTCGCGCAGGTTCCCGCCGAAGGGCTTTATGACGGAGTGCTGGTGGATGCGCCGTGCAGCGGCAGCGGCACCTGGCGACGGGCTCCGCACCTGAAATGGTGCACCGGACCCGCCGATATCACGGCCCATGCCGCCCTTCAGCGGGAGTTGCTCGCCCGTTTCAGCCGCCTGGTCCGGCCCGGCGGACGGCTGGTCTATGCAACCTGCTCGCTGAGTCGTCAGGAGAACCAGGAGGTGATCGCGGCATTTCTTGCCGCCCACCCCGGGTTCTCCGCGGCGCCCCCGGCCCGCACCTTTGGCTGCCCGGCCGATGCCGGGGGCCTGACCATCCTTCCGGCGATTCACGACACCGACGGTTTTTTTGTTAGCACGATGCGGCGGTTCCGCTGATTTTTCCGTTGCGGCGCGCCGGCGGTCACCAACCATGGCCGCGTGGTTCCCGACGCCGACTATCGCATCAAGCTCCAGGTCTTCGAAGGTCCGCTCGACCTGCTGCTCTTTCTTATCCGGAAGAACGAGCTGGATATCTACGATATCCCGATTGAGCAGGTGACGCGGCAATATCTCGACACGATCTTTGCCATGCAGCAGCTCGACCTGGAGCTGGCCGGGGAGTTCTTCGTGATGGCGGCCACCTTGATGGAGATCAAGAGCCGCATGCTCCTGCCCAAGGACCTGCAGGCCACCGACCCCAACGCGGCCGCGGAGGAGGAGATGGACCCGCGCTGGGAGCTGGTCCATCAGCTCATCCAGTACCGGAAGTTCAAGGAGGCGGCCGGCCGGCTGGGTGAGCTGGCGGTCGAACGGCAGGACATGATCGCGCGGTACGTGTCGGCGCTCTCCGACCGGAGCGACCGCCCGCTGAAGAACACCGACCGCATCGAACTCTGGAACGTTTTCAACATCGTGTTGCGCCGGCTCGCCGAGAAGCTGGTCGTGGGGGAAATCCATGACGAGCAGGTGACCGTCGCCGACCAGATGGAGCTGCTGCTCGCCCGGCTCCAGACCCAGCCCCGGTTCGTCTTCTCGCAGCTTTTCGCCACGACCGTGAGCTTGCGCATGCTCATCGCCACCTTCCTTGCAGTGCTGGAGCTGACCCGCCTCAAGCGTCTGCGCATCAGCCAGGATGCAGCGTTTGCCGACATCCTCTGCGAGGCCGTTGTGGAGAACAAACTTGAAACACCGGTGCCGCCGACCACTGTGATGGCGTGAAATTGGGGAGGACAAAAAGGAAGAAACGAAGGCAAGCCGCCCTGCTGGGCGTGGGTCTGGACAACCACGACGGTCATAAACGCCTCACGACCGGGGAGAAGTTCCTTGTCGTGGGCGGCTCGGAGGAAACTCACGAGCGCATGACGGAAACAGTGGTGAAGACCTTCGAGGAACTGAAGCAGCGCGGCAAACCGCTCGAGGAGGTCGAACCGACGGAATTGACCGAGATCATCCACCGTTCGACGCCGCGCTAAATCTTCGTCGCCCGATTGACAGCTCAACCGCTTCGCCAACAGTAATCACCATGTCCGACAAAATCTTCCACCTGACCACGGCCACGTTCAATGATGCCATCGGCGCCGCGACGCCCGTGCTCGTCGATTTCTGGGCTCCCTGGTGCGGCCCCTGCAAGATGATTGCCCCCATCCTCGAGGAACTGGCGACGGAGCTGGCCGGAAAGCTCACCATCTGCAAGGTGAACGTCGACGACAACGGCGAGATCGCCGCCCGCTATGGCATCCGTGCCATCCCCACATTGCTGCTTTTCAAGGGCGGCCAGCTGGCCGACCAATATGTTGGCATGATGGACAAGGCGACGCTGAAGGCGAAGATCTCGGCCAAATTCTGATCAGCCCGCCACGATTGCGCCCGCCAGGACCAGGGCGTATCCCGTGAGAAAGCCGCTGCTCTTGCCCAGCAGCCCGATGCAATCCGCCGGGGTGGCCGCCCGGTGCAGGCCGCGCACCAGCCCGAAACCGAAGCCGCCTGACAACAGCGCGGCGGCCACGCCGGTTTCCATCCGGAATACCCCGAGGGCGCCGAGGCACAACGGCGCGGCGGCGGCGATTCCGAGCGCCGTTGCGAATTGCCACCGTGCAAAGCGTTTCCCAAAGCGGACGACCAGCGTCCGTTTGCCGGCCTTGGCATCCGTTGCGGCATCGCGATAATTGTTCGCCAGAAGGATGTTGGTGGTGAGGGCGCCGATCGCCACGGCTGCGACCATCACACCGCTGTCAACGGAACCGGCTTGCACGTAGAAGGTGGCGCCTACCGCCACGAGGCCGAAAAAGACAAAGACGAACGCATCCCCGAGTCCATGATAGCCGAGCGGAAAGGGTCCGCCAGTATACGCGATGCCGCTGAGGATGCTGGCCGCCCCGATCGCCACGAGCCACCAGCCTCCCCAGGCGATCAACGTCAGACCGCTGGCAAAGGCCAATCCGAAGGCCAGCCACATCGCCCGCTTCATTGTCGCCGGCGCCACCAAGCCGGCCGCCACGGCCCGCCGCGGGCCGACGCGCTCCCCGGTGTCGGCCCCGCGCATGAAATCATAATAATCGTTGGCGAAATTCGCGCCGATCTGCACGAGCAATGCAAAGGCGAGGCAGCACCCGGCGGCCGCCGCGTGGAACGCTCCGGCGTGCCAGGCCAGGGCCGATCCGACTACTACCGGAGAAACCGCCGCCGGCAGCGTGCGCGGCCGCATGGCGGCGAGCCAGATCTTCCACGGCGCTTCCTGGGTCGACACGGTGCGCCAAGCTAGCGGACCCGAACCCGGGCACAAGGAGATTGAGCCTGGTCGCCGTCACTCATCTCCACCGATTTCGATTCTCTGCGCTACCGGAGATCGGCTTGTACTTATCACCCTCAGGTATGCTCAACGCTTCCTCCAGCCCCCGGATCCGCTGCAACACCACCTCCGCCATCGCCTCCGGATCATTGGCTGGCAGATGCGGATGCAGGCGGCAAAGCCAGAGGTACGCTTCGCGTTCGCGTCCCAGCCGCCGCAACAGTTCTCCATGGATTCGCGCGGCGCAGTAGGGCGCGTCCGGCAATCCCGCGGCCCTCTGATACCACTCAGCCGCCGCCAAGAGATCACGCCGGCGGTAGAGCTGGATATTGGCCGTCTCCACACAGACCGCCGCGCTTTCTGGATGACAGCGGTGGGCGTCCGCAAGGTAGCCCAGGGCAGTCTCCGCCTGCTCTTCCACAATGCGCCTTTCGCCATCCGCCGAGCCGCCGCCGCGGGCGTGCGCCGCGCGGCGCCATTCGCTCATGTCATAAGCCATGATGCGGGCGCCATTCAGCCAGAAGCAAACCGGGCGGTCATCGACGGTCGTCACGAGCCGGATCAGCCTTTCGGTGGCGGGCAGATCGCAGGCCGCCCACGCCTGGTAGGTTTTGAGCCAAAGCCCGTCCGCTACCAGGGCGCGCAGTCCTCCCAACATGGCCGCACTCACCCCGGCCCCCGTGACCTGCGCGGGTCCACCGGACAGCGACGACGGCCGCCGATCCTCATTCAGTCGGTCCACCCGCTCACGCAGCGGCTGCACGACTGCGCCAGCGGCCCAAAGAGCCGCGAATGCGACGCCGGCGAACTTGGCGCTAGAGTTCACGATGACGAAAGCAATAGATGGCGAGACCGCCAAACACGCTGATATAAACCAGCGAATACAGCGTGATTCCGCCCAGATAGCCGGCCGACAGCGGCCCACCGGCCTTCACCCGGTCGACCATATTGTAGATTTCAAAATCGGGCAGGATGCCTCCAACCAGTCTCGCGGCACCCCTGATCCAAGGTAAGTCCGCCAGGCGATAAGACTGACAGGCCAAGTTCTGCAGATTGCAGATGACCAGCGCAAAAAAACCCGAAACCAGCGCAAACAGGCTGGTGCGCGCATAGCTTGCCACGGAAAGGGTGATCGCCGCCAGCACGCCCAACCGGAGCCATTGCACCATTCCCCCGGCAATCACCGCGGCATAGGAAATCCGGCAGCCATTTTCGAAGGTCCCGGAATCGGTCGCGGCGAGCGCCGCCTGCCGCCACCAAAGCAGACTGGCAAGGGAGACGATCCCCGAGGCGCAGAATGCCAGGAGCAGCAGCAGAACGCCACCCAGTTTGCCGAGAATGAATTCCGACCTCCACACCGGTTTGGCGAGGACCGTCAGCACGGTTCGCCTCTCGATCTCGCTAAAGAACAGCTGCACGGTCGTGACAATCGCCAGGATTGACCCGAAGAAGGTCAAGATGCCGAAACCGGCATCCAGCAGGAATTCCGGTTCGGGTGCGCCAAAGCTGCGGTGGTGGAAGACGAGCGCGCTGCCACCCAATGCCGCAGCCGTGATCACGAGCATCAACAAAAGCCGCTGCCGCACGGCTTCGCGGAAAGTGTTCTCCGCGATCCACGCCACGCGTCCGATCGACAGGCGCCCGCGATTCATGGCGGGCAAATCTCCCCGCTCCGGCCGCGCTGGACGGTCTCCAGAAACACCCGCCGCAGTCCCGTCCGGTTCATCCGCGTGTCGTGCAGCCGGCCCCCGCGGGCCTCCAGCCAGGCGCGCAGCTCGCCCCAGGCGTTCTCCGGAAGCGATTCAATTCCCAGCATGATCCCGCCGGCCCGCCGTGCCAGCTCATCGATCCGGCCCGCGGCGACCTGGCGGCCGTGGTCAAGCATCACCGCCCGGTCGCAGACCTCCTCCACCTGTTCGAGCTGGTGGGAGCTGAGTAGCACGGTGCGGCCCTCCGCTTTGAGGCGGCGGATCAGGGCGCCGATTTCCGCGGCGCCGGCCGGGTCGATGCCCGAGGTCGGCTCGTCAAGGATCAGCAGCCACGGGTCGGTGACGAGCGCCTGGGCCAGGCCGATGCGCTGCCGCATCCCCTGTGAATAGGAGCCGATGCGGCGGTGGGCCTCCGCGACCAGGCCGACCTTCGCGATCGCCGCCCAGACGCGTTCGGGCAGACCGGCACGCGTCAATCCGCCCATCCTCGCATAAAAGCGCACTGTTTCGAAGCCCGTCAGGTGAGGATAGAAATCCGGGGTTTCCGGCAGGTACCCAACGGCCCGCCGCGCTTCGACGCAACCGCTCGGGACCCCAAACACCCGGCAGTCCCCCGCGGTCGGCGCGAGCAGGCCAAGGATGATCTTGAGCAGGGTGCTCTTGCCGGAACCGTTTGGCCCGAGCAGCGCCGTGACCTCGCCCGCTTCGATTCCGAGGCTGATTCCATCCAGGGCCCGGATCCGGGCCGCTCCCGCCCCGGATCGGAAGTCCTTGGTTATGCCCGCGAGCTCGATGGCATTCACGGCGTCGCTTAACGAATCGTGAAACCCGCAAACTGGGGCGCGCGCCGCTGGCTGGTGCGCTCCACCGTGCGCACGAATCCGTGCATCCGTTCCTCGATTGCCCCGATGAAGCCGTTGACCTCCGGCGCGTCGCCCTCCACTTCGACGCGGACCCGGCCGTCGGGCAGGTTCTGCACGTAACCGGCGACGTCAAACTCCCTTGCGAGTTGCAGCGTGGTGTAGCGAAAACCCACCCCCTGAACCCGTCCGGACCAAAGGACCGTCTCGTGCTGAACCTCGTTTGCAGCCGACATTCCGGTACCATGAGCCGCCGGCGCCATTTCTTCAATGCGCAAAATTGCGTAGAATCATCTGGCCCGACTTGGCGGATTTCTCATTGCCTTTTTCCGCCGCCCGCCGCCACACTCCGCGACCGGGCGGAAAAGCCCCCCATCAGATGAGTGACTTTAACTCCGAGAGTTTCCCTGAGAACGAGTGGGATGAGTGTGGCGACTTGGCGTGGAACGAGTTCGACTGGGAACGCTACCTTCGGGATCAGGATGACGTGCTGCACCGTTATCTCGCGTTCTACGAGGGACTGAAGGGGCGTCCCGACCGGATCGACGAAGTCGCGAGTCTCATGGGATGGGACACCGGCCAGCTGGGCGGCGATTCGCTCGATGCGCCTGGCAGCCCGGCCAGGGAAGACACCTCCGATCCGCCGGCATTCGGCAGGAACAGCCCTCTCGAGCCCTATACGCTGCACAAGAACCCGGTTTTTGTGGCGACCAAAGCCCTCTACCTAAGCTTGAAACGCGGCTGGGAGCGCGTGGCTGGAGATCCGGGCAAAGTCGGGCAGCCGCTGGCGATCGCGACGCAAACGAGCCTGTATCGGGGAGAGGAACATGCCGTTCTCGGCGTGCAGGCGATTGACCTCGGAGACTATGCACTGGCGGTAAGCCTGTTCAAACGTGCGTTGGAGGAACTCAATCAGACGCTCGCGCTGACCAGTGATTCCACGGTGGCTGGCCGGGCGGTGAATGACTGGCGCGGCGACGCCCTGCCCCGCCTGTTCGACCTGCGGGAGATCTGGCTGCGCGTTATCAGCGAATGCCGGGAGGAGCTTGAGCGGCGCGTCGATGAGGAGGGTTGAGTCCGGCTGTGGCCGCAAAAGCCTCCCGACCAGCCTTGCAGACATGATCGTCGCCGCGGTTCGCGGTTCTTCCTCGTATCACACTGGGTCATCGGCAGATGGGTGGATTGAATGATCCTCCCGAGGGTGGTGGCCCGGCTGCGTTGATGCCGCGCCCACCGAACGGTTCATTCCGCCGGACTCCGGTCCCATGGAGCCTCCGGATGAAATGAAAACGGGTGCAACCCAAACCTCACCCAGCTCTTGGGCTAACCCCAAAAAGAGCCCGCTTTCCGCTCGCTTTCTTTGTCGCCGGGATAAATGGGTATTGCTTGTCCGCCATGTTCTTGTCTCCAGATTTTAGCCCGCCCAGCAGCATGATTGCAGCTCAAGATCATTGCAGCGCCCTTGCCGAGAATGGACTCCACCTGCACCCAGGTCTGGACTTGGCGCCCGTCATCGCCGACGGTTGCATGCTTCTGCCCTTTACTCCCCAAGCGAGTTCGTTAAAGCAAGCTGGGCCCGCTCAAGCGGCATCCTAATATGAAACAAATCGCCGCAATTCACGTCTACAGTTAATCGTCGAAGCGGCAGGCGTTTCTGTCCATTTTTAATAATGACCATCACTTTTCAGCGCACTCAACCCAAGTCGATCATGCTGCTCCTTGCCCGTTGGCCCCGCCGCCTGATGCTCGCGGCGGCTTTTTGTCCGTCGCTGATCCTGGGCCAGACCACCTACACCCCCTATACTTTCACCACCCTAGCCGGGTTGGCCGGCATCGGCGGCACCGACGGAACGGCCGGCACGGCCCACTTCAATCGTGCCTCGGCCGTGGCTGTGGACAGTCTGGGCAACACGTTCGTCGCGGACACGGAAAACAGTTCCATCCGGAAGATCGACTCGACAGGGGTTGTCACGACCTTTGCGGGAGTGAGCGGTAGCATTGGCAGCACCGATGGCACGGGCTCGGCCGCGCGTTTTTTTGATCCGGCCGGCATCGCGGTGGACAGTTCCCGCAATGTTTACGTGGCGGACACTGGCAACGACACGATCCGGAAGATCACGCCAGCCGGGGTGGTGACCACCCTGGCCGGCTCCCCCGGAATCAGCGGCTTTGCCGACGGCACGGGTTCGGCGGCGCGGTTCAACCTTCCGCTCGGCATCTTTATCGACAGCTCCGGCAATATTTTGATTGGCGATTCGGGCAACAACACGATCCGGAAGGTCACGCCAGCGGGAGTTGTCAGCACGATCGCAGGCGTGGGTCAGACCGCCAGCACCGGGAGCACGGACGGGGCCGCCCGGACCGCGCGGTTCAATGAACCGCATCGGACCGTGGTCGATAGCTCCGGCAATGTCTTCGTGGCCGATACCTACAACCAAACCATCCGGAAGATCAACTCCGTCGGGGTGGTCACGACGCTGGCCGGGTCGCCCGGTCTTCGCGGCAGCACGGATGGAGTCGGCAGCGCCGCCCGATTTAACTATCCGACAGCCCTGGCCTTGGACAGCGCGGGCAATATCCTGGTGGCTGACAGTCTTAACGATGCAATCCGGAGGGTCACACCGACTGGAATGGTCACCACCGTGGCCGGCGCTTCGGGCATGACTGGCAGTGTGGATGGCATTGGCGCCAGCGCCAGGTTCAACGGGCCCGTTTCCGTGGCGGTCAACACCAGCGGCATCATTTACGTCGCCGACACCAGCAACCATGTGATCCGGGCGATCGCGACGGATGGCACCGTGACCACCCTGGCCGGTTTGGCCGGAACCACTGGCACCGCGGATGGGGCCACCTCGAGTGCGCGCTTCGATTATCCCACGGGAATCGCGGTGGAAGCCTCCTCGGGCAATCTCTATGTGGCCGATGCCAGCAACGAGGCCATCCGCAAGGTTACTTCCACTGGCACGGTGACCACTTTTGCGGGCCTGGCAACCATCACTGGCTCGACTGACGCCACGGGCACCGCGGCGCTTTTTGATTCGCCCCAAGACGTGGCGGTGGACGGGTCCGGCAATGTCTACGTGGCGGATACCAACAACTGCACGATCCGGAAAATCACCACGGACGGGGTGGTCACCACGCTGGCGGGCACGGTCGGCAGAAAAGGCGCGGCCGACGGGGTGGGCGCGGCTGCACAATTCGGCTTTCCGTCCGGTCTATCGGTCGACGCCCAAGGCAACCTTTACGTGGCCGACACTTATAACAACACCATTCGGAAAATCATCACCAGTGTTGCGTCGGTCAGCACGCTCGCCGGGGCGGCCAGCAACGCCGGGTATCTCGACGGTCCCGCCAGCACCGCGCAGTTTCGCAGCCCCGCCGGCATCACCGGGGACAGCCAGAACAACCTCTACGTGACCGACACCGGCAACAACACGATTAGGAAGATCACCCCGGCTGGTGTCGTCAGTGTGTTCGCAGGCGCCGGGTTGACCGGAAGCAGCGGCACCGATGATGGCGCCAGCCGCACGGCGCGATTCAACTCCCCCAACGGCATCACCGCGGATGGCGCCGGGAATTTTTATGTAACCGACACGACCAACGAGACCATCCGCCTAATTACCCCGGATGGCACCGTAAGCACCCTGGCGGGGACCGCAGGAGTGCCCGGCTATTTTGACGGCACCGGCGCCAGCGCGCGATTTAATGGCCCCTTCGGCATCGCGGTGGACAGCGGCGGCAATCTCTATGTCGCCGACATCAACAACAATGCGATCCGCAAGGTCCTGCCGGGCGCCGTGGTCACCACGCTGGCCGGCACGCTGACCAATGTGGGCAGCACGGACGGGATCGGCGCCGCCGCGCGATTCAATTTCCCCAGCGGAATCACCGTGGACGGCGCGGGCAACCTCTATGTGGCCGACAATGGCAACTCCACGATCCGCAAGATCGCCGCGGGCGGCGTGGTGACGACCCTGGCGGGTGCGCCCGGCGCCACGGGCACTACGGACGGCACCGGCAACGCGGCGCGTTTCAATTTTGCGACCGGCCTGACGGTGGACGGCTCCGGCAACCTGTACGTCGCGGACACGTTCAATGAAACGATCCGCAAAGTAACCACCGCAACCGGCGTGGTGACGACATTGTCGGGCCTCGACGGCGTCGTGGGCAGCACGGATGGCGTCGCCACCAACGCGACATTCTCCTCCCCAATCAGTGTGGCGCTGGGCAGCGGGGTGGTCTACGTAGCGGATTCAGGCAACCAGCTGATCCGGAAGGTGGCTCCCGACGGCACCGTGACCACGCTGGCCGGCAACGCCGGCATCGTGGGCAGCACCGATGCCACCGGAACGGCGGCACTTTTTGCCAATCCGCAATGCGTGGCAACGGATAGCGCCGGGAACATCTACGTGGCGGATACCACCAACCAGACCATCCGCAAGATCACCTCGGCTGGCGTGGTCACCACCCTGGCGGGCACGGCCGTGACCAAAGGCCGGGTGGACGGGGTCGGAACCAATGCCCAGTTCAACCAACCCTATGGCATCGCAGTGGACAGCGCCAATAATGTCTACGTCGCGGATACCGACAACTACACGATCCGAAAGATCGCGCCCGATGGAACGGTCAGCACGTTCGCGGGCCTTGCGGGCAGCACCGGCTATTCGGACGGCACAGGCAGCGCCGCTCGATTCAAATCGCCCCGGGCGTTGACCGTCGACAGCGCCAACAACGTCTTTGTCGCGGACACCGGCAACAACATGATCCGGATGATCACCCCGGCCGGCGTCGTCACCACCATCGCCGGGGCGGGAGAACAGGGCAGCAAAGGCAGTGCCGACGGCTCTGGCAGCCAGGCGCGTTTTAACGAGCCTTACGGACTGGCCTTCGATACGGCGGGCAATCTCTTTGTCGGCGACACCTATAACGCCACGATTCGCAAGATCGCTCCGAACGGAACTGTCTCCACGCTGGCGGGCGCCGTGGCGACCGCAGGATTCTCGGACGGCGTAGGCAGCGCGGCGCAGTTCTTCTTTCCCTACGGCGTGGCCACGGATGCCGCGGGCAATGTCTATGTGGCGGATGCCTATAACGCCACGATCAGAAAATGCACCACCGACGGCGTGGTCACCACCCTGGCCGGGATGGCGGCCGCCCGCGGCAGCACGGATGGCACCGGCAGCGCGGCATTCTTCTTTAAGCCAATTGCGGTGGCCGTCGATAGCGCCAACAATGTTTACGTGGCGGACAATGCCAACAGCACGATTCGAAAGGTCACCTCCGCCGGGGTGGTCACCACCCTCGCCGGCCTGGCCGGAAGCAGCGGTTATTTCGATGCTGCGGGCAGTGCCGCGCGCTTTGGATCACCAACGGGCGTTGCGGTGGATGGCGCTGGTAATGTCTACGTGACGGATGCCGGCACCAATACCATCCGGAAAATCACGCCGTCCGGCGTCGTGACCACGTTGGCCGGTTCCTCTTCCAGCAGTGGTAGCGCTGACGGCACCGGCACCGCGGCCGGGTTTTCGAGTCCGTCCGGCCTCGCCCTGGATGGTGCCGGCAACGTCTATGTCGCGGATGGTGGCAACCAGACCATCCGGAAGATCACGCCCGCTGGCGTGGTCACTACGCTGGCCGGCATGGCTGGAATCAACGGAAGTACCGATGGCACCGGCAGCGCCGCGCTGTTCAACTCTCCATCCGGCATGGCCGTGGATTCCGCGGGGAACATCTACGTCGCCGACACGATGAACAACACGATCCGCAAGGGCACCCCGTCTTCCTCGGGCGGTTCCGGCGGTTCCGGGGGTTCCGGGGGTTCGGGCGGTTCCGGGGGCTCGGGAGGTTCCGGAGGCTCGGGCGGTTCCGGCGGCACTTCCGGCAATCTCGGAAGCACCGGCAGTCCCAACAGCTCAGTCGGGGTGGTGCTCTTCCTTTATCCGACCAGCATCGCAAAAGACAGTTCGGGCAATCTTTTCGTGGCGGATGCCTCGAGCAACACCATCCAGAGAATCACCTCCGGCGGCGTGGTCACAACCTTCGCGGGGATGGCCGGGGTCGCGGGCACCACCGACGCGAGCGGCAGCAACGCGCGATTCAATCTGCCGAACGGCGTGGCGGTGGATGGCGCCGGAAGTGTTTACGTGGCGGATACGGGTAACGCCATGATCAGGAAAGTCACGGCGGACGGCACCGTGACCACCTTCGCGGGGACGGCTTCAAATCGCGGCAACCGGGACGGCACCGGCAGCAGCGCCTGGTTCGGCTCGCCGACTGGAATCTCGACCGACAGCGCCGGCAATCTCTACATCGCGGACGCCTACACCGACACGATTCGAAAAATCACCTCCGCCGGGGTCGTGACCACGGTAGCGGGAACCTCCACCACCCGCGGCGATGCCGACGGCACTGGCGCCGCCGCATTGTTCAACTATCCGACCGGCGCGACGGTCGACAGCGCGGGCAATATCTATGTGGCGGATGCCTACAATGACACCATTCGCAAGATCACCCCGGCCGGCGTTGTGTCCACCTTGGCAGGCTCGGCCGGAATCAGTGGCGCCGTCGACGGAACGGGGATCTACGGGCTCTTCAGTCAACCGGTCGGAGTGGCGGTGGATGCCAGCGGCAATGTCTATGTTGCGGATACTGTCAATTGCACGATCCGGAAGGTCAGCCCGCCGGGGGTGGTGACGACGGTCGCGGGAATCGCCGGAATCGCCGGGTTGAGGGACGGCGCCGGGACCAACGCTTTGTTCAACCAGCCGCGTGGGGTAATGCTGGACGGCTCGGGTGGCCTTTACGTGGCAGACACCGGGAACGCGGCGATCCGCCGGGTCGCAGCAGACAGCACCGTGAGCACGCCAACGATGACCCAGCCAGCCGCCGCCAGCACGACCACCACCACCAGTAGCTCTGGCGGTGGGGGCGCCGTGGACGCCTGGTTTGTTGGCCTGCTGGCCCTGCTGGGATTCATGCGGTGGATGGCGCGCAAAAACTAGTCGGTCTCGCCATCCGCTCATGGGCCACCCTGTCGGTCGGGGTTGCGGCTGGCCTAGCGTTCGCCTGGCCGGGCCTGGCCGGCCGGCTGATCTACAACCGTGCGGACATTCTCGCCGGGGAAGCCTGGCGGATGTGGACGGGGCACCTGGTACATTTCAACCCGGGCCATTTGCTGTGGGACCTGGCGGTTTTCCTACCCGCGGGCGCCTGGCTCGAGTGGACCGCCCCTGCGTTGACGCGGTGGTTCTACGCCCTGACGCCGCTGGCGATTTCCGCTCTGCTCCTCTCGGTCGAGCCAACCCTCGGCTACTATGCCGGACTGTCCGGGCTTGCCACTGGCGTCCTCGTCCTGCTGGCGATCGTGCAACTTCGCCGTGACACCGTTGGACCCCACTGGTTCTGGCCGGGGGTATTGCTGCTGGTCGCCGCGAAGGTCGTGGTGGAATTGCGGGCGCAGGCGCCGCTGGTTGTCCACTTCGAACCCGGGGTGCGGACGGTTCCGCTCGCGCACCTCGGCGGCATCGCTTGCGCGCTGGTTGCCGCGCTTCTCGCGGCGCTCCGCGCCCGGCGCCATGTCAGCTGACCGGCTGGCGTGCCATCGGAAGCTCCGAAGGAGCGAAGGTGAAGCTCATTCAGCGCCGAGCCTACGGCTTCAGAAACTACAACAACTACCGCCTCCGCGTCATCGCGCAGTGCGGCTAACCCTTCCCCTGCAACCGCAACCCTCCATCCACACCCCCTCCCCAATCTTTGGTGTAGACCC
>Ga0182019_10001004_pt1 | contig 14133 bp, 13 predicted proteins | sample 812E2MmetaG_FD_120483 | JGI IMG/M metagenome (GOLD analysis project Ga0182019, IMG submission 120483) | Permafrost microbial communities from Stordalen Mire, Sweden - 812E2M metaG | ecosystem: Environmental > Terrestrial > Soil > Wetlands > Permafrost | place: Sweden: Stordalen | collected...
CAAAGGGACGTACTTTCGAAAGTGAAATGGAAAGTTGCAAAACGGGTCGGAGCCTGGTATTTCGCGATGCACTCCCTCCGCCCGTAGAGACGGGGTGTGCCCTCTCCTCTGGACGCGGAGCGCGACGCGGCAAGCCGCGTCTCTACGAAAAATCAGGCAACGTTTCTACGCACCGAGCGCCAGTCGGATCGACTCGACGATCGACCCCGCAAGCCGGTCCAGCTGTTCCTTTGACTCCGCTTCAATCATCACGCGCGCCAGCGCTTCTGTACCGGAGTAACGTACGACCACTCGGCCATTGCCGTCTAGTTCCCGCTCAGCGGCGGAAATCGCCATTTGCACCGGTGGAATCTGCGCGAACGGTGTTTTTTGCCGCACCCGCACATTCCGGATCGTCTGGGGAAACACCTTCAGATCGCCCACCAGTTCGGCCAGTGGCTTGCCCGTTCGAACCATGATCTCCAGCACGCGGAGCGCGGTGAGCAGCCCGTCGCCGGTGGTCGCATCCCCATCGCGAAACAGTATGTGGCCCGATTGTTCACCGCCGAGTGTGGCTCCCACACGCTGCATTTCTTCCAGCACATATTTATCGCCGACATTGGCACGCAGCATCTGAATGCTCGAGCGCTTGAGCGCCACCTCCAAACCCATGTTCGACATGGTCGTCGCTACCACGGTGGAATTGGCGAGGGCACCGTGCGCCTGCATTTCACGCGCCGCCAGCAGCAGAACCGCATCCCCATTCACGACGCGCCCATTGGCATCGCAAAAAAGAGCGCGGTCCGCATCGCCATCAAAAGTAACGCCCACATCGAAAAGCCCTCGCCTGCCCACATCAGCGTTGTCGGCCGTAAGGCTCTCGGAGACAAAGCGCGCCACCGTTTCCGGATGCAGAGCGCCGCAATTCTCGTTAATGTTTTGCCCATCCGGCGCGGAGTGTAGAAATGTCGTGCTGACCTTAAGCGCACGGAACAACTCCGGAGCTTCCGCAGCCGCCGCGCCATTGGCGCAATCGACCGCCACGCGAAGGCGGCTCAAGTCGGTGGGGACGCAGCCCGCGAGCCAGCGAACGTAAGCGTGGCGCAAGGCTTCTTCACCGGGAAGGCTCGAAACCCCGGGCGCGTCATCCGCCACAGGAACTGCATCCGCCTGCAGAAGTGCGAAAATCTCTTTCTCAATCGCCAGTTCGTGCGCGTCCGCCAGTTTGTAGCCATCGCCGGAAAAAATCTTGATCCCGTTATCCGTCCACGGATTGTGCGACGCCGAAATCACGACCCCGGCATCGAACCCTTGTGAGCGCGCCAGGAACGCAACGCCCGGCGTGGTTATTACGCCGGCGCTGCGCGTTTCCACGCCCACCGACCCAAGCCCCTGCAGCAATCGGTCGGCGATCCAACGACTGGAGACGCGCGTGTCCTGTCCAATGACTAGCCGCGCCTTGGCATTCATCCGCACTAGATCGTGCCCCAGCGCCCGCCCAATCCAATAGACACTGTCACGCGTCAGCGGAAATTCTCCCGCCACGCCACGAATCCCGTCTGTGCCGAAGAGTTGTCTGGCTTGCGTCATGCGAAGGGGGAAGAAAGACTACTCCTTGTTTTATTTTTTCTCGTCTCCCGAACCTTCCATGATAACCGTCACGTGAATCGGGGTGGGATGCACGACTTGGATCAGAGGATCGGGGACATAGGCCTGCGTCACAAAAGTAGCCCGCGTCATGGCCCCGCTGACGTCTACCGGATCTGTGGTGGCAGCGTCCACCGCGTCGACTCGGCGGCGAGGTCCGGTAATCATGATATTCGGCGGATCGGCGAGCGCCTGCGCCACTCTCATGCCATTCGCAAAATTGCCCGTCACCCGCGGTCGAACTTGGACAACGCGGGTCGCGCGATTATCGAAGGACAGGTGAAGCTGCCCGGGTTTGATCTGCACCACTTCCAGATCCTGCGGCACATGCACCTGCCCGCCATTCAAATCGAAGGTCCGTTCTCCCGGGCGGCTGCTGGCCAAGTCAATCTCCGCGCGCACATCCGCAACTTGCAGGCGATGGATCAGACGCTCCGGTCCTCGTACACGGATCTGCGCCTCGGTCGAGCCGGTGGAATCGACCTCGAGCTGGTCGGGAAGATTTTGGAACTCGATCGGAATTTTCATTTCGACTTCGGCGATCGGATCGCGCGCCACCACCAGCCACAGGCCGCCGGCGAGCAGCAGGGAAACCACCTTGAGTCCAATATTGTGAATGAACACGCGCTGCACAAAGTTCACCATCGTCAGTCGTCCCTTCCGGGCCTGCGCGAGAGCTGCGAACTGGGCGACTCCTCTTCGATAAAACTTTCCTCCACCGGACTCGGCAGCGAAGGCGCGGGAGCGTAGCGGCGGAGCAGGCCGCTCAACCGCTCACGCAGACGCTCCACCGTCAACTCGCGCTCAATGGTTCCCGCCACCGCCATGCTGATCGTGCCCGTCTCTTCCGAAATAATGACCGCAACCGCATCGGTTTCTTCCGTTATCCCGATGCCCGCGCGATGACGTGTCCCCAGTTGGGTTGAGAGCACGGGGTTCATCGACAGCGGCAGAAAACACGCGGCGGCCGCAATGCGGTCGCGCTGCACAATCACGGCGCCGTCATGCAGCGGAGCGCTAGGGCGAAACACCGTGGCCAGCAGGTCGTATGACAGCCTCGCATCCAGCGACACGCCGCTTTCGATGTAGGTGCGAAGCCCGATCTCGCGTTCGATCACGATCAGCGCGCCCGTCTGATTTTGCGAGAAAAGATTGGCTGCCAAAACAATGTCGTCGTAAACGTCGGCCACCGAACTCGACGAGCGCATCAAAGAAATGCGGCTCCCCAGATTGGCCAGTGCGTGCCGAATCTCCGACTGGAAGACGACGATCAGCGCGAACACAACATACGGCAGCAACGTGCTGAGCAGCCAGTTCAGGGTCCGCAATTCCCCCAACCGCGCGAAATAGAAGGCCAATCCAAGCGTAGCCACTCCGACCAGCATTGGAGCCGCTCGCGTGCCCCGCACCAGCACCAGAAACTGGTAGATCAGGATCGCGACCAGCACGATGTCGATTATTGAAATGACCGAGATGTGCGACCAGATCAGCGACGGCGTCACGCCACCCTCACGTCGATAGTTGAGTCAAAAGCTAAATTCGCCTTCATTCTAATGCAGCGCCGCCGGATTCCGTTCCGCTGCTCTCGGTCGCAATCACGCGGGCGCGAACTCGTCCCCGAGCCAGCCGCGCCGACACTTCATCCCCAGCTTCGAGTCGCGCTGCGTCTTTCACCAGGCGGCCTTTCGCATCGAACATCAGCGCGTATCCGCGATTCAGGATCGCCACCGGCGAAAGCGCCTCCAGGCTCGCGGTCTGGCGCTCCAATACCCCGCGGCTCTCCAGCAACCGCGTGTGCGCGGCGGCCGCCAGGGTCGCAACTTGCGCCTCCAGTCGCTGCCTGATGGCAGCCAGACGGGGTCGCGCGTCATAATGCCGGACCGAAGCAGCCACGCTTTCACAGCGCCGATGACATCGCTCCAAAAGTTGCCGTTCCGCTCTTTCCAGGCGGAAGCGCTGTTCATCCAGCCTCTGCGCCCGCCGGTGGATGCCGTCCATCATGCGCGCAAACGCTCCGTGCTGCGAGCGCTCCGTCAGTTCCTGACGCGCCATCAGCAACCGGTACCGCAACGCGTGCTCCAGACGCCGGTACAAATCCTCCGCCTGCGCTTCGATCTCCTGTCGCGACCGGATCACCAGTTCCGCCGCCGCTGACGGCGTAGGCGCGCGCAAATCGGCGACAAAATCCACGATCGTGAAGTCCGTCTCGTGCCCAATAGCGGAAATCACTGGAATCTTCGAATCCGCAACCGCCCTCGCCAGACCCTCGTGATTGAAGGCGGCCAGGTCCTCGACCGACCCTCCGCCGCGCGCAATAATGATCACCTCTACCACCGCACCGCGCCGCAATTCTTGATGAAAGCATCGCAGCCCAGCCATCACCTCGCCGGGCGCCGACTCTCCCTGTACCTGCGCCGGATAGATCAGCACATTCGCCGAGTGATGCCGTCGCGCCAGAATGTTCAGAATATCCCGCAGCGCTGCCCCTTGCGGTGAAGTAATAATGCCAATCCTCTGCGGCAACGGCGGGATCGGTTTTTTTCGCGATACCTCGAACAATCCCTCCGCCTGCAGTCGCGCCTTCAATTGTTCGAACGCCAACTGCAGAGCGCCCGCACCCTGCGGTTCCATGAATTCAGCTGAGATTTGCAGCTCCCCGCGCTCTTCATACACGGTGATCCGCCCGCGCACTGTGACGTTCAGCCCGTTCTCCGGGCGAAACCGCAGGAGTTTCGCCGACGACCGGAACATCACCACCCGAATTTGCGCCGATTCTTCCTTCAGCGTGAAATACAAATGCCCGGAATCTGGAATGCGGAGATTAGAAATTTCGCCTTGCACCCAGCAATCCGAATACTCGCGCTCGATGTGCGATCGTACCGCGGAAACCAGCGCCCGCACCGTCCAGACACGCCGCTCCGGAGGGCGAAATTGGAATCCGAGTTGGTCCGCTATCTCCATGAACTTCAGTTGAGAGTTTCTAGTTTACCTTGTGCCATAAAATTAATATTGTCATCCTGAGCGCAGGGAAGGATCCGCTGTCTCTTGTACCGACAAGAAGGCATGTCCTTCGCTGCGCCCAGGATGACATCCAATATTTATTTCGAAAACTTGCCGAACAGCACGCTATCGCTTCAGCCGCCCAATCAGGAAAAGAACGATAGAAAGCACGACACTAATCAGGATGGAACTCGCAAGCGGAAAATAGAAAGTGGTGTTCTTGCCCCGATACAGCACATCCCCTGGCAGCCGTCCGAGCGGCAAGCCTGTACGTCCCAGTAACATGGCGATGCCCCCGATCACCACTAAGGCCAAGCCAACAATCACCAGCATCCGTCCCATCTCCGCCATGGGTCGAGTGTAACCCGCCGATTCCCGGGAACACTTGGATCAGCCTGGCAGATCTCACGTTGCTCATCGCCAGAACCTGACAAGTCTTACAAATTGTTGACAACTCGAACCGCGCTGGCGGAGCAACATAGTGAATAGCCTCTCCCGGGCTCGTGAGACCTTGGAGGACACTAAATGAGCTTCGACAGCCAGTATGTCTGGGTGGTCATCTGCAAGAATCACAAACTTCACAGGCGCCAAAATCTTTTTTTTGGACACAAAATTCCACTTGGCGAAACGGACGCGTTTATGCCTCCCCCCGTTTTGGACAGTCGTATCCACGTCCGCTCTGACGATTGCGGAGAGGAGCACGCCTATCAGCCCAGGGAAGTCATGAGAATTGAACTGGAGTTGCCCGACTCTTTTACTCCGCACTCATCTTTCATGTAGGCGTGAGTCTTCTTGGCGGACAATAAGTGCAGGATCAGCCAGGTATTGAAAGATGAATATCCTGCAAAGCCCCCGCCTTCTGCTACGCGAGCTCAATCCGACAGACGTCGACGCTCTCGCCCTGGTCCTCTCCGACCCGCAAACCATGCGCTATTACCCCGAACCCTTCGATCGCGCCGGAGTCGAGCAATGGATCGAATGCAACCGCCAATGCTACCAGACCGACGGCGTCGGCCTCTGGGCAATGGAGTTTAGAGAGACACGAGAAATGATCGGCGATTGCGGCATCATCCGGCAGCAGGTGGAAGATGAGCCCCTCTACGAAATCGGATACCACCTGCGGCGCGACTTCTGGGGGCAAGGTCTCGCGACCGAAGCCGCGGTTGCCTGTCGCGACTGGGCATTCTCGCACCTGAAAACCGAGCGTATGATTTCCCTGATTCGCCCTGAAAATCTGCCTTCACGCCGCGTTGCCGAGCGCAATGGCATGACCATTTGGAAGGAAGTGAACTGGCGTAGCCTCCTCCATTGCGTCTATTCCGCGGAGAAAGGGCACCCCCCCCCAATAGAATTTTTCATCCTGAGCGAAGCGAAGGACCTGCTTTTCGCAGCGCCCAGCAGTTTCGGTCCGGGCCCAGAATAGCTTCTACACCAGATCCTCCACCTTCAACTCCCCCACTCCGCCCTTCCATGCCTTGCGAAACTCCTGCTCCACGAACCACGCATCAGAATTTCGGTCCTGCGACTTCAGCGCCTGATGCAGGCCGAACAGCGACCTTGGATTCCGGAGATTCCTCGCCAGGTCATCGCGGAAGACCTGCTCCGCTCCTTTGGCATCACCACTCATCAGCAGCACTCCGCCTAGCGACTCGCGCACGGGGAAAAACCAATCCTGAGGCTCGTCGTACTTCAGCGAATCTTGCACGGCGACGGCGTCGCGCAGCATCCCCGTAGCGGTCGTATTGTCTTTCTTCGCTAGGGCTATCTGCGCCCCCAGAACATTTTCCGCAATCTTCAGAATGTCTTTGGTCTTGTTGTTTATCGGCATCTGGAACACGACATCCGGCGGCGTCGATTTCTCGGCCTCGGACACGATCTTGTATTCCGCTTCCGCCTCGCCGACTCTGCCCTTGCCCGCAAGGGCCATCCCCCGGGCAAAGTGCCAGAAGCCAACCGTGGTCTTCATCTCCGCTTTGGGCTCCTTCATCGCCAGAATCGCGTCCCACTTATGGAAGCGCACATTCACCGCCATGGGGATTGTCATGAATCCTTCGAGCGGCGGCATCTCCTTAACCGAAGGCGCTACATGGGCGGCGAGCATCTCCGCTGCCTTATGCGATTCCAAATAGTCTCCCGTCATGGCCGAGCACATCGCGATGAAGTGCAGATTGTGGCTGTAGTACATCATCGGATAAATGCCCTGCACCCCGGTCCTCCGGATGTATGCCCGATCGACCGCCGCTGCTTGCTCGTTAGTTTTCACCGCGGCCGCGTAATCTCCGGTGCGGATGTAAACGTGCGCCGGCATATGCACAATGTGTCCCGCACCCGGCGCCAGCGAAGCCAACCGGTTCGCGGCAGCCAGAGCCCGTTCCGGAGATTTCGATGCTTCCACCGTGTGTATGTAGTAATGGAGCGCTCCCAGGTGGTTAGGATCGCGTTTGATCACCGATTCGAGAGTCGCGACGATTTCTTCGGTACCCTCCGCAGGGGTACCATCTGGATGCCACAATCCCCACGGATGAAGGTTCATACCCGATTCCGCAAACAGCGTCGCCGCATCAAGATCGTCGGGACTGTTCTTTACCACTTCCCGCATCGCGTCACGATATTCTTCCGCAGCCTTGCGCAGATCGGCCTTCGGGTCCGCCGGAAAACGTTTTGCCATCGCGAGAATGTAGCCGCGCTCATCGTCGGAAGCGTTTGCCGTCAGGTCCACCGCTTTCTGAATCGCCTCGTGCGCCTGCTTGAAGCGGTCCTCGCTCGCCGGGTCGTTGTAGTTTGGACCCACCGCCTCCGCGATCCCCCAGTAAGCCATCGCCAGCTTCGGATCGAGTGCCGCCGCTTGCTGAAACGAGCGTGCCGCCTCGTCATGGTTGAACGCATAGATCAGGCGCAGCCCTTGATCGAAAAACCCCTGCGCTCCGGCGTTCTTCGTTGAAACCGGGTGATGCAAATCGCCCAGGCCCGTCATCATCGTGGCCGGCTTCGCGGACCCCATGGCGTGGTCTTGAGCGGCGGCGCACATGGTCAGGCCAACAAAAATTGTGAGACAGAATACGGCGAGAGTAGACACGCGGCTTGCCGCGTCTGTGGAACCAGCCGTCAGCAGTTTCATACAGACCTCCTCCTGAAGTGAACCAAAACGGACTTCAATCGCGATCAAAACGAATGCCCCAAGAACTTTGCGCGCAAGCATAGTGCACACTTGGCCGCGAAAGCAACCACCTGTTAATCTCTTCGAGTCCGCGGAGGCCCGCACGCCCAAGAACCGCCATACCCAAAAGAGACGCCGTGCCTTTTGTCCTTTCCGAAGCTCTGCTCTCCGCCTTTGGCACCAACGACCGCATCAACCAACACCTTCTGGATGGCCTGCCCACCGAAGCCTGGCGCGCCGAGCCTCCCGGGAAAAAGGCTGCGAAGTCGCCGGCATTGTTGCCCACATGCATAATGTTCGCGTGATGTGGTTGAAGGCCACAAAAGGAACGGGCGAAGTCCTCGAGCAACTCGACCGCTTCCCAGTCACGCCCGCCCAGGCAAAGAAAGCTCTAGACGCAAGCCGCGCTGCACTCCGCGAAGTTCTCCAGTCGGCCCGGGAGGGCGACGGCCGCATCAAAGGCTTTCGTTCGGACGTAGCCGGCTTCTTCGCTTGTCTGATCGCACACGATGCGCATCACCGAGGGCAGATCACGATGCTGGCCCGCCAAGCCGGACACCCGATCCCACAGAAGGCAACGTTCGGCATGTGGGAGTGGGGTGTGCGCTAAAATCATGCGCTAAAATCAAAGCAGAGCCAGCCGACGCATGCACAAAGTCACCATTCTGTTCAATCCCAACTCCGGCCGCCCACGGCGCGACAAGGAACTGAACCACGCCATTGGCATCATCCAGTCGGCCGACGTCCGCACCGAACTTACGGTGTGCCGTTCCAGCCAGGAAGCAACCGACAACGCCCGCTGTGCTGTGGCGGACGGCAGTGACACCGTCTTTGCCTGCGGCGGCGATGGCACAATCCACGATGTGATTCAGGGATTAGCTGGTACGCCCGTCGCGCTCGCCATCCTCCCCTTCGGCACCGCCAATGCTCTCGCCCACGACCTCAAGATCCCGCTCCGCCCCAGCGCCGCCGCTCGGGTTGCCGTCGAAGGCAGAGTCCGCCGCATCCCTCTCGGTCGAATTGAGTACGAGGATTTCACCGGCAAGTCTTCCGCCCGCTACTTCACCGTCGCCGCCGGAATCGGCGTCGACGCCCACCTTTTCTACAAGCTGACCGCGCAACTCAAGAATCGCTCGGGCATGACAGCCTACTACCTGAAGGCGTGGCAGTTGTGGGCGCGCTATAACATGCGCCGCTTCGACGTAGAGTACGCAAACGGAAGCGGCCATCGCCAGCGCGCCTCGCTGACGGAACTCCTAGCGGTACGAATCCGCTTCTTCGGAAACATCCTGCGCGAACTGGTTCCCGGAGCGTCGCTCGACTGCAGCGATCTGCGCGCCGTAATGTGCCGTACCGCCAGCCGCAATGCCTATCTGCAATACGTAGCCGGGGCGCTGATCGGCCACCAATGGAATATCGACGGCATCGATCTCGTCAGCTGCTCAGAGGTCGTCTGCCGCTCGCCGGCAAGAAGCGGCGACTACGATCATAATGATTTTTGCAGCGAAGACCGCGTCTATGTCGAGGCCGACGGCGAACTACTAGGCCGCTTGCCCGCCCGCATGACCATGGTTCCCGATGCGTTGTCCCTGGTGGTACCCGCATGACCGCACTCACTGACAAATGGAGTGCAATCTCGATTCTCCTTCGTGATCCTTAGTGCCCTGGGTGGTAGTAGCCTCTTGCTCGCCACCACCACCGGCGAGAAACTGAACTTCAACCTAGGAGAAAATTTGGAACCCGTAACGCATTTCCTATTCGGCGCCGTAATGGGCCGAGCCGGCCTCAACCGCAAAACCGCGCTAGCCACCGCCACAGTGACCCTGGCCGCCGAAGCACCTGACCTTGATGTGCTCAGTCGCTTTGGCGGTTCCGCCTTTGGATTCAACCATCACCGCGGCTTCACTCATTCCTTCCTCGGCGTGCCGTTGGTAGCCGCCGTGGTCGTTGGATTTATCTATCTCACCTGGCGCCTGCGCGGCCGCAAAACCCGCAATCCCGACCTTCCCCCGCGGTGGGGATTGCTTTTCGCCTATGCCTGCCTCGCCGGCCTCAGCCACATTCTTCTCGATTTCACCAACAACTACGGGGTGCGGCCGTTCTGGCCGTTCTCCGAGCGTTGGATTTCCTGGGATATCGTCTTCATCGTCGAGCCCGTCATGCTGATAGTTCTCACCCTGGGTCTGATTCTTCCCAGTTTGTTTTCGCTTATCAACGAGGAGATCGGCGTCCGCAACCAAGGACCGCGCGCCACCCCAAAGGGAAGACTAGCCGCGACACTCGCGCTGTTAGGCGTCTTTGCCTCCTGGGGACTTCGCGACTACGAACATCGTCGCGCAGTGGCCGCGCTTCAATCGCGCAACTATCAGGGAACCGACGCGATCCGCGCTTCCGCCTACCCGTACTGGGTCAATCCATTTCGCTGGTACGGAGTAGTAGAAACGCCGAACTTCTTCGCCACCATGAACGTAGACTCGCTCGCGCCCGAAGTCGATCCTGAAGCCCAAATGCAGATTCGTTACAAGCCCGAAGAAACGCCCGTCACTCTAGCCGCCAAGCAAACCTACCTCGGACGCGTGTACCTGAGTTGGGCCCAGTATCCCGTAACCGAAACCGAACAACTCCTAAACGATCCCGTCGAGAACACCCACCCCGCCTACGTTGTCCGCTTCCGCGATCTCCGCTACGACTATCCCGGTCGCAACGCGAAAGCCACCCTTGGCGCAATGGTGTCCCTGACTCGCGATCTGAAAGTAGTGGAGGAACGCTTCGGAATGAGGAGCACAAACTCCAGATAACGATTGCCGGTGGAGCGCCGCGTTCTCCTGGCAAGTTGCGGGAGACTATTGTTTCGTAATCAGGCACCGCTTTACAGCTTGCGGAAAAAGTCACGAATGTGTGCATCACCGTGGAAGAGCGGCTCTTTAGGGCCGCGTAACCCGTGTAGAATTAGAGTGGGTTTTAGCACCTGTGGTCGTTTTCCTCGGCAGATTGCATTTTTCCGCAAGCTGTTTAGCGATGCCGCAAGCTTTCGAAACCAGATGCCCCGTTAAGGGCTCGGAATGCAGACTGCCCGCGCCATCACTTCAGTCCCTCGACCAGATACAAATCGGCAAGCATCCGGTGATATCCAAACACACAAGTCTTGGCATCGGGCGTCATCAGGATGGGGCCAATGGTCTCGACGCCGGCGGGATCCGATGGCATGAGTTGTTTCCAGAGCGTGCGTTGACCGCTGCGCACGTCGAGGCGATCGACCCTGGCCGGCAATTCACCGGGTTGGTAAATGTAAAGCGAGCTGCCATCGGTGCTAAACGTGATCGGCTGTTCTCCAGGACTCAGCCCCGGAATCACGCGCGGCTCGCCACCACCCGTAACCGGAAAGAGATATCCTTTCTGATCCGCTCCGATTGCCGCCACCAACTGAGAGTCCGGAGAAATGACAAACGCCGTGCCATTCACCCCTTCCGGCGTGATCGGCTGGCTTTTGCCGGCAGCCGGATCATACACGTACAATCGCACCCCCTTGCCCGGTTCATTCCCCGAGAACAGGACGCGCTTGCCATCCGGAAACCACTGCGCCCACGAGTGGTTGACGTTGTCCTTTGTCAAATCCCTCGGTTCGCCGGCTCCCGTGGTCAGCAGCCTGAGCTGCGACGGCGAATCCTGCGTCGACGAGATCACCGACTTCCCGTCGGGAGACAAAGACACCGCTCCACCTTCTCCCAGCAGCACGGCGGGCGAGCCATCGGTCTTGCGAATGTACACCGCATACGACAAGCCGCCGGACTTCGAATAAGCCAGAGATCCGCCGCCTCCCTCTTCATCAAAGAGCAGTGTTTTGCCATCCGCGGAAAGTCCTGCGGGATACGTGTAATCCAGCCAGGAAAGATCGTGCTGTTTGGCATCGTCGGCGGTCATGGCGATCAGTTCCCGCCGCCAACTGGCGCGCATCATCAACACGCGGCCATCCTTGAAGATGTCGAACAGCATCAACGCACCCGGCAAACGCAATACCATGCGCTCCTTGCCATCGAGCGTGACCGCGTAGAGGGTCCGGTCCACGCCCGACTTGCTCGCCGTAAACCAAACCTCGTTCCCATCCGGCGCCCACGCCAGCCCCTGAATCGTGTACCACTCGCCAGAAAGGGATTTCTTGTTTCCGGCCAGATCGACGATGGCGAGCGAACCGCTGTCGTCGCCCTGCACCGGATGGTCGATAAACGCGATGCGGTCTCCCTTAGGCGAGACGCGAGGGTGGCCAATCCAGCCGCCAGTCTCGTACAGCGATTTTCCAATCGGAAATTCCAAACGATTGCGACCGCCGAAATTACGCACCACGGCAAGCCCGCTTCTGTCCGCCGCCCAGTCCGCCCACTGCACCTGCTCCAGCACTTCGCGCGGCGCGCCTCCAACCAGCGGGGCCCGCGCCAGCGTGCCCATGTTCACCCACGTGCCGATCGCTTTGCTGTTGAGCAGGACGGCCATCTCCGAAGTGGAAGAAACCGACACCAACTGGGTTCGATTGAGGCCCATGGAACGCGCCTCGGGAGCTTCAGGACGCGCCGTAAACACATCCACCGGACTGCCTTGCCAGGCAGCGCTGTAAAGAATCGTCTGCCCATCCGGAGCAAAGCGCGCCGAACGGATGCTGCCTCGCCGGAAAGTGAGTTGCCGGTAGATCGGCGGCATTAGGGGCGGCGTGGAGAAAAACAGCTTGCCGCCATACAGTCCGGCAGCCAGTGCCAGCAATACGGCGGTGGCAAACACCAGGCGAGGCACAGCCGGCTTGCCCCGTTCTACGGCGAGGGATGAGGACGACGATGACGAGGCCTGCGTCGTCGACTCAGCCTGACTAGTCTCCGCCACCACCGAAGTCCGCGACGAGTCGATCGAGCGCTTCAACCGCTTCAGATCCGCGCGCATCTCGCCCGCAGTCTGGCTGCGCAGATCGCGATCCTTCTCCAGAGCCTTGCTGATTGTCTCTTCCAGCTTCACCGGAAGCTCAGGTCGCAAACGGGTGGCCGTAGTGGGCGCCCGATTGAGAATCGCGTCCGTGATCACCGCCGAAGTCTCTCCCCGAAACGGCACCACCCCAGTCGCCATTTCGTAAAGCACAACTCCAAACGAGAAAAGATCCGTGCGCCCGTCCAGTTCCTTCCCTCGCAATTGCTCCGGCGACATGTAAGCCACCGTGCCCACCGCGGTTCCCGGGCTGGTCAGATCCAGGTTGCTTACGTCCGCGCGGGTTTGCGACTCGTCGAGAACGGATTTGCTGGCGCGTGCAATTTTGGCCAGCCCAAAATCCAGCACCTTGGCATGCCCGCGGTCGGTAACAAAAATATTTGCAGGCTTGATGTCACGATGCACGATACCTTTGCTGTGCGCGGCCTCGAGCGCGTCCGCCACTTCAATGCCCAGCCCCAGCAAAGTTTCCAAATCCAGCGGCTCACCCTGAATCAGATGCTTGAGCGTCTGCCCGCTCAGACACTCCATCACAATGAACAACTGCCCTTCGTGCTGTCCAATCTCGTGAATGGTGCAAATATTAGGATGGTTCAGTGACGAAGCCGCGCGCGCTTCTCGCCGGAAACGTTCGAGAGCTTGCGGATCCTGCGAAGCTTCCTCGGGCAGAAACTTCAAGGCAACAAAACGCCCTAACGCAGTGTCCTCCGCTTTGTAGACAACTCCCATTCCGCCACCACCAAGCATTTCCATGATGCGGTAGTGGGAAACTGTTTTTCCAATCATTGTTTCGGGGTCTGCGCTCAGGCTTTCGGGGGAACCCGAGCGACCCATCTTAGGAGCAAATTGGCGGCGCAGTCAATCGCACATTCACCACCATGCGATGGCCGCCGCAAATCTATCGCTCCGGAATATAAAGCCGAGGACGAATGGCGCTAACTTCTGGCACAAAACTCGGCCCCTACGAAATCATCTGCTCGCTAGGAGCCGGGGGGATGGGGGCGAGGTCTATCGCGCCAGGGACACTCGTCTCGACCGTACGGTTGCGGTCAAGATTCTGCCCGCTCATCTTTCTGATAATCCCGAGGCCAAGCGGCGCTTCGAGCGTGAAGCCCGCGCCATATGGAGGAGCGCGTGTCCCTGCTCCAATTCAAGTTCTTCGCTGGTCTTGCTGGCGCGTTATATCGCCCCCATTGGATATCCCTATGACGTTGCCCCGGATGGCCAGCGCTTTATCGCCAACACGTCCCCAGAAAGCGTCTCCACGCCGCTGGTTCTGGTCACGAACTGGACCGCCGACCCCAAGAAGTAGTTTGAAAGCTCCCAATGACGCGCTGGGTGCGCCATCCTTGCGCGTTTTGTGCGCAAGAGTGAGATTCCACAGA
>Ga0182019_10001006_pt1 | contig 14130 bp, 15 predicted proteins | sample 812E2MmetaG_FD_120483 | JGI IMG/M metagenome (GOLD analysis project Ga0182019, IMG submission 120483) | Permafrost microbial communities from Stordalen Mire, Sweden - 812E2M metaG | ecosystem: Environmental > Terrestrial > Soil > Wetlands > Permafrost | place: Sweden: Stordalen | collected...
ATGGACAAGTTCCGCGCCCAGGCGGAAGCGTTCGGGGCGAAGATCGTGACCGACGACGCCCGGACGATCGTGCGGGACGGCGACGGCTGGATCGTCAAGGGCGGGAGCGCAGACTATCGGGCGCGCGTAGTCATCGTCGCCACGGGCGCGGCATATCGACGGCTCGGGCTGCCCAACGAAGCCAATCTTGTGGGGAAGGGTGTTTCCTACTGCGCCACGTGCGACGGCGCGTTCTTCCGCGACAGCGAGATCGCGGTCGTCGGAGGAGGCGACCAGGCCCTGATGGAAGCCATCTTCCTGACGAAATTCGCCAAGACCGTGCACATCATCCACCGGCGCGACGCATTCCGCGGGACGAGGATCCTCCAGGAGCGGGTCGCGGCCAACGCCAAGATCGAGGTCCACTGGAGCTCGGTCATCGTAGAGCTTCGGGGCGAGGACAAGCTCGAGGCGCTGCTGCTCAAGAACACCCAGAGCGGGACGGAGCACACGCTCGAGGTCGAGGGGCTGTTCGTGTCGATCGGCATGGACCCGCTGAACGAGATGGTCAAGGGCCTCGTGGATTTAAACGAATGGGGCGAAATCGTCGTCAAGCCCAACATGGCCACGTCGCAGCCCGGCATCTTCGCCGCGGGCGACATCATCGACTTCACTCCCCACCAGGTGGCGACCGCGGTCGGCACGGGCGTCCACGCGGCCATCAGCGCGGACGATTATCTGTCGCGGAAGTGACGCACTAGAAAAAGGGGACACAGAACCCCGAAATCTATTTGCCGATAATCAACGAGTGTTCTGTGTCCCCTTTTTCTCCCCCTAGATTTTTTGACAGGTCAAGCGTTTTTTCTTGACTTTTATCATTATTGAGACTATATTTGAGTCTCATATGTAGTCACGGAAATGATCTGACATGAAATTCATCAATGTTCGAGAGTTAAAGAGCCGGACATCGGAGATCCTGCGCGCCGCGGCCGGCGAAAGGATCATCGTCACCAATCGGGGAAAGCCCATCGCATTCATTCAAGGGGTCGACGGCGCAGAGTTCGAGATCCCAGGATACGGGATGGGGCCGCCGGCGATCCGTGAAGCGACAACGTCCTATGGCCCGATCTCCCGCGGCGCGCCGCCGTTCGGGCCGGCGTCGGGAACGATGACCCGCGCGGAGTCCACGGCGAAAAGCTCTTGGAATCCGCTCAAAGGGGTCTTTTGGGACTATCCGGAGCTGACGGATGAATCCGTCCTTGAGAAGAAGATCAAGGAAGCGCGCGCGTCCACGCTTCAAGACGCGTTCCGTTGGTACCTGGCCCGCTTTTTGGAAAGGGGAAGGATCGCGGACACGCTAAAGTACTTCCGACCGGATGAGATCAGGCGGTCCATTTCGTCCCTGAAAATCTCCCGTCGCGCTCTCGCCAAATGGGCGGAGGTCCTCGAATACGATGGCCTCGCTTAGGGAGATCCCGGCGGCCGACTGGCCGTCGATACGCTGGAGTCTCTCGCGGCCTGCAAGCTGGCGACACTGATCGGCCGCGTCGAGCCGAAGGACTTCGTCGACTATTATTTCATTCGAAAGGAATTCCCCGCTTTAAGCGCTGAGTCGGTCTTCCAACGGGCGAAAGCGAGGGATGCGGCCTTCGACGACCCGCCGATGGCGGCTGCCCATTTGAGAGAAGGGCTTCGCATCGTCCTTCGGTCCGCGCCGTCGGGCGCGGGCGCGCCGGCAGTGACAGGGGCGAGCGGCTCAGGAAGCGGCGACGACCTGCGGCGCGGCGGGCTCATTCCGTTCCCCCGCCTCATCAAACCCGTCGATTGGGGCGAATTCGAGCGGATCTTCGTTGAGCTTGCGGGTTGGCTGAGCGCCCGCTGAGGGAGATCGTGGGGAACCTGGCCTGATCGGGAAGATCACGCCCTTGTCGCTTCAGAACGCCGCGGCCGCCCGGACCGGCAAAGAGCGCTCCAGCCAGGCCAGGATCAATTCCGGCGTCCAGCCGGCATCCAGGCCGCGGACGAATATCTATCGCGGAAATAGATAGCGGATTGCGAGCGAAGCGAGCGTGGCAATCTCCTTTTGCATTCCATCCCCAATTAGTGGTATTTCTCGCTTCGTAGGTCAGCTTTATTGGGGGTGGTTCGATGAAGTGTCCGTTTTGCGGAAGCGTCGATGTCCGTCGCTCTCCGTCTCAGGGGGCGGAAAAGGTCCCGCGATACCTTTTCGCCCGTAAATACTACCGATGCATGGATTGCGACTGCCGATTCGCGCAAAATTCGTTCATTCTCAAAGAGGACAAGAAAATCGTTTGGACGTGGGGGATCGTCATTGCGGGGGCGGCACTGGTAGTGATGCTGGCGACGCGGATCATCCGGTGAAATAAAAATAATCGGAGGCGTGCGAGACACATCGGCTGAAAAAGGGGACACAGAACACTAGCCAGCTTTCAGTAACAAGAAATCGGGGCTCTGTGTCCCCTTTTTCAATGCGATAGACTTGCAATCCAGCCCCGTTCTGAGCCGATCTTTGATTCCTTACATCGGCTTTTTCCGGTAGAGCTCGGACGAGTACTTTTCTAAAAAGTGAGCGCGGCCAGAAATTCGGCCGCGGGGCGCATCTCGACCCCGTCCTTCTCCTTCGTCCGTTCCAGGCCGTGAACGACCTGGACCGCCCGCGTCCCGGGAAGCGCGTTCCGAAAATGGAACAGCGGCCGGGCGAAGGAGTCGTCTCCGGCTTTGACCTCCACCATCAGGACGGGCCGGTGGTTCACGACGGCCAAGAAATCCACCTCGCGTTTTTCTTTGTCGCGCACATAGTGGAGCCCAATTCGCGCGCCCGTCGTGTCTTCGAGGAGATGCAGCTCGCGAAGAAGAGCGCAGGCTACGGCATTCTCCAGCCGCGCGCCCCGATCGCCTTCGACCGAACCCGTATCGTAAAAAAAATATTTCGGCTCCTTGAGGATGGCCCGAGCGACATTGCCGTGGAAAGGCCGGACCGGGAAGATCAGGCAGAGGTTTTCCAGGATCTCGAGCCAGCGGCGGACCGTGGGGATCGAGACCTGCAGGTCTCTCGCCAGGGACGCGAATGAGGTGGGGGCCCCGACCCGGACTTTGAGGAGATCGATCAGGATCTCGATCGATTTCAGATCCCGGACGCCTTCCAGATCGAGGAGATCTTGGCGGACGATGGAGTCCACGTGGGAGCGGCGCCATCGGGCGGCATCGATCTCCGTACCTTTGAGGTAGGGCTCGGGAAACCCGCCCATCTCGAGGAGCCGGTCGAGGATGGCGCGCGGCGGGTCGTCCGTCGAAGCCGCCAGCTCCTTCACGGTGAACGGATGGAGCCGATAGGAATGGAAGCGGCCCGCTAGCGAATCGCCGCTTTTCCGGAGAACGTCCAGACGGGCGGATCCCGTGACGAGGATGCCGGGAGGAACGCCGCGCGTGTCATAAACTCCCTTGAGCCATGTTTTCCACTTTTTCATCTTGTGCAGCTCGTCAAAAACGACGAGGCCCGCGGTTTTGTCCCACGCCTCGTCGGCGATGAGCCGACGATCGGCGGCCGCGTCGAAGCTAAGATAGACGTACGGCTCGATCAACTGCTTGGAAAGGGTCGTTTTGCCGACCTGGCGGGGGCCGGAGAGAAGGACAATCTTCTCGCGGAGGTCTTTCCTGATGGATTCCTCTAGATAACGGATCATATTGACTATAATAAAACATAATTCATAAAAGTCAAGACCATTATAATATATGGTTCATAATGGTCGGCCGCCATATCGGAGCGGACGCCGCGCCCGCTGAACGAGAGGGTCAAGCGGACGTGTATTTAAGCCAGAAGTAACAGGAGTCATTGCAGGGCCTCTTGGCCGAAGCAATCGCATTCAACCGAATGCGATCCCTTCGCTTCGCTCGGGATGACTCGCGACGGGGTTGAAAAAGGGGACACAGAACAATAGTCCACTATCGGCAAAAGGATTTCGGGGTTCTGTGTCCCCTTTTTCTCTATGTCCCCTTTTTCAGCGCTTCTCTAGCTCCTCGACCCGCGCCTGCAGCCTCTTGAAGTCCTTCACCAGGTCGTAGAGCCGCGGGGCGGCGGCCCAGAACTTACGCCAGACGCGCACGTCGAGGTGCGGGCTCCCCGACACGAACGACCCCGACGGGATGTCGTTCGTCACGCCCGTCTTGGCGGCGATGATCACGTTCTCCCCGACGTCGATGTGGTCCGGGATGCCGACCTGGCCGCTGACGATCGTGTTCTTCCCGACCGTGGAGCTGCCGGCCACGCCGGCCTGGGCGACGAGGAGCACATTCTCCCCGATCTCGACGTTGTGGGCGACCATCACCAGGTCATCGATCTTCGTCCCGCGGCGGACGATCGTGACGCCCAGCGCCGCCCGGTCCACGGTCGAATTCGCCCCGATCTCGACATCGTCCTCGATGACGACCGTCCCGACCTGGGGGATCTTGACGTGGCGCCCGTCCTCGCCCTTGAGGTAGCCGTAGCCGTCGGCGCCGATCACGACCCCGTTATGGAGGATGACCCGGTCACCCAGGCGCACCTCCTCGCGGAGCGAGACGTGGGAGTGGAGGATGCAGTGCGCCCCGACCTTGACGCGGGGATAGATCGCAACGAGCGGAAAGACGATTGTGCCTTCGCCGATGTCCGCGCCCTCGCCCACGACGCAGTGGCCGCCGATCGAAACGCCCGCGCCGAGGCGCGCCGATGGCGCGACCACGGCCGTCGGGTGGACGCCGGGCGCGGGGAGCGCGGGCGGGTGGAAGATCCCGGTCGCGCGGACGAAGGCGAACTGCGGGTTCGCGGCGCGCAGGACGGGGAGGCAGTCGAACGGCTCGCCGGGCGGGAGGATCGCGGCGGCGGCCGATGCGGCCGCTTTCTCGAGCGCGGCCCGCAGCTTCGCGGTGGGCGGGGCGGCCATGAAGACGAGGTCGCCCCGGCCGGCCACGGCGGCATCGAGGGACGCGACGCCCGTCACGACGATGGCCCCGTCGCCTTCGTAGGGGAGGCCCAACCGCGCCGCTAGCTCCTTGATCGTCAGTTGCATATCAGGCTCCCCATGTCATTATACTTCAAGCGCGCTTCGGCGCCGCCTTCTCCCCCATCCGCTCGTCCAGCGCCACGGCCAGCTCCGCGCACCAGAGGAGGATGACCAGGGAGGTCGTGAGCCATAGGAGGAAGAAGATGATCGAGGTCAGCGTCCCCTTGACGAGCTGCGAAATCACAACTCCGACGACCGAGAACTTGGCCACGTAGATGACGAAGATGCGCTTGAAGATCTCCCAGAGGAGCGAGCCGATCGCCGCCGCGATGACCGCGGCCCGCATCCGGATCTTCACCTCGGGGATGATGCGGTAGAGGGTGAACAGGACCAGGAAGCCCAGGGCGAACGGGGCCAGGTACTGGAGGAACACGCTGTCGATGGTCTTCATGACGGCCGGATTGATGTTCTCCTTGACGAAGGCGCTGGCCGAGACCGCTCGGTGGGTGGCCGTCCAGATCAGTGTGATCGAGAGCGAGAGGACGAGGATCGACCCGGTCACGAACATGATGAAGTATTCGAGGATCCGGTTGTAGAAAAACGACGTCTTCTTGGGCGACTTGAAGATGGACTTGATGGCGTAGATCAGGCTGGAAAAGAGGAAGCTCCCCGCGACGAGCGAGCCGACCAGCCCGAACCAGCCCAGGTTGGTGGCGTTGTCGATGACGATGTCGAGCCGGTCGAGGAACGTGGGGTCGAGCTTGGCGAAGAAATCCTGGCTGAAGAGATGCAGGCTGTGGGCGGCCATGCCCACGTCGCCCAGGAACTGGTTGGCGACGAAGGCCAGGAGGGCCAGCAGCGGGATGGCGCACAGGAGGGCGAAATAGGAGATGACGACCGCGTGCCGGAAGCAGCGGTCGTCATTGAACCGCCTGAACGTCGTGCCCAGAAGCCGGAAGATCGGGGCCGCCATGGGAGCGGCGACGCCTTATGCGTACTGGCCCCATTTCACCATGAGGATGATGAACGTGACGAGCAAGGCGTAGATGACCAGCGTCTCGATCAGGATCAGTCCCAGCAGCAGCAGGAAGCGGATATGGGGCGCGGCGCCGGGGTTGCGGGAGATCCCCTCGCAGGCGCTGCTGATGGCCTTGGCCTGGCAGAACGCGCCCGCGGCCGCGGCGAGAGTGATGATCGCGCCGCCGACGATGATCGACAGCTTGTAGAGAGAGGCCTTCGCCTCGCTGGGGCCGGCGCCGGCTTCCTGGGCCAGGAGGGGCGCGGCGGCGACCAGGGCGAAGAACGCCAACAGCCCGAGGGCTTTCATCTTCTTATTCATTCACAACTCCTTTTTATTTCCGGAAGATCATGCATGGGCGAGGGCCTTGTGGTCATCGTGCTCTTCTTCTTCGTCGTGGGCGACGGCGCTCGAGATATAGATGCAGGCCAGCAGGACGAAGATGAACGCCTGCAGGAACCCGGTGAAGATCGAGAGGGCCATGAACGGCAGGGGCAGGAAGTAGGGGATGATCGAGGCGATGACCACGATCAGCACGTCCTCGGCGAAGATGTTGCTGAACAACCGGATCGAGAGCGATACGATCCGCGAGAAGTGGCTGATGAGCTCGATCGGGACCATGAGCGGGGCGAGGGCCGGCACGGGCCCCATGAAATGCTTCAGGTACTTGAAGAAGCCCTGGGCCTTCATGCCCTGGTAGTGGTAATAGAGAAAGACCGTCAGGGCGCAGCCGATCGTCACGTTGAGCTTGCTCGTGGGCGACATGAGCCCCGGGATAAGCCCCATCACGTTCGAGCAGAAGATGAACAGCCCGACCGTCCCGAGCATGGGCAGGAATTTCGGGCCTTCGGGGCCGATGATCTCGATCAGCTGGCCCTCGACGGCGGCGATGATGACTTCGAGGACGTTCTGGAGCTTGCCGGGGACGACTTTCCGCCGGCGGGCGGCGAGCCCCAGGAAGAGGGCCAGGAAGACGGCCACGATCAGGACCATCACCACGTAGTCGGGAATGCAGCTGGCCGGATCCTTGACCTTGACTCCGACCAGGGCGAGGAGCGCGGCGACCGGGCGGCTGAAAAGGCGATTGAACAGGACGACGATCGCCAGCTTTTGCTCTAGACCTTCCATGGCTTCATGCGGGCGAGGGCGCCGACCGCTTCGCCCAAAAATACGGGAATCACCGACGAAAAGCCCGCGGCGAAGGCCAGGAGCTTCTTCGGATAGAGCAGGATTATAATCAAAAAGACCCCTAGAATCAACACGAACCGGAGGGCGTAGAGGAGGATTCCGGAGCGCAGCGCCTGCGCTTTTTCCCTGGCCAGAACGCGGTTGAGCGAGCTCTTGAGCCAGAGGAAGCCGACGGCGGCCAGCGCGCCCCCGGCCAGGAAAAAGACGCCATTCAGGGCGCCGAAGACGAGGCCGACGGGAACGGCGACGAACGCGGCGAAGGCGACAACCTCGAACGGGATGCGGCGCAGGATCTTTTCCTCGAGCGGATCGGGTTGGGGGGAGGGTTGGGATGCTTCAAGCATGGGTCATGTCCTTCATGTAAAAGAAGTGCTCGGCGGGTCCTGTCGCCGACCAGCCCCACCAGCCTCGCTCATCACCCTGACGAGGGTCCCATTCGCTTCGGCCGGCGGGGCGCCCCGGTCGGCGCCACCCGCCGTTTTGCATATCCCCTTGTTCATTCCAGATCACTGTCCTTATACTTGTTGATCCCGCTGATCAGGCTGATCAGCCCCGAGGCGACGCCCAGCAGGGTCATGATCATGAGCAGCCAGGGCTTCGTCCCCAGCCATTTGTCCAGAAAATAGCCGCCGAACAGGCCTATCGCGATGGACGACGGCAGCATCAAGGCCAGGGAGCTTAAATCGGCCAGCTTGCGGTAGTCCATGCGGCTTCATTGTAGGGGGCGGGGCGCGGATTGTCAAAAGAGGCGGAAAAAGATGTCCCTTTTCCGTTGCCCGGGGTGGATCTTTTAGATAAAATGGGATGCATGGGAATTTCAAAAGGGCGGATTTTTCTGAAAAAGGCCTCGTCGCGGGATCTCAATGTGGCCCGCAAGAATGATCAGACAATGAGAAAACCGATCGAGAACAATCCGAGCCGCCGGCCGTCTCTTCCCAAGGAGAAAGTCCAAGGGAAGGAAGCCGTGCAGGAATGGGTGCGGGTGCCGGTCTCTCTGACCAAGGATCAGGCCTTGCGCCTGAAGGCCGCCGCCGAAGCGCGCGGTACGACCGTCGCCGCGCTCGTCCGCGCCGCCATCGAACACTACCTGGCCGCTATGCCGGTGGGGGCCCTGCCGAAGTCCGGGACACCGTCCCTGACTCGCGAAGATCTGGAAAACCTATTCAAAGACCGGTAAGGGCGATGCCGCTAGCGCAATGAAATGGATTCTGAAATCATGAGGGACGCCCGGGATGTTACGAATCCCATCCGCAAAGTCGGTGTCGTGGTCAAGCCTCACGCGGCCGGAATCGAGGGGGCGCTGGCCCAGCTCGGCGTCTATCTGGAGAAGCGCGGGGTCGGATGGGTGCTCGAGGAGGAGGCGGCCGTGTTGGTCGGGAAAGGAAAAGCCGGGGCGGCGCCGCGGGCGGCGGGAGTGCCGCGCGGGCGCGTCCCCGAGCTGAGCGACCTCGTCGTCGTGCTCGGGGGCGACGGCACGCTGCTCAGCATCGCCCACGTCGCGGCGCGGCGCGGGGTCCCGGTCATGGGCGTCAACATGGGCAGCCTCGGCTTCCTGACCGAGGTCCCGCTCCAGGAGATGGCCCTGACCCTCGACGCGCTGTTCGAGGGCCGCGGGGACCTGATCTCTCCCCGGATGATGCTGGAGGCCCGGTTCAATGGCCGGCCCGGATCCGAGCTCTGCCTGAACGACGTCGTCATCAACAAGGGCGCCCTGGCGCGCATGATCCACATCAAGATCTGGATCGACGAGCGCGAGGTCGAGACCATGCGGGCCGACGGCCTGATCGTGGCCACGCCCACGGGGTCGACGGCCTACTCCCTGTCGGCGGGCGGGCCCATCCTGCAGCCGCCGATCCCCGCGCTGCTCCTGACGCCGATCTGCCCGCACACGCTGACCTTCCGGCCGATCGTCATCTCCTCGGAGTCGAAAGTGCGCATCCAGCTGCTGACGTCGGGCGAGGAAGTCCGCCTGGCGTTCGACGGCCAGCGAAGCGCGCTGATCGAGGAGAACGACGTGATCGAGATCAGGCGGGCGGAGTGCGAGCTGAAGCTGGTCTCATCGCCGCGGCGGAGCTACTTCGAGCTGATCCGCGGGAAGCTTTCCTGGGGCGACTGACCCCTATCTGTAAAACTCAAGGATGCGGGCGGCAAGGCCGTCGACGTCGAGGCGAAGCAGCTTCCTGATCTCGGCCTGCTTGCCCATCGGGTAGGGCTCGACGGGCAGGCCGATCGTCAGGAATTTCACCCCGAAGCGCCCGTTCCGGTCCAGCAGCTCGCGCACCGCGCTCCCGAATCCGCCGACCACCGCCGCCTCTTCCGCGGTGACGATCGTCCGCCCTGCCTCCGCGTATTTCAGGAGGACCGCCTCGTCGAGCGGCTTGGCGAACTTCGCATCGACGACCGCCAGGCTGATCCCCTCGGCCTCGAGCTTCTTCGCCGCTTCGAGGGCGGGATAGACCATGCTCCCGTAGGCGAAGAGAAGATCCCTCCCGTCCTTGAGCGTTTCGCTCGATCCGAGGGGGACGTCGCGGAAATCCGGATCGGATGGCACGCCCACCGCCTCGCCCTTGGGGAAGCGCAGAGCGACGGGATGGCCGTAGCCGAGCGCGGCGTGGAGCATGTGCTGCAGCTGGTTCTCGTCGCGCGGGGCCATGAGGATGATGTTCGGCATGTGGCGCAGATAGGCGATGTCATTGAGGCCCTGGTGGGTGGGCCCGTCGTCGGGCACCACGCCGGCCCGGTCGAGGGCGAAGACCACGGGCAGGTCCTGGAGGCAGACGTCGTGGTAGATCTGGTCGTAGGCCCGCTGGAGGAACGTGGAATAAATGGCGCAAACGGGCTTGTAGCCGCCCAGGGCCAGCCCGGCGGCGAAATTCACGGCGTGCTGCTCGGCGATGCCGACATCGAACATCCTGTCCGGGAATCTTTCTCCGAAATCCGAGAGGCCCGTCCCCTCGAGCATGGCCGCGGTGATGGCGATGACCAGGGGGTCGCCCTCGGCGATCTTCACCATGGCTGCGCCGAAGCTTTCCGAATACGAGGTCCGGCCCGCGGTCGCCGAGGGCTCGCCGGTCTCGATGACGAACGGCGAAGCCCCGTGGAAATGGGCCGGATTTTCCTGGGCCGGGTGGTATCCCTGGCCTTTGCGGGTGACGCAGTGGATAAGCACCGGACCATCCTGGTATCTCTTCGCGTCCTCGAACACTTCGATGAGCGACGGCAGGCTATGGCCCTGGACGGGACCGATGTAGCGCAGGCCGAGCTCCTCGAAGAGGAGGCCCGGGAAAAACGTCTTCTTGAAGAAGTCCTCGACCGCCCTGCCGGCCTTGATCATCGGCCAGCCGAGGCCCGGGATCGACTTGAGAAACGTCTTGGCGTAGTCCTTCATCCGGAGGTAATGCTGGCCGGTGGCAAGGTAGGAGAGGTATTTCGACATGGCCCCGACGCTCGGCGAGATCGACATCTCGTTGTAATTGAGGACGATGATGAGCTTCTCGCGGAGGTGGCCGATCTGATTCAGGGCCTCCCAGGCGACGCCGCCGGTCAGGCCGCCGTCGCCGAGCACGGCGATGACCTTGTAGGTCTCCTTGCGCTTGTCGCGCGCGACCGCCAAGCCGAGGGCGGCGGAAAGGGCGGTTGAGGCGTGGCCGGTGTTGTAGATGTCGTGAGCGCTCTCCTCGCGGCTCGGGAACCCGAGGAGGCCGCCCCGGCGGCGCAGGTCGCGGAACGCGTCGCGGCGGCCGGTGAGGATCTTGTGGGTGTAGGCCTGGTGGCCGACGTCCCAGATGATCTTGTCGCGCGGGGAGTCGAAGACGTAGTGGAGGGCGATGGTCAGCTCGACGACGCCCAGGTTGGAGGCGAGGTGGCCGCCGTTTTTGGATACGACGTCGATGATATAGGCGCGGACTTCGGCCGCGAGCTTGACGAGCTCGTCGGAGGAGAGCTTCTTGAGGTCCTCCGGGCTCGATATCCTGTCCAGGAGCTTGTTCATGGAGATGACCGTGATGTTAGACGCTCATTATATAACAAATAGCCGTCTCCGGGCAGTTGTCATGCGAGCGACCGGAGGCAGCGAAGCCATCGCGTCCGTCAACTGTCATCCCGAACGGAGTGAGGGATCCCCTCTTCCTAAATTTAAGTCTATCAGGTTCCATCAGAGGAGATCCCTCGCAAGGCCTCGGGATGACGACTTTCACTTCTCCAGCAGCTGCCGGGCGAGGAAGCGCAGGTCGGGGGATTTGATCGCGGCGGCGGACAGGGCGCCGATGGCGGCGTCGACGTTGAAGGCGACGGCGTGGCGCGCCCGGTCGAGGCCGAAGGTCCGGGCATAATTGGGCGCGGCCGGGACGCCTTTGCGCGGCTTCTCGTCGGCGTCGTGGATGTCGTCCCGAATCTGGAACGCCAGGCCGACGTGCTCGCCGTAAAGGGTCAGGGCCTTGAGCCCGGCGGGCCGGGCCCCGGCGGCGCGGGCGCCCGCACGGACGGATTCGACGATCAGCGCCCCGGTCTTCTTGATCATGAGCTCGATCAAGCCCTGCTCGGTGGCGCTCTCGGCGGCGTACGTGATGTCGAGCAGCTGGCCGCCGATCATGCCGTCCACCCCGGCCAGGCGCGCGGTTTCGTGCAGGATGCGGGCCTTGGCGGCCTGGAGGCCGCGCGGCACGACGGCCTCGGCCATCACCTCGAAGGCCAGGGTCAGCAGGCCGTCGCCGGCGAGGAGGGCGATGTCCTCGCCGAATTCGCGGTGGCAGGCCGGCCGGCCGCGGCGGAAATCATCGTCGTCCATGCACGGCAGGTCATCGTGGACGAGGGAATATGTGTGGATGAGCTCGAGGCCGCAGGCGAAGGGCAGCGCGACGGCCTCGTCGCCGCCGAGCGCGGCCGCCGCCGAGAGGCAGAGGAGGGGACGGAAGCGCTTGCCGCCGCCGAGCGCGGCGTAATGCATGGCCTTGTAGAGCAGCGTTTCGCGGCGGGTGAGGATGCTTTCGAGGGCGGCCTCGACCGCCTTCTTGCGCCGGTTCATCCGGCGTTCCGCGCTTATCGTGCTCATGGGTTAAAACGGAAGGACGTCGCCCCCGCCCTTGTCGCCATCCTCGGGCTTCTTCTTCGGGGAGCTCTTGGCGGATTTCTTCGCCGGCGCGCCGCCCGTCTCCCCCTCTTCGCTTTCCGCATCCGCAGCGTCCGCGTCGCCCTCGTCCCCGCCTTCGAGATCGAACGCTGCGCGGCGCAATTCGCCCTTCTCGTCCTTGAGCAGGATCTCGATCTTCTTCTCGGCCCGGTCGAGCTCGTCGCGCAGGAACCGGGCCAGCCTGACGCCCTTCTCGAACAGGGCGAGCGACTCGTTCAGGCTGAGCTTCCCTTTCTCGAGCCTGTCGACCGTCTGCTCCAGGTCGGCCAGCGCCTTCTCGAAATTCAGGTCCTTTTCCTTATCCTTGTCCTTCATGTCGCCTCCCCGGCGCCGCGACCCCGGCGCGCGATTCGATCTTCTTTTCGCGGTCGACCGCCTCGACCCGGCAGCGGAACTCGCCTTGGTAGAACGAGACGAGCATCTCGTCCGCGGCGGCCACCGCGTCGATCGACGTCACCGCCCGCTCCCCGTCCCCCGACCAGCAGAGCGCGTACCCTTTCCGGAGCACCGCGAGCGGGCTATGGGCGTGGAGCCTCGCCGCGAGATTCTCCCACGCGCCCTGCTTGTCGCGCAGGATCGCCCGGAAGCCGCCGCCGATCTTCTCCGCGGCGAGCTCGGCCTGGGCGCGCGCGGCCGCGATCCGGCGCCGCTCTCCGCGCACGACCTCCCACGCCCGCTCCTCGAGCCGGTCGACGTCCTGGCCGAGGTTCATGAGCTTGATCTTGAAGTTCTGGAAGATGCGGTGCTGGGCGAGCGTTACGACGTCGCCGCGCCGCCGCCCGATCTCGAACCTCAGGCCCTGGACCGCGCGGCGCTCCAGGTTGTCGATCCGGTCGACGAACGCCTGCTCGGTCTCGATCACCATTTCGGCGGCCGCCGTGGGCGTCGAGGCGCGGATGTCGGCGACGAAATCGGCGATCGTGAAATCGACCTCGTGGCCCACCGCCGAGATGACGGGGACCGGCGAGCCGGCGATCGCCCGGGCCACGATCTCCTCGTTGAAGGCCCACAAGTCCTCGATCGACCCGCCGCCGCGGCCGACGATGATCGCGTCGAGGTTCCCGATCTTCCCCAGCGCCTCGATCCCCGCGACGATCTGGGCCGCCGCGCCCTCGCCCTGGACGCGCGCCGGATAGATCAGGACCTCGAGCTTCGCGAAGCGCCGCTCGAGCGTCCGCAGGATGTCGATGAGGGCGGCGCCCTTGGGCGAGGTGACGATGCCGATGCGCTGGGGCAGGAGCGGCAGCTTGCGCTTGCGCGCCTGATCGAACAGCCCCTCGGCCCGGAGCTTCTCCTTGAGCTGCTCGAAGGCGAGCTGGAGCGCACCCTTGCCCTTGGGCTCGGCCGACTCGACGACGAGCTGGTACTCGCCGCGCGCCTCGTAGACGTTGATCCGCCCGCGGCAGACGAGCTGCTGGCCGTCCCTGATGGCGAACTTCAGGCGGGCGGCGTCGCTCCGCCACATCACCGCGCGCAACTGGCTCTTCTCGTCTTTGAGCGAGAAATACATATGCCCCGAGGGATGCTTGTGGAAATTGGAGACCTCGCCGGCCACCCCGACCGACGAGAACGCCGCTTCGAGCGTCCCGCGGACGAGCTGGGTCAGCTCGCTGACCGTGAGGACTTTGTCCCGAAGGATCGAGCTCGAAAAATCGCTCATCTTGGCAATTGTTGAATTGTTGAGACCTGACCCCTTCATCTCTCCCTAAGGACTTCGCGCGTGATCGAGAGCGCGCGGCCCGTCGCCCCGTCGATCTCGATATTGACGGCCGACAGGAACAGCCCGTCCTTGGCCGGCTCGAAGCGGTGCGGCCGCC
>Ga0182019_10001008_pt1 | contig 14129 bp, 11 predicted proteins | sample 812E2MmetaG_FD_120483 | JGI IMG/M metagenome (GOLD analysis project Ga0182019, IMG submission 120483) | Permafrost microbial communities from Stordalen Mire, Sweden - 812E2M metaG | ecosystem: Environmental > Terrestrial > Soil > Wetlands > Permafrost | place: Sweden: Stordalen | collected...
GGACTGCGTGGCCTTCGCCGATCTCCGCAAGTTCGACGGCCGCAAGCTGCGCGGGCTGGAAGACGCCGAGCTGGCGCAGATCGCCGGCCGCGCCGGACGGTACCACAACAACGGCAAGTTCGTGACCTTGGCGCCCTTGCCGGCGCTGCCGCCGGGTTCGGTGCGCGCCATCGAGGAACATCACTTCCCGGTACAAACAAGGGTGTTCTGGCGCAACAGCGACCTCGACCTGCGCTCGCTCGCCAGTCTGGCGGCATCGCTCGCGCGGCGCCCGCCGCACGCTTGCCTCGATCTCGTCGACGATGCCGAGGATACTCGCGCTCTGGCGCGCCTGGTCGCCGACGCGGAGATCGCCGCGCGCTGCCGGTCGAGCGCCAACGTGGCGTTGCTCTGGCAGGTCTGCCAGATCCCCGATTACCGCCAGCTTCAGCTCGACGACCACTTCAAGCTGTTGCGCGCGGTCTTTCTGCAACTGACCGGGCCACGCGGCCGCTTGGAAAAGGACTGGATCGCGCGCCATCTCGATCGCCTGTCCGAGCTGCAAGGTGATATCGACACCTTGCTGGCGCGCATGGCCTTCATCCGGACCTGGACGTACATCACGCACCACAGCCGCTGGCTCGACGACGCGCGCGCCTGGCAAGAGCAGGCACGCAAGCTCGAGGACGATCTCTCGGATGCGCTGCACGAGCGGCTGGTGCGCAGGTTCGTCGATGCCGCCAGCCGGCGGGGCCGGGGACGGCCAGCGGCGCGCGGGCGGTTCGCCGAGCAGCTCCGCGATGCGGTGGCTCGCGTGTCGAGCGATGAAGTCGCGACGCCGGTCGACCTCGACCGGTGGGTCGACGAGCTGGTGCAGGCGGGCGGAGATCGCTTCGGTCTGGACGACGACGGTCGCATTGTTGTCGTGGGAGGGGAGGGTGGGGGCCCCCACCCTCCCCTCCCAAACCCTCCCGCGATGGTTCGCGGCGAGCAAAGTTCGCCGCCTCCCCACGCGTTCCCCGGCGGGCGCGTCTTGGGGCGCATGACTCGCGGCGCGGATCGACTGCGGCCCGAGATCGCGGTGACCGCGGACGATCTTGGCCCGGGCGCGAAACTGCGCCTCCAGCGCCGGCTCGTGGCGTGGGCGCGGGATCTCGCCGAGACGCTGCTCTCGTCGCTGCGTGACGAACGTCTGGCCAAGCTCGGTCCGGCGGCGCGCGGTATCGTCTACCAGTTGGAACAGGGGCTGGGCACGGCGCTGGCCACCGCGGCCCACGCGCAACTGCGGCAGATCGACCCGGCGGACCGCAGCCGGCTCGGGCGCGCGGGCATCAAGCTCGGCCGGCGGGTGGTGTACGCGGTGTCCTTGTTGCGGCCGGAGGCCGTGCTGGTGCGCGCGACGCTGTGCCGGGCCTTTCTGGGACCGGGCGTTTCGCTTGCCCCACCGCCGGCCCTGGCTCGTTGCTTTCTGCCGTCCGACGAGATCGACGACGACACCTGCCTGGCGTTGGGCTTCCCCGTGTTCGGCGGGGTCGCGATTCGCGCCGACGAGGTCGAGCTCCTCGCTACGCGCATCGGCAGCGGGTTGCGTACGCGGGCCGTCGGAGAGCGGCTCGGTTGCGACGAGGAGACAGCCGCGGCCGTCGTGGCGGCGCTGGCCGAGCCTCGCCGCCGGCGGTAGCGCCCGCCGCGCTTTTGCCCGTCTACCAAGCCCCCGTGCGTGACCCGTGCCAGGGCCTGCGGCGCTTCCTCCGGCAGCGATTCCTCTACGGGCTGATGGACCGCTGCGGGTAGGATACTTCCTTCCCAATATCATCGATTCTGTGACGGGTAGAGCCGCGGCCGTGGCAAGATAGGTCCGCGCTGGGGCATGATTCCAGGTGGAGATTGGGGTTTCGCCTGGCTCAAGTCAAAGTCGCATTCCGACGAGAATCTAGTATGGGACAGGGTGACTGCACACCCCGTCATCCCGGGATTTCGTGCACGAACCAGCAGATCCATGAAGTCCCTCGCCAAGGGAGGTTCCGGTGAACGTCGTCAAGACTCGCAAGGTGCTAGTGGTTGAGGATTCGCGCCTCATTCACAAGATGTACGAGGTCATGCTCCGGCCCTGCATGCTGATCGCCGCGCACGATGGGCGCGAAGGTCTGGCCCGCTTGGCCGAACATCGGGACATCGATGTCATCATCCTGGACATCAACATGCCCCGCATGACGGGGTTGGAATTCCTGGGGCAGGTGAAGCAGAATTCGGACTTCGCCGCCATCCCCGTCGTCATCGTTTCCACCGAGGGCAAGGAAGAGGACGTCGCGCGCGGGCTGAAGGCAGGCGCCGTCGCCTATCTCAAGAAGCCGTTTCAGCGCGAGGACTTGCTCAAGATCATCGGGCGGCTCACCACGAGCCAGGCCTCGCCATGAAGGATGGTGATGTGATGGCCGGTATCCCACAGAAGCCTGGCTACGAGGGAGCGGACAGCAGCGATCCCCTGGCCACGCTCATGCGCGCGCGCCAGCTCATCCACGACGCCCAGGCGGCCATCGAGGAGGCCAGCCAGTCGGTGGTGCAGCAGCGGGCAAGCTCCGCCGAGATCCCGGGGCGCGAGGCGCGCCTGGCCCAGGCCGAGAACGATCGCGAGGAGTTGGCCGCGCGTCTCCTCGAGGTCGAGCACCAGGTGGGACGCCTGATGACCCTCTACGTGGCGACGTACCAGTTGCACGCGACGCTCGATCCCGCGGACGTGCAATCGACCATCGCCGAGATCGCCGTGAACCTGCTCGGCGCCGAGAAGTTCGCCTTGTTCCTGCGCGACGACGAAGCCAACGTCCTGGAGATCCGCATGCAGGAGGGACAGATCGACGCGCCCTGGTCCGGTGCGGCGACCTATGCGGGCGGTGATCCGCTCATCGATGCGTCGCTTCTCGATGGCATGTTGCGTTTCGGCCCCGCCGAGGGCTCCCCGGTGCTGGTCGTCGTTCCGCTGCGCGTGCAGGACATCACGGTGGGCGCGTTGGTGCTCACCAAGCTGTTCGAGCACAAGGTAGGGCTGGACGAGGAAGATCGCGAGCTTCTCGATCTGCTGGGCGCGCACGCGGCCTCCGCCCTCTTCGCCTCGCGTGTCTACGCGCGCGCCGCCCGCAAGCTGCGAACCCTGGAGGGGCTGATCAAGCTGGTCAAGAAGGGATAGCAGGCGGGGCTCGCCCCATGCGAAGGACGCGATGAGCTTCCAAGGGATGATCGAAGACGTGGCCGTGGCCGACGTGATGCAGTTGATACGCATTGGCGGGCACTCGGGCAGTCTGACGGTCAACAACGGGCAGGAGGAAGGCATCATCGGGTTCGAGCGAGGCCGCATCGTGAGCGCCTGGAATCCGGGCACGCTCCGGGTGGGCGAGCTCCTGGTGGCTGCAGGCGTCATCGACGACACGCAACTGGCGGCGGCCCTGGCGGCCCAGAACAATGACCGGCCTCGCCGCACCGTCGGTCACTACCTGGTGCGCATGGGCGCCACCACGCCGGAAGCCATTCGCGACGTCATGGCCCGGGAAATCGAACGCGTGGTGGGCGAGATCTGCGCCTGGAAATCGGGGTCTTTCGATTTCGCCATCGACGATCTCACCCCGCTCATCGAGGTCACCCGCTTCACGGGCGCGCCCAAGGTCGACCTCGATACGCAGACCGTGCTCATGGATGTGCTGCGGCGCATGGAAGAAGGCGGCGCGCCCGCGCCCACGCCCGAGGAAGTGGTCGCCGAGCCCACCGCCGACCGGACCGAGGAGGAGTTGCCGCAGCAACATTTCGTGGCAAGCGGTGAATTCGAAGCGCCTGGCTTCGAGAGCGAGACGCGCGGCAGGGGCATGCTCCCCGCCGGTTTGACCACCGAGCGCGAGGCAAGCGAGGCCATCCCGCACGAGCCGGCTCCCCCCGAGGCGAGCGAGCGCATGCGCTTCCAGATCGTGTCCCCAGACGGCGAGCTGTGCGAGCGGCTCAACCAACTCCTGGCGGGTACCGGCGATCACATTTTCGCCATCGCCCTGCGTGATGCCGGGGCTTCTCTCCTCGGCGAGCCGCCCCCCATCGTGGTGGTGGATCTGCGCTACCAGCCAAGCGGCCTAGCCACGCTCACCGCGCTCTGCCGCGCGCGGCCCCGCGCTTCGGTCATTGCGCTCTTCGGGGGCCGCGCGCCCCTGCGCGAGATGTATCGGGCCGGGGTGCTGTCGGCGACCTCGGCGGTGCCCGAGACCGTGGTCGCCTGCATGCAGTCGGTGGCGCGGCAGCGCAAGCACATGTCGAGCGAGTACGCCATCGCCGAGGGCATCCGCACCAGCTTCGCGCGGCTGCGCCGGATCATCGCCGATCTGCGCTCCGGGCTGCTCGGCACTTCGGTCTCGTCGAACCTCATGTCGGCGGTCGCCGAGTCGCTCGATCGCGGCGTGCTCTTCGTGCCGCACCTCGACCGCTTGGTCGCGCTGGGGGCCTTCGGCAACAACCAACGCGGCGCGCCCCTGGCCAAGACCACGCAGGGGCTCATCGTCCCCATCGGCGATGACGGCGTGTTCAAGACCTGCCTGACCGACAGCCGGCCGCGACGCATCGATTACGACGAGGCCAAACTGCCGCAGGCCTTCGTCGAGGCGGTGGATCGCCCGCGCACCGGCGAGATTGCCGTTCTGCCGGTGCCCGGTAGCGAGCGGGTGATCGCGGCCGTGTACATGGACAACGGGGGTCGCGATCGCCCCATCGGCGACATCGAGGTCTTCGAGTTGGCCGCCTTCCAACTCGGCTTGGCGTTGGAGAACGAATTCCTGCGCCGGGCGAGCTCCCGGCAAGACGTGACCGCGGCGATTTTTGGGGAACGCGAGACCGGGTAGGCGCGAGGCCAAGCGTGGAAGAGATCTTCTCATCCCTCGTGAAGGACTTCGTCGACGAGACGCAGCCGCTCACGCAGGAGGTGGGGGCGCTTCTGCTCAAGCTGGAGGAGGTATGGCGCGCAGGCGGGGACGGAAAATCATTGCTGCGGGGAATTCGCAGTGGCTTGCACACCATCAAGGGCAACGGCGCCATGATGGGTTTTGCCCCCATCGAGCGCGTGGCGCACGCACTCGAGGACATCTGTCCCCGGGTGTCCGACGAGCCCCCGGCGGACCCGGCCGGGCTCGTGCAATTGCTCATCGAGGGTTGCGATCTGTTGGGCGCGTTGGTGAAGTCGGCGCTGGCGGGCGACCTGCCGGCGGGTCGGGCCGACGCCTTCGTCGAGCGGGCCGCCGCAGCCCAGGCATTGGACCGGCCCGCTGCGGCCGTGCCGACCGGGGGGGAAGCGCCGCTGCCGGCCGTGAGCCCCGGCGCGGCCGTGCCCGCCGTGGCGGACGGCGATGGCGGTCGGGGCAGCGCGCGGATCGCGGACGGGGACGTCGATGAGCTATTGGAACTAGCCGGGGAGACCATCGTTGGTCAGACCGAGCTCCTGCGCGTGCAGGGGCGCTTCGCGCGCGGGCAGTTCGAGAGCGGGGACGTCGCACTCATGGATCGTCTGCTCGTCGACCTGGGCCGCACGACCCGCCAAATGCGCGACAAGCTCTTGCGAGTCAGACTGGCCCCCATCGCGACGCTCTTTCGCCGCTTCGGCCGTTACGTGCGTGATCTGGCGCGCGAGCGCGGACAGCCCATCGAGCTTGACATCGAGGGCGGGGAAACCGCCGTGGACCGCGCCATCATCAGCCGGCTCTTCGAGCCACTGGTGCACCTGGTGCGCAACGCCGTGGCCCACGGCATCGAATCCGCCGAGGAGCGCGTGGCCGCCGGCAAGCCGGCCGGGGCGCGCATCCTGCTCAGCGCACGGCTGCGCGAGGGGCGGGTGAACGTGCGCATCGCCGACGACGGCCGGGGACTGGACTTGCAGGCCATCGCGGCCAAGGCCAACGCGCAGGGGATCGACACCAGCGGTTTTTCGGAGCGGGAAATGCAGCGCCTCATCTTCCGCGCCGGGCTTTCCACGGCCAAGGCGGTGACGAACCTCGCCGGTCGCGGCGTGGGACTCGACGTGGTGGCTGGCGCCGTGCAGGGCTTGGGCGGCAGCATCGACGTGCGCTCGACCCGGGGGCAAGGGACGGTGTTCGCGCTCGATCTGCCGGTGACGGTATCCTTGCAGAAGGCGCTCATTTTCGGCGTGGACAGCGAGACCTTCGCCGTCCCCGCGGGGTTCATTCTCGACACCATGGAAAGCCGGGAGAAGGATCTGCAAGAGATCAACCGGGTTCTGCTGATTTCCTGGCGCGGGGATTTCGCGCGCGCGGTGGACGCCGGCCGCCTGCTCGGCTGTCAGGGCCTGGCCCAGGCCTGGGCGCGGCCCTACGCCATCGTTCTGCAAGCCGGGAACAACCGTGGCGCGCTGCTGGTGGACTGGCTGTCGGGGGTGCAGGAGATCGTTGTCAAGCCGCTCGACGAAACCCTGGTCGCATGCGCCATGGTGGCGGGGGCGACCGTGCTGGCGCAGGGGCGCGTCTTGCCCATCCTCGACTGCATGGAGGTGGTCAGGCGCATCAGCAAGGCGCTCCAGCCCGAGCGCTCCACCGAGGGGAAAGCGGAGGCCGCCTACGATGTCTTCTGACCAGGGAAACGTGGGTACCAAGGCGGACGGCGTGGCGGCCGCGGCCGAGCCCTTGCTCGCCTTTGCCGACGCCTTGCTTTCCGAAGGTCAGCGCCAACCGACGCACACGCCGGACGAGATTCGCCAGTACGTGACCTTCATCCTGCGCGACGAGGAATACGGCATCCCGATCCTCCAGTGCCGGGAGATCGTGCGCGTCTTGGCCGTTACCCGCGTGCCCGAGGCGCCCGACCACGTGCGCGGCGTCGTGAATCTGCGCGGCCACATCGTGCCCGCCGTGGACACGCGCAGGCGTTTCGGCTTCGAACCCGCGCCGCTGACGGCGAGGTCGCGGCTCCTCGTGGTCGAGGTAGCGGGCCGCCTGTTCGCGCTCATCGTTGACCGCGTGGCGCGCGTTCTCAAAGTACCCGCCTCCGACATCGAGCCGCCGCCCGAGGGCGCGACGCTGCCGGGCGCCACGGGCCTGGCCCGCGTGGGTGAAGCGGTGGTACATCTGATGGACGCCGATCAGATGTTGCGCGCGGGAGCGGCGGCGGCAGGGACAACCACGAGAGGTGAAGAGGCATGAGCACGCAAGAGAGCAAGGCTTCGTCGACTTCCGATGCTGCACGTTCCGACACCGCGGACGGGGCCGGTGCGAATGGCGCTGTCCGCGAGCGCCGGCGCCGCTGGTGGCTGGGCCGCATCGAGGGCGCGCCGGTGCTGCGCCATCTCTCCTTGTGGTGGAAGTTGGTCATCATCGTGATTGTGCTCTTGCTCCCCACGGGGCTGCTGCTGCGCGACTTCGTGGGCAAGAGCAGCGACGAGATCGCGCGCATGCAACGGGAGCAGTGCGTGGAGAGCTACGCGCAACAGCTCCGGCGGATTTTGAGCCAGCAGATCGCCTTGAATGGGCGCGCGGGGGTGGCGAGGCCTGAAGAGCCGCCGAGCGGCGCCCGGCGCGCGCTGGGCGCGGCCGTGGCCGAGCTCGAGAACCTGAACAACTCGGGCTGCGGCGTGGAAGCAGGCCTGGCGCGGCTGCGTATGGCGGAGACGCTGGCCAAGCTGCGCGTCCTCGTGGCCCAGGTCGGGGACGACCCCAAGGGCGACGTGAACCGCCAGTTGCGTGAGGCCGTGGCGGACTGGTTCATGCAACTCGCGCTGGTGGCCGGCGAAACCGAAATTCTGGCCCCGGGCGCCGCCCACCTCGACGACGCGATCTTGCGCAGACTGCCCGAGGCGGCGCGACATATCGAGCACATGGCCGAACTGGGCAGAGCGCCGGGGGTGGAGGCGGAGCTGACCATCGCCGCGCGCGCCGAGATGCTGAGTGCCATCGACGGCCTGGCCATGAACATCGCGGATGTCGAGCGCGATCTGGTCGAGATCATGCAAGGCGGCGTTCCACTGCTTTCCCCGCGGGTGGTCCCGACGGTGAGGCCGCCCTTCGAGGAGTGGTCGGCGGCAGGACGCAAGACCATGGCCGCTGCCCAGCAACTCGCGAGTGACACCAAGAGCGTACGGGATCCGGCCGGCGGCGCGATTGTTACGAGCTTGCGCGCGGCCGCCGCCACGGCGCTCGATGCCTTGTTCGCAACCTTCGACAACGCTCTCGCCACCCGCCGTGCTGAGCTGCAAGACAAGATCACCGCGCGCGAAGACCAGCGCTACCGGACCATTCTCCTGGTGCTCGTGGCGGTGCTGGCCGCGGCCGGCCTGGTGTCGGTCATCGTTCGCAGCATCACCGCGCCGATCAACCTGGCGGTCGAGTCAGCCAACAGCCTGGCCGCGCAGAATTTCGCGATTGAGATCGGCGAGACGCATTCCACCGACGAGGTCGGCCAGCTCTTGGTGTCGATGCGCAAGATGGCGGCCAATCTGCGCGCCACCATTCGTTCCATCTTGCAGGCCTCGCGCATCGTGGCCAGCGCCTCCGAGAAGATATCGACTTCCGGCGAGCAACTCGGCAAGGGGGCCGAAACGCAGTCCACGGCGACCGGCGCGACATCGGCGAGCATGGGGCAAATTGCGGAGCAGATCCAGCAACTCTCGCGGACCGCGACCTCGCTCTCGGCCAGCGTGGAGGAAACCACCACCGCGTTCCAGCGCATGTACGAAACCCTGGAACGAACGGCGCTGCACGGGCAGACGCTGCTCGCCTCGTCGCAGGAGGCCACGATGTACCTGGCGGGGCTGACCAGCAACATCACGCAGGTGACCGCGCAGGCGCGCACCGCCAACGAGATGTCCAAGGCCACGCTGGACTCGGTCAAGTCGGGCAGCGAGGCGCTGCAGCGATCGATCGGCGCCATTGGCGAGCGCGCCCAGGAGATCAGCAAGATCCTGCGTCTCATCGAGGAGATCACCGATCAGACCAACCTCCTGGCGCTCAACGCGGCCATCGAGGCGGCACGTGCGGGCGAGGCGGGGCGCGGCTTCGCCGTGGTCGCGGACGAGGTCAAGCGCCTGGCCGAACGCAGCGCCCAGGCGACGCGTGACATCGGCGCGATCATCGAAGGGGTGCAGAAGGATGTCGGCGCTGCTGTCACCTTGACCGATGACGTTCTCGTGGGAATGATGGCGTCCATCGACAAGACATCCATTATCATCGCGGCCAGCGCCCTGGCCACGGAGAGTCAAAGCGAAGCCGCGCGGCAAACCCTCAAGGTCGCCGAGAACATGGCGGGCCTGGCCCAGCAAATCGCTATGGGTGCACGTGAAAATGCCGGCAGCGCGGCTGAAATTGTGACAGCCTCCCGGCGCATGAGCGCGCTCACCAATTCGATGCTCGACGCCACTCTGGAGCAGAAACGCGGCGGCGAGACCGTGGTCAAGTCCACGGAATCGATCTCGGAAGTCGCGCGCCAGAACCTGCAGGTGGTCGAGCAACTCAATCTGGCGGCCAAGGAATTGGCGGCCGAGGCCGAGTCGCTACGCCAGAGGATGGAGACCTTCACCGTCTGATGGATACCCCCGGGCCACCGCAGTCACTCGATGTGACGCTACTCGCGGCGCTGGGCGGGCCGGCCAACGCCGCCAGCCAACCAACGCCCGCTCCCGCGACGCCCGGCTTCACGCCGGAGGTGGAGCGTGAGTCCGCGGGGAAGACGGAGGAGGCTGCGCGGCGCAACGCCGTTCTGGATGCATTGGCGCGTGGGGGAAGCCGCGGGATTTCGGCGCTCATCAGCGCGTTGCGCAGCAGCGAAGCTGACGTGGTCATGTACGCCGCCACCGCGCTCGGCGAGGCGCGTGATGCGGCGGCCGTGCCACACCTGACTCGCCTGCTCCAGCATCCCGACCTCAACGTGGCCCAGGCCACCATCGATGCCTTGGGCAAGCTGCGCGCGCAAGCGGCGGCGGCGCCCATCGAGTCCGTTCTCGAGGCCGACCCCTGGCTGCGCTTCGCCGCCGCCCATGCCTTGGGCGAAATCGGGCATCCGGGGAGCGTGCACGCTCTCATGCGGGTGGCCGGCGATTCGGCCATCTCGGATCTGGCCATCGAGGCCCTTGGGAAGATCGCGACGGTGCCCGCGGCGACGGTGCTCGCCGAGATGCTCTCCATTCGAGTCAGCGCGGGTGATTTCGACGGCTGCTTGCTGGCCCTGGGCAATGCCATCCGGCGCATGGTCGACTCGGCGGGGCTCGATGGCAGCCGGGCATGGCAAAGGCTCACCTCGGCCGAGGCGGGCGCGGTGCATGCCCGCTTGGTGTCCCTCTTGTGCCGCCGCGAGGTGGAGCCCACGGCGGCAGAGCACGCCTTGAAGGAAGCCGCCATCGCCGTCATTCGGGCGCTCGCGTTGCCCGCTCTCTACGACGCGCTCGTCGACGCGGCCTGGGACACCGCCATCGGTGAACCGCTGCTCGATGCCGTGGTCTTCACCGGAGCGGCGGCATACCCCTCGGTGCTGGCGGGGCTTGGGCATGCCGACGCCGACGTGCGGGTCTTCTGCGCGACCGCCGCCGCCGCTATGGGGATGGCGGAGGCCGGCGGGGCGTGCGCGGGCTTGCTCGACCACGCCGAAACACGGGTGCGCGTGGCCGCCCTACGCGCGCTGGCCGGTCTGTCCGCCGAGCGGGCGCTGCCCGCCATGCTGCGCTGTCTCGCGGATCCCACGGAGCCCGTGCGCAAGGCCGCCGTGCGCTCGTTGGGGGCCATGGACGCGAACCTGGTGACCAGCGCCTTGCTTGCCGAACGCGACTTCGCGCAGGCCCACGCGCCGCTGGTGCTCGAGGTCATGCGCCTGGCTCCTTGCGCGGCCCAGCGGGAGTTCGTGGCGAAGGCGCTGCATGATGGTCGCGAGGAGGTCCGCCGCGCGGCGGTGGGAGTTCTCGCCGCGAACGAGAGCCTGGACATCCTCGAGGTTCTCGAACCGCTTCTCGATGATCCCTCGGTCGCCGTTCGTGCGGAGGTCGTGCAGGCCATGGGGCAGCGCCGCTCGCGCCGGGCCTTGCTCAGGCTACAGGACCAGTTCGCTCGCGACCCCGGGACGCGCGCGCAGGCTTTGCGCGCCATCGGCCGCATCGGTGACGGCGCGGCGGCGCGACGCCTGATTGCGTGCTACCGCGAGCACGAGCGCTGGGTTCGCCTGAGCATCATCGACGCGCTGGGCGCCATCGCGGCCCCCAGCGCCGAGCCCTTTCTAGCCCAGCTGCTTTGCGACCGGCGTCCTGAGGTGCGCGGTCGCGCGGTGGTGGCCATTGGGCAGTATGCCACCGACGGCGCAGTGAGCCGCCTGGCGCACGCCACCCTGGACGTGGACGCTCGCGTGCGCCTGGCCGCGCTCGAGGCGCTGTCGGCGTTCACCGGCCGGCCGGTCGCGGTCGAGTCCTTCGAGCGGCTGTGTCTGGATCCGATTCCGGCGATCGCGGCCCTGGCCCGCCGCTGCCTGCGCAAGGTCTAGCCAGGCGCTGCCGGATTTTCACCACAGAGGACACAGAGAACACAGAGACGGATGAGGAAGAAAAGGGTTCGGATCCGGATCCGGAGAGCCCTTCCGCTGCCGGCCTTTGTGTCCTCTGTGCCCTCCGTGGTCAACTCTTATTTCTTCGTGGGCGATGGCGCGGACTTGCCGCCCTTGCCGAGCTTCTTCCAGACCACGGTGTCGAGCGAGTAACGGCCGCAGCCGAGGAGGAGGATCGTCGCGCTGGCGGCGAAGTACAGCTCCCATACCTCGCGCTCCTTCCAGGGGGAACCGTGGAGGATGGAAAACAAGGTCAGGGCGGCGGTGACGGAAACCAAGAAGGCCCCGACGCGACCGAGCAGTCCGGTGGCCATGAGAATGGCCCCGAAGAACTCACCGGCCACGGCCAGGAGGAGCGAGTACTTGCTGCCGATGCCGAGGGGATCCGGGAAGCTGGCAGCCTTGGCCCCGAAGTGCTGCAACTTGTCCCAGCCGTGCAGCCACGCCATGTTGACTCCGACCACGGCGCGCAAGACCAACAGGACGAGGTTTGCTGAAAGTTCCTTGTTGAGAGCCACGGCAAGAGATTCGCACGGTCGAGCCCGAACCCCAAAATAACCGGAGTCTGGCTACGGCCGCGGGCGCCTGCCGCGCGGGCGGCTGGGGCGAGCAGGCGTCGGCGACTGTTTTCCGTTGTTTGAGCGGGCGACACCGAGCATCATGGGCTCTCTTCAGAACAAGGAAAGCCATGAAACGTATCCTCATCTCCTTGATCGTAGGGGTGGTGATCGGGCTCGTGCTCGGTACCATGCTCGGTCACAAGTTGTCGCCCACCGATGCACAGGTGGTGGAATACATCAGCCACCTGAGCTTCCCTGAGCTGGCCACGTTCAACAAGAAGCTGACGGCGACCTCGGGGCTGCAAGTCTATCAGACGCAGATCCTGCCCCCCACCGCGCCTGTCATCCCCGCCCCACCTGGCAAGTAGCGACCCGCGCTTCCCGGGGTCCTTTCAGGAGGGCTCGACGGGGTGCACGCCGCCCATCGCGGCGACGACTTCATCGACGGTGGGCAGGGCCGAGCGCGCGCCGATGCTGCGGCAGACGAGACCTGCGGCCGCGTTGGCGAAGGGCACGGCGCGTTCGAGCGGCCAGCCGTGCAGGTGCGCGAAGGCGAAGGCGCCCGCGAAGGCATCGCCAGCGCCCGAGGTGTCGGCCACGAAGACATCCAGCGCTTCTTGCTCGACCAGCTTGGTGCCTTCGAGCCCGATCGAGCCCGATTCTCCCAGGGTGATGAGGGCGATGCGCGGCCCCAGGTTGAGGATCTCGCGCAGGCTGTGGCCAAGCTGGTCGGAGGGCGCGAGCTCGTGGGCGAAACGTTCCGCGCCGATCACGATGTCCGAGAGCGAGAGCAGCTCGCCCATGCCGCCGGAAAGCTGGCTGGCGTTGAGCAGCACGGTGATGCCCTTGTCGCGCGCTTTTTCCGCAATGGCGGCTTGCAACGCGGGCTGGCTACCGTCGATGACCAGCATGCGGGCATCCTTGAGCAAGCCCGCCGGCAAATCGCGTGGCGACAAGGGCGTGACGTTGCCGCGCGAGCGCAGGATCTTCCGCCGCCGGGAGAGCTCGTCGATTTGCAGGATGGAAACCGGCGACACCTTGTCTGGCTCGATGTTGAGCAGGGAGGTGTCGATGCGCAGGTTCTCCATGCCGCGCAGGATGAAGTGGCCGAGCTCGTCGTCGGCGATGCGGCCGAAGAAGCGCGTGCGCTGGCCCATCACGGCGAGGGTGGCGAGCATGTTCGCGGCCGAGCCGCCGCCTTGCATGCTGAAGACCGAGGCCTCGACCAGGCGCTCGTCGATGCGCGGGGAAACGAACAGCAGATCGACGGTGGCGAGGCCGACGCCTACCACCACTTGCGGCGAGCCGGCACGGGCCTTCGCGGGCTTGCCCGGCGGAGCCTTGTCCCGGGAGCGTGCTGGCTTGGACGTGGTTCGTTTCCTGGCCACGGCCTCATGGTAGCACTGGCTCGGCGGTTTGTGACTTTTCGGCGTCTTCCAGCCGGGCCGACACGGGCAGCAGCGGCCGGCCGAGCGCCTGCTGGGCCTCGATGTAGCGCTCGAGCGCGGCCACCGCCTTGGCGCAGTTGGCATTGGCGAAGTAGGACCGGCCGATATAGTAGAGCAGCTCGGGCCGCCGCCGCACATACTCGGTGTTGTCGGCCAGCGGCTTGAGCTCGTCGATGGCATCGCCGTAGAACTCGGCCTTGTAGTCGAGGAAACCAGTGAGGAGCGAGAAGTCCTTGCCGAGCCTCCCGCCCCAGGTCTCCTCGGGCCAGTCCTCGACGATCTTGAAGGCGCTGGCGTACTTCTGCTTGTCGTACTGGGCGGCGATGTCCTTGTACTCCTCGCCCACGCGGGCCGCCACATCGGGCGGAAGTCCCGGCGGGATGACGGGCGCGGCCAAGCCCTCGTCAGCCGCCAGGGGAATCTCGGGGTCGCGGTCCTCGCGGGTTGCCACCAAGTCGAGCAGCAGCCGGCTGTGGGCCACGTCGGGGTTGGCGGGTTCTTGCCCCTTGGCCGCGGCCTCGGCGCGGCTTTGCCACAGCTTCGCCTCGCGCTGCTTGCCGTGGGCCAGCAGGCTGCGCGCCAGGCGGGCCATGTCCGA
>Ga0182019_10001009_pt1 | contig 14126 bp, 12 predicted proteins | sample 812E2MmetaG_FD_120483 | JGI IMG/M metagenome (GOLD analysis project Ga0182019, IMG submission 120483) | Permafrost microbial communities from Stordalen Mire, Sweden - 812E2M metaG | ecosystem: Environmental > Terrestrial > Soil > Wetlands > Permafrost | place: Sweden: Stordalen | collected...
ATTTTCTGTCGCGCGAGAACGGCTATGTGACATTAATGGAGATCACCCGCACCCTGCGTTTTGAACAGGGCGAATGGCGCGCCCAAGCGCCCTCTGTGGCGTTGTCGAAAAAATTTTCGATGGCGCGCGCCACGGTGCGCAACCTGCTGGCGAATGCGGAGCAACAAGGCTGGTTGATCGGCAACGCGCGCGGCGGTCATCAGTTGATTTTGTCAGCGGATTTTGCCACCGTGTGTTACCGCTGGGTTGCGCTGGAAATAACCTGGATGGCGGGTTTGGCGAACGCGGCGGCGGTCAGGCTGGATGGGGTGTAGCGTGCAGAATGATACCACCGTGCCATGCGGCGCAATACGTTGTGCTATTACGCCCCACGGCCATGAATCTAATATTACCCCTGTTTTTTTGATTTCATCATCTCCAATGCCGCCCTTTTTTGTTTGGAGCGTTCGGTTTTTTCCAGGGATTCATTTTCCTTGCGTAAGCAGCGTGCATCATAACGCCGCTTTGCCCGTTGCGCCTGTGCGACTTTCTGGGCTTTGATGAGCATCGGCTCGCATTCTATGGGCGCAGGCAGCGGCTGCAAGATAATACAATCTACGGGGCAGGGCGCTACACAAAGTTCACAGCCGGTGCATTCCGATGCAATAACGGTGTGCATAAATTTTGCCGCGCCTAAAATGGCATCGACCGGACAGGCGGCAATACATTTAACGCAACCGATACAGTCTTGCTCAATAATAAACGCAACACTTTTAGGCTTATGCTGTCCGTTGTGCGCATTAAGCGGTTTAGGGTTTACACCAAGTAACTGCGCCAGTTCGATAATACCCTCGTCACCGCCCGGCGGGCATTGGTTAATGTCCGCAGCTCCCGATACGATGGCTTCTGCGTAAGGGCGACAGCCCTGGAAGCCGCATTGTCGGCATTGAGTCTGCGGCAGTATGGCATTTATTTGATCAATCATGTCATGGTTTTTAATCTTTTAATCATGTTGGTAATCATAATAAGGCATTCGGGCATTGATTTGAAATGAAGTCCATTGTAAAACGAAAAATCCACTATAACATTGAGTAAATAGCACGACGACTAAAGGGTGAGATCAATGAAAGCGATGGTTTTAAACAGGCTCTGCAACCTTAAAGACAATCAGACGCCGCTGGAGCTTATGGAACTGCCCGTTCCTGTTCCCGGCGATGGCGAGATCTTGCTGAAAGTTTCAGCCTGCGGCGTCTGCCATACCGAGTTGGATGAGATTGAAGGGCGCACACCGCCCCGGCAATTCCCGATGATTCCGGGGCATCAGGTGGTGGGTCGTGTGGCAGCCGTCGGCAGTAAGGTCAGCGCTGTTAAAACAGGTGACCGGGTAGGCGTGGCTTGGATATACGCTGCTTGCGGGATCTGTAAATTCTGTTTGGCGGGCAATGAAAACCTGTGTCCGGCTTTCGAGGCTACCGGTCGCGACGCCAATGGCGGCTATGCCCAGTATATGACTGTTGCAGAAAGTTTCGCTTATGCCATTCCATCGGTGTTTTCCGACATACAAGCCGCGCCTTTGCTTTGCGCCGGTGCTATCGGTTACCGGTCGTTACGGTTAACGAACCTGAAAGACGGGCAACGTCTGGGCTTGACAGGTTTTGGCGCCTCGGCGCATCTGGTTTTAAAGATGGTCAAACACAGATATCCCGATACCGAAGTTTATGTTTTCGCCCGTAGCGCCGAGGAGCGGGCGTTTGCTCTGGAACTGGGCGCTGTCTGGGCGGGCGATACCACGGAAGCTGCGCCGTATAAACTGGACAGCATCATTGATACGACGCCCGCATGGGAGCCCATCGTTGAGGCGTTGGCGAATCTGGAATCCGGCGGCAGACTGGTGATTAATGCGATCCGCAAGGAAGGCGATCTGCACAGCCTGCTCAAGCTGGATTATCCACTACACCTGTGGCAGGAAAAGGAAATAAAGAGCGTCGCCAATATTACCCGTAGCGATGTAAAGGAATTTTTGAGCCTGGCGGCTGACATGGCGCTTAAGCCCGAAGTTCAGGTATTTGCCTTGGAGCAGGCAAACGAGGCATTGTGTGAGTTGAAGACGGGGAAAATACGCGGAGCCAAGGTATTGAAAATAGATTAATGCTCTGTAGTCGCCATTCCGGGATTGCCGAACACCACCGTTACCCGCCACTAGCGCGGTATGGAAATACAAAGCCATCTATCGCTTGCATGACGAGCAAGTCGGGAAGTGGAGCGATGTGATCAGCGTTACGGTGGGCGGGTAGTGTTATAGGTTGCGGTTTTGGGGGGAGGAATCGTCCAATTGGATTTTAACGGTTTCCGCTAGAGGAAACCTGCACCTGCATAATCTGGCTAATCAATTGATGTTTTACCGCCCAATACTTACCGGTTAGCCTTGGCTTCCTGTTCCTGATTCTGGAAAAAATTGAGCCGTTCGTTCAGGATTGATGCTAGCTGAAAATTGAGTCCTTTGGATTCCTGGGCCAGTCGTATCTGCATAATAGCATCTCTGGTTTGCCCCATGGAAAAATAATATTCCGCAAGATAGCGATGCGATTCGGCGGGTTGGTTCAATTTATTGTAGGTTTCCGCCAATAATTCCGAGTAAGTAGGCAGTTGTTGCGGGTCAGGGTTTAATGCGACTAAGTTTTTTCGGGCCAGCTCGGTTTTATCGTCTTTTAATAAGGCGTTGATGTATTCCAGTTTAATGGCGGTATTGTCAGGAAATTGTTCGGTCAGTTTTTTATAGCGGGCGGCAGCCAGATTAAAGTTTCTGGCGTCGAGTGCCGTGCGGGCAAGCCCGGTGACGTATTGGGGTTGATTCGGGTATTCGTGCGCCAATGCCTGAAAAATAGTTTCGGCTTCTTTGTATTTTTCCGCCTTAAGCGCCATCAAGCCCAGGCCGTAACGGGCGACGGCGCGCTGTTCGGCAGTGCCTCGTGTTAACCGGGTTTGAAAATAGTCTTGTACCGTAGCGGTATCGGTGACGGTTAAAACCCGGATTTTTGCCTTGGTTAATTGATAGTCCAGCGAATCGGGATATTGTTTATAAGGGTAGGTTTCGGCGCGTCCACGGGTGTCGGAAATACGCGATTCGGTAACTGGGTGAGTTCTTAAAAATTCGGGAACACCCTGTCCGGAAAAACGGGTCGCCTGCTGCAAGCGTTCAAAGAAGGTCGGCATGCTGCGCGGATCATAATGAGAGGTCGCCAGGGTTTGCATGCCGACACGGTCAGCCTCAGCTTCATTTTCGCGGGTAAAATTAATCTGAAATTGTATGCTGCCGCCCATAATGGCCATGATGGCGGCCTGACCCATGGCCGCAGAGCGGGTGCCTAATAAAATGGCGGCCAGCATGCCTGCAGCGGTAGGTATCGATAACCGACCGGCGGCTTCTGCGGCACGGAATAAATGCCGCTGGGTGACATGGGAAATTTCGTGGGCCATTACCGAGGCCAATTCGCTTTCGGCTTCGGTCATTAAAATTAATCCTGAATTAACGCCGATATAACCGCCGGGGCCTGCAAAAGCGTTGATGTCATTTTCCATAACTACAAAAAAATGGAACGGATGCCCCGGCGCATCGCTGTTGGCGGCCAGTTTTCGGCCTATGGATTGAATATACTCCTGAATTTCGGCATCCTGATTAATAGTAATCTGGGAGTGCAGGCTTCTGAAAAATTCTTCGCCGAATTCTTTTTCTTCGGCGGGTGAAATTAAGGTGCCTGAGGAATCGCCCATATCAGGCAGATCTATTTTTTTAATTTCAGTGGACTGTGGCGCGGGGGGATTCTCCGGCTTAACAGGCTGCTCCGGCGCAGGCAAGCCGTCGTGGGTCACGATGACGCGTTGCTCAGCAGCTTGCGGTGAAGCAGGCAAGAGCGTAAGGCTTAATGCCAAGGTAATGGCAGAGGGTTTGAACATAAGGTCTCAGGGTTTTTAAAAAAAATTTGTAACTCAATCAGCACAGGATCAGTTAACCGTAATAGAATATCAGCTTCTCATTATAAAACATCTCAAATAAACCCAACTCAATAAAATACCGCCTTAAGATGAAATTTGCCATACAAGTGAATGTCGGCCCCTATCACTCCAATGCCGGACATAGTGCCTATCGGTTTATTAATGCCGTTTTGGCGCAGGGCCATGATGTGTTTCGGGTGTTTTTTTATTATGACGGCGTTTATCAGGCTTTCAAATACGCCACGCCGCCTGATGATGAACGGCAGTTTGCCGCGCAATGGAGTGAGTTGGCGCGGCGCTATGGGATTGATTTGGTGGTGTGTATTTCTACGGCACAACGGCGCGGCTTATTGTGTGCCGATGAAGCGAGTCGACAAGATAAACAGGATGATGATCTGGCCGAGGGTTTTCGCATTTCCGGTTTGGGGCAACTGGTTGAAGCTACGCTGGTAGCGGATCGGTTTATCGTATTCGGATAAGTGGTTATGAAAAGTTATTTGTTTGTTTTACAAAAACCTCCGCACAGCGGCGCTTATGCCCAGGAAATGCTGGATATTATTTTGACGACGGCGGCTTTCGATCAAGCGGTCAGTATTTTGTTGCTGGACGATGGCGTGTTTCAGTTAAAAAAGGGCCAGCGTCCCGAAATTGCGGGCATGAAAGATACGGCCGCTATTTTTAACGCGCTGGAAATCTATGATGTTAACGATATTTATACCGAATTGGAGTCTTTGCAGGAGCGCGGCTTAACGCCGGACGATCTGAGTCTGCCTGTGCAGGCGCTGCATAGAAAAGAAATCGCCGGATTAATGCAGCGCTTTGATGTGGTATTTTCCGGTTAGTTTAAATGGCTCTGCGTGCGCTATTCGCCGTAAATCCGGTCCACCAGATCTTTAAACCAGCGCGGACGAGCCAACAGGATATACATGCAGATGGATCCTACGACAGGAACTGGGGCAGTATCTGCAATCATTAACAGCAACAGCACGAAAAAACATTTTATTCGGAGCATCATTAGGAAAAAGCCTGCGTATGAACGTATGTTAATAAGATAGCATTAATAATATTTTTCAGGGTAAAGCTATCATGAAGGCGGATGGGCGCGTAACCGGCCGATAGTATTGAAAGAAGCTTTATGTTACTGAAAGCATTGAGTATGCAGTGATTCCTGAGTGCGGTAAATACGATCTTATGATTGAAAAAATAACCGCAGGATGGTTTTTTATCTAAACGTTAATGCCAAAGTAAAGCGCCGACATGGGAATTTAATTGTATCTTGCCTACGTTATATTTTACAATTCAAAGCGGTACACAAGTTAACCGGGACATTGATACCCGTCAGGGAACAAAAATCGCCCTTAGACTGATGACATTAATAATAACAATTGGAGGATAGTATGTTTAAAATTCGTGTGCTGGTGACAGCGTTGGCCTTAATAAGTTCTATTTCGGTGGCTTCGGCTTGGAAAGCCTTACCGACCGTCGCGCCTGCACCTGCCAATAATCCGACGACCGAAGAAAAAGTGGAACTGGGTAAAATGCTTTATCATGATCCGCGTTTGTCTTCTACGGGTACGGTTTCCTGCGCTTCCTGCCATAACACTCAGTTAGGTGGTGAAGACAATAGACCCAACTCTATGGGCGTTAACGGACAGACCGGCGGTCGTAGCGCGCCGACAGTATGGAATGCGGCATTTAATACCGTACAGTTTTGGGACGGGCGGGCGGCCAGCCTTGAAGAACAAGCCGCAGGCCCCGTGACCAATCCTATCGAAATGGGCATGAAAAGCTGGGATGACGTGGTTGCTCGCTTGCAGACGATAGACGGTTATAAACTGGCTTTCGAACAGGTTTTCGGTAAAGACGCCATTTCTAAAGATAACGCCACTAAAGCGATTGCAGCTTACGAAAGAACATTGATTACACCCAACAGTGCTTATGATAAATACGTTGCCGGGGATAAATCGGCGTTAACCGCGCAGCAAGTTCGCGGCATGGATACGGTTCAAGAACTGGGTTGTACCGCTTGCCATAGCGGCCCTGCGTTTAACGGGCCGGGTCTGTTCCAGAAGTTTCCTGCGCATAGCAATGCCTCTTTTGCGGAAAAACACCATTTCAAGGATGATAAAGGTTTAGCCGAAGTCAGCAAAAAACCGGACGATGAGCATTTGTGGAAGGTGCCTACCTTGCGCAACATCGCCTTGACCGCGCCTTATTTTCACAATGGCGCTGTTAAGACCCTGGATGAAGCGGTAACGATTATGGCGAAACTGCAATTGGATAAAGACTTATCCAAAGAACAGCTTGCCGACATAGTCGCTTTCCTGAACAGTTTGACGGGTGAATTTCCTAAACAAAAAATGCCCGTTTTACCGGCGACACTAGGCGCAACGTTCAACTAATGATGTCTATAGAGACGCGACACTCGCGTCTCTATAGATTTTGTAGTCACTTTAAAATTCTTTTTTATATTATTTTTATGACACTCGGCACGGTAAACCCGGCAAGTTCAGCATCAGAGAAAAAATTGCCACTTTGTCGTGATAGTCCCAACTGTGTTTCCAGTCAAGCGGAAGATGCCCCGCATTTTATTGCGCCTTTTAGAATTAGCGGAAGTCCTGAAAAAGCATGGCAGGCATTGAAAAAAGCTCTTAACAGCCAAAGTCGCATGGTTATTACCGATGAAACTGCCGATACGCTACATGCAGAAGCAACCAGCTTAATTTTTCGTTTTGTGGATGATATTAATGCGATTCTGGATACGGATATGAATCTTATCCATATCCGCTCAGCCTCACGTACTGGTTATAGTGACTTTGGGGTTAATCGCAAGCGTATAGAAGCGCTACGGGTGCAACTGCAAAAAGCGCATGCGATAGAGTGAATGAGTCGTGTAGGGTACGCTGTGCGTACCTTTTTATGTTAACGGTACGCACAGCGTACCCTACCTGACTAAGACTACTTTAAGCTATAGCTCCTGTTTTTTGATATAAAGATCGGTGATCGTGCCGGTGATCATTTCGGCGGCAAAGCCGAAGGTTTCCGACAACATCGGGTGCGGGTGGATGGTTAAGCTGATGTCTTCGGCATCCGCGCCCATTTCCAGGGCCAGCACCGCCTCGGCGATCAATTCGCCGGCATTGGGGCCGACCATGCCCGCGCCTAACAGCCTTCCGGTTTCTTTTTCACACAGTATTTTAGTCAAGCCTTCCTTGCGGCCCAAAGACAATGAGCGTCCGCTGGCCGCCCACGGGAACACCGCTTTGTCGTATTCTATGCCCTGTTGTTTCGCCTGATTTTCGGTCAGGCCCATCCAGGTGATTTCAGGGTCGGTGTAGGCAACAGAAGGGATAGTCAAAGCATCAAACGCAGACTTATGGCCAGCCACAACTTCGGCGGCCACTTTGCCTTCGTGTACGGCTTTGTGGGCGAGCATAGGGTTGCCAGCTATATCGCCGATGGCGAAAATATGGCCGATATTGGTGCGCTGTTGCTTGTCGACGGCAATAAAACCCTGTTCATCGACGTTAACGCCGGCCAGATTGGCGTCGATTAACTTGCCGTTGGGCCTGCGGCCTACGGCAACCAAAACCGCATCGAAGAGCTCTGATTCGGGCGCGCCTTTGCCGTCAAAAAACACTTTCAGGCCGTCGCTGTGGGATTCAATTGAGGTGACGCGGGTTTCAAGCCAGATGTTGTTATATTGTTTTTTAATGCGCCGGAACAGCGGCATGACCAGGTCTTTATCGCAACCGGGTATGATCTGATCCATCAGCTCGACTACGCTGATTTTTGAGCCGAAAGCATGGTAAACGGTAGCCATTTCCAGGCCGATAATGCCGCCACCGACGATCAACAGTTTCTTGGGAATTTCTTTTAATTCCAGGGCGTCGGTGGAGTCCAGCAAACGCGGATCATCGTGGGGAAAAATCGGGATTTTAGTGGGATGCGAGCCAGCCGCAATAATCGCCTGATCAAAACGGATGGTGGTGACGCCTGTTTCGGTTTGCACGGACAGCGTGTCGGGCGAGGTGAACTTCCCGGTGCCCTGTATCAAGGTGACTTTGCGCTGTTTTACCAGTCCCGCCAGCCCTTCGTTCAAGGTTTTGGTGATACTTTCTTTCCAGCCCCTGATTTTATCAAGATCCAGCGTCGGCTTGCCGTAACTGATGCCGTGTTGTTCGAATTCATCGACTTCATGGATGATTTGCGCGGCATGCAGCAACGCTTTGGACGGAATACAGCCGACATTAAGACAAACGCCGCCCAGCACAGGATACCGTTCTATCAAGACCACCTGTTTGCCTAAATCGGCGGCGCGGAACGCCGCGCTGTAACCGCCGGGGCCGCCGCCCAGTACCACTACTTCTGCGTGTAAAACTGCATCATTCATGTTTAGTATTTCCAGTTAAAGTAACAGGCGGCGTATGTCAGCCAAATAGTGTTTGACGGCGGCCATAAAGCGGGCGCCTTCTGCACCGTCAATCACGCGGTGGTCGTAGGTCAAATCCAGCGGCAACATCAAGCGCGGCACAAATTCCTTGCCGTTCCAGACCGGTTGCATTTTTGCACGGGTAACGCCCAAAATAGCGACTTCCGGCGCATTGATGATGGGCGTAAACGCCGTGCCGCCGATACCGCCAAGGCTGGAAACCGTCAGGCAGCCGCCTTGCATATCGCTAGGCAACAACTTACCCAAGCGGGCTTTCTCGCTTTTTTCGGCCAATTCGACTGCCAGTTCATTGATGCTTTTGCTGTTGGCATTGCGCAAGACCGGTACGACCAAGCCGTTAGGCGTGTCGACGGCGATGCCGATATTGAAATACTTTTTCAGGATTAAGCTTTCGCCGTCGGCGGATAAGGACGCATTGAAATTGGGAAACTGCTGCATAGCCGCAATCAGTGCTTTGATGACAAACATCAATCCGGTGATTTTTAACTCGTCTTTGGCTTTTTCGCCATTCAGCGCATTGCGGAATGCTTCCAGGTCGGTAATGTCGGCTTCGTCATGGTACGTTACCATCGGCAAGTTCAACCAGACACGCGTCAGGTTTTGCCCGGTCAGGCGTTTAATCTTGCTGAGTTTTAAGGTTTCGGTCTCGCCAAAGGGTGTAAAGTCAACGGCGGGTATGCTGGGTATGCCTGCTCCAGCGGCGACGACACCGTCAGTCAGGACTTTTTTAACAAAGTTTTTGACGTCGTCTTTTAAGATGCGTCCTTTGCGACCGCTGCCGGTTTTTATTTTGGCAACGTCAACGCCCAGCTCACGCGCAAACAAACGTACGGACGGCGAGGCATGGGCTTTTCCGGTCGTAACTTCAGGGGCTTGCAAGGACTCTACGGCCTTAGGTTCAGGCGCCACCGGCATTGCCGGTAGACTGACCGCAATCGGCGCATCTGCAATGGTCGCGGCAGCTGGCGCCTGTTCTGCAACAACGGCCTGTTCAGTGCTGGCCAAGACTGTTGCAATCAGCGATCCTTCCGATACTTTATCGCCGGGCTTGATATAGACTTGTTGTATCGTGCCCGCAACACTGGAGGGTAAATCCATGCTGGCTTTATCTGTTTCCAACGTGGCTACGGTCTGTTCCAGCGCGACCACATCACCCGGCTGAATCAATACTTCAACGACATCGATTTCCGCAACATTGCCTACATCAGGAACTTTTATTTCAATTAATACAGTCATGTTCGTTCCTCCGTTAAATGAGCCAAGGCGCTTTAGCATCCGCAGCGATGCCGTATTTAGCGATGGCTACATCTATTTTAGCAGGATCATATTGACCTAAATCAGCCAGACCCTTCAACGCCGCAATGGTGACATGATACCGGTTCACTTCAAAAAACCGCCGTAAATTTTCACGGGTATCGGAGCGACCGAAACCATCGGTGCCCAATACGGTATAGGGCGCGGCAATATAGGCGCGTATCTGTTCGGCAAAGGCGCGGGTATAATCGGTTGCAGCAATGACGGGGCCTTGCGCATTAGCTAGGGAGCTGGCGACATGCGATAGTTTTGCAGGTTCGGTGGGATGCAGCCGGTTCCAGCGTTCGCAGGATTGGCCGTCACGCGCCAATTCGGTAAAGCTGGGACAGCTCCATAAATCGGCTTCCACGCCCCAATCATTACGCAATAATTCTGCGGCAAATTCGACTTCGCGGAAAATGGTGCCCGACCCCAACAATTGCACCCGGGGCGCTTTACTTTTAGCGCCTTTACTGAAACTGTACATGCCTTTGAGTATATCCAGCTCTATGCCTTTCGGCATAGCCGGATGACTGTAATTTTCATTCATCACGGTGATGTAGTAGAAAATGTCTTCCTGTTCGACATACATGCGCCGCAAGCCGTCCTGAATAATCACTGCCAGTTCGTAAGAGTAGGTGGGATCATAAGATACGCAATTGGGTACGGTCGCCGCCATCAAGTGGCTGTGTCCATCTTCGTGCTGAAGACCTTCGCCATTCAAGGTAGTCCGTCCCGCCGTGCCGCCCATTAAAAAGCCACGGGTGCGTTGATCGGCTGCGGCCCAGATTAGATCACCGACCCGTTGAAAACCGAACATGGAATAGTAAATAAAAAACGGGATCATCGGCACGTTATGCGTGGAATAGGCTGTGCCTGCGGCAATCCAGTCGCACAATCCGCCAGCCTCATTGATGCCTTCCTGCAAGACCTGGCCGTGCTTGTCTTCTTTGTAGAACATTAGCTGATCGGCATCTTGCGGCGTATACAATTGCCCAACTTGCGACCAGATGCCCAATTGTCTAAACATGCCTTCCATGCCGAAAGTTCTCGATTCATCAGGCACGATCGGCACGATGCGTTTGCCGATATTTTTATCTTTAACCAGGATGTTGAGCAGATTGACAAACGCCATCGTCGTGGAGATTTCGCGGCCTTCGCGGGTCGCTTCCAGCAACGATTTAAAATCGCTCAATACCGGCACATCCAGTGCGTAGGATTTTGCCCGTCTGGACGGCAAATGCCCGCCCAACTCGGTACGGCGTTGCTGCATGTACAGCAACTCTTTTGAGCCTTCTGCAAAAGTCAGGTAAGGCAGCTTGTGCATGTCTTCATCACTGACCGGCAACTCATAGCGATCACGAAAATGGGTTAGCGAGATTTCGCTCATTTTTTTCTGTTGATGAGAAATATTTTGGGCTTCTCCCGATGCGCCCATGCCGTAACCTTTAATGGTTTTAGCCAGAATAACGGTAGGCTGACCTTTATGATTGACTGCCGCATGAAACGCCGCATACGTCTTAGCGGGATCATGGCCGCCCCGGTTTAGTTCCCAGATGTCGCGATCTGACCAATCGGAAACCATCGCTTTTAGTTCAGGCGTGTTAAAGAAATGTTCGCGCACATAAGCGCCGTCTTTCGCCTTAAAGGTTTGAAAATCGCCATCGACACAGGCCATCATGCGTGCCGCCAGCAAGCCGTTCTTGTCGCGAGCAAACAAAGCGTCCCAGCGCTGCCCCCAAACCAGTTTAATCACATTCCAGCCAGCGCCACGAAATTCGCTTTCCAGTTCCTGAATAATTTTGCCGTTGCCGCGCACTGGGCCGTCCAGACGTTGCAGATTGCAGTTGATGACAAAAATCAGGTTATCCAGCTTTTCCCGTCCGGCCATGCCGATAGCGCCTAAGGATTCCGGTTCGTCGGTCTCGCCATCACCCAGAAAACTCCAGACCTTTCGGCCTGAGTTATCGGCAAAGCCGCGATCTTGCAAATAGTGCATAAAACGGGCTTGATAAATGGCCATGATAGGCCCCAGTCCCATGGAAACGGTAGGGAATTGCCAGAAATCGGGCATCAGCCACGGATGTGGATAAGAAGACAAGCCATTACCGTCGACTTCCTGACGGAAACTATCCATTTGTTCCTGCGTCAGTCGCCCCAGCAAGAAGGCGCGGGCATAATCGCCCGGTGTCAAATGGCCTTGAGTAAAAATCAAATCGCCCGCATGTTGCTCGGAAGCGGCGTGCCAAAAATGGTTATAACCGACATCATAAAGCGTTGCAGCAGAGGCGAAGCTGGCAATATGTCCGCCGACATTGGTATGCTTATTGGCCCTTAACACCATCATCATGGCGTTCCAGCGCACATAAGAACGGATGCGTTGTTCTATCGTGGCATCGCCGGGAAACTGCGCCTGACGGGAGACTGGGATGGTATTGAGATAAGCGGTGTTGGCGCTGAAAGGAATATCGAATCCTGAATGCCGCGTTGCCGCAACCAATTGCTCAATCAGAAAGTGCGCACGTTCACTGCCATCCTGTTCCAGTACCGATTGCAGCGCCTCAATCCACTCTTTGGTTTCTGCCGGATCAATGTCATTTTGACCGGTAATTTCTGATATTAAGCTGTTGTTCATCTGTGATCCTGTTGGGACGGGTTGGGCATGGCTTAAAAAAGTGTTGTATGAAATTTAATTCAGTCATTTTGACCGCGTATAAGCTCGATTTGCAAGGCTTTTGGGTCGCTGCAAGCATCAAGCAGATCCGAATGTTTCTGTAAACGTGCATAGTATATACAATTGGAGGGAGGCAATACACCCGTTTTAGTAAATGTAACTTGAGCCGAGGGGAAAACAAAACGGCTTCCACCCCAATGCCGTTAAGTTCAGCCAGCGGTTTATCTTGCCAGGAGGCGCTTTAACTTAACGGCATTGGCTTCCAGCCCCTTATCGTCGTCATTAAAAAACAGGTGTGAAACTAAAATGAGAACTGACTACCCCTAATACAGTAGAAATAGACAATGACGGTTTTTTATTCGGATTTGGAAGATACCTTTACACAAGGCGAGACATTAGAAGAAGCCTCCTATAACGCAAGCGAAGTATTAAGCGCAATGCTGGCCTACAGATTAGAACATAATCAAGAGATACCTGATCCATCAGCCGCCACGCAAAATAGCTATATGGTCGCACCCGGCCCGGAAGTCACTGCCATTAAGTTTAAGGCATTAAAAACAGGAGTACAACGGCTTTAGCCGTTGTTGTGCCTATAACCGTTCGCTGATAGCAACGGCTAAAGCCGTTGCACTCCCTCTTAACTTAATGACACCCGGCCCGGAAGTACAAGCGGTTTTATTGTTAAGGTAGCGCAGGGGTGATAAAACATTATCTGAATTGGCTAATGCCATGAAATCATCATGGACAGCCGTCCAAAGATTCGAAAACCCCCAGCATTGGCAAAATCTAAAGCAGCTCGACAAAGCAGCCGGTGCCCTCGGTAAACGTTTAATTCTGACTTTAGAATAAATTACAATCGACTAAGCCGGGTCGGGCAACGGCTTCATCATTGCCCGATATTTTGGCATTCGGTAGTGGAACGGCGGTGAAAAATATGAAATCCGTCGCTTCTATTGAAGCATGGAAATATCGGGCAAAAACAGTATGTCCGACAGGGCTATTGGCCCTAACTGGTCAATAAATGTGCGCCAGTGCCGGACATTTCTAAATTGCACTAACATATTCATCGCCATAAATCGGTCAGTCGTGACCGGCAGGTTGTGTTAAGGGTTGTCAGATGCCTGCCCTTAATCGCAGTCTTACCAGGAGCTAGCAGAACTCAGCGGCAGGCGTCGGACAAACCTCGAGGGAGGAAGCTGCGAAATGTACCAAGACCGGTCAGGATAGGCAATGGGCTATGGAGATTTAGACTGTTTGACCTGACCAACAAGCCAGTCTGCCTGCCGGATCTTGAGATTGCCCAGGCGGATCATCTCGAAGCAAAGCCCCCTGATTTTTCGATGCGGCGATAGGCAAAAAACGTGGATTTTACACCACCAGACCAAGCCTTCCCGCCGCTGGCGGCTGGTTTGGACATCGCAAGGCGCAGATGCTCATGGTGCGCCTCGTCAACTTTTGCGATTAGTTGCTGTGAAAACTGGGGTTACTGCAAATGATACTGCATAAATTGTCGACTGTTACTGTATTTCGCTGCACTTCGTTGGACATAAAAAAACCCGCTAAGCCTTATGACTTGCGGGTTTTTGTACGTCTTTGAATCTTGTTAAATCGTCGTTTGGTGGAGGCGGGGGGAATTGAACCCCCGTCCGCAAGTACTCCGCCATAAGGTCTACATGCTTATCTCGTCTTTAATTTAGCTAATGACTACCCGTCGAGCCAAGAAAATCATCAGCG
>Ga0182019_10001010_pt1 | contig 14124 bp, 9 predicted proteins | sample 812E2MmetaG_FD_120483 | JGI IMG/M metagenome (GOLD analysis project Ga0182019, IMG submission 120483) | Permafrost microbial communities from Stordalen Mire, Sweden - 812E2M metaG | ecosystem: Environmental > Terrestrial > Soil > Wetlands > Permafrost | place: Sweden: Stordalen | collected...
CCCCCATCGCGACCAGCGTCGCGATGACGCCGACGGCGGCGATGAGAGGTACAAACTTGTTGCGCCAGTTCATAGCTCCTCCTTCTCTTCTTCCCCCATTCTCCTTGGTTGCTTATTGACCGAAAGTCCGCGCAAGACGCCAGGAGTTTGCGCCCCGCGCACCAACATCAGGCCTCGTGAACCTGATGATAACGTTGGAGACTCTGCGCACCCCTCGAAATCCTCACCCATCCAGTGTCTTCGGCGAAGTGGACAACTCCAGGTTTCGTTCGTGCTCCTGACACCTTGCCAGCATTTTAGAGCGACCCCGGGCCTTGTCAAGTGCTGAAATTGTGAGAACAGTCTCAAGAGATTGAACCGGCGTGGTGTGCAGGCTGACTGGAGGCCTGGCGCCTACGGCTGCCTCTGAATCTCACGCCGGCATCGAGGGTTCCATCAGCTGCTGCTCGCCTTTCCCTCGCGCGCCGCCCGCCGGTAGAGATCAAAGATGGCGTCACGAACCTTCGAGAACACCTCCTGCGCCTCCGGCCTGCCTGACGGTGGCACGCCGACGAACGCCCGAGCTTGGATGGCTGTGGTCCGATTGAGAACCACGACCCTGATGTCGGTGTAGCCGGCAGCGACGATGTTGCTAGGAAGCCCCGCAAGGTCGGCCCCGAAGAGCAACTTCGCGAGATCACGGACTTCTTGCTCCGACAGGCGTATGCTCCGGTGGTCGGTGTATCCGCCCGTCTTGGTGTTGCTCTCGGCCTCAACCTGGACACCGCGGAGGCGCAGGAGCCAACCTTCTGGGTCAGTGGCGGCCTGCTGCGGGCAGTTGGCGATGACCTGCAACACCTCCGGAGCCAGGGTGCCGTCGCGCAGTTTGGCGAGCCCGTCCTGCAGGTTCTCGGCGCCGATCCCTCCTTGGCCGTCCTTTTCGCAGGCGTCGAGGAGGTGCGTCACGAGGGCCGTGAACGCCACCGACTCCGGTGTGTGGGCAATCTGAGTCACGGCCTTGGACACGTCGCCGATTGTCAGCGAGATCGCTCGGTTGACCTGCAGCGCGTCCACGTCCACCTCAGGCTCGTTTTCCCTTCCGATCTGCGAGGCCTTTTCAGGCCACACGCAGAACCCTGCCTTGTCCATCGACTTGAGAAGTCCGCGGACGGCCTTGGGATCGATCCGGAACTGTTTTTCACCATTCCAGATCCCGACGCCGTTACCGAACAAGACGAGCGACCTCATTCCGGTGGGTCCGGTCCCCACGACCTCGAGGCGGACCTCCGCGAGCACCGGCTTGCCCTCACGGGCCTGGTCAAGGCGCTTGCACAGTCGTGCATTCCTCGCCTTCTCGGGCGCGGCGCTGTCCGCGGCCAGCACTTTGAAGGAAGGAAACAGAGCAACCACCAGCGCCATGCTCACGACCAGCAACGTCTCTCTCCTCATGCGTTCCTCCAGGTCAGGCCAGGCTCGCCCGGGGGCCGAGCGTTCACGTGCACCCGAACGGCCGCGCCAGTCTCTCCGTTCGGGGTCGGGGCGTCAAGGGGCGAACGGTCACCGGGATCTCGATGTGAGGTAACGGCCGCGGGTGGATGCTCGGTGTGCCTCGCGGAAGGCCGTTCCGCAAGGCACGCAAGTAGGCGGGGGACTTCGCTTCGCTGCGCCTGGCGGCTGGGGAAGCGTTTCCTTTTTCCCTTCATGCCTTTAGCGCTTGGGGGGACGTCCTGAGGAGGTTCGGTGCCGCTCAGAGGTGGGCTGCCGCCACCGTTCCTAGACCGGCACCTTCTTCAGGGTTGTCGGGTCAGCACCTGGCGCCAGCACGCTTAGGCGGCAACACTACGTCGCGAGCCTCGCTCTCGTCTAGGCCTCTGAACCAGGACCTCGTCGCAGCTGGGCCGATCAATTTGAAGGTGCCGTTGGTGCAATTGTCACCAGGGGGAGGACGGTGCGAGGCTCCTGCGAGCCACGATCCACGACCGTTCCGACCAGGGCAAGACTCCCGGTGGTCGTAAAGAACAGATCGGCTACCTCCAACGACGTGGTACACGCCGCCAATGTGCCGCTCATCTGCACCAGGAACTGCTGCCAGCCGCCGGCGGGCACGCTAAAGGTATAAGGCGTGACTACCGATTGGCCGGACAGCACCAGCGACCCCGCCGACTTGCCGTCCTGGGTCTGCTGCAACGTGACGTCCACCTTCTCCGGGCCGGGATTGGCGACGTAGAGGTAGCTCTCAAAGCGCGGTGCGGCGCACGGGTTCGGGTCCAGGATGAGGCCGGGGACCTGGTAGACGGCGCCCGGCCCGGCAAGCTGCGAGGAGGGGATGGCGGGAATCTGCTGCCCGACCCCTGAGATGGCGGCGGCCGTGTTGCTGGTGTTGAACATCCCGGCGGTGTTGGCCACTCGGGCGACAAGAGAGACTTCGGCATCGGCGGAAAAAACCAGGCCACCAATCGCCGAATCGGGGCACCCGATTGCCAGATCGAGTTCATTCGACGACAGCAGTTGCGTACTGTACGGCGGAAGCTGGTGCAGGAACGGGCTGACCATTTGAATACAGGGCCTCGAGCCCTTGGTCTTGCCGGGAAGGAAGGGACCAATCTCGAGGGCCACCGGCAACGGGCCGGGGTTGGTCGCGAAAACCTCAGTGTTCCACAAGTTCCCACCTTTACCGGGCCAACTCACGGCAACCACCGGCAGCACCATTTCTTCACCCGTTGCTGCTGCCGCCCCGAGAACCACCAACCCGAGCATGAGAAGGAGTCGTGTTCGCATCGGAAGCCCTCCATTTCATGGTACCCATTCAATCTAGTTCGCATCGGCACGTTTCGCAAGTGACTGAGGTCACCACCAACGCGGCGCGGCCTCGGTGTTCCAAAGGCTGCGCCCCCGGAAACAGTCCCCCCGTTGGGCCGACCCGGAAGGCCGACCGTTCGGCCGCGAGCACTAGCCGAGTGACGAGCAGCCGCCCCGGGCCGCTGAGCGGTTGGCGAAGATCCCCGCGCCAATCCGTACGTCCCTACGAGTTCGGTGGTCCTGCCTCCAGCCGGGCCAGCGCCTGTTCCGCCATCTGTCGTTGTTTGGCGAGGTTCGGGTCTGCCGCGGCGCGGGCGAGAAAAGTCTTGTAGTCGGCGATGGCGGCGAGGCGGTTGCCGGACAGCTCCTCGGCGAGGGCGCGATCAAGCACCCCTCGGCGGAAGTTGGGAGCGAGTTCGAGGGCGTGTTCGAAGTCCGGGAGCGCCAGGGATGGGCGGTTGCGCATGATCTCGAGAGTTCCCAGGCCTTCCCAGGGGGCAGGGAAGCGCGGGTCGAGCTGGATCGCCTTGCGATAGGCCGGTTCGGCTTCATCATATCGCTTCAGCTCCCTGAGGATGTCGCCCAGGTTGTTCATGATTCGAGGGTCGTGCGGGTCGAGTTCCGCCGCCTTGACGAGTTGCTCCCGCCCGCCTTCGAAGTCGCCCTTGAGCGAGAGGGCGATGCCGAGGGCGCTGTGCGACTCGGCGCGGAGGGGGTCGAGGGCGATCGCGGTGTTGAGGGCGACGATGGCCTCGTCGACCTGATGCGCCAGGAGCAGTGTGGCTGCGAGGTTGTAGCGGAAGTTGCGGTCGCCCGGGGAAAGCGCGATGGCTTGGCGGTTCAGAGCGACGGCTCGCGGGTAGTCCCCCGTCTGACGGCACGCCTCCGCGAGCTGGGCGATGAAAGCCGGGTTGGCCGGTTCCTTCGCCACGAGGCGTTCCAGCTCGTTTCTGGCAACGTCGAGCTTGCCCTCGATAATGGCCCGGTGGGCCGTTTCGAAATCGCGGAAGAGGGGCATCATCGACTTCGGATCCTTGCGCGAGGAAGCCGCGCCGGCGGTAGCCCCCCCGCCGATATAGCCGAGGCTCTCGAGCCGAGCCAGGGTCTCGCCCCCGACGGCAGCCGCGGGCGCGGTCGTGGTCGACTTGGAGACAACCTCGAGGCGCGCCGCAAGCGCACCGGCATCCGCGCTCCGTGCAGGAAGCAGGTTGTTGGTCTCCGACGGGTCGCGTGCAAGGTCGTACAGCTCGGGTTCGGGCGCCGCGATGTACTTGAGCGGACCGCGGCGAAGGGCGGCGAGAGGGCTCCAGCCAAAAACCTCGGCGTAGTGCGATTCCGCGTAGACGTCCTCGGCCTCCGGCTCGTTCCCGGCCAGCAGCGAGGGGGAAAGGTCGCGTCCATCGAGATGGAGCCTGGTTGCGTCCTCGAAAGGTACGGCAAGGACTCCGCCGAGGGTTGGGGCGAGGTCCACGAGACTCACGGGTCGGGTCACGACCGAGCCCGAAGGCAGCAAGCCGGGCGCCGAGAGGATCACCGGCACGTGCAGGCAGCCCTGATAGAGGAGCAGCCCGTGGGTCAGCTCGCCGTGCTCGCCGAGCGCCTCGCCATGATCGCCTGCTACCGCCACAACGGTTGTGGCCGCATGCCCTGAACGTTCCAGCCACTCGAGAAGCCTGCCCACCTGGTGATCCACCTCGGCAATCTCGCCGTCGTACAGGGCCCCGCGGAAACGGGTGCGGTAGGGCTCGGGCGGCTTGTAGGGAGCGTGGGCGTCGTAGAGGTGGACCCAGGCGAAGAATGGCTTCTCGCTCGGCTCGTCGAGCCAGGCGAGGGCGCGGTCGACCACCACGCGCCCGGGGCGCTCGGCCTCGAGGCCGGCGTTAGGGTCGAACGGGATTTCGTCGTCGAAGCGCGCGAACCCGTTGGCGAAGCCGAAGCGGTGGTCGAGCACGAAGGCGCCGACGAAGGAACCGGTGCGGTACCCGGCCGCGGCCAGTCGCGTCGCCAGCGTCCGCGTCGTCGGGGCAAGGCCCTCCGCCCCGTTGTTGCGTACGCCGTGGCGAGGCGGCAGCAGACCCGTGAGGATCGAGGCGTGGGCCGGCGCCGTGAGGGGCACCGGCGAGGAGACGTCGGCCAGCCGCACGCCCGAGGCGGCGAGTCGGTCCAGCGTCGGTGTCTCGGCGCTGTGGTACCCGTAGACTCCGATGTGGTCGGCGCGCACCGTGTCGATGGTGACGAGGAGGAGGTTGAAGCCTTTGCCGGATCGCGCCGGGTGAATCCGCGAGCAGCCGGACAGGAACGCGAACATGCACGAAAGAAACACGAGACCGACCCGCAGCGCCCTCGAACACTCAACTTCCTGCCGTCCGGCCAAGAGCATCGACCCTCACCGTCTGCCCGTTCCGTGACCACGGACGGGGCGAGATTCTCCGTCGAAGACTATCAATTTCGGTGCGTGGCGCAAAGTATCGCTCCCGAGAGTTTTCGCCGGAGTCGTGGCGTCGCTTCCCTTTCCAGGCGTGTGGGGAGATGAACCGTGGACCGGCCATCTTGGTCAGCGGTGATAGGATTCCGGGTCATAGCTTGGAGAGGTCCGCCGGTCTTGAGGAAGAAGATGACGGGTGGTCTGGACGGACTGCGATGGGGCGCAAGAACGGGAGTGCAAACGCAGGGAAGGGCGCGGCCCGGGAGGAGCCGATCGCGCCGCCAGCCGGGTGGGCCTCCTGGCCTCGCTGGGTGCTGATCGGGGCGGGCGTGCTGGTTGCCGCGCACGTTGCCCTCGCATTCGTGTGGGCCGTTCCGAGTTACCTCTGCATCGACGAGGTGATCTACCACCAAATGGCTCGAGACTTCGCTGCCACGGGCTCGCTCGCGCTCCGGACCGGGTACTCCGTGATTCCGAGCGGCGAACTCGTCCACCGGCTTTTCATGCGTGTGAACGGCGGCACGGCCTACTCGCAGTACCCGCCTCTCTTCGCCATCCTGGCTTGGCCGCTCTACGGCTTATTGGGCCTGCGTTCCCTGATCCTGCTGAACGCCGTGGCCTTCATCGGGGTTGTGGCCCTGACGGCGGGGATCGCCGTCCGCGCCTTCCCCGACAGGCGAATTGCGATGCTCTCCGCGGCAATTCTCGTTTTCTGCGGGTTCTCATGGGATTACTCCCAGGCGGCGTGGTCTCACTCGACGGCGGTCCTCTTCACAACATGCGCGGCGTGGCTGGGATTGGCGGCTCTGGACGCCAGGCGCCCGAAAGCCCTCGCGCTCGCAGGCCTCGCCGGGCTGGTAGGGGGGCTCGGTCTCGCGGTGAGACTTGACGCAGTGCCGGTCCTCGCGGCGGTGGCTGTCGCTTTCCTTCTCGTCGCTCGTCCAGCCCGGTTTCTCGAAGCGGGCACCGTTCTTCTCGGGGCGGCGCCCGCACTCCTGGCCCTGTTTGCCGTCAACCGCGTGAAGTTCGGCACGTTTTCTCCCTTCTCGTACGGCGCAACCGTTGACGGCTACCAGAAGCCTCTGCCGTTCGCTGCCTTGTGTGTCGCCGCTCTCGGCCTCGGGACCGCACTCGTCGTCTCCCGTTCTCGCAAGGTGACGGGCGGCGCGCGACCGCGGTGGATCGTCGCGGCGGCCGTCGTCGCCATCGCCGCAACCTGCCTGGTCCCGGCTCGCGTCCGTACCGCCCTGCCGGCCTTTGGCCGCAACTTCGTGGCCACCTTTTTCGAGTTTCGGGCGTTTGACGCAGGCGTCGTCACTCCCGCGATGAGCCGAACTTCTGACGGCGGAGTGGTCTACATCAGTGCACTCAAGAAGTCCGTTCTACAGAGTCTTCCCCACCTCGCGATCCTCGCGGTTCCGGCCATGGCACTGCTCGCGCGAGATAAGGTGCGCTCCATGCTGGCGTGGCTCTCGCTGTTTCCCGCCGGCTGGGCGTTGCTCGACGCCGGCTTTGAATTCTACGGTGGGCTATGCCTGAACATGAGGTACTTTCTTCCCGCCCTCCTGTTCACCTCGGTCCTCACCGCGTGGGCGGTGATCGAACTGGTCGGTCGCGCCCGGCCGCACCTCGCCGCCCGGTGGCTCGCGGGTGGCGGGCTCGTCTCCGCCGCCGTCTATTTCGCCACCCTCCGCGGCGGCCTCGCGATCGAGTCCCTGGAGAGGCCGCTCCTGACTTTCCCCCTTGTTCTCGCGGGTCTCCTCCTCGCGTGCGTCCTCGCGTCAATCGCAGCTGGCGGCGCATTGCGGTCGCACCTGGCTGCCGCAGCGGTCGCCTGCACTGCCGCAGGCCTCGTCTGGTCCATTCTCGTCGCCGTTCTGTACGACGTGCCGCACCATCGCCGTCAGCGCGAGAACAACCTCGCAACCGGCATCGCCGTCGCCGGGAGCGTCCCTCCAGGGTCGACTCTCTTCACGGCCCCGTACATCGACCCTGTGATGAAGGTCATCGACACTCCGGACGTGTGGGTCGCGTTCCCGGCGCAGGACGGCTTCGAGAGTTTTCCGGTTGTCCTCGAGGGGAGCCTGGCGCGAGGCCGGCGCGCCGATGCAGCCAGGCGAGGTTGTTCAGCACCTCCGTCCGCCCGCGTGTAAGCTGGCGGGCAAGCCCCTCCTGTAGGGGAATCGCTTCCTCCGGTCTCCCGGAGGCAGCCAGCCAAGAGACCCGGGAGCCGATGGTGTGGTAGTCGGAGGCGTCGATCCGCTCGGCGGCAGCAACGGCCTCCCGAGCCTCGTCGAGCCGGTTCTCGCGAGTCAGCAGGAGCGCGAGACGGTTCCAGAGGAGCGTTGCTCGCGGGTTCCGTTCGACGGTTGCGCGGAGGAAGGTCGCCTCGTCGATCCAGTCCGCGTTCCGCTTCCAGGTGGTCACGGCCCCCGCCGCTGCCATCGCTATGAGCAGGATGGCCACGGCTGCCCTTCGCCACACAACGCCGTCCCCGGCGGCGCAGGCTGCTGAGGCAGCGAGCCCCACGAGCGCGGCGAACGGGAGCGACGGCCAGTAGCAGAACCGCTCGGCCATAACGGCCCCATGTCGACGGGGCCCGCGATGCGCACAACGTTCAGGAGAGGAAGGAATGACGCGGCGAGCATCGCCCCGAAGAGCGCTGCAACCGGCCAGTGCCTCCTCATGCGCCATGCGCCGAAACCGATGAGGGCAAGGGCCGCGACCGGAAGAAGGAAACGCGCGGCCGTGAAGATCGTGACGTAGGGGTTCTGCACGTAAGCGCTCGGTGAGATTGGAAACGCCAGCCATCCGAGGTACCGGGCGACCGTGATCGGGGCGGACAGGGCGGCGGCGGCTGGGGTTTGCACGTCTTGATTGGCCGGCACCGAGACACTGACCGCCATGAATCGCCACGCGAGGTAGGCCGCCGTCACCGCGGCATGTGGTGCGAGGGCCCGGAGCGGGGTGACCAGTCGCCTGGACGGGGCGCGCCGGTCCGCCAGGAAGAGCCAGAGTGGAAGAACGAGGCTCATCTCCTTTGCGAGAAGCGCCCCGGCATACGCAGCGGCCGATGCCGCGAGGAGGAGGGCGGCACGGCGCCTGTGGAGGCGCCCGCCGCCGTCCCGTGCACTGAGAAACACGAGGAACGAGGCGAGGGCAAGGAGGAGCGACAAAAGGTCGGTCCGACCTGAAATCCAGGCAACGGTCTCGACATGGATCGGATGGACCGCGAAGAGTACTCCGGCGCAAAAGGCTGCGCCTGGAACGAGGCCGAGACGAAGGAGAAGCAGCGTCCCGAGGCACACGCACGCGGTGTTCAGGAGGATGTTCGTGGCATGGTATCCCGCCGGTCGGAGGCGCCATGCGGCATAGTCTGCTGCGTAGGACAGGGTGGTCAGGGGCCGGTAGTAGCCGTAGGCAAAGTCGTCGGGCCGGTGCGCGAAGAAGTCCCGCGTCAAGCCCTTCGCAAGGGTGCCCGCGGACTTCACAGCGTCGTTGCCGACGATCAGTTCCTGGTCGTCCCAGACGAACCCGTTTCGGAGCGTGTTGAGAGAAGCGACCGCCGCGAGGAGCGCCACGCCGGCCACGAGGAGGAGCCTGGATTGGCAGTTCCTTTTCACGATGTTCGATGGTAGCGAAGGTCCGAGGACCGTCAAGCGCCGCCTATGCGGACTCAGGGCGCGACGCGCGGAAGGCGACGGGGAGCGGGGCGTAAGCCGCGTCGGACGATCCGCCAAGTCTCAACTTACAGAACACGACGGGCAACCGGAGCGGCTGATGCCGGTTCCGCTTCAACGGCAAAGTCGGAATCCGGTTCACGCAGGAGATAGAGCAGATAAAGGTGGGGTGGACAGTCTGGAGGCTGAGGGAGATGGTTTCAATGACTTCGTCAATTGTGGAAGAGGTCTTGTTGCGGAGACTACTGGTCGGGGTGTTCCCCCCTTCTGCTCGACAAGGCTGCACTCGGTGCTGGAGAAGGACGCAATGCCGATGCCCCCCGCTCGGCACAAAAAAGAAGGGCGGGTCACGAGCCCGCCCTGAAGAGAGGAGGATGTTGCTTAGAAACGGACCTGAACTCCGCCGAACATCTCCCGATGGGGAGCGGGATGATACGAATTTCCGTCGGGGTCAGGCTCCGTGAAGGCGACGCACGGCTTGTTGCCAAGGTCGCGGCCGGAGAGCAGAAAGTCGGTCGCGACCCCGGCGTTCCGTATCTTGTAACCAAATTGCGCGCCGACGATGCTGTAGCCGCCAACCGAGACGGTGTTGGTTTGGGCGACGTACTGGCGCGTCCGCGTTTCTGCATTCATGCCGGCCATCAAGTTCGGCGTGATCCTGTATTCGACGTCAAGCGTAGGCTGGTGCTCCAGCGAGCCGGGCGGCCAGGTGTTGCAGCACATGACGCTGTTGTGGAGTGCGTGGTCGTAGTGGAAGCGGAAGTGGGTATACGCTGGCTCCATCGAAAACTCAGGGGTCGGGTAGAAGCCGAGGAACGTCTCAAGGCTGTAGGGACGGCTGGATCCGGCGCTGTTGTAGAAGGTCTCCAGCGGCCTGGAATCCACACGGTAGCGACCAAAGTCGTTGTCGGTGAGGAGACGGAAGATCGCCACGTCGCAGGTGAACGTGTCGGACACAGGGGCACATAGGTCGACCTTTTCACCACGGGAGGTGGTGGGCACGAGGTGGTTGTTGAGGCCGCCGAAGCTGTCAGGGTTTCGGGCCAGCTCCTCCGTCACCACGGTCGGAATGCCCGTGGCGCGCCTTGAGTCGTTCAAAGCGCTCCAAGAGAACCGTCGAATCGGTGTCTCGGTTTGTCCACGGTCTTTGCGTCTTCTCACTTCTGTGTCCTCCTCCGGCGCGGCCGGCAGGCAATCGCCGTTCCGCCCGCGCGGTTCCTCGTTTGACACATCGCATGGGAGTCACGACCGCCGTGCCATACCTCACGCAAGGTCTCGGGGCCAGACAACGGTCCCCAACCCTTGCGGGGGTTCGGTGCACAGATGGTGGCGACTAAGACCGCCGTGCCATACCTCGCACAAGGTCTCGGAACCAGACAGCGGTCCCCAACCTCTGCGGGGGTTCGGTGCACGGATGGTGGCGACTTAGCGGGCGCTCGTGGCACCGCCCAAAGGAAGGTCTACTCTCGCTTGGGGAAGGAGGTTGCGGCGCGACCTTCGCGGAGGAAAACCGCGGGACGGGGGCGCCTCGAGAGAGCATTGCTGTCGCCGACCGATGTCGCGGTTTGCAGGGCGCCCACATCCGGACGCTGCGGGGGGAACGCGGCCGTGGCCACTGATCCATCCCCGCGTGGCTCCTGGTCCGACCACCACGGCTCGACTTCCACGTCGTGCGGCTCTACGGCGATGCCCTCGGTCGGCCACCACTCGCCGTACTGGAAAGTGATCCGCCCGATTGGTGCCTTGGAGTCACTGGCGAGTTCAAACACCGGACCCGGCCGCAGCATGACTTCGTCGTCGTCCTCGCCTACGCGCAGGCGCAGGCATGCCGCGTCGGTCGGCAGGTTCGGTACGCGCCAGGAATACGAGGTAAGCTCGGGATCGAGCATCTCGGTAAGACGGAGAGGAAAGGTCCTCCCGCCGTCGACCGAGAGTAGAAGCTCAAACTCGTCAACATCGGTCGGAACGTGCGTCCAGCTTATCTTCACGACATCGCCGGCTCGCACGATCGCGCCCGCGGCAGGCGCGAAAATGTCGCCCCCGTCGTCGGGTGCGGCAACGACCTGGGGCGCGAGCGCGAAAACGGCGACCGACGCAAGCAGGAGCCGGCAGCCGAGCGCTGCACCACCCATCTCCATCCGCCGCCCCTTGGCCGTCCTCATTTCCGCCACTAACACGTCGAACATCATACCACTTCAAGAGCGTTTGTCACCTACCTGGCGTTGCCGTCCTCGCGTCGACGTTCCTCGTCATTCAGGACCCCGGCAGAGGCCCGGCGAGCCGCCGCCGGGGTGCGGGCTGCTGCATGGACGCCGAGCACGACCCAATGTCGATGCCCGCGCCTTGCGGACAAAAGAAGAGGGCGGGCACGAAGCCCGCCCTGACAGAAAGAGGAGGAGGTTTCCTAGAAATGGAGCTGAACGCCCCCGAAAATTTCCTGTAGGGGTCCGGGATGATACGAGTTGCCGTCGGGGTCGGGCTCCATGAAGGCAATGTAGTGTTTGCCGCCGAGGTTGCGGCCGGAGACCAGGAAGTCGGTCGGGACCCCGGCGATCCGCGTCTTGTAGCCGATTTGCGCGCCGTACAACTCGTAGCCGCCAACCGAAGCCGTGTTGCTTTGGTCGACGTATTGGCGCGTCCACATCTCTGCACTCACGCCGACCATGAAGTTCGGCGTGATCCTGTATTCGACGTCAAGCGCAGCCTGGTGCTCCGGTGAGCTGGGCAGCCAGGTGTTGTAGTACGTGATGCCGTCGTAGAGCGCATGGTTGTAGAGGAAGTGGGAGTACGTGTAGGCAAGCTCCACCGAGAGCTTCGGAGTCGGGAAGTAGCCGAGAAGTGTCTCGAGGCCGTAGCGGTCGCTCGTCCCGGAGTTGTTGTAGAAGGTCTCCAGCGGCCTGGAATCCACACGGTAGCGACCGAAGTCGTTGTCGGTGATGAGGTGGAAGATCGCCACGTCGTAGGTGAACGTGTCGGACACGGCGCCGCGCACGCCCACCTCCGGGCCTTGCGAGGTGGCGGGAACGATGTGGTTGTTGAAACCGCCGAAGCGATCAGGGTTGGCGGACAGTTCGTCCGTACCCGGCGGCACGAAGCCCTGCGCCCACGAGGCGTAGGCCCCGAAAGAAGGCGTCGGGTTCCACGCGAGGCCGATTCGAGCGGTGGTCTTGGCGAACGACTTGTTGCCCGAAAGGTCGAGATCGGCGGTGGCGAGTCTGTCTTTGAGATCGTTGTAGATCGAGTCGTGCCGCAGGCCGGCCATGACGCTCCACTCCGGCGAGATCTCGAGCCGATCGAGAAGGTAGATGGCGACGCCCCGCTGGGTGATGTCCTGGTCCGAAAGTACTGTCGTGTCCTGGTGCCCGTACCCGATGTTGGGTCGCTGGTACTCGTTGAAAGTCTGATAGTTGAGGTCGGTGCCGATGCTGAGGTTGTTGTTCATGGAGCCGAGGGGAGTCTTCAGGCCGTACTGGAGGTTGCCTCCCGGCGACTGATACATGCGGTGATCCACCGAAGACGGCACCGACTCCGTCCATTGTGTGAATCGGGTGTAGGCCGCAAAGGACAGGTAGGAGTTCGTGGTCAGGCCAAACTGGCCTGTGAGGCCGACCGTGGTCCGGTGCGTGAGCTGATACTCGTTGTAGGTGAGCGCGTCAGGGTTGGGTTGCCTGTTGTCCTGGTAGACCTGTTCGGCGTTGAGTCCCTCGGCGTTTTGGTTGAAGAACTCGGTACCCGCGATGATGGCCGTGAGACGATCGCCGCCCTTGAGGTCGAAGTTGAATTTCCCGTAGATGTTGGTGGCGTCGGCTGCGGTATGGACCCGGTAGCCGTCAAGCTCCATGCGGGAGCCGGACACGTGGTAGTTCATGTTGCCGTCGGTGCCACCCACTTCTGCAAGCGTCTTCCAGAACCCGTTCGAACCGGCGCTCGCCGAGACCTCGCCGCCCACCGGGCCGGGGCCGCCGTCGCGCGTCTCGATGTTGACGATGCCACCCGACCCCCCGCCGCCATACAGCGCCGACGCCGGTCCGCGGAGGACCTCGACACGCTTGATCGTAGCCCAGTCGACGTCGAACAGGTCGGGTGCTACGCCGGTTGGGTCGTTGAGCGGCAGGCCATCAAGCAGCACCGTGATGCCGCGAATGCCCGTCTCGGTGAGGATGCCCTGACCACGGATCGACATGTGCACGCGCTCGCCGTCGGCCTGGTTGTCGACCTTGACGCCCGGTACGAGCCTGAGCGCCTCCTCGGCGCCGATGGTCTTCGGCAGGGTGGCAAGCTCCTCGCCCTGGACGACCGTGGTCGCCGCGGGGTTCTCTTTCAGCGGAATGTCCATGCGCGGAGCGCTGACGACGACGTCAGTGGTAACCCTGCCCGGCAACTGCTGCACGTAGGGATTCGGAGTCGGGGTGGGAGTGGGCTGTTGAGCGAGGGCGAGAAGCGGGGCGAATGCAGCCAGGACTGCCACCATCACGGTTGGAATGCCCGCGGCGCGCCGTGAGGCGTCAGAAGCGGTGCTAGAAGACTGTTGCAGCGATGTTTCCTTCTGTCCTTTGTCTTTACGCGTTTTCACTTTTATCTCCTCCTCGGGCGCGGCCGGCCAGCAACGGCGGTTCCGCCCGCGCGACTCTTCGTTTGGTACATTGCATGGGAGCCACCATCGCGGTGCCGGACCTCACGCAAAATATCGGGAACAAATAACAGTTCCCAACCCTTACGGGCCTTCGGTGCGCAGATGGTGGCGACTCGGCGGCGCTCGTGACACCGCCCGAAGGAGGGTCTACTCTCGCTTGGGGAAGGAGGTCGCGGCGCGATCCTCGCGGAGGAAAACCGCGGGACGGGGGCGCCTCGAGAAAGCATTGCTGTCGCCGACCGATGTTGCAGTTTGCAGTGCGCCCACATCCGGACGCTGCGGGGGGAACGCGGCCGTGGCCACTGATCCATCCCCGCGTGGCTCCTGGTCCGACCACCACGGCTCGATTTCCACGTCGTGCGGCTCTGCGGCGATGCCCTCGGTCGGCCACCACTCGCCGCTCTGGAACGTGATTCGCCCGCCCGGCGCACCGTCGTCGCCAACAACCTGGAACAGCGGGCCCGGGCGAAGCATCTCCTCACGCCCGTCCACGCCCACGCGCAGGCGCAGGCATGCCGCCCCGGCAGGCAGGTTTGGGACACGCCAGGAGTAGGACGTCAACCCCGGGTCCAACATGGCGGTGAGGCGCAGTGGAAAGGTCCTTCCAC
>Ga0182019_10001011_pt1 | contig 14115 bp, 10 predicted proteins | sample 812E2MmetaG_FD_120483 | JGI IMG/M metagenome (GOLD analysis project Ga0182019, IMG submission 120483) | Permafrost microbial communities from Stordalen Mire, Sweden - 812E2M metaG | ecosystem: Environmental > Terrestrial > Soil > Wetlands > Permafrost | place: Sweden: Stordalen | collected...
ACGTTCCAGTACGACGACCCCGGCACCACCATGTCGTTGATCATGAACCACATAAGGAGCTGCGCAAACGTGAAGTTGTGACCCGCGCGTCGAGCAATGGCCACCGGGCCGCCAATCTTGCGCGAAAAGAGACTGCCATTGGCGCGCGACACATATCCCGCCCGATCGAGCAGGGCTACCATCTCCGGCGTGGCAGAGCCGAAGTAGACCGGCGACCCGACCACGATGATGTCCGCGTGCTGCATCTTCTCAAAGACGGGATGGAAGTCGTCATCCTTCTGGTTGCAAGTCTTGTCGCGCAGGCGATTGCAAGTAGCACACGCACGGCAGCCCTTGATGGTCTTGTCCCGCAGTGGCACCAGCTCGCCCGGCACGCCACGATCCTCCAGCCGATCGAGGCAGCGCTGCAGCAGCGTTTCGGTGTTGCCTTGTTTGCGGGGGCTGCCCGAGATGGCGATGGCGCGCATGATGAATCGCAGTCTAGCGCGACAGTTGAGTCAATGAAACTGGCGCGATCAATCAAACGCGTAGTGAAATTCGCCGCCAGTCACCGTGGTGGCAACCCGGGTGACGGACTTGCCTTGCATAATGCGGGTGAGCAGCTCTTGGCTGATCCTGGGCAGCAGGGTGTTGGTCAGGATCGAGTCGATCATGCGGCCGCCGCTCTCCAATTCGGTGCAACGGCCGGCAATTAGCTTGACCACGTCGTCGTCGTAGGTGAACGGGATGCGGTGGCTCTCGTGCACGCGCTTGGCCACACGGCCAAGTTGCAGGCGCGCAATCTTGCCGATCATGTCGTCGCTGAGCGGATAGTAGGGAATGGTGACCATGCGGCCCAGCAGGGCGGCGGGGAAGCTTCGCAAGAGAGCCTTGCGCAGGGCCTGGGCGATTTGCTCGGGATCGGGGCGCGCGGCGGTATCTTTGCAGAGAGCAAGAATCAGCTCGCTGCCCACGTTGGTGGTGAGAAAGATCAGTGTGTTCGTAAAGTCGATGACCCGGCCTTCGCCATCTTCCATCCAGCCCTTGTCAAAGACCTGGAAGAAGATCTCGTGGACGTCGGGATGGGCTTTTTCCACCTCGTCGAGCAGGACCACGCTGTAGGGGCGCCGGCGAACCGCCTCGGTCAGCACGCCACCTTCGCCGTAACCGACGTAGCCAGGGGGCGCGCCTTTCAGCGTGGATACGGTGTGCGCCTCTTGAAATTCACTCATGTTGATGGTGATGGCGTTCTGCTCGCCGCCGTACAGGGTCTCGGCCAGCGCCAGCGCGGTTTCGGTCTTCCCCACGCCCGAGGGCCCGGCCAGCATGAACACGCCGATGGGCTTGTTGGGGTTTTCGATTCCCGCGCGCGAGGTCTGGATCCGGCGGGCGACCATTTCCAAGGCGTGGCTCTGGCCGAGCACCCGTTGGCCGAGAGTTCCGGCCAGCCGCAGTACGGTTTCAATTTCATTCTTGACCATGCGGCCCACGGGAATGCCGGTCCAATCGCCCACCACCGACGCCACGGCCTGCTGATCCACGGTCGGCAGAATCAGGGGTTGCTCGCCTTGCAGCTTGCCGAGTGATGCCTGGGCCGTGTGCAGCTCGTCCAGCCAGGCGGCGCGCTCGGCTGCCTCCGAGTCTCCCCGCAGCTTGGTCCGCAGATTGAGAATCTGATCGACCAGCTTCCTTTCCGCGGCCCAGCGCTCTTCCAGGTCGGCCAGCCGCTGCTTTTCCGCCTGCAGGCTCGCTTGCGCGGCCGCTCTTCGGCCGGACGCGCTGCTCATGCCCAGGGCCGACTCTCGGTCGATGATCTCGATCTCGGTATCAAGCCCCTGGATGCGGCGGCGGCTGTCCTCGACCTCGGCCGGCACCGCGTGCTGGCTGATGGCGACCCGGGCACAGCAGGTGTCGAGTAGACTGACCGCCTTGTCGGGCAACTGGCGGGCTGGGATGTAGCGGTGGGACAGCCGGACCGCCGCCTCCAGCGCTTCGTCGAGCACGAGCACCCGATGGTGCTTCTCCAGCGCGGACGCTGTTCCCCGCATCATGAGCAGGGCCTTGGCCTCGTCAGGCTCACCCACCTGCACCACCTGGAAGCGCCGGGTGAGCGCCGGATCCTTTTCGATGTGCTTCTTGTACTCGGCCCAGGTGGTGGCCGCGATGGTACGCAGCTTGCCGCGCGCCAGAGCCGGCTTGAGCAGGTTGGCCGCATCGCCCGTCCCGGCGGCGCCTCCTGCGCCGATCAAGGTGTGGGCCTCGTCGATGAACAAAATGATGGGTTGAGCTGACGCTTGCACCTCGTCGATCACCTGGCGCAGGCGGCTTTCGAATTCACCCTTCATGCTGGCGCCAGCCTGCAGTAGCCCGAGGTCGAGCGCGCGCAGCGACACGCCCCGCAAAGCAGGGGGAACATCGCCGCTGGCAATGCGCTGGGCGAATCCCTCGACTACCGCGGTCTTTCCTACCCCCGCCTCGCCGGTGAGGATGGGGTTGTTCTGCCGCCGGCGCATGAGAATGTCGACGATCTGCCGAATCTCCTCGTCGCGTCCTACGACGGGATCCATTTCTCCGCTGCGCGCCCGCTCGGTCAGGTCCACGGAGAACCTGCGCAGAGCCTCCTGTTTGCCCATGGGGGCCGGGGGCATGGCCCCACTGGATTCCCCGGGCGAGACGCCTGCACCAGCCCGCAAGCCGTCGCTGGCGCCCATCGCTTCCTCGGGCGAGCCTTTAGTGATGGTGCTCCATGCGTCGGTCAGTTGCTCGACCTTCAGCTTGTCGAACTCGCGCGACATGGCGGAAAGCGAATTGCGGAGAACCGGCGTCTTGAGAATTCCCACCAGCAGGTGCCCGGTTCGCACTTGCGAGTCGCCGAACAACAAGGTCGCGAAGACCCAGCCGCGCTCGACCGCCTCTTCCACATGGGAAGACAGGTCGGAGATCGACGTGGCCCCCCGGGGAAGTTGGTCGAGGGCGGTTGTCAAATCGCGCGCCAACCGTGAAGGATCGATACGGAATTCGCGTAAGACATGGTGCAGATCGGAGTCGGGCAATTGCAAGATCTGGTTGAACCAGTGGACCAACTCGACGTAGGGGTTGCCACGCAGCTTGCAAAAAACGGTGGCACTTTCGATCGCCTGGTAGGCCAGGTTGTTGAGCTTGCCGAAGAGAGAAACACGGGTGATTTCGGACATCGTCTTCTCCTAGTTCATAGGCTGGGACATGGCGGCCATACCTTCCCTCAGGGGGTTCAGGATTACGTCTTGCCTGCGCTCGCCTTGCCGGCATGGTCCCAGCCAGGAAGTCCAACCGAGTCGCGCCGAGCAGCCCAGAGCAAAGGGCCTCTTCACCTGATCCGCAAGATGAAGGCGCACGTCCCAGTTCAGTGAATCGCCAATGTAGTTGCGCACCAGTGCGGCGAGGCGCCGCAGCCTGGCCCCCCCGGGCAAGAGACTATGAAAGTCGCCTTCGTGCAGAGGGCCGAAGACAATGCGGAACTTGCTTTGCCGCTGCCAAGTCCGCGCTCCGGCCACTGTGCTCTGGCCCAGCATAGCCCCCCTCCCTAGCCGCCAACGCGCTTCCTCGGGCAGCGCTAGCCACTCGCCCACAAACTCCTCGACCTGGACTGGCAAGCCAAAGAAGGCAGCTACCACTGCCGCCAATCCCTCACAGTTGCGCGGCTGGGCGGCAAAGCGTCCAGCAAAGTACAGTTTGGCCCGATCCGGGAATTCGTCGCGATCGCGAAGCGATGGCATCCCTAGACCGAGCAGAGAGCCGACATAGGTCGCGAAACGATCTTCAGCGGGCCGGTCGAAACTGACCGTCGGCTGTGCGTCGGCCCAGGCACGAAAGAAGAGGGCGAGGATTCGGTGGTGAAAGAGGTCGAAAAAGCGAACCAGCGCGAAGTCACCGGCGTTGCGGGTACGATCGCGCGCATATTCGGTCAGGTGAATGGGCAACGGCCCATTGGGGCCGAGCAGCCCGAGAAAGTGAACCGAAAGACGTGGCGGCTTGCCTCCGGCGGACGGCGCGAACGACGCCAGGGTCGAGGGGGCAAAGGCGAGAGACGGTTCCTGGCCAAGCCGGATCGGCTCGTGGCAGGGGAGGGCGGCTCGCCCCAGGCGGGCGCTTCGCGGATAGGCGCACTCGAACCGTCGCAGGACATCGAGGAAGTCGAAGCGATGGGGCGCGCTTTCCAGTGCGCGCAGCAGCTCCCCGGAACCAGGGGCATTCGCTGCCAGCGGGCCTGCTACACCAACTGACGGCGTCCGATCCGGGCTGGCCATCGCGCGATTTCCCCACGCTGCACAGTCTGCAGCGCGGTTTCGGTGAAGGAGTTGATAGATGTGTACTTGCTGAAGAACCGCTCCAGCACGGAGCCGAGAAGGAAAACCCCCATGCCCGCAAAGGCGGTTTCGTCGCAGGTGAGCGTGACCTTGGTGCCACGAGCAAAGGCGGCCGGCCCGGGCAAGGGCAGCCGCCTGGTCACCGCGTGCGACGTGACGGAGCGGACGCCCTCGATTTGGCGACGGATCACGGCATCCGCTGAATCACCGTACAGCGCAAGCAGTTCACGCAGGGCTTTGGCCCCACCACCGTCGGCAGCGTCGGTGAGCGACAAGTAGTTGAGCGACAAGTGGCTGATCAGCCTCCAGGTCGGATCCCCGTGGGCACACGACGGTCGCGGGGGAGTCGGCCCGGCCACGCAGCGAACCGCGGCGACCGGAGCGCCGCTTTCTAACGAAAAATCGCTGATCCCCTGGCCGAGAGGCAGGTGCAGCGGCAGATCGCGGTTGCTGCAGGTGACCGCCACCGCAAGCTGCTTGAGCTGCGATCGAAAGGGCGCATCGTCGGGATCCACCAGCGCCAGGAACACCTCGCTGCCTACATAGCTCGAGCGGGCCCCTTGCACGCGCTGCTTGGCAGAGAGGACGCGGGGCTGGCGATGCACGGTGTAGTAGGCTGTGCCGGCTCCGGCCGACTGTTCATTGGTCGCGTAGAAGGGAAGGAATTCCTGTTTCTCGTCGGCGCCGGTGCCGTACCCGACCACCTCGGTGACGGCGTAGACCTCGAAATCCATGGGCCGGGTTCGGTCGGGCACCACGTGGTACTCGCTGGCGCTGGCGCCGAGGTGGATGCGATCGGCGCGCCGGGGAAACAGGTTTACCGCGGGTGTGCAGAAAAGCGCGAACTGAGAAGGACTGACCGCCTTCTCCAGGCGTGGATCCGGAGTGTCGAAGACGACGATGATCTCAAGTTCGGGGTCGGGGCAGCTGCGGACGGTGTTCTGCAACCCGCAAAGGTCAAAGAACATGTAGCGGTTGGGAAAAGCGAAGTACTCCTGCAGAAGGCGGTAGCCCTGAAAGGATCGTGGTCCATAGGGAAGCAGCGCCTGCTCGTCGTCGAACCCGAGCGGGCTCACGCTTGCATCGGCCATGACGTGACCTTCCGGTTGGCCTGGTCCACCCGCGCGGGCGACCACTGCCACACTGTGGCCCATCAGCAACTCGTAGAGTCGCATGGCAATTTCGTCGCTGCCGCGCAGAAAGATCGGCAGGTGCGCAAGCGCCAGGCGGTCCATGGACAACCCGGCGGCGGCGCGCAGCCGCAGCCGCAGCGCTGCCTTGCCTTTGCCGAAAAGCCGAAGCGAGCCCAGATCGGCCAAGAACGCGGTGTATTCGGCGCCGATCAGCTCCAGTGGCCACAGTGTCACCTCGTGGGCCGTGCGGTACTCGCAGGCTGTCTCGGCGCCCCGGCCAGTCAAGCTGCGCAAGGCAGCTCCGCGTGCGACGCAGAACCCATCGGCCAGCGCACCCTCGGACAGGTTGGGCTGCAACTCCAGCACCGCCATCGACGGCGTGGGGGCGAGAAGGTGGGGATAGACCATGTGTAGAAGGTGCTGGCTGAAACGCGGAAATTCTGCGTCGATCTTGAGCTGAACCCGCGCGGTCAAGAAAGCGAAGGACTCGAGCAGCCGCTCCACATATGGGTCGGAACACTCCAGCGACTCCAAACCCAGCCGGCCCGCGATCTTGGGGAACTCGCGGGCAAACTCCCCGCCCATTTCTCGCAGGTACTGCAATTCGCGGTTGTAGCTGCCTAGCAACCGAGGGTCCATCACAAGCACCCCTTGCCGCCCTGGTCGGCCACTTCCACGCTGCCGGTTTCCAGGTCAACCGCAGTTCGCAGAAACAGGCGCAGTGGGAGCGGCTGGGCCCACAAATCCGCCTCCACCTCGAAAGCCAAAGCATTGTGATTCATCTGGTGCTCGTCCACGACCGGCCTCACTTTCACTGAGTTCCGATCCAGGCGTGGCTCGAAGCTCAAGACGGCTTGACGGATCATTTGTTCCAACTCCACTGTGTCGAGGCTAGATGCTATCCGGCCGGCCAGCTCGGGAATGCCGAAGTTCAGCACCGAGCGCACGACCAGAGGCGCATCGCTCAGGTCCTGCAAAGACTGCATGTGGGTCGTGTTGAAGAGCCAGGCCAAATCTCGCCGCACGCACTCACGCAACCGGGCGGGCGACAGAACCCGTGACTCGCGTGACTCTGTCGCCCGATCCGGTTCGTGATCAGTCAGTCGATCAAGCAAGGAGGGTGAAAGGCGCTCCTTGGGCGTCAACTCGGCCATGGCGCAACGTCACTTGTCATGCCTGACGACTGATTGTGAATTCCCCGGTCGCGGTCGCGCCTGCGCTGTTGTCCGGATTCAGCGGGGTGTACTCGAACTTCACGTGCGAGAAATTGAGGGTCACCGTCTCGGAATACCTGTCGTTGGGAAGAGGATCGCCGGTCTTGACCGAAGAAATGATCACGGTTCCACTCATCGTGATCTTGACGAACTCCAGCGCGTTTGTCCCGGCGCCCTTGATCACGGTGAGCACCGCCTCCCCCTGATCGTCGCCAGCAAAGCACTCTTGAATGAGTGTGGGTGAGGCATGGTCCACGTACTTGGTGAAGGTGAGGTCCTTGACGTCGGCTGTGCCCGCCCGCGCCCCGCCTACCTGGCCGGTGGCGGACTGGGTCAGGCCCCAGCTCCACGACAACACGTCAATTTCTCCGGCGTGGTTTTCGACAACTGACTCACCTGTGATCTTCTTGATTTTCATGCAGATCTTGAACGACATTTTCCAGACTCCTTGCTAGATTGCGGTTTTCCGAACGACTGGTGGGGCGGATCAACTCGCCTTGGCTGAGGGAAGCTTTGCAACTAGCCGCAAAGACACAGTCAGCCCTTCGAGTTGGTAGTGGGGACGAAGGAAGAACTTGGACGCGTAGTAGCCGGGATTGCCCTCGACCGGCTCGACGATGACCTCGGCGGCCGCGAGGGGCTTGCGCGCCTTGGTGGCCTCGTTGGAGTGCGCCGGATCGCCATCGACATATTGGACGATCCAGTTCTGCAGCCAGCGCTGCATGTCCTCGGCTTCTTTGAAGGATCCGATCTTGTCGCGAACAATGCACTTCAAATAGTGGGCAAAGCGGCAGGTGGCGAAGAGATAGGGCAGACGTGCGGCCAATGCGGCGTTGGAGGTCGCGTCAGGGTCGTCGTACTGGGCCGGCTTGTGCAGGGACTGCGCCCCGATGAAGGCAGCAAAGTCGGTGTTCTTCTTGTACACGAGGGGCATGAAGCCGTTCTTGGCCAGCTCGGCTTCGCGCCGGTCGCTGATGGCGATTTCGGTCGGGCAGCGCATGTCGACACCCCCGTCATCAGTGGGGAAGGTGTGGGTGGGCAGGCCCTGGACGTCGCCGCCCGATTCGATGCCACGAATCCGCGAGCACCAGCCGTAGCTCTTGAAAGAGCGGTTGATGTTTACCGCCATGGCATAGGCTGAGTTCGCCCAGGTGTACTTTCTTGCGTCGGGCCCGTTGGCATCTTCCTCGAAGTCGAACTCCTCGACCGGGTTGGTTTTGGCCCCATAGGGTCTCCGGGCGAGGAAGCGCGGCATGCTCAGACCGACATAGCGGGCGTCGTCCGACTCGCGCAGCGATCGCCATCCGGCATACTCGGGGATCTGGAAGATCTTGGTCAGGTCACGCGGGTTGGAGAGCTCCTGCCAGGATTCCATCTGGAACACGGTCGGCGAGGCGGACGCCAGCAAGGGGGCATGGCCCGCTGCCGCGATCTTGGCCAGCTCGCCCAGCAACTCCACGTCCTGCGGACCGTGATCGAAGTAGTAGTCGCCCACCAGGCACCCGAAGGGTTCTCCCCCCAGGGTCCCGTACTCTTCTTCGTAGAGCTTCTTGAACAACGGGCTCTGATCCCACGCGGCGCCCTTGAAGCGCTTGAGAGTCTTGTGCAGATCTTTCTTGGACACGTTGAACACTCGGATCTTCAGCATCTCGTCGGTCTCGCTGTTGGAGACCAGGTAGTGCAGACCTCGCCACGCGCCTTCGAGCTGCTGGAAATCAGGGTGGTGCATGATCGCGTTGATCTGCTCACTCAGCTTCTTGTCGATCTCGGCGACCATCGCTTCAATACTCTGCACGACGTCGGTTGAGATGAGCTGGGTGCTGGCCAGGGCTTGCTGGGCGAGGGTTCGTACCGCACCCTCGACTTCTCGCTTGGCAGTATCGGTCTGGGGGTTGAACTGCTTGTTGAGCAGCGTGGCGAAATCGGAAACCTGATCGGTCACCGCGCCAGCCTGGACTTGGGTGTGCTCTGTTGCATCAGCCATGGGTCACCTTCACTTGTCCTTTCCGGTTTCGGGAATTCCACCCTCGGGCTTGGGCGCCGAGGCCAGCGCTTGTAGCATCGCTGGATCGTGCAGTGCCTTCGCGATCAGGTCCTCGGCGCCGGTGCGACCATCCATGTAAGTGATCAAGTTGGACAACTGCTGTCGCGCCTGGAGCAGCTGGTTGAGCGGCCCCACCTTGCGCGCGATGGCCGCAGGTGAAAACTCATCCAGACTTTCGAAGGAAAGGTCGAGACTGAGGTTCCCCTCGCCGGTCAAGGTGTTGGGAACCTGGACCGCCACCCGCGGCTTCATCGCCCTAAGTCGGTCGTCGAAGTCGTCGACCGAGATGTCGAGGAACTTCCGGTCGGCAACCGGGGCGAGCGGCTCAGCGGGATTCCCGGAAAGATCGGCCATCACCCCCATGACGAAGGGAAGTTGGACCTTCTTTTCGGCCCCGTAGAGCTCGACGTCGTATTCGATCTGAACCCGTGGAGCGCGATTGCGCGCGATGAACTTCTGTCCGCTGTTGCTCATGGTGTTCACCTATCTCCGAGTTGTGAGAACTGACGCTGCCCTCTTCTGATCGGGCGCCTGCCTAGTTGTCCTTGCCGCGCAAAATGTCCACCTGGGAAACCGCGCCCGGCGCGACGTCACGGACGATGTCCAGGAAAGTCGCTGATACCAATCGCTTGCATCGTGCAAGCAAGAGCGGCACGGGGCTCGACGGCTCGTGCCGCGCGTAGTACGCGCAAATCCGGTCGAGCAAGGGAACCACCTCTTCCCGAGAGCTGACCGTCCCCATCGGCGCGGCCGGCGCCGGCTGTGCGGCGGCCACCGCATCGCTGGGTGGACCGCCGGTAGGAATCGCCGATCGGACGCCCCGTTGTTCGAGACGAGCCGCCAAAATCTTGTCGGCCTGCCCCAGCAGCCTGGACAACTTCGAGAAGCTCGGCGCCTGGACGCCGCCCACGTGGCCGCCAACCGTTGTCTCAAGCGCGGCCAGGTGTTCGAGAGATTCGCGCAGGCTGGCGGCCGTGGCTTGCAGGTCGGCAATTGCGCTCTCGGCAAAGGCCCCATCAATCGCCGAACTGGCAGGCGGTAGTTCACCCGACGCGATTGCGAGATCCCGCAAACTGAATCGGCCGAAGGATCGCGAAATCACTAGGGGAAGCGCGCGAACGCGTTCAATGATCGCCGCTGAATCACACAGCCCCATGAGTACGTTGACCCGGTAGGTTGGGTCGTCTGCATCGTCGGGATCCAGGCGTGGGAAGACACCATCCCAGTAGCGCTCAGTGAGCCCACGCAGCACGGCCATCCCGTCGCGCAGGCCCGCGAACCCGTCGATATTGAGCCAGGCCCGGGTCAGATGCAGCGCGATCCGCAGGTCCTTGGTCCTGCCCAGCAGGGCTGCGGCGCGCTGGGCGATTGTATTCCAGTCGGGCTCCTGCCCCGGCACGACCGCGCTCCCCATTTGCTGTTCCGGCTTGCCCTGGGCAAGGCGCTCAAGCTCCAAGAACGCGGGATCGTACTCAAGGTCAGACCCACACGGCGCCGCGCCAGCGACTACCTGGAGGAGGGACTCGACCTGGCTGGTGAGAATCATGCCAGGCTTATCGGAAGCGGGCGCAGAAGGTTGCGTGAAAAAGTGCGCGCGGAAAAGGCGCTGCGCTATTCGAGTCGGTTGGTGCCGTCAAACGGCGCCGTGAGCGGGAATCTCTGGCGCGCCGCCGCCGTCGGCACGGCATGCAGGCTGCCCCGGTCGTGATCGCTAACCGTCTGGACCCAAGCGATCATGCCTTTGCAGGCGCTGTCGACCACACCGGCAAGCAAGGCTGCGCTCGGGGCCTTGACAATCGACACTTCGAAGGTCGCGGCCAGGGTATGGCCCCTCCAATAGGCGTAGTCGATGTATTCGCCCTGGGTCGGGTAGTCGTCGTAGGACTGTTGGTATATGGCGAAACTCATCGCCTGCGCGGTCTTCTGTCCGGCGGCAGCGAAGAAGCTGCCGTCGACTGTGGCATCGCCGGTGTAGCACCAGGGCCACAGCACCTCTTGCGCGCCACTGTGGTACGCGATGGCCGCGCGGAAGCCGACGCTTTCTTGCAGTGACTTCATGTGCTGGGCTTCGACAGTCTGGAACGAGTCCGCATCGCTGCGCAGCGGGTAAGAGTAGTCGCGGTTGATGTCCAGCCCGGCTGCGTTCTCTCGCGTGTTCAAAGCGAACCCATCCGGGTTCACCAGGGGCAGCACGTAGAAAGCGTAGGTCTGCAGTAAGTTTCGCACCGACGTATCGGTGGCGCTGTTTCGCAAGAGATAGTCGGGGACGGCCAGGACCGATTCTGTGCTGGATGGCTCATCGCCGTGGTGTGTCCCGTTGGTGAAGACGGCTGGCGGGCTGACCTGGCAGGTTGCATTTATGATGAGGTAGGGCACATCACGGCCTTGTGCAGATTGGCCGTTCACCTTGTACGTGGCGATAGCAGGGAAGGCTGAGGCCACTGCCTGCAGGTAGTCCTCGATCTGTGGCTGATCGTGATAGGCCAGAAAGCTGATGGGCGGCAGGCTATCGACGGGAATATTGCTGGCCAGCAGGCAGCCACCGTCGGCCGACGCATCTGCTCCGGGTAATGCGACCACTCCATCCGTGCCGCCGCTTGCCGTGTCTGCGCTGGCAAGATCGGCACTGTTCGCCTGGTCGGCAGCCAGGTCCAAACTGGTGCGGAGGTCGGCAGCCAAGTCAGGACTGGCTCCAACGTCAGCGTCGGCGCGCAGCTCAGCAGCCAGGTCGGGACCAGCTCCCATATCGGCGGCAAGGTCCGGACTGGTCCCAATATCCGCCACCTGATCAGGGAGGTTGGCCTTGTCAGTCGTCGAACCGCGATCGGGTGCACTGTCCTGGGCGCCAGCATCGGGGCCGCTCAGTCCGTCGGGCTGGGCAAGCTGGCCAAGATCGACGGCACCGTCGTTGAGCGGGGCGTGCCCCTGGGCACAGGCAGCTAGCAGCACAGCCAGAAAGAAGAGGAGAGTGCGCACGATCATGTCGACAGGTCTGAAGCGGGCCAGGAGCCAGCCTCTCTCCTCTCCATTCCAACTCTGCGTGCTCTGTGCCCTCTGTGGTGAAATTGCTGACTACTCTCCCGACTTGGCGGTGATCTCCGCTGGGCAGTCGACTTGCTTGTACAGCATCTGGGGATTGTCGGCGGCGTTGAACCAGGTGGAAACCCAGTTACAGCCCGCCAGGAGCTGAGGCATGTTTCCGAAGGCGGCTTGGCACATCTGCTGGACGCACGACCCACTATCCTTGCAGGTCGTGAGCATGCCCCCGTTTGTGTCGCCAATGTTGGCGCCGCTCCACTGGGCTGAGCCGCCGGTACAGGCGTTGTTTGCACCCACACCGCCGCCTGGGATGAGAAGGTCGAATTGGTTGGACCCGATGCCGCCGATATTGATGACTTGAACGATCATCGTCTTGCCGTTGAGGGCGACCGACCCTGGGTCATTGCCGTTGTACTGCCCCTTGCCGGTGAATTGGATCTGGAAGCAAGTGCCGCAGGCGACGCCATTGTAGGCGGCGAAGCCGTAGGACAGGGTATCGCTTACCGACCAAGGCGCGCCCCAGTAGCACATGTATCCGCCTCCACCGCCGCACGCGCTTTGCGTGTCATTGCCAACCGTCGAGGTGCCATCCTTGCCGCAGGTGTGTACCGGTTTGTTGTTGGCGTTGGCAGCCCAGCCGCAGGATGGCTTGCAGCAGTCCCAGTAGCGGGTGGTGAAGCCGCTGCTTCCGCCGGTGATGGGCGGCGGCTGAGCGTGAGTGTTGCCGGTGGAGGTGCTGCCGCCGGTGGCCGAGCCACCGCTCGCCATTCCTCCCGTGGTGGTAGTTCCGCCTTTGGCGGTGGTGCCGCCACTCGGCGTGCTGCCACCCCTGGACGTGGTGCCTCCGCTCGCGGCCGTGGTGCCCCCTGACATCGAGCCGCCGTTCGTCATTCCGCCGGCGGCCGAGCCTCCGGTCGTGCGGCCTCCGGTCGCCGTGCCCCCTGACGCCGAGCCTCCGGTCGTGCGGCCTCCGGTCGCCGTGCCCCCTGACGCCGAGCCTCCGGCCGGCGTGTTGCCTCCGGATGGGGTGCCGCCCGCCGCAGTCACACCACCTGCTGCAGTGGTGCCCCCACTTGCCAAGGTGCCACCTGTCGCAACCGTGCCTCCGCGGGCCGCGACGCCGCCAGATGCCGTGGCAACAACGGTGCTTCCGCCCGAAGCGCTTCCTCCGCCGCTTCCCCCACTCGCAGCGCTGCTTTGCGTGGTCGGGTCCGGGTCTCCGCCCTGTCCAGAATGCGATGTCGGGGGCGCCAAAGCGCACGCCCCCTCAAACGCAAGCAACGCAAGAATCGGGGCGGGAGGAAACTTCATGAACACACTCCTCTACTTTAAGCTTCAAAACCCCGTTCGACCGGGAATTGAGAACTTTGGCAGGTCGCCTAGAGCACCGAAGGCTATGCAAGAGAGACGATTTCGGCAAGTTCCGGGAGGCCGCTCTCAGCAGAAAGCGGCGTCCAAGCCTGGACGGAGCCGACCATCGGCTGTGTAGCCACAGAGTCGCAGAAACGCAGGCCGCACGACGCGTTAGCCGACTCCGATTGTCCCAAGCTCCGGTGGACGCAGCTTCCCCCGACGCGCCTCTCCATGTTCCCAGTTTCACGCCCCGCGGGTCGAAAAACGTGAACGGCCGCGTAGCTTCCACGCCTTGATGAGCCCAACGTTCTTGGCCTCGACTGGTTCCATTTCGCTGAACTCGGCTTGCGCCGGCTCGGGAAGTTTTTGGTAGAAAGTGTTGGCTACAACCATTTCGTTGGATGAGGCCTCGGCCAGCAGGCGCGCTGACAGGTTGACCGCGTCACCCACGACGCCGATGTGGGTCTGGCTGAAGGGCCGGTATAGTACGACGTGGATGTCGCCCATGGCGATGCCCAGGTGCACGCCGCCCGCGGGTTGCACCCGGTCGAGCTGGCGCTGCCAGCGGTTGGATACCGAGTTGCCGATCTGCAGGAGCGACCGCGCACATTCGAGAGCCCGCAGTGTGACGTTGTCCTCGGGCTCGGGCACGCCGAACAGGGCGAGGACCTCGTCGCCCACGAACTGTCCCATCATGCCTCCCGAATTGATGATGGCGTAGCGCGAGTTGGAATAGAAAGAGGTCAGAGCCCCGCGCATGACCTCGTCGTCGCGGGTGTCGCGCACAAAGCTGGAGAAATAGGAGAGGTCGGCCAGAATCACCACCGCGTTTCGGTAGCGCTGCGGCGGCAGGATGCGTTCGGGCGTCAGGCCGTACAGGGTGTGCAGTTGCAGTAGGCGTGACCAGCCGAAGTGCCAGAGCAGCGACGATTTCAGCGGGCTTGCCACATGACGGTCGCCGAACGCCCAGTGCCACTTGGCCTGATCGATGCCATTGCGCAACTCGG
>Ga0182019_10001012_pt1 | contig 14111 bp, 9 predicted proteins | sample 812E2MmetaG_FD_120483 | JGI IMG/M metagenome (GOLD analysis project Ga0182019, IMG submission 120483) | Permafrost microbial communities from Stordalen Mire, Sweden - 812E2M metaG | ecosystem: Environmental > Terrestrial > Soil > Wetlands > Permafrost | place: Sweden: Stordalen | collected...
GGCGTTATTCTACGGAACTCAACTGGCGATCACCCGGACTCGACCTTAACGATCTCGGGTTCATGCAAACAGCCGATGTTATCAAGCTCGGTAACTCAATCTCCTATTTTGTGAACCAGCCGGTGTCGATCTTCAGAACGTACTCGCTCGGCTTCACCCAGACCAGTAACTGGGATTTCGGCATGCGGTACCTGTCGACCCTTCTCAGTACGAACATCTATCTTGAGTTTCTGCCCAAATGGGTGCTTTCCACGTACCTGAGCTATGCACCGGAGGCCCTCGACACCCGCATATTGCGCGGAGGATACGCGTTGAAGGTGCCACCCCTCTGGTCTCTCGCTTCCTACTTCCGCACAGACCCTTCCGAGAGAATTGTTTTCGATTGCAGCTGGAACGTCAGCGCCTCGGCACATCAGAACAGCCGCTACGCATACCTTCTGCCGGAGCTATCGGTCATGCCTCTCACCACATTGAGAATGACCGCAAGCGTCAACTACTCTTCAAATGTCGACAACCTCCAATATGTCGATACCCGATCCGTCAACAACGATCAGCGGTATATCCTCGCACGAATCACGCAGCACTCCCTGGGTGCCACATTCAGAATCGACTGCAATCTGACTCCGGAGTTGTCGCTGCAATACTACGGGAGCCCGTTTGCCTCCGTCGGCAGATACTCCCTGTTCAAAGTGGTCAGCAACGCTCAAGCTGCCGATTACAGCAGCAGATTCTCCATCATCAACCCGACGTGGAACGACAACGCCTATGAAGTATACGAGACCGGTGGTACAACTCCGGATTATGCGTTCGGGAACCCTGATTTCGCATTCGGCCAGTTCCGATCAATCCTGGTCTTGCGCTGGGAGTATCTTCCCGGGTCACTAGTCTATCTGGTATGGTCACACGAACGGACCGCATTCGATCAACCCGGGGACAGTTCGGTGGGCGACGCGGTGCGCAACCTGAGTAATGTCTCCCCCACCAATATCTTTCTGGTGAAGTTCAGCTATTGGTTGTCGATCTAGTCTCTCCCATAACATTCGGCGGTGGAACATTCGCCGGTCAACCTGCGAAAAAGGGACCAACAAGATGACACCCCATCTCCACAGAACGACAACGCAGCGCAAGGAACCGTTCAGTTCAAGAGCGAGAATCGTCGCCGGGCTGGCACTGAGCTTGGCCATGTCCATGACTGCAGGTGCGCAATACAGGATTCTGCATACCTTCAATGGCGCAGTCACACTGACAGAAAGGAGGGCTTCCATGAAGACGCTGCTTGGCGGATTCTGGGTATTGACGTTGTTGTGGCTGCGAACCGACGTCCCGGCACAAGACAGCAAGAAGGTTGCTCCGATTGTTCACGCCCCTGCTCCCGCTTGTTTCACGGACAATAGACAGTCTCTCGGATCGGGGGATAGCTGGTACATCCAGCTGGTGGATATCAATGCGGATGGCCTCTTGGAGGCCTATTTCGAAGGGGCCATCTGGCAGAATGATGGCCATGCCCATTTCACGAAGACCGGTCAATCTTTCGGCTCCGCTGATCGTCCAGCCTATTTTGCCGATTTCAACGGAGACGGGTTTGTCGACGTGGTGTGCGACAATGTTCTTTTTCTCAATGATGGGCACGGCCATTTCTCCGAAAGAAGAAATCTCCCCACGCACATCCCCATGTACAGTTCACATCTCGCCGACCTCACCGGTCGGGGCCACGTAGACATCATCGTTGCCGGACAGGCCGAAGATCGGGTGCTGCTGAATGACGGTAAGGGCAACTTCACCGAAACCGGCAAGGGCCTCGGCGGCTGGGGCCAGTGCACGTATGCGGCAGGCGATATCAACGGGGACGGAATCCCCGACGTCTATGTCGGCATCCCTCACACACCACCACCCGACATGGTTCCAATGAACGATAAGCTCTGGCTTGGCGACGGGAAGGGCGGTTTCTCGGAGGCGCCTCTCAACATCCGCACTCGTGCGACTCGCGGAGTGGTTCTGGCGGATTTCAACGGCGACGGCCGCATGGATCTCTTTCTCACGAGCCAGATCGGCGAGAGCAAAGTCTATTTCAACGACGGAAGGGGGAACTTCACGGACAGTGGCCAGCTTCTGGGGGCAGCCCCTGGAGGAGCGGCACTGGCGGCGGACTTCAACAATGATGGTTTCCTTGATGTCTTCGTTGCCAGAGGAGGACCCACGGACAACGGCGTTCCAAACCTGATCTGGCTGAATGACGGTACCGGCCATTTCGCTGACAGCGGCCTTCGCCTGGGACACTCAAATAGCATTGCGGCCGCAGTCGGGGACTTGAACGGCGACGGCAAACCCGACCTGTTCGTGGCGAATGTCAAGAACGTCGTCACCAAAACTGGTCCGGGTTTCAACGAAGTATGGCTGAACTGCGGCAGCGCTGCCGTAGAGCCGTCACCTCCTCCATCTGGTTCTCCCACTCCGCGGAGGCCGCACCTCGGACAAAAGTCTCCTGGTTAGCATGCCAGCAATCCTGGATGCACCCACGATAACATATCAAACAAAGGTAGACGTAAACTGGTCAACAGCCTGATGGGAAGTCCCGATTAGGCGTATATCTGCACGGGCGGCCGGGAAGGACTCCGAGAAACATCTTCAGACTCGGTCATGGAAATACGCATTCTGTGCTTTCGGTCCAACGACATGCTCAATCACCAGTTCAAGGAACTCCTCCCAGAACTCAGAAGCCAAACACTCTTTGGGTTCCTAGCGTCCGTCCATCATTTCAGATCACTTATCGTGAAATGACTGCCAAATCATACCAAAGTGCAAGATACACGTAACTCACGAACCCCCGGGGCGTCCCACTGATGCCATGTGAGTCTTCGTTCGAATATTTCTCATGTTCCATAAATCGTTGGACCAAAGAGCCTTGAACTTCGATTGCGTTCCGAAAACTCCTGGTCTCATAAAGTGGAACGACATTATCACATCCATGTTGCGACATTATTGAATCAAGATCGCTCCACCGCCCGATGTAAAATCTCGCAACGCTTTTTTGACCAATCATTTCGGAAATACACTCAGCAAGAGCATCAAGTACATCGGCAGGCTTGCCTCTCGTTGGAAGTTTCATGAAGTAGAAAGCACCTCCAGGTTCTTCGGTCCGTCCACGTGCTCGATTACGTGCACCAAAAACTCCTCACCGAATTCGAAATCGTATATCCGTACGCAGGGTCAGGGTGAGCAGTATGCTGCAGGGAAGCGCAAGCGAGACCTGTTGACGTTGGGCAATGGGCGCTTGCGGATGAGTCCCATTCCATCTGAGAGCCTCTCGGTGATTCTCTCTTTGTCACCAGTCTGCAAGCATGATCTCTACGCCGCACCATCTCGTATCGGTGAACTCAAGACATCGTGATAACCCGGGATCGTTCAAGGGCTTCCGCGAGCGTGCCGCAGAGATTGTCTTCACCAATGCGTTCTATCAGTCCTGCCTGCGTGATGGCGAAGAGCGGCTGTTTGTGGATGCCAGATAAGATAAACCTGGTCCCGCTATGCCTCAATCGAATAAGGAGCTCTTCGATCGCCCGGATCCCCGTAGCATCGATGGCAAGAAGGTTTCGCGTCTCCAGAATGAACACCCTCGGAGGTCTCTCGAGTACCCGCATGGTTTCTGAAAACTGCTCAACCGCGCCGAAAAACAATGTCCCGAACACTTCGAAAACTTCCACACCTTCCGGAACTGCACTCGGCCGCACACCCTCGTCGTCCGCTTCTTCCCCCTCGCCTAGGTCTCTGGTCAGCGACGTCACATGGCTCACTTCAGCCATGCGTCGGATGAAAAGCATTGCCGAAAGGATGACCCCCACCTGGATAGCCACGGTGAGGTCAACAATCACCGTCAGCGCAAATGTTACCACCATGACTGCGACGTCGCTGCGCGGAGAACGAAGGGTCTTGACGAACGAGTGCCACTCGCTCATATTGTAGGCGACCACCAGAAGAATCGCGGCCAGGGTGGGCATTGGGATGAGAGCCGCCCATCGGCCGAAGAGCAACATGATGAGAAGAAGGACTATTGCGTGGACTATGCCCGCCACCGGCGTTCGCCCACCGCTTTTCACATTCGTGGCGGTTCTGGCAATGGCGCCTGTCGCAGGGATTCCAGAGAACAGTGGTGAGAGGACATTTGCGACACCTTGGGCAATGAGCTCGATGTTCGAACGGTGGCGCGAGCGAATCATGCCGTCAGCAACCACCGCAGAGAGCAAGGACTCAATTGACCCGAGCATTGCGATGGTGACGGCAGGGGAAAATACTCTCGTGATTGTCGTCCAAGATACGTCCGGGAGGTGGGGGGCCGGTAGAACACTGGGCACGCTCCCGAACCGGGATCCAATCGACTCGACCGGAAGGTGAAACCACAGCACGATGGCCGTCATGCAGAGGATGGAAAGCAGCGATCCTGGCACACGGGGGGAGAACCGCTGAGCGAATAGAATGATGGCCAGGGACGCAACCCCGACAGCAAGGCTGGTGACGTCTACCGATCCAAGATGGCTTGCATAGACAGTCCATTTGCCGACGAAGTCCGCCGGTAAGTCGGCGATGCGAAGGCCGAGGAAATCGTTGATCTGCGACGAGAAGATGATCAGCGCAATGCCGCTCGTGAAACCGATCGTCAGGGGATACGGAACGAACTTCAACAGGGTCCCGAGCCGGGCCAGGCCCATGACGATCAACATTACGCCGGCGATCATCGTTGCGACCGCAAGGCCATCATAGCCGTACGTGCGCACGATGCCATAGACGATGACAATAAACGCCCCGGTCGGGCCGGCGATCTGCACTCGGCTTCCCCCCAAGGAGGACACAACGAGACCAGCGATGATTGCGGTAAACAGACCCTGTTCCGGCTTCACCCCGGACGCGATGGCAAAGGCGATTGCCAGGGGAAGGGCGACGATACCGACAATGGTGCCCGCTGTCAGGTCTTCGATAAACTGATGACGGGAATATCCGGATTGGAAAACCGTGAACAGCTTGGGGATGAGAGGATGATGTGCCTGCATAGTCGGATTTTAAGGTACCTCTTAGCACCCTTATCTGCAAATCAATCACAATGACCATTTTCAAGCGCCATAGGTCGGTTACGAAATACGTCCGACCTCGCCGTCGCGCCCAATAGGCCCAAAACAAAATTCAAAAAATCCCACATTCCGATTTCTCCCCCCGACCGGTACTACCTTTTCATAGAACTCCGCTTTGATCCTACTCCCCCTCGACATTGATTCCCACCCACTGTCACAGTAGAAGCAACTCGTAGGAACCTATGTAACACTACTTCGGTTGAGGCTCGTGGGTCCCATATTTGGGTCCTCCCAATTCGGGTATAGCAGAAGGTAGATGTGCATCTAACAACACTTACAGGAGGATCCATGCCGAGCAGTTCCATCTCCAGCACCATGATTCGTTCAGGGCGCGTCACCTTTTTCATCGACGTCAAAGAGGCAAAGACGGGAGCGAAGTACATCTCGATCTCGGAGCATCGGATCGATGCCGAATGTGTCAACGCCCTTCATGTCAAGTCGGCTGGCATATGTGTGACGAAGCTTGTGCACATCACCTTCAAGACCAAGTTTGCCTAGAGCCTCTTTGAGCGCATGATAGATCTTATCCGGGTGTATCTCCTTTCCCTCTTTGCTCGTGAAAACCAGCGTGGTGTGTTTTCCTCTTCGCCCTTCGATTATCTGTATTGCTGTCGTTGTAAGCGGAATAGACCTGGAATTTCCTGTCTTCGTTTCAAAATCGTCTGTTGATTCAACGGTGATTTGCTCCTGACCCGGAGTACGGTTCACGCGATCCCATGTGAGGCTTATCAGTTCGCCTTTTCGCAATCCGGTTTCAGCAATACACTTCAGCGGGTCTACCCAGTGCGGATCGATTGTAGTCCAGATTCTAGCGAGATCATCATCGGAGAAGAAGTCGGCTTTCCCGCGAGATCTTTCTCTGATAGCTTTCAGGGACTCTGCAGGATTCCTTTCCAGGTACCCCTGCTCTTCTGCAAACTTGAAGAGCGCTTTGACGGCTCGAATGCCGTCGTTGAAAGTAGCTTCTGACCATGGCCTTTCTCTTGGATCCTGAGGATTGATCGCGTTTTCAATAAAGTCCTCCAGATACCCGGGCTGAATCAGGCGAATGTTCTTGGCGGCAGGTGGGAAAAGGGATGTAAAAAAGCTTTGAAGTCGAGCGAAGTAGATTTGGTATCGTGTGAGAGAGGTCGATTTGATCCGATTCTTCTTGGTCTTCAAGAATGCTTCCGTTGCCGCCGCAAGCGAAGCCGATGCCTTTGCGGATGTTCCAATCTCTAACTTGCCCAGCAGCAGATCAGACTGAATCTTCGCCCGTACCAGCTCGGCATCCCGCTTATTCGGCCCAACCGTCTGGCGGATCCTTCTCCCATCGACGCTGTAATCGAGTTGGTATAACGACTGCTTCTTGCGCTTTATCGGTCTGAGCGTGACTCGTTGTTTCGATTCTGCTCGAAATCGGTGTATTCATTATCATTCTTGCGGCGTTTCTGTTTTCCACCTCCTTCCATATCCCTGCGATTTCCTGCACTTCCCGACAAACTTGTCACGATTTGGACACGGTTCCCAAGGCGCTTTCTCTGTCTTCTTTGTCCCCTTCGAAGCCGCTTGAAGTGAAGGAAATCATCCCGCCGCTCATCCAATTCCGACCAGTTTCCTCCTCCACACCCAGAAAACGCGGGGCCTGAACAGCATTGAAGATATCTGACTAGTCTTCGGCAGGACTCACGAGCGGGTGGAGTGATTTTGTGGGTCCCTGTGATCGCCATGTGTCTTCTGAAAGTCACGCCGCGCCCACGGGGGCGCTCTCGATCCGGCCGTCAAGGATCCGGACCCTCCTTCTTGCCATCGCCGCGAAACGCTCGTCATGGGTCACCACAACGATCGTCTGGCCCCGTTCGGCGTTCAGGTGCGTGAAGAGCTTGAAAATGTTCTCCGAATTCTTCGAATCGAGATTGCCGGTCGGTTCATCCGCCAGGAGAAGCACCGGCTGGTTGGCGAGAGCGCGGGCGATGGCCACGCGCTGCTGCTGTCCGCCGGAGAGCTGGTTCGGCTTGTTGAGTTCCTTCCCCTGCATGTCGAGCTCTCCCATCAGCAGGCGCGCGCGCGCTTCCGCCTCCCTGTAGCTGAAGCGCCCCCGGGCCAGCATGGGCATCATGATGTTCTCCATCGCGGAGAACTCCGGCAGAAGAAAGTGGAACTGGTACACAAACCCCATTTTGGCGTTACGGAGATCCGTCAGATCCTCTTCGCTCATCCCCGTGATCCCATTGCCGTCAACAGTAATTGTTCCGGATGTCGGCTGGTCCAGCCCTCCCATGAGATACAGAAGCGATGTCTTGCCTGATCCGCTCGGCCCGGTGATGGCAACAAACTCGCCCCTGTCGATCGTCAACGACACGTCATCGACAATGCGGGTGACAAACTCCGCTCCGGCGGAGCGGATCGTGAGGTCCCTTGAGACATGCTCGAGCGTGATAATGGCGTTTCCGTCCATCAGCGTTCCCCCCGGAGGATCTCCACGGGGTTTACGCGCGCCGCCTTTCGTGACGGGCCGATTGAGGCGAACACGCAGACCACGAGCGCGAAGCCCGACGCCATGGCAAAATACCAGGGGCTCATCCCCATCTGCAGCCGGTCGGAACGGATCATGCCGGTCTGTGACGGGGTGACGGGGATCGACCGGAAAACCTGGATCATCACAAAGCCCAGAAGGCAACCGATCGCGGCACCGATGAGCGCAACCGCGGCGCCCTGGAGCAGGTAAATGACCGTAATCTCGTCCCTGCGGAATCCAAGCGATTTCATGATCGCGATATCCCGGTATTTTTCGAGCACGTTGGTGATTAGAATGTTGGCAACTCCGAACCCGGCGACGACGATCACGAAGAACACGAGCACGTAGACGATGGAGGAGATCATTTTCAGGAGGCTGAGAATGCCCGCGGAGTTCTCCTCCCATGTCGTGGCTTTGTGGTTCGTGACCTCCGCGATCCGCGCCGCGACAAGCGTGTTTTCTTCCAGGTCGGTCACGCGCAGATCCATCTGCGTGATCTCGTCCCGCGAAAACCCTCCGAGTGTCTGCGCACGGGGGATGTTCGCATAGGCGCTGTTGTCGGCATCGTTCATCCCCGTGGAAAACACACCGAGGACTCTGAATGTGAATCGGTCCCCCACGGTTCCCACGCATTGAATCTGGTCCCCCATCTGCGCGCTCAGATCCCGGGCGAGCGAGCTGCCGAGCATAACCCCGTCCGGCGTCCGTTCCAGCTCGGCAAACCGCCCCGAAAGCATGTTCTCGCTGAAATGCTGAATCTTGTCCGCCTCCGCGGCCACCACCCCGATGACCGGCGCGGGGAGCGACAGGGTGCCGAATGCGACGATGGTATTGACGTAGACGACGGGCGAGACGGTCGCGATGTGCGGTTCCCTTCGGACCGCATCCATGATCATCGAGTAATTCTTGATTACATCCTCATCCTGCCTCTCGGTGTTCTTGATGAAGAACACGTGGTCCCCACTCCCCCCTGGTGGAAGCAGCGTGTCGCCCACGGGCTGGTGCACTTTTTCACCGGAAAGCACGATGTGCGGGGAGTTGTTCACGATCTTCTCTGCAAAGCTGGCGAGGATCCCGTTCATCAGCGACATTGCCGTCACAAGCACCATCACAGCCACCCCGATGCCGGAGATGATCAGTGCCGCCTGGCGTTTTCGCTGGAACAACTGACGGAAGGCGATCGTGACGATATGCCGGGGGATGCGAGCGAAAATCATCGTCTATGCCCTCAGGATCTGTACGGGTTGAAGGCGTGCCGCGCGGCGGGCGGGAGCGACGCTGGCGCCGACGCTCACCGCCAGGGAGAAACAGACGGTGATGACATACGACGAAAGGGTCTGCACAACGGCGATCGACGATCCGCGTACCACCGCGCTTGCACCGTACGAGACGGGGAGCAGACCGATGATCTCCGTCAGTGCATACCCCCCGATGCATCCTGTGAGAGTCCCTGCGATGCCGATCACCGCTCCCTGGATCAGGAAGATCCCTTCAATGGACCGGACACTGAACCCTATGGACTTCATGACGGCGATGTCCCGCTGCTTCTGAAGCACGGTCGTCACGAGCGTATTGGCGATCCCGAAGCCCGAGACAATGAACACGAAGACCACGAGGAGGAGCGTGATATTGTTGTTGCGCTGGAATACCGTGAGAAGATTGGCGTTGGCTTCATCCCAGGTCTCCGCCCGGTATCCTGTGGCCCGCTCGATCTGCCTCGCCAGTTCCGGGAGACGGTCCATCGACGCCGAGTGAACGCCGATCCCGGAGACGGCGTTGCGGGAGCGCCCGCTGATGGCCTGGGCGCGCGCGAGGTTGATGTAGCCTGTGTTGTCATCCGCCGCCGAGAATCCGCTCGAAAAAATGCCGACAACGGTCATGGACAACACTGTCCCACTCTCGGTCGTCAGACGAATGACTTCGTGGTACCGGGCCGTGAGTTTCCTGGCCAGGCCGTCCCCCAGGAGGATGCCGTCGGGTGTGAACCCGAGTTCGCCGAGCGACCCCTGTACGATATTCCGGCCAAGGTTGACGACCGTCCCTTCACGAACCGGGTCAATCCCTCTCAGTGACACCTGACGGAGCGATTTTCCCTTGCGCAGGACTCCGCTGGTCTGGACAAACGGGGAAAACGCGTCCACGCGGGCGATTCCGTTCAGTTCTGCAAGGACCTCGGGGTACGGAGTCACCTCCTTCTTCTCGTCCGGAATGATGCGGGAGACCATGTCCACACCCCTAGTGGGCGACTCGTCGACGAGGATCCTCTCCTTCCCGGGAATCCGCTCTCCCTTGATCGTAATCATGGGAGACACGTTGACGATCTTCTCCCGAATGGTCTCGATGATCCCGTTGGTCAACGCGAAGGTGATGATCATCACCATGGCGCCGATTGTGACCCCTGCCGTGACCAGAACGGTTTGCCGCTTCCGGCCGAGGAGCTGTGCGAGGGCGGTGCGGACGATAACGCGGAGCTGGCGCATGGCCGTTTATTCCGCGCGAACGCGCATGCCGTCAGTCAGCGCCGGCTCCGGCCGCAGGACGACGACCGTGCTTTCGCGGAGTGCCGATTGGCCCGCGAGATGTGTGACGATCCCGTCGGACGTTCCGGTTTCGACCGGGGTGATCTTCAACCGCCCGCCTACGACCGTAAACACCCGCTTCCCCCCGGCGGTTTCTTGAATTGCAGCTTGCGGAACCAGAAGGACGTCATGGAGTTCCTCGGTAATGATGTTGACGGTGACCGTCATTCCGACGGTCAGGCTCTCCGGCGGCCGATCGAGCCGCAGGATGGCCCGGGAGGTTTTTGTCGCTTCATCGGTGAAAGGAATGAGCCGCACCAGCCTGCCGGTGAACCGGAGCTGCGGGTAGGCGTCGAACGCCACGATGCACTTCTGCAGCGGGGAGAGGCGGGCGATGTCCTGCTCGGCCACATCGGCCTCGATCGTCAGCGAGCCGGGGGCCATCAGCTGGAAACACTCGGCGTCCGGAGAGAGGAGGTCTCCCGGGTGGGGGGTGGATTTGATGACAACCCCGTTGAACGGAGCGCGGATTTCCGTATCACGGAGTTTCTGGGACGCCAGGCCCACGTTGATACGCTCACGCTCGACGGCGATTCGTGCGAGGTCATATTCCCGCTGAGCGTCATCAAACGCCGCCCGCGTGACTGTCCGGGCCTCGTAGAGAGCCTGTTGCCGCTTCAGATCCCTTGCGCGATCGGCCAGATGCACCTCCGCACCTGCAAGTGCGCTCCGGGAGCTCCGAACCTGCAACTGCTGTTCGCCGGGATCCGTACGAAGCATCAACGCGCCCGATTTCATGCTCACTCCTTCCCGGCAGAGCACCTCGGCCACCACACCGCCGGGTTTTGAACGAAGCGTTGCAAGCGAGTCGGCGGAGACCCGCGCAGTCGCATAGACGAGTGTGACCAGATTGCCGCGCGTTACAATGCCGGTTTGGACGGCGGGGGGAGCGAATAGGAGGCGGTAGAGAACATACAACACGACCGCTCCGGCGGTGATGGAGCCTACGAGATAAACGCGTTTCATCTGACTTAACGGGTTGTGGAACATCACCGATGGACCCTCTCTGTCGCTGCTGAGGGAGCACTCGTCACCGGGAGCGGAGGTTTTTCATGGTTATTACAAGATAGGATGATTCCACTCCAATCTCAAAGATTCGAATTGCCTCAGTCGCTCGATTTCAGTTCGTATCTTCGCAGGCCATGCCACTCACTCAATGACCGTCGACCCTGAAAGGACACGGTTCAATTGGGTCTTGCCAGGTCACTTTTCCGCCTGAAGATGGATGTATGGGAAGGGATCAAACATTCTGAAAACGTATGTCCCCATCACCCCGGATGCCAGAACCGTGTACGTATTCTGTCGAGCCAGAACGACAGCCTCCGGATACCCGGACTGAATCAGGCGGATACTCTTGGCGGCAGATGGGAAAAGGGGTGTAGAAAAGTTCTGAAGTCGGTTGAAGTGTTTTCGCTATCGTGCATGAGATGTCGTCTTGATCCTGTTTTTTGTTTCTTCAGGTATGCTTCCGTCGCCGCTGCAAGCGAAGCCGATGCCTTTGCGGATATTCCAATCTGAAACTTGCCCGGCAGCAGGTCAGATTGAATCTCCAATGTTGGCGCACTTCTGGCAAGCAAACAGAAGGTTGAGACGTAACTCATTGGTAGGAAAGGAGTTTCAGCAGTTTTGCGGAGAGCGAGGGATTCGATACGCCAGCAGTAACGAGTTTCGATTGTGGTTCAGATTGGCGAATTCAATATCGTTTTCGCAGAGTTTCTGTTTTTCACCTCCTTCCATTTCCCTGCAGTTCCCTACGGTCCCCGATAAACTTGTCACGATTTGGACACGGTTGCCCTGTGAATTGCGTATGCAAAGTAGCTCTCCGCAACCGTAGAGTCAAGGCGCTTTCTCTGTTTTCCTTGTCCCCTTAGAAGCTGATTGAGGTGGCTTCTTCCACTTCGTCGCGTTCCCGATCTCCCCGGCATCAAACGCCGCAGCAACTGCGACCTTTCTATACCGCGTTGCACTACCCACCTTGGTGAAGGGGATCTTCCCGTCGCTCGTCCAATTCCGCACAGTCTTCTCCTCCACTCCCAGAAAACGAGCCACCTGAACGGCGGTGAGGATATCTGGATAGTCTTCGGCAGGATTCACGAGCGGTCGGGTATCAGGCTTCATGAGACTCTTCCGCACAATGTATTGCCTCCAAATTCCGTCGTTGATATTTGACACGAGCTTCCCAGCCACCCCCTCCATGTCCTCCTCAACAAGAGCAGTTATCGAAATGCAGTCCCGTCGGGTCCCGTTGTAGAAGCAATAGACAAGCCGTTCTTCTATGTACGTAAGATCCACGAATACGTCGTCTGGCTCAACGATGAACTTTGAAAGGAAGTAGTACGGGCGCAGCCATAAGTAGTACGCTCCCTTCGGCCCGACATCTCTGACAATTGACATCTGCCCCTTTTGATCGAAAATAGGTATGTCGATTTCCCGAACCTCTTCAGGGTAGAGTGGTGCTTTGGCTTTGGGATCGCATTTACCGATCAAGTCCGAGAGATCAATTTGCTCGTCTCGATTGTAAATCACTTGCCCATGCTTGGTGATGAAGTCGACATCAACCACTACCTTCTTGAGTTGGATGCTCATTGTGGCGCTGTGTATAGTGGATAATGATCCTGCGCTTTAGCCCAGTCAATGGATTTCGGATCGATTTCGCCCATGGTTGTCACCCCTGTCTCAGCGAACAGAATCTCATATCAGATGTCCCGTCGCAGGCCTCTTAATGTCCCCTGATACCTTGAAATGAGCGTGGGCTCTTCATCCCTACCTCTTTTTCGATCCACGGACGACTGCTTTCTTTCTCCGAGTTAGTCGATGCGGCACTGAATTTGGTGGTGGATACGAAATCGCCGATTCCGGATGTATCTCAAGATCCTCAGCAGCCACCTCTCGCGAGGCGATTGGCTTTATCTTCGCCAGCTGAATACGGAATTTTCTTTCGGCACGCTGTATCGTTTCAATAATTGCATCAACTGGTTCGACTAAGGCAAGGGCTGCCTTCTCGTGAAAATAGACCAGGTCCTTTCCGGTCTCGATACTTTTTCCAACATTTTCATAGGTCATAACACCCTTATTCATCCCAACTACTCTCGCCCTGCCTCTCTTCTGGATTCCTTCGACATCTGATAGAAATGGACAGAGGATAACAGGACCGCCCGAATTACCGGGAAAGATCGTCGCATCAATGAGAAAATCTCCGGCTTTGCCATCGACATAGTCTCGCACGCGAGCAACCACGCCCCCCCTGCATATGACATATTGGCGGGAACGATCAACCATGCCCATTGGAAAGCCAAGGACAAATACCTGATCTCCTTCTGTTACGTTGGTCTCCTTCATCTGCTTCATCGTCATTAAGTCCATGTTGGATTTAATGAAGTCAAATTCACTCCTTTCTGCATGGAGGAAGCCGGGACTGAGGAATATGGCCGCAACATCAATATCCGGATCTTGATGTCCAATCCATCGAGACTTCCCGTCTTTTGCAATTAAGGGGACCGAGTAGTCCCGGCTCCTCTTTCCATCCGCAGAGTTGAACTTAATATAGATGGTCCTATGGTCTGCCATTGCATGCCTGCTGGTAACCAGCCACAGCCGGTAGCCTTCCTGTTTTGCATTGTGTCGATGTGTCTCTAATTGACCAAATATAAAACCGGTGCCTATCCAAACCCGGTGTTTACGATCATCGTCAACGCCGATAGCCACAACGGAATCCAAGAAAGACTGAGGAAATGGTGCCATGTATTCTTCTCTGGAGTTTTCAAGTAACACTATGAGCTGCCAATCGCAATCTTGTGCCCAGCTTTTTGTATTGAGAAGTTATAACTTCAGAATTGAAGTCAATTCATCCCTATAGACCCTCCTTGGGTTCCTAGCTTCCGTCCATCAAATCAATTATCGTGAAATGACTGCCAA